>Ga0160466_100309_pt1 | contig 30222 bp, 23 predicted proteins | sample HID1971M_E11MG_FD_108245 | JGI IMG/M metagenome (GOLD analysis project Ga0160466, IMG submission 108245) | Enriched millipede-associated microbial communities from UW Madison campus, WI, USA - HID1971M_E11 MG | ecosystem: Host-associated > Arthropoda: Insects > Digestive system > Unclassified ... | reverse complement strand
GTACATCCATTACTACAACCATGACCGAATCAAGGCGAAACTCGGCGGACTGAGTCCTGTGGAATACAGAACCCGATCCGTTGGCTAGCGACAAAGACCGTCCAACATTTGGGGGTCAGTTCAACCTGTAGGAGCTGGCTTGCCAGCGAAGGCGTCCGATCAGACACCAACAAGACCCAAACCGAACGATGGTGTAAGCTCTCAAGCTCTTCGGATTCGACCCATTGCGAGCCCTATGCCGTCGCTTTTCAAACGCTCCCTGCTGCCCAAACTGCGCAGTTTTCCGCTGACCGCCGATGCCGTCACCATCCTCTCTGGCGCCGCCGAGTTCCGTCGTTGCCTGCTGGAAAAAATCGCCAGCGCCACCCAGCGCATCTATATCGTCGCGCTGTACCTGCAACAGGACGAGGCCGGCCAGGAAATTCTCGATGCCTTGCACGCGGCCAAACTGGCGCGTCCGCACCTGGACGTGGTGGTGGTCGTTGACTGGCTGCGTGCCCAGCGCGGGCTGATCGGTGCCGGCAAGCAGCCGGGCAACTCGGCCTGGTATCAGGAAATGACCCGCACCCGTGAAAGCGTCGTGCCGGTGTATGGCGTACCGGTGCAGACCCGCGAGCTGTTCGGCGTGCTGCACCTGAAGGGTTTTGTCATCGATGACTGCGTGCTCTACAGCGGTGCGAGCCTGAACAACGTCTACCTGCACCAGTTCGACAAGTACCGTTACGACCGTTACCACCTGCTGCACAACCGTGCCCTGGCCGACTCGATGCATCACCTGGTGCAACACGGCCTGGTGGCCTCCAAGGCGGTGCATCGCCTGGACCTGCCAAACCTGCCGACCACCCGCAGCCTGCGCAACGACATCGGCGACCTACGTAGCCGCCTCAAGCACGCGGCCTACGACACCACCCAGGGCTCTACGGATAAAAGTGGATTGTCGGTCAGCCCGTTACTGGGCGTCGGCAAGAACAACCCGTTGAGTCGGGTGATCATCGAGCTGATCGCCAGCGCCCGGCATCAGCTGACCATCTGCACGCCTTACTTCAACCTGCCATTGGCGGTGACCCGGGAGATCAATCGGGCGCTGGCCAGGGGGGTGAAGATCGACATCGTGGTCGGTGACAAGACCGCCAACGATTTCTACATCCCGCCGAGCGAACCGTTCAAGGTGATTTCGGCGCTGCCGTATCTGTACGAGATCAGCCTGCGCCGTTTTGCCAAGCGGCATCAGCGCAACATCGACAGCGGCCAGTTGAACCTGCACCTGTGGAAGGACGGCGACAACACTTATCACCTCAAGGGCATGTGGGTCGATCAGCGCTACACCTTGCTGACCGGCAATAACCTCAACCCGCGGGCGTTTCGTCTCGACCTGGAAAACGCCTTGCTGATCAACGATCCGCACAACGAATTGGCGGAACCGCGCCGCACGGAGCTTGCGCAGATTTTCCAGCACACCCGACGCATCGAGCGCTACCAGGACCTGCAAACCCTGCCGGATTACCCGGCGGGGGTGGCGAAGTTTCTCAAGCGGGTGAGCAGGGTGAGGGTTGAGCGGTTGCTTTACCGCATTCTGTAAGACCGAAAAAAAGCTTCGCTGGCAAGCCAGCTCCTACAGGTTCAACGTCGATCACATAATTACGTGATCGACCTAAAACCCTGTAGGAGCTGGCTTGCCAGCGAAAGCGTCCGCCCAGACGCTACAAATCTCAGTTCAACCCCAACTTTCCCCGCAACGTCGACAAATCCTCAGCCAGCGTATTCACCGGCCCAACCAACGCCTTGCGATCATTCTCCTTCACCTTGTCGTAAGTCTCGAAACCACCATCCTGGGTTTTGTACTTCGCCAGGATCTTGTCCACCGTGGCAAAGTTCTTATCGACCTTGGCCACAAACGCCGCGTCCTGCTGCTCGATCTGCGCCCGGAACAGGTCGACGATCTTCTTCGCCCCGTCGATATTGCCCTGGAAGTCATAAAGGTCGGTGTGGCTGTAGCGGTCTTCCTCGCCGGAGATCTTGGTCGCGGCGACTTCTTCCAGCAGCGCCGCGGCGCCGCCGACGACTTTTTCCGGCGGGAAGGTCAGGCCGGCGACGCGGGTTTGCAGGTCTGTGACGTCCTTGTTCAAGCCATCGGCGAGTTCCCCCAGGCCCTGGGTGCTGTTTTGCGAGAACAGCGAGTACTCGATGCGGTGGAAGCCGGTGAAGTCTTCGGCTGTCACGCCTTTTTCGTGGTCGTCGACGCGGGAGTCGATCGAGGCATCGAGGTCACTGAACAGCTCGGCGATCGGCTCGATCGACTCGTAGTAGACGCGCGTCGGCGCATAGAGTTTTTTCGCGGTCGCCAGTCGCCTTTTTTCACCGCGTCAGTGAACTGCCGGGTGTGGCTGGCCAGTTCATCCAGTTGCTCGGTGACGTAGATCTTGTAGTCCGAAATCGGCTGCACCAACTCCAGCGGCGCCGTTGCCGCGAATGCCGAAAGCGGGGAGTTGAGCAAGCCTAGGGTCAGCAATAACGCGAGTGGCGACTTTTTCATGGGGCGGTTCCGTCAGGGTTGTGGTGGTCAGATTGTTGTTTTGGCTTGTGTAGCTTCAAGCAGCGAGCGGCCCAGGAAATCCTGGTCACCGGTGACACCCGGCAGGGTGAAGAAGTACCCGCCGCCGACTGGCTTGAGGTATTCCTCCAGCGGTTCGCCGTTGAGTCGGGTTTGCACGGCAATGAAGCCTTTCTCCAGATCGGCCTGGTAACAGATGAAGAGCAGACCCATGTCGAGTTGGCCGTTCTTGTTTACACCGTTGGAATAGTTGAAGGGCCGGCGCAGGATCAGGTTGGCCTGGGTCGCGGCGGTGCGCGGGTTGGCCAGGCGGATATGCGCGTCGAGCCGGGTCAGCTTGCCTTGGGGGTCCTTGCCGTAGTCGGGGACTTGCGATTCATGCTGGCCGCCCATGGGCGCACCGCTGGCCTTGACCCGGCCCAGAATGCTTTCCTGTTCCTGCAGCGGCGTACGGTCCCAGCGCTCGACGAAATTGCGGATAATCCGCACCGCCTGATAGCTGCCATTTGCCGCCCAGGCCGGCTCGTCGCTGCCGGGCTGAACCCAGACGATGCGGTCCATGGCTTGGGCGTTGTTGGAATCGGGGTTGGCCGAGCCGTCGCGAAAACCCAGGAAGTTGCGCGCGCTCTGTGCCGGCATACCCGGTTTGGCCGGGGCTTGGGGCGGCACGCTGCCTTCCTGCTTCCAGCGCACCAGGAGCAAGTCCGGCAGATTCTTCACGATGTCGCGCAGGGCGTGGATGTTGGTATCGGCGGTGTTGGCGCAGAACTGGACGCTCAGGTCGCCGTGGCAGCAATCGGCTTCCAGCGCATCGTTGGGGAAGCCGACCATCCGGATCAAACGCTTGGGCTTGACGTCGCTCAGGCCGAAACGCTCGTCGAACAGCGATGCGCCCACAGACACGGTGATGGTCAGGTTATCCGGCGTGACCACCGGCCCGAGAATCCCCGAATCCACCGGGGGCAGTTTCGGATCGACCTGGGCCACCGGGCCGCCCTTCATCAAAAACGCAATGCGTTGATTCAGGGTGCGAAACAGCCGCTCCAGGTCATCGCGATCGCTGGCCAGCACATCAAAGGCCACCAGCATGCCGGACGCCGGGCGTGGGGTGATGATGCCGCTCTGGTGTTTGCCATGGAAATCATGGCGGTCATGGGTGCGCTCGCTGCTGGGCGCCTCGGTCACTTGCGCGGGGCTGGCGGCCATGGCCGGGCAGCTCAAGGCTCCACCTGCCAGTGCGACACCGGCGGCGCCCATGCCCATCAGGACCCGGCGGCGCTGAAGGTTGAATTGCTCTGAATCGTTCATCTGAAAGTCGTCTTCTGCTTACAGGCCGGAAAGGCCAAGGGCGGGGTCTATGGCATCGAGTGCGGCGGCCAGTGCCTTGGCCTTGTCGGCGATCTGTTGGCGTTGTTCGGCGCTGACGCTGTCGTAGCTGGCATAACCGTCGCCGACCTTGAAGCCGTTGAGTTCGCCATCGAAGTCGGCCAGGGCCGTGTCGATGTTTGCCAGCAGTGGCGCGGCGGATTTGCCCAGCAATGGGCGCAGCAGCTCGACCACCTTGCGGCTGGCGTCCAGGTTGCCGGCGAAGCCGTTGAGGTCGCTGTGGCTGTAGCGCTCCTCTTCGCCCGTGCTGGCGCCTACCTGTGCGATGTTGTCGAGATTGCGCACCGCGATGCTCACCAGTTGCTCCGGCGCCAGGGACTGGGCCAGCAACTGTTGCTTGAGCGCCGTGACGTCTGTCAGCAGGCGTTGGGCAAACGGTGCCAGGCCGTCGAGGTTGCGTTGCTCGAACAACGCATATTCGAGGCGATGGAAGCCCACGAAACCCGGATCCTGTTCGCGCTTTTCGAAGTAGTCCGCACGGGCATTGATCGCGTTGTCCAATTGCCCCAGGCGTTGAGCGGCGGGCGCCAGTCTCTGATATGCAGCGCGCGCGGGCAGGTACAGCGCCTGCGCCTGTTCGAGGTCGCCGGCCCCAATGGCTTGCTCCAGCGCCGCGACGGCCTTGATCAGCGCCGTACCCTGACTGCTCAGGTACACGCGGTACTCCGACAGCGGCCCGACAAACGCCAGTAAGGCAGGCCCGGCCTTGGCGGCGGCTTCCGACGCCGCCGTCGGGGTAACGTGCAGCGTGCCGCGCGGGTTGCTCAGCAGGCCGCAAGTGATGGTGTAATCGCCGGGCAGCAGGTTGGCGTTGATCACCTGGCTCAGTCCCGGCGCGATGTTTTCCCGTTCCTCGATCACCAGCACACCGTCGAGGATTTCCCATTCGACCGCGCGATCGGAGCGGTTGACGATGCGAAAACTGGAACGCCCGGCCGGCACCGTCAGGGCGTTCGGCTCGCAGCTGTGGCCGGCAATGGTCACCAGCACCTGGTCATGGTTGGCCTAGCGTTCGCGCTTGGCCGCGGCCAATTGCGCGGCATAGTAGAACAGGCCGCCGGCGGCGATCATCACGATCACCGAACCGGCCACCGCCCAGCGCAAGGCTCGGGGTGGGGAGACCTGAGGTGGAGTTTGATCTGGCATGGTTGCCCTTACTGACTGGAAGCGGGGGGAATGGACTAACCCTGTAGGAGCGAGCTTGCTCGCGAAAAACCATTGGGCGCCGTTGGAAATCTGGTTTGGCGCGTTATCGTTCACGACCATCGCGAGCAAGCTCGCTCCTACAGGGGCGCGGTGCAGGCATGAAGAACATGACCGCCGCCACCAGCAGATAAATCAGATAGGCCCCGAGGGTGCTGACGGTCGGGGCGTCCTGGTAACCGAACATCCCGGCCAGCACCGAACCCAGTGGGCCGTCCATCGGCAGCGAGGTGCTGAAATCGAAGAGCACGGTCTGCCAGTGATTCCAGATCCCGGCCTCATGCAGCGCCTGCACCGAGTTGGCCAGGATTCCCGCCGCCACCACGAGGATGAACAGCCCGGTCCAGCGGAAAAACGCGCCGAGATTGAGGCGCATGCTGCCGCTGTAGATCAGGAAACCGACGACGATGGCCAGCACCAGGCCGAGCAGGGCGCCTATCGGTGCCGACGGGCCTTCGCTTTGCTGGAATACCGCGAGCAGGAAAAACACCGTCTCCAGGCCTTCGCGGGCCACGGCGAAAAACACCATGGCGATCAGCGCGATCACCTGGTTCCGGGAACCGGCCAGAGCGTTGTCGAGGGAAACGTGCAGCGAGTGCTTGATCGAACGCGCCACTTTGCGCATCCAGAACACCATGGAACTGAGAATGCCGACCGCTACCAGGCCGACCAGACCCTCAAACAGCTCCTGCTGCTTCTGCGGAAACTCGGCGCTGACCAACTCCAGGCCACCGCCCACCAACAGCGCGAGGGCGGCGGCGAGGAACACCCCGACCCACACCGCGGGCATCCATTGGCCGCGGCCGGTCTGCTTGAGATAACTGGCGATAATGCCAACGATCAAAGCGGCTTCAATGCCTTCGCGCAGCATGATCAGGAAAGGAACGAGCATTCAGCACCGTGGGGAATTAGATAGGGTGCTAAGTTGTAACATAATGACACTCATTCCCATATGGGAGTGATTGACAGTTACCTGAACCTAAGCTGAACAATCGTTAAGATGTTAGCCGTCTTGCTGGCGATGGGGCCGCTGGATATTGCATCCGGCTTCAGGACGCCTTCGCTGGCAAACTCGCTACGCACTTAAATCAGGACGCAAGCATGGGCCTCATGGACGATTACTCATGATCTCTATTGTCGATCGCTTTTCACCGTATACCGAAGCGCTGAACGTCTCATCTTTTCGCAATTTGCTCATCGGGCAAAGCCTCTCGATGGCCGGTGACGCTATTTGCCTGGCCGCGTTGCCGATAGCCCTTATTCGAAGTGGATTCGCAGCGGACGTGTTCGGTTTTGTCATGGCGGCAGTCGGGGTAGGTACCGTGATGGGGGCCTTGGCCGGAGGTTTGCTGGCGGATCGACAGTCGGCGAAACAGGTGCTGATTTACACCGATACGGCTCGGGGTATTGCGCAGCTCACCGCCGTGGCGCTGATCTTCTGCGGTGCGCCTTGGTGGTGCCTGATCTTTGCCTATCTGATCTTTGGCATCGGCATCGGGGTATCCCGTCCGTGTGCCCAGGTACTGCTCGTCAATTTGCTGCCCAAGCAAGCACTGGTTGCCGGCAATGGTGCGATGAACTTTGTCGATAACCTGGTTGCTGTGCTGTTTCCCGCGACGCTGGGCGTGTTCATCATTTTCTGGGACCCGGTCTGGGGCATCTTGATCGATGGTCTGACGTTCTTTTGCGCTGCCGTTTATACGGCGAAGTTGCCCGATATAGAGCGACGTGAGTGCGAGGAGGGGATCTCGATCCGAGAAGCGGTCAGCGGCATTAGCGTTATTACCGGCAATTCCATGCTCTCGCTGGGTTTTGCAGCCACGCTGGTGGTGAACGTATTGTGCTTTCCGATTTTTCTGGTCGTCGCACCCTATGCCATCAGCGATCGCTTCAGTCAGGAAATGTGGGGACTGTGTCTGGCCGCATCGGGATTCGGTGCGTGCATTGGATCTGTCATCACGGTTCTCGCTTGCGGCCATGAGCGACTGATCAGTCTTGCCGTGGCCTGCGGCTTGCTGCTGGCTGGCGCGATGGCGCTTCTCGGCATGGGAAGCTCGTTCTGGATGGCGATACTGGGGGCGACCTTCGTGGGCATCGTCGAAGCGGCCTGGTTGACGGGATGGGCCACCGCGATGCAGACACTGTCTCCCGAGAAGGACCTCGGCAAAGTGGTGGCGGTCGATACGTTCTTTACCAGTGGACTGCACCCCTTCATTTATCTAGGAAGCGGAGTCGTCGGCGGGCTGGTGGGTTACTCCCAGACCCTTTCCCTCACGGCAATCGTCAGTGCCGTAGGAACACTGTTGATTGTGCTGGCGGCTTTTACGGTCATGCCAAGGCGAGCTCAAAAACTGTAGGAGCCAGTCTGGCTCCTACCGGACATGACAGGATCAAGCGTTACGATGCCGCAAACTACGCTCCATCCGCGCAATCCCTTCTTCCAGCAATGACCGCGGGCAGCCGAAGTTCAGGCGCACGAACTGTTTGCAGTCATCGCCGAAATCCAGGCCGGGGCTCAGACCGACCTTGGCCTGTTCGAGGAAGAACTGTTGCGGGTTATCCAGCCCCAGCGCTGAGCAATCGAGCCAGGCCAGGTAAGTGCTTTGCGGCACGTTCAGGGTGATGCCCGGCAAACGGCTGCGCACGGCGTCGACCAGGTAATCGCGGTTGGCTTGCAGGTAGTCTTTCAATGCGGCGAGCCACGGCGCGGCTTCGCTGTAGGCGACGCGGGTGGCTTCCATGCCCAGCGGGTTGACGCTGTCGACCATGCCGCAACGGGCATGATTGACCTTCTCGCGCAGGTGGCGGTCCTGGATGATCATGAATGAGGTCTTCATGCCGGCGATGTTGTAGGCCTTGCTGGCCGACATCAACGTGATGGTGCGCTGGGCGATTTGCGGGCTCAGGGACGCCATCGGCAGGTGCTGGCGGCCGTCGAAGCACAGTTCGGCGTGGATCTCGTCGGAAATGATCCAGGCCTCGTTGGCCAGGCAGATGTCCGCAATGGCCAGCAGTTCTTCGCGGCCGAACGTTTTGCCCAACGGGTTGTGCGGGTTGCTCAGCAGCAGCGCGCCGCCGCCTTGCAGGGACTCGTTCAAGGTCGACAGTGGCGTGGCGTAGGTGCCGTCCGGCTGCGGGTCGAAGGTCAGTTCGACCTTGTTCAGGCCCCAATGGCCTGGCGCGTGACGCAGGGGCGGGTAGTTCGGCACTTGCACGACCACGTTCTGTGCCGGCTGTACCAGCGCCTTGAGCGCCATGTTGAAGCCCGACTCGACGCCCGGCAGGAAGATCAGCTCCTGGGGCTCGACACGCCAGGCGTACTTGTTCCACAAATCGGCCACGATGGCTTCGCGCAAATCGTCCTTGGCCATGCTGTAGCCGAGCAGCGGGTGTTCCAGGCGCTTTTGCAGGGCCTGGACGATCACCGGCGGCGCGGCGAAATCCATGTCGGCGACCCACATCGGCAGCACGTCGGCCGGGTAGCGGCTCCATTTGGTGCTGCCAGTGTCGTGGCGATCGAACATCTGATCAAAATCGAAAGTCATGCGCAGTCTCGTAAAGGCCGGTTAATCATGGTGGCCATGATAAGCGCCAATCCCTGTGGGAGCGAGCGGGACCTGTAGGAGCTGCCGCAGGCTGCGATCTTTTGATCTTGCTTTAAAAAAATCAAAAGATCGCAGCCTCGTTGCACTCGGCAGCTCCTACAGGGGGCGCGTCGCCCGACGGTCGGTTCTCATGGTGAATTCGACAGCCTTGTCTAAAATTCAAGAGGCGGTAGCCAGACTGCCGCCACCGTGATTGTCCAGAAAAACCCGCCAAAGCAGCGGATTTCCACCTGATCAGGAGTGCACGATGGACCTCAGCCGTCGTCAGTTCTTCAAGGTCGCCGGTATCGGCCTTGCAGGCTCGAGCCTGGGCGCGTTGGGCATGGCCCCGACTGCCGCCTTCGCCGAGCAGGTGCGCCACTTCAAGCTCGCCCACACCCATGAAACCCGTAACACCTGCCCGTATTGCTCGGTCGGTTGCGGGTTGATCATGTACAGCCAGGGCGATACTGCCAAGAACGTCGCGCAAAACATCATCCATATCGAAGGCGACGCCGACCACCCGGTCAACCGCGGCACCCTGTGCCCCAAAGGCGCAGGTTTGCTCGACTTCATTCACAGCCCCGGCCGCCTGCAATACCCGCAGGTGCGCAAGCCCGGCAGCAGTGAGTGGACGCGCATTTCCTGGGATGAAGCGCTCGATCGCGTCGCCGACCTGATGAAGGCCGACCGCGACGCCAACTTCATCGAGAAGAACGACCAGGGCCAGACGGTCAACCGCTGGCTCACCACCGGTTTTCTCGCGGCATCGGCGGCGTCCAACGAAGCGGGCTACATCACCCACAAGGTGGTGCGCAGCCTCGGCATGCTGGGGTTCGATAACCAGGCGCGTGTCTGACACGGCCCGACGGTGGCAAGTCTTGCCCCGACGTACGGCCGTGGAGCCATGACCAACCACTGGACCGATATCGCCAACGCGAACCTGGTCCTGGTGATGGGCGGCAACGCAGCAGAAGCGCACCCATGTGGCTTCAAATGGGTGACCGAAGCCAAGGCGCACAACAAGGCGCGGCTGATCGTGGTCGATCCGCGTTTTACCCGGACCGCCTCGGTGGCCGATTATTACGCGCCGATCCGCACCGGTACCGACATCGCCTTCATGGGCGGGTTGATCAATTACCTGTTGACCGAGGACAAGATCCAGCACGAATACGTGCGCAACTACACCGACGTATCGTTCATCGTCAAAGCCGGCTATGGCTTCGAGGACGGGATTTTCAGTGGCTATGACGCGGCCAAGCGTACGTACACGGACAAGTCCGGCTGGGGCTATGAACTCGGTGAAGACGGTTTTGCCAAAATCGACCCGACCTTGCAGGACCCGCGCTGCGTCTATCAACTGATGAAGCAGCATTACAGCCGCTACAACATCGAACTCGCAAGCCAGATTTGCGGCATGCCGGTCGATGCGATGCAGAAAATCTGGGAGGAGATCGCCACTTGCTCGACGCCGGGCAAGACCATGACCATCCTCTATGCGCTGGGTTGGACCCAGCACTCGATTGGCGCGCAGATCATCCGCAGCGCGGCGATGGTGCAACTGTTGCTGGGCAACGTCGGCATGCCGGGCGGGGGCGTGAATGCCTTGCGCGGGCATTCCAATATCCAGGGCCTGACCGACCTGGGCCTGCTGTCCAACGCGCTGCCGGGTTATCTCACGCTGGCCGGCGATGCCGAGCAGGACTACAACGCCTACATCCTCAAGCGCACGCAGAAACCGCTGCGGCCCGGGCAACTGTCCTACTGGCAGAACTACAGCAAATTCCACGTGAGCCTGATGAAAGCCTGGTACGGCGCCAATGCCACACTGGAAAACAACTGGGCGTACGACTATCTGCCGAAACTGGACATTCCCAACTACGACATCCTCAAGGTGTTCGACCTGATGGGCCAGGGCAAGGTCAACGGCTACATGTGCCAGGGCTTCAACCCGATTGCGGCGTTGCCGGACAAGAACCGCGTGATGGCCGCGCTGGCCAAGCTCAAGTGGCTGGTGGTGATGGACCCGCTGGCCACCGAAACCTCGGAGTTCTGGCAGAAGGTCGGGCCGTACAACGACGTCAACAGCGCCGACATCCAGACCGAAGTGATTCGCCTGCCCACCACCTGCTTTGCCGAGGAAGACGGTTCGCTGGTCAACAGCAGTCGCTGGCTTCAATGGCACTGGAAGGGCGCCGACGGCCCTGGGGAGGCGTACACCGACATCCGTATCATGAGCGAGCTGTTCCTGCGCCTGCGCCAGCGCTATCAGGCCGATGGCGGGGCCTATCCCGACCCGCTGCTGAAACTGTCGTGGCCGTACAAGGTGCCCGACGAACCGTCACCGGAAGAACTGGCCAAGGAGGTCAACGGCTACGCCGTCACCGACTTTACCGACGCCACGGGGGCGCTGATCAAGGGCAATACGCAACTGGCCGGGTTCGGCCAGCTCAAGGACGACGGCGGCACGGCGTCCGGTTGCTGGATTTTCTGTGGCAGCTGGACCGAAACCGGCAATCAGATGGCCCGGCGTGACAACAACGACCCCTATGGCATGCACCAGCACCAGGGTTGGGCCTGGGCCTGGCCGGCGAACCGGCGGATTCTCTATAACCGCGCCTCGGCCGACCCGCAAGGCAAGCCCTGGGACGAGAAAAAGCGCCTGGTGTGGTGGAACGGCAAATCCTGGGCCGGCACCGATGTGCCGGACTTCAAGGCTGACGTGGCGCCGGAAGCGGGGATGAATCCATTCATCATGAACCCCGAAGGCGTGGCGCGGTTTTTCGCCGTCGACAAGATGAACGAAGGCCCATTCCCCGAGCACTACGAGCCGTTCGAGACGCCGATCGGCATCAACCCGCTGCACCCGCAGAACAAGAAAGCCACCAGCAACCCGGCGGCGCGGATCTTCGATTCGGTCTGGGATTCCCTGGGCGTGGCCAAGGACTACCCGTACGCCGCCACCAGCTACCGGCTGACCGAGCATTTCCACTTCTGGAGCAAGCACTGCAAGCTCAACGCGATCACCCAGCCCGAGCAGTTCGTCGAGATCGGCGAAGTGCTGGCCAGGGAAAAAGGCATCGTCGCCGGCGACCGGGTGCGGGTCAGCAGCAAGCGTGGCTTCATCGAAGCGGTGGCGGTGGTGACCAAGCGGATTCGTCCGCTGCAGGTCAACAACCAGGTGGTGCACCAGATCGGTATCCCGTTGCACTGGGGCTTCACCGGGCTCACGCGCCACGGCTACCTGACCAACACCCTGGTGCCGTTCCTCGGCGATGGCAACACCCAGACCCCGGAATCCAAGTCATTCCTGGTCAACGTGGAGAAAGTCTAAATGGCCAGCCAAGACATCATTGCCCGCTCGGCCACCACCACCGTGCCCCCATCGGTACGCGACCAGGAGGAAGTCGCCAAGCTGATCGACACCACCAAGTGCATTGGCTGCAAGGCCTGCCAGGTCGCCTGCTCGGAATGGAACGAGCTGCGCGACGAGGTCGGCCACAACCTTGGTACCTACGACAACCCCCAGGACCTGACTGCAGAAACCTGGACCCTGATGCGTTTCACCGAGCACGAAACCGACGCCGGCAACCTCGAATGGCTGATCCGCAAGGACGGCTGCATGCACTGCGCCGAACCCGGTTGCCTGGCCGCGTGCCCCAGTCCCGGGGCGATCATCAAGCACGCCAACGGCATCGTCGATTTCAACCAGGATCACTGCATCGGCTGCGGCTACTGCATCACCGGTTGCCCGTTCAACATTCCGCGCATCTCGCAAAAGGACCACAAGGCCTACAAATGCACCCTGTGCTCGGATCGGGTGGCGGTGGGGCTGGAGCCGGCCTGCGTGAAAACCTGTCCGACCGGCGCCATCGTGTTCGGCTCCAAGCAGGACATGAAGGAACACGCCGCCGAACGCATCGTCGACCTCAAGAGCCGCGGCTTCGACAACGCCGGGCTGTACGACCCTGCCGGTGTCGGCGGCACTCACGTGATGTATGTGTTGCACCACGCCGACACGCCGAAGCTGTACGCCGGCCTGCCGAGCGATCCGGTGATCAGCCCGTTGGTCGATCTGTGGAAAGGTGTGAGCAAACCCCTGGGCCTGTTGGCCATGGGACTGGCGGTACTGGCTGGATTTTTCCACTACGTGCGCGTCGGCCCGCAGGTGGTCGAGGAGGATGAGCTGCCGCCGCCCATCGATCCTGCCGTACATGAAGTCGATCCGACGGTGCACACCTATGATCCGAAGCGGGAGGACAGGCCATGATCCGCAAACAGATCCTGCGCTATACCGCCAACCAGCGCACCAACCACTGGCTGGTGGCGATCCTGTTTTTCATGGCGGGGCTGTCCGGGCTGGCGCTGTTTCATCCGGCGCTGTTCTGGCTGAGCCACCTGTTCGGTGGCGGGCCCTGGACGCGCATCCTGCACCCGTTCATGGGCGTGGTGATGTTCGTGCTGTTCCTCGGGTTGGTGGTGCAGTTCTGGCGCGCCAACTACTTCATCGACAACGATCGCCTGTGGCTGCGGCGCATCGACCGGGTGATGAAAAACGAAGAGGAGGGCGTGCCCCCCATCGGCAAGTACAACCCCGGGCAGAAGCTGCTGTTCTGGACTTTACTGCTGTGCATGTTGGGACTGCTGTTCACCGGTCTGGTGATCTGGCGCGCGTATTTCAGCCAGTACTTCGCCATCACCACGATTCGCTGGGCGATGCTGCTGCACGCGCTGGCCGGTTTCGTGCTGATCCTCTGCATCATCGTGCACATCTACGCCGGCATCTGGGTCAAGGGCTCGGTCAACGCCATGCTGCATGGCTGGGTCAGCCGCGCCTGGGCCAGGAAACATCACGAACTCTGGTACCGCGAAGTGACCCGTGACGACGAGCGTCCGCGTCCCGACCCACCGCTGGGCAAAAAAGGATAACGATTTGGCCACCATCCTGGAGCCGGGACAGATCGAAGCGGCGGCGACATCGCCGCCGTTTCTGCACCTTCCACCGCAAAACCTGTTTGCCTTGCGCGCGCTGCGCCTGGAGCGCCTTGCCGAAGGGCATCCGCTGGCCGATTACCTGCGCCTGGTTGCGGGGTTGTGCAACGTACAGCAGCAGCTGATGGACGATCCACCCGCGGCGGCAGTGCCGGACCCGCAACGCATCCGCCTGTGCCTGGAGCATGGCCTGCCGCCGTTTGCCGCCGACAGCCTGGTGCGCGAGGACGCGTGGCTGGCGTATCTGCAGGGGCTGTTGCAGCACTATCAGCCACCGCCACAGCCGGCGGTGGAAAACGCCGTGGCCACCTTGCGTGAGGCCAGCGTCGGGCAACTCAAGGCGTGGGCCATTGCCCTGGTCAGCGGGCAGTTCGCCTTGCTGCCGGCGGCGCTGGTGCCATTTCTGGGGGCGGCCTTGCAAGTTGCCTGGAGCCATTGGTTGCTGAGCACAAAGGACCTCACGTTGAAACCCGGCAACAGCCTCAACCAATGCCCGGCTTGCGGTTCACCGGCCATGGCCGGAGTGATCCGCCATCGCGGCAAATACAACGGCTTGCGCTACCTGGTGTGCTCGCTGTGTGCCTGCGAATGGCATGTGGTGCGGGTCAAGTGCGTGTATTGCGAGCAGAGCAAAGGCTTGCAATACGTGAGCCTCGACAGCGACCGCCACGCCGCGGACAAGGCACCGCTGCGCGCGGAAACCTGCCCTGGTTGCCACAGTTATCTCAAGCAGCTTTATCTCGAATGCGACGCCGAAGCCGAAGCCTTGTCCGCCGACCTGAGCAGCCTGATCCTCGACATGCGCCTGGAGCAGGAGGGCTTTGTGCGTCCTGCGCCCAATCTGTTGCTGGCCCCCGGGGGGGACTGAAGCGAGCGTCTACACTCAGGCGGTCAACCTTTGCCGGAGCGCCTGATGTCCGCCCGATCTGCCAGCCAAGCCTTGCGATTGCCTTCGATCGACAGCCTGCTTCGCCATCCGGCCTGCCAGCCGCTGGCCGAACGTTATGGGCGCCACGCCTTGCTCGCCAGCCTGCGCCAGTTGCTCGATGACTTGCGCGAACCGGTCCTGGCAGGACTTCTCAACGAGGTCGAACTTACCCCGCACGTGCTGGCGGGCAGGGCGGGCGAGCGTCTGGCCAGCCAGCACCGCAGCCACGTGCGCCGGGTGTTCAACCTCACCGGCACGGTCCTGCACACCAACCTGGGCCGCGCCTTGTTGCCGGAGGAAGCCATCGACGCCGTGCGAATGGCCGCGCGCTATCCGTTGAACCTGGAATTCGACCTGGACAGCGGCAAGCGCGGCGACCGCGACGACCTGATCGAGGGCCTGATCCGCGAGCTGACCGGCGCCGAGGCGGTGACCGTGGTCAACAACAATGCCGCTGCGGTATTGCTGACCCTCAACAGCCTGGGCGCGCGCAAGGAAGGCATCATCTCCCGCGGCGAGCTGATCGAAATCGGTGGCGCCTTTCGCATCCCCGACATCATGGCGCGGGCCGGGGTCAAACTGGTCGAAGTCGGCACCACCAATCGCACCCATGCCCGCGACTACGAAGCCGTCATCGGCCCACGCAGCGGCTTGATCATGCGGGTGCATGCGAGCAACTACAGCATCGAGGGTTTCACCACCCGGGTGCCGACCGCCGAGCTGGCGCAACTGGCGCACCAACATGGCTTGCCGCTGCTCGAAGACCTCGGCAGCGGCAGTCTGCTGGACCTGACCCGTTGGGGCTTGCCGGCCGAACCGACGGTGCGCCAGGCCCTGCTCGATGGCGCGGACATCGTCACCTTCAGCGGCGACAAGTTGCTCGGTGGCCCGCAAGCCGGGTTGATTGTCGGGCGCAAGGCGTTGATCACGCGGATCAAGAAAAACCCGCTCAAACGTGCGTTGCGGGTCGACAAGCTGACCCTGGCAGCGCTCGAAGCGGTACTGGGGCTGTACCGCAACCCGGATCGACTGGCTGAGCGCCTGCCGAGCCTGCGCCTGCTGACGCGTACGCAGGCCGACATCCTCGCTCAGGCTGAACGTCTGCAACCGTCATTGGCGCGGGTGTTGGGCGCTCATTGGAGTGTCAGCGCAGTGCCGGCGCTGGGCATGATCGGCAGCGGCAGCCAACCGGTGGCGCGCTTGCCCAGTGCCGCGCTGTGCCTGCGACCGCTTACCTCCAAACGTCTGCGCGGGCGAAGCCTGCTTGGGCTCGAAGAAGCGCTGCGAGCCTTGCCGATCCCGGTGCTCGGGCGCATCGACGATGACGCCTTGTGGCTGGACCTGCGGCAACTGGACGACGAACCGGCCTGGCTGGCGCAACTCGATCAATTGCAGGTGACCTGAGATGATCGTCGGCACTGCCGGGCACATCGACCATGGCAAGACCGCATTGCTCGAGGCACTGACCGGGCAGGCCGGTGATCGACGCCGCGAAGAGCGCGAACGCGGCATGACCATCGACCTCGGCTACCTTTACGCCGCCCTCGAGCCGGGCGCGGCCCTCACCGGTTTTATCGACGTACCCGGGCATGAACGCTTCACCCACAACATGCTCGCCGGCGCACAGGGCATCGACCTGGTGTTGCTGGTGGTAGCCGCCGACGACGGCGTGATGCCGCAGACCCGGGAACACCTGGCCATCGTCGAACTGTTGGGCATTCCCCGCGCACTCGTGGCGATCAGCAAATGCGACCGGGTCGAATCCTCCCGGGTGCAAGAGGTGCGCGAGCAAATCCAATCCTTGTTGGCGCCCGGGCCCTATGCCATTGCCCCGTTGATCACGCTGTCGAGCGTGACCGGGCAGGGCATCGACACCCTGCGCCAGGCGTTGCTCGATGCCCAGCGTGAAGTGCGGCAACGCAGCCTCGCTGGTGGCTTTCGCCTGGCGATCGATCGGGCATTCAGCGTCGCAGGCGCCGGGATCGTGGTCACCGGCACGGCGCTGTCCGGCGAGGTGGCGGTGGGCGATACGCTGTTGCTCGGTCCCCTCGGCAAACCCGTGCGGGTGCGTGGCCTGCATGCGCAGAATCAAGCCGCCGAACGTGCGACCGCAGGACAGCGCGTTGCCTTGAACCTGAGCGCGGATCGCCTGGCGCTGGAGCAGATTCATCGCGGCCAGTGGCTGTCGACGCAGTGGCTGTACGCACCGACCCAGCGCCTGGATATCGACCTGCGGTTGTTGCCCGGGGAGCCTCGCGCCTTCGAGCATTTTCAACCGGTGCATGTGCATATCGGCACTCAAGACGTGACCGGGCGCGTGGCCCTGCTGGAGGGCTCCAGCCTGGCGCCGGGTGAGCGGATGTTCGCGCAGATCCTGCTCAATGCGCCGGTGCAGGCCGTGAAGGGCGATCCGCTGATCCTGCGTGACCAGAGCGCGCAACGGACCCTGGGCGGCGGTCGCGTGCTCGATCCGTTCGCACCGAGCCGACACCGGCGCAGTCCCGAGCGACTGGCGCAGCTACAGGCGTTGCGGGCGAGCACTGGCCTGGAAGCCGTCATGCCGACACTGCTGGCCAACAGTGACAGCGGGCTTGACCTGCAACGCCTGGAACGCCAGTTCAACCATCCGCGGGCAAACTGGGTGTTGCCGGATGACGTGCGCCTGATCGAAACCCGGCAGGGTCCGCTGTTGTTCAGCGCCGGTCGCTGGCAGGCCTTGAAAGCGGATGTGTTGGAGCATCTGGCGCGCTTTCACCAATTGGAGCCGGACCAGATGGGGCCGGACCGCGATCGCCTGCGTCGATTCAGCGGCACGGCACTCGATCGCCCGTCCTTCATCAGTTTGCTCGACGAATTACTGGCCGATGGGGTCATCACCACCAGCGGGCCATGGCTGCATCTGCCCAGTCATCAAGTGCGTTTGAGTGAAGAGGACGAAGCCCTTTGGCAACAGTTGCAGCCGCGGTTCGACGCGGCCGGGTTCAATTCGCCGTGGGTGCGCGAACTGGGTCATGATGAGGCCACCGTGCGCTTGCTGTTGCGCAAGATGGCCCGGCTGGGGCTGCTGCATCAAGTGGTCCGCGACCTGTTTTACACCGATGCGGTGATCCGGCGATTGGCGGCTATGCTGATGCAACTGGCCGAGGCTGACCCGGTGATCCAGGTGTCGGCGTTTCGCGATGCGGTGGGACTGGGGCGCAAGCGCAGCATCCAGATTCTCGAATATTTCGATCGGCTCGGGCTGACCCGGCGGTTTGGCGAAAGGCGCCACATCCGCCCGGACAATGCCCTGGCCCGGTCCACGGATCATTGATTTTTTGGAAGGTAATCGCGCCCGGTGGCGCGGCCGGGCTTCAAACCCGGTTGGGGACGGCATCCGTTCCCGGGCAGGTTCGACTCCGGCTACCTTCCGCCAGTTTCCCTGGCTCGCGCAAAACTTTGGGGGTGAGCATCCTGCGCTAGCCAAGTTGGCTTATTTTAGCGGAGTAAACTGTCGAGGTAGAGCGTATGTGCAAGCTCCAGCCGGCATATCGGCATATCCTCGAAACGATTTCCAGGCCGAATCCATATCCCGCAACTGATTCAACTTCAGTGAGTGTATTTGAAATAACCAGGCTGTTCTGGTTGGCGGCGATCAGCAGGCGCTGTCCGCCGTGCTGGATGGCGTTGTTGATGAGGTTGTGAATCAAGCTTTTCAGCAGTATTGGGTCGGCGCTGATCATCAGGTCCTGTTTTACCTGAAGCTGGACACTCATCGAGTCGATTTTCGGTTGGTGTCGCAGCAGTGCGTCGTTCAGCAGTTGTTGTAGATTAATGTTGGCGCATTTTTGACCGATCTTCTCGCGGCTTAGACAAAGGAACAGTTCAATCAAATCTTCCATGTCTCTTGATGCCTGCTGCAGGCGTTGAAGATTGCGCGCCTTTTTCGTCTCGTCGCAGCCGGGCAATTTAATGACAGCCAGGGAGTTTCTGATAATGCTCAGCGGAGTTCTTAACTCATGGCTCACATGTCGGGTGAAGGCTTGCTCTCTATCCAGTGTGTTTTCCAGGCGTTCAAGTGCTCCACTGATTACTCGGCTTAGAACACCTACTTCATCCTTGCGATGATTGCTTTCGAGCTGTTTGGTCTTGAGGGGGTGTCGGGACAGATCCTTGGCTAACTGCACAACCGGCGCGGATATGATTCGCGCCATGACAATCGAAACTACTGCGCCCGCTATTATAATGAGTCCGGCCAGTGCCCAGAGCAGACTGATTGTTGTTGGCGCAAAGCTGTCCAGGGAACTCATCTTGGACTCGTCAAGTATCATGTAGATCTTGTTGGCTGTGCCCGGCATTTTTTTGATGAGAACGTGCGTATCGCCGATTTCGTGCAGTCCCTCACTTAGTGGTTTGGCAAAGTCTGGCAATTCGAGGCTATCCCCCCAGAACGTCTGCAGATAACTTGTATTGGGTAACGGTGTAGCACTTGCGTCTTGCACGTACTCGCGCTCGAACGCCTCAAATTCACGCTTCAGGTAATGTTTGACGATGTAGTCCTCTGTCATCGAGATCGAGGCCCAGATCAACACGCTGTAAATGATCGCAACGAGGGTAGAAAAGGGGATCAGTATGGAGAGGATCCGGACAAAAAAGGAATTAGTGGGGGATCGCAAGCCGGTATCCTTTTCCGTGGAGGGTGACCAGTGAGTGATCCAGGTTCAGCTTGGCGAGTAGCCGTCTGAGGCGGTAGATGTGGGTGCGCAGTGGATCGCTGTCGGGTGGATCAGAATCGGGCCAGATAGCGAGTTCAAGCTGCCTTCTGCTGAGGGGGCTTGGGGCTGCCTCGACAAGCATCTTCAATATTCGAAACTGTATATCGGGAAGTTGGGTCCGCAGCTCTCCACGACTGACCATGAACGTTGCTTCAGTCAACTCCAGGTCCCCGCACATTATCGGAGTCGAAAGCGGCCGGGGTCGTTGCCGGCGTAATAATGCGTTGATCCTGAGCCTGAGTTCTTCAGGTTCAAATGGCTTCACCAGATAGTCGTCAGCACCCGCCTCGAACTCGTCCCGCTTGTCAGCCAAGGTGTCGCGGGCCGTCAGGAATATGATGGGCACGGTATTGCCTTGTTCCCGGATCCGCCTGCAGGTGTCGAACCCGTTCAGTCGCGGCATCGTGACATCCAGAATGATGGCGGCGTAATTATTGGACTTCAACAATTCCAGGCAGGATTGCCCATCGTAGGCATGATCTATATCGATTTCGAACTCCGAAAGATAGTCGCATAGTGTGCCGGCCAACGCGACGTCGTCTTCAACCAATAATATTTCATGCATGGACAATGCTCGCGTTAATGCTTGTCAGGCATTGTACTGAGTAAAGTGTGAACCGATTGTGAATGTGATAATCCGTTCACACGGGGCCGTGTAATGTTGGCTGCATGAATACATTACTGTTTCCCCGTTACCTGATATCTGGTTTGACTGCGACAACAGTGCATTTTGCGCTTTTGCTCCTTCTAGCGCCAGTTTTCGGCGGGTTGCTCAGTAGCACCATTGGCGCGATAGCGGGCGCTGTCGTCAACTACTGGATCCTCAAGGCCTGGGTGTTCCGCAACAGAACAGCACGACCCGTCAACTACGCGGCTTTGTGTGTATTGAGTGTTGCCTTCAATGGACTGTTCATGGCCGTGATTTTGAGGCTGGGGGCAGGTGCTTTGCCCGGCCAGTTACTGTCTTCTTTGCTGGTAATGATCGTAAATTTTACAATTTCTAACAATTGGGTGTTCAAACATGCAGCAACCAGACTCAAGTAGCCCGCCTTGTTATGACTTGATGGTAATTATTCCTTGTTTCGAAGAGGAAGATGTATTGCCGATATTTCATCAGCGAATCACTGATGTAGTGCGTGAGTTAAACATGCGAATCGGACTGCTTTATGTAAATGATGGCAGCGCGGATAACACCTCTGATCTGCTTGATGAGTTTGCGCGCGAGCCGGATGTGCGTTGTTTACACCTGAGTCGAAACTTTGGCAAGGAGGCCGCCATGTGGGCGGGAATGGAACACGCAAACGCTCGTGCCATTATCTTCATCGATGCGGATCTCCAGGATCCTCCAGAGTTGATCCCTTCAATGATCGTGCATTGGGTGGCGGGTTACGACGTTGTCAATATGCAGCGCAGAAAGCGTGACAGTGATTCCTGGCTGAAACGAACAACCGCTACTGCCTACTATCGGATCATGCGTGTATTGGTGAAGGATTTCTCTTTCCCCTCGCAAGTCAGCGATTTCCGGCTGTTAGGCAGCGCGCCGCTGGCAGCGCTCATCGAACTGAAGGAAAGGTCTCGGGTTCTGAAAGGGCTGGCCGGGTGGATTGGTTTCAAGAGTATTTGTTTGCAATATGATCGCGAGGGTCGGGAGGCGGGAAAGACCAAGTGGAATATGCCAAACCTCCTGGGTCTGGCCATCGACTCTTCACTTTCATTTTCACACAGCCCGCTGCGCTGGTTCAGCTATTGCGCCGCCCTGGTCATGACGATGTCCGTTATCGCTTTTGTCGGTGCCTTGATAACGGGCAATGTGGGTTATGAGAACTTCATCCTTGTTGTACTGGCATTGATGACTTGCGGTATCGCCTTGGTCGGGGAGTATGTCGGGATTCTGAAAGTGGAGGCAAAGGGCAGGCCGCATTATTTTCTGAGAAAGTCGACTTCCCGGATTGCGGATAGTGCCCTGCGGGAGCGGTCGGCATGACTCAGGTTGATCAGAACCGCTTGTTATGGTTGATCCTGATTGCCATCTGTCTGGCCAGGCTGGCGGGATTGGCGTTTTACCCGTTGATGGATACGTCGGAGGCGCGTTATGCGGAGGTCGCTCGCAAGATGGTGACCCTCGATGACTGGATCACCCCGATGTTTGATCATGGCGTTCCGTTCTGGGGTAAGCCACCCCTGTCGTTCTGGACCCAGGCGCTGAGCATGAAAATTCTGGGCGTGGGTGAGTTTGCCAGCCGTTTTCCTGCCTGGCTCATTCACGTCGCAACCTGTGCGGTGATCATGAAGTTCTGTCGCGAAGAGCGCGACCTGAGGACAGGTTTGATCGCTTCGATCATCTATTCCAGTTGCGCGCTCGGCTTTATAGCGAGTGGGGTTGTCCTGACTGACCCTGCGCTGAGTTTCGCCATGGTGATTTCTGCGTATGGCTTGTGGAGAGGGGTTACTTATCATGACCTGACCTGGGCCAGAATCGGGTTTATAGGCCTGGGTTTGGGCATGTTGGCCAAAGGCCCCTTATCCATTGTTCTGGTGGGTATGCTGGCAATGGTGTGGGCTGCCTCGACGCGGAACTGGAAACGTTTTCTTCATCTACCCTGGTTGTCTGGCTTGATTCTGCTGGCCGCGGTGTCTGTGCCTTGGTATTACCTGGCTGAAAACAAGACCCCGGGATTCTTGAATTACTTCTTTGTTGGGGAACACTGGAGTCGATACGTCATTTCGAAATGGCAGGGTGACCTTTATGGCAGTGCCCATGCAGAAACTTTAGGGACGATCTGGATATATCTGATCGGTAGTCTGTTTCCATGGACGCTCTGCCTGTGGATGCTGCACAAGGCGCGCAATCGCTATGGCTGGAACCCTGATTTCTACACCTTCCTTTGGGGATGGGCGCTGGCAACCCCGCTGTTTTTTACCTTGGCGGGCAATATCCTCTGGACCTATGTGTTGCCTGCATTACCTGCCTGGGCCATCTTGTTGGCCGAGAGCATTGCAATGTACAAACGCCAGACCATCCTCTACCTGTTGTCAGCTTGCCTGCCAATAACGGGTGGCGCCCTGGTGCTGCAAGGGTCCCTGAGTGAAAGGCCGCAGAACCAGCGGGAGATCGTCAGCCTGTGGAACGAGCACAGTGCGGATGCGCCCGGAGGGTTGTTCTACCTGGACAGAAGATCCTACTCGGCAGAATTCTACAGTGCCGGTGCTGCCAGGCGCGTTGAAAGTATCGACGCGTTGCCTGGCGATGGCAGGTTTTACCTCTCCTTGCGCATGCGCAACCTGTCCGAGGGATTGTTGCAAGAGCTCGGTTGTGAGGAATTGGGGCAGGCGAATGAGAGCTTGCTGCTCAGGTGTGGTCGTCTGTAGGAGCAGCCGGTCGGTCGACGCTCATTGCATCACATACCGCCCCGGTGCCGGTTCCAGCGCCGGGTATTGCGCATTGCCGGCGCTCGGTACCGATGCTTCGCGTTCTCCGGCATGCTCGGCCAGCCAGGTGAACCAGTCATTCCACCAGCTACCGGAATGCTGCTCGGCATTGTTGAACCAGGTGTCCGGGTCTTGCGTCAGGTGGTCGTTGGTCCAGTAGTGGCGTTTTTCCCTGGCGGGTGGGTTGATCACCCCGGCGATATGCCCCGAGGCGCCGAGAACGAAGCGTTTGCTGCCGCTGAGCAACCCGGTGCTGGCATAAGCGCTTTTCCAGGGCACGATGTGGTCGTCATGGGTGGCGAGGATGTAGGCCGGCGCATTGATGGCGCGCAGGTCCAGCTTCACCCCGCAGCAGTCCAGTTCGCCGGATTTCAGGTCGTTCTGCAAATAGGTGTGGCGCAGGTACCAGCAGTACATCGGCCCCGGCAGGTTGGTGCTGTCGTTGTTCCAGAACAGCAGGTCCAGCGCGTTCGGTTTCTGGCCCTTGAGGTACTTGTCGACGTTGTAGTTCCACCACAGATCGTTCGGGCGCAGCAGTGAGAAGGTGTTGCCCATGTCCTCGCCCTTGAACAGGCCGATGGGGCCGTCGATTCCGCCGATGGTGCGTTCGCGGTGGGCCACCAGTTGTTCGTCGACGAAGATGTCGATGGGACCGGTGTCGAGGTAATCGAGGAAGGTGGTCAACAGGCTCACGCTGGCGATGGCCTTGTCGCCACGTGCCGCCAGGACCGCCAGCGCCGTACTCAGCAGGGTGCCGCCGATGCAGAACCCCACGCAGTTGGGACGCTGCTGGCCACTGATTTCGCGGGTCACCTCCAGGCCTTTGATGATGCCGTTCTCGATCAGGTCATCCCAGGTGGTGCCGGCGTGGGCCTGGTCGAAGTTGCGCCACGACATCAGGAACACCGGATGACCTTGCTGCAACAGATGGCGCACCATCGAGTTGTCCGGGCGAAGGTCGAGGATGTAGTACTTGTTGATGGACGGCGGCACGATGAAAACAGGGCGTTGATACTGGGTATCGGTTTGCGGGTGGTACTGGATCAGCTGGAACAGTTCATTTTCGAATACGACTTCTCCAGGGGTGCTGGCCAGGTCTTCACCGACCTTGAAGGCACCGCTGTCGCACTGGCGCATCTTGCCTTCCTGCAGGTCGCTCGCCAAGTGCAACAGGCCCGTGAGCAGGCTGCCACCGCGGGTATCGACGACGCGCTGCAGGGCATCGGGATTGCTCGCCAGAAAGTTGCTGGGCGCGCCGGCGGCAATGGCTTGCTCCACCAGATACAGCAGGCGCTGGCGCGGTTTTTTGTCCTTGATCGGCAACTGGTCGAGCAGTTTGAGCAAAAACCCGGCGTTGAGCAGGTAGAACGCGGCGAGGGAGCCAAACAGTGGAGTGCTCCAGTTGCCGCTGGCGAAACGTCGATCATCGAAGGTGAACGGCTGTCCGGTCAGCAGCTGCTGGCCGAGTCCGGCCCATTGCGCTTGATAGTCGGACTGAAGGCTGTCCAGGGTTTCCCGGGGCAAGTCGAACCAGTCGTTGTACGGCTGCCCGGTAAACCAGGGATTGCTGCTGACCCAGAGGCGTAATTGTTGCACTGCAAAGGAGGCGACGAACGGGACCTGGCCAGACCAGAAAGTGTTGAAGTTTTGCGTGTTGTTGTCCATGGAGCTCCTTGCCCGCAGAGGAAGAACGGGCAGTATTGTTTTGCGCTGCAAGAAGCGGAGTGTTGGGCATTGGCGGGCGTTGCGGAAGTGTTGCGGGGTGACTGTTCGGTGTCCAACGGTGCCACACCCGGTCACCGGTCGGATGCAGCGCAAAACACCGATAAACCAAACCTGTATCAATACTTCAAAATGAGCGGACACTCAGTATTCACCAAGCCGCAATCAGTCGTGCTCCGGGCAGGATGTCCGCTTTCAGTCGTCATCGAGGACGCCATGTTCAGAATGAGTTCAGGCTACGCTAACGTACTGGTCACTACGCTCTCGGCCGAGGGGCTGGATGTCGCCAGCCTGTGCCGGGAAGCCGGGTTGGACCTGGAACTCGCCCACACGCCCGGGGCGCGGTGCGAGAGAAGGGTGCTCTATCGCCTGTGGCAACTGGCCGCGCAAGCCGCAGGGGATCCGGACATCGGCCTCAAGGCCTATGGGCATTTCCATCCCGGCACCTTTCAGATCGTCGGCTACACGATGATGTCGAGCCTCAACCTTAAACTGGCACTTGAACGCCTGGTGCGCTTCAGTCCGTTGATCGGCACCGGCTTCAGCCTTTTTTTCGTCCCGGAACAGGAGCATTTCCGCCTGGCCTCGCTTGATCACCAACAACCGGGCTCGATCAAGCCACGCCAGTATGTGGATGCGGGGTTGGCGTCCCTGCTGGGTTTTTGCCGTTGGCTGGGAGACGGCAAGCTGCCGCAACCCCTGAGTGTGGAATTCAGCTATCCGGAACCTGCGGACACCTCGGAGCATCGACGCCTGTTCGGTTGCGACCTGCAATTTGGCTCGGCCTACGACAGCATCCTGTTCGACGGCCAGGAGATCCTGCGGCCACTGAGCATGGCCAACGAGGCGCTGGCGGTGCTGCATGACAGCTTTGCCGAGGCGCAGCTGGACCTGTTGTCCGGTTCTTCCATCGTCGGCAGGCTCCGCGCACTGATCACCGAGCGCTTGAGTCATGGCCAGGGACAATGCGACATGGAGTCGATCGCCGGCGCCATGAACATCAGCAAACGAACGCTGCAACGCGCACTGGAAAAGGACGGCACGCAATTCAAGGACGTGCAGAACCTGGTACGACGAGAGTTGGCCGATTTCTACCTGCGCCATTCTCACTTCAACATGAAGAATGTCGCGTATCTCCTTGGTTTTCATGACCACAGCAGTTTCAACAAGGCGTGCAGCCGCTGGTTTGGCATGACCCCCGGCCAGTATCGCGCCGATGAGTCATGTGCTGTGCCGCTCACCTCTCACCCTGAGGTAGTGCTCGTCAATGCTTGAGCTGCAGGCTGCCGAGCACGCCATACACACCATAGAAACACAGTTCCTGAGCCGCATCGCGCACATCGCGGTAGCCGTCCATGGCATCGTGGACCTGCTTGGAAAACAACGCCTGCCAGGCCAGCAACGGATTGTCCGGGCTGGCGAGCTGACGATCATGGCTCACCTGCGCGGCGCTAGCGGCCAGCCACCACAGCGCCGGGTTGGCGCTGCTCCACAGTACCTGCTGTTGCTGGAAGGGATGGGCCTTGCGCAACAGTTGGGCAGTGGGCTCGTTGATCAGCTGACGTAACCATGGCCGGACAAAGCCGTCATACAGGCTGTTGTTGATCGCGGACGCGCGATCGACCAGGGCGAATTCGCGATCGTCATCGCGCTGCGGCGCAACGTCGCCATGGATGTCGGTTATGCGTCGGCTTTCGAAGCGCACGGAGTAGGGGGCTTGCGCGTCTTGCGGCACGTCATCGATCAGCATTTCATACAGCCCGGCCGGCAGCGCATTGATGGTCTCGACCGCGCCCAGCAACTGACGGTGCTCGCGCCGCGCCACTTCGCCGGAAACGAAGATACCCAGGTGACCGATGCTGGCATGGCGCAGATACACGATAGTGCGCCCGGCGCTGTGTAATGCCAGATCGCTGGGGTAGACGTCGGCGATCCAGTCGAGGGCCTGTTGCGGTGAGGTGATGTTGTCACCATAGGAACAAAACACCACCACCGGGACTTCTATGCGCTTGAGATCGAGCCCGTTGCTCTTGCGTCCGGGGCCGCCGGACAAGCGATTGCCGATGAACAGGTCGTCGACGATCATCTCGATCTCCTCGCCATTGAGCAGGGTCGGGCTGCCCCACCAACGCTCGAAGTCGAGAAACCGGGGCGCTTCGCTGTCGGCTTCACTGAACAGGTGGTAATACTTGCCCCACCAGGCATTGGCCGGGTCGAGGTTCTCGAAATTGCTCACCAGCCAGGTGCCATCGAAACGATCATTGCCCAGGTCGCTGCCCAGGCGCGCCATCCAGCCACCGCCCAGCAGACCGCCGGTGTAGCGCAGCGGATTGCGCCCGTTGACGCCAGCCCAGTATGACAACGGCGCGCCGTTGACGATGATCAGGCCCGGCAACTCCGGCCGGTCCGCCGCCAGGCCCATCAGCGCCCAGCCTGCCTGGCAATTGCCGATTACCACGGGTTTGGCGCTATGTGGATGGCGCTCACTGACCACTTCGATAAATCGCGCCTGGGCGCTGACGATGTCCGCCAGCGTCTGCCCGGGTGCAGGGGCATGGCTGAAGGCGATGAAGTAGGTGGGGTGACCGGCGCGCAGGCTCTCGCCGATGACCGAATCCTGTTTGAATCCACCAATGCCGGCGCCGTGGCCGCCACGGGGGTCGATGATGATGACTGGCCGCTGCTGGCTGTCGACCGGTTGCAAGGGCCCCGGGAGAATCTGCAGCAGCGAGTAGTTGACCGGACGCGGCAGGTCCATGCCGTCGACCAGGGTCTGATGATCGAACTTCAACAGCAATGGATACCCGGCACGTTCGTGGGCCAGCGAGTTGTCGCCGCGCTGCCGCAAGGTATCCCAGAACAATACGCTGCGCTGGCCGAGATCCGTGAGGTACTCCTGCCAGTCAGCGGCACTGGGTTGCCTGAGTTGCCCAAGGCTCGAGGCTGCATAGGTCGTTGCATGGCGATTGTGCATGGCGTCGCGGATGTTGCGGGCATTGAGGCGCTGCAGATGATTGAGGTGGTCGAACGGACCCGCAACGGTGCAAAACGGTTTATTGTGCGGCGCGGTAATTTCTTCCTGGCCCATCATGATCTCCTGATGCCTTACACGGGGAACGGTTGTTGCCAAGCTCGTCGATTAAGCGGGCTTTGGTGCGTGGCCGTCTGAGTTGAGGAGTCTAGCGCTTACAGGCGTGGGGTGGGCAAGGTTTATATTGCACTGCACAAAATAAGCATTGCCAAACTTTTTTGTGCGCTGCAATATGAAGTCCAGCGCGATGACTGCCGGATCGCTGTCGCGTCCTCAGGTCCCTTCGGGGCCTTTCAGTACCAGGAGTTCAAGCATGTCTTTTTTCAACCCGGAAAAACTGCAAACCGTTCAGAAAGCCAACCTCGATCTTTTGCAGCAGATCAGCGGCAAAGTCTTCGCCAGCGTTGAGCAGCTGAGCCAGTTGCAGTTCAAGGCACTGCGTGAATCCACCGAAGAGCAATTCGAAGGTGTGCGCAAACTGCTGGCTGTTCGCGATCCCCAGGGCTTCGCCGATTTGCAGGCATCTTTCAGCCAGCCGAACGCACAGACCGAACGCCTGGCCGAGTTCAACCGTCAGGTGCAGGCTCTGATCGTGGGCACCCATTCGGACATCGCCCAATTGACGTCGAATCAGGTCGAGGCGGGTACTGCGCAGGTTCAGGAATTTGTAGAAGAGATCAGCAAGAACGCACCGGCCGGTTCCGAGCCTGTGGTGGCGGCATTCAAATCGGGCCTGGCGAATGCCGGTACGGTGTTTGAAAGCGCGCAAAAAACCGCAAAACAGGCGACAGAGGCCGCTCAGGGTAATTTTGACAGCGCCTCCGCCGCCGCTGCGGACGCTGTTGCGAAGGCTGCTCCGCAAGCAAGTAACAAGGCCACCAACGGTAACAAGTAAGTCAAATCAGTAAGGCTGCACCGATGGCGATGGGTTTATTCCCCATCGCCATTTTTTTTGTCGCTGCCATCGGTAGTCGGCTTGGCGCCAAACAGGCCGAACATGTTCTGCGTATTCAGGTAAAGCGCCTTGGACTGGTCGACGTATTGGCGCATCAGGTCCTGCATCACCGGTGCCTGCTGGTGCATGAAGGTACTCCAGGCTTCGGACGACTGCGCGCCCGTCTGCGACTGGATGTCGATCACGGTCTGGATGCTTTTGTCGAGGTAGCTGCCGAGTACGCCCTGGTAAGGGCCGTAGAACTGGATGATCCCCATCAGCATGTCGCTGGTGAAGATCGGCTCACCGCCGCTTTCGGCTTCCAGGATGACTTGCAGCAGGATGCTGCGGGTCAGGTCTTCGCCACTCTTGGCGTCCACCACCTGGAACGCGACTTTATCGACGACCAGCTGGCGTATGTCCGCCAGGGTCAGGTGGCTGCTGGTGTGGGTGTCGTAGAGGCGGCGATTGGGGTACTTCTTGATCAGGCGGGGTGTGGGGTCTGTCATGCGGGGTGTCTCGTGGCGAGCCAGGTTTTCAGGCATCTTAACCTACTATGGCTACCGCCGCGGATGTACCCGATCCACTGTAGGAGCTGGCTTGCCAGCGATGGAGGTCAACGATGACGCGGGAAGCCTGACACCCCGCGGCGCCCTTAGCCCGATCCACCGTAGGAGCAAGCTTGCTCGCGATGGAGGTCAACGATAACGCGGGAAGCCTGACACCCCGCGGGGCCCTTAGTTTTTTCGCTGGCAAGCCAGCTCCTACAGTGGATCGGGTACGGCCGTGGGAGATGGGTTGGTTGTGAGGTCGCCTTCGCTGGCTTGCCAGCGATGGAGGTCAACGATGACGCGGGAAGCCTGACACCCCGCGGCGCCCTTAGTTTTTTCGCTGGCAAGCCAGCTCCTACAGTGGATCGGGTACAGCCGTGGGAGATGGGCTGGTTGTGAGGTCGCCTTCGCTGGCAAGCCAGCTCCTACAGGGTAATGTGTGCATTTGAAGTTACGTATCATCCAGTAGGAGCTGGCTTGCCAGCGATGGAGGTCAACGATGACGCGGGAAGCCTGACACCCCGCGGGGCCCTTAGTTTTTTCGCTGGCAAGCCAGCTCCTACAGTGGATCGGGTACGGCCGTGGGAGATGGGTCGGTTGTGAGGTCGCCTTCGCTGGCAAGCCAGCTCCTACAGTGGATCGGGTACGGCCGTGGGAGATGGGTCGGTTGTGAGGTCGCCTTCGCTGGCAAGCCAGCTCCTACAGTGGATCGGGTACAGCCGTGGGAGATGGGTTGGTTGTGAGGTCGCCTTCGCTGGCACGCCAGCTCCTACAGTGGATCGGGTACGGCCGTGGGAGATGGGGAGATTGTGAGGTCGCCATCGCCGGCAAGCCGGCACCTACAGGGTAATGTGTGCATTTGAAGTTACATATCATCCAGTAGGAGCTGCCGCAGGCTGCGATCTTTTGATCTTGCTTCGGCTTACCAGATCGGCAACGTATAGCTGACGATCAGGCGGTTTTCATCCAGGTCGCTGCCAAAGTGGGTCGAGCGAACCGTCGCGTTACGCCATTTCACGCCGACGTTTTTCAACGCACCGCTTTGCACCACATAACCAATGTCGGTATCGCGCTCCCATTCCTTGCCCTCGGGACGGTTGTTGCCCAGGTCAATGTTGTCGCCGGTGAGGTAGCGGGTCATGAAGGTCAGGCCTGGC
>Ga0160466_100303_pt1 | contig 30884 bp, 20 predicted proteins | sample HID1971M_E11MG_FD_108245 | JGI IMG/M metagenome (GOLD analysis project Ga0160466, IMG submission 108245) | Enriched millipede-associated microbial communities from UW Madison campus, WI, USA - HID1971M_E11 MG | ecosystem: Host-associated > Arthropoda: Insects > Digestive system > Unclassified ... | reverse complement strand
TGCACCGCAACACCCGCGCCGAAGACATGTCGGCGCACCTGATCAGCAAATTGCTGGAACGCAACGTCAAGGTCGACCCGAGCGAAGTCGAGGACGTGATCTGGGGCTGTGTGAACCAGACCCTGGAGCAGGGCTGGAACATCGCGCGCATGGCGTCGCTGATGACCCAGATCCCGCACACCTCGGCCGGCCAGACCGTCAGCCGCCTGTGTGGCTCGTCGATGAGTGCCCTGCACACCGCCGCGCAAGCGATCATGACCGGCAACGGTGACGTTTTCGTGGTGGGTGGCGTCGAGCATATGGGCCACGTGAGCATGATGCACGGTGTCGATCCGAACCCGCATATGTCGCTGTACGCGGCAAAAGCTTCGGGCATGATGGGCCTGACCGCGGAAATGCTGGGCAAGATGCACGGCATCACTCGCGAACAGCAGGACGCCTTTGGCGTGCGCTCCCACCAACTCGCCCACAAGGCGACGGTGGAAGGCAAGTTCAAGGACGAAATCATCCCGATGCAGGGCTACGACGAGAACGGTTTCCTGAAAACCTTCGACTACGACGAAACCATTCGTCCGGAAACCACCCTGGAAAGCCTGGCGGCGTTGAAGCCTGCTTTCAACCCGAAGGGCGGCACCGTGACAGCCGGTACTTCGTCGCAGATCACCGATGGCGCCTCGTGCATGATCGTGATGTCGGCGCAGCGTGCACAGGACCTGGGCATCCAGCCTATGGCGGTGATCCGCTCGATGGCCGTGGCAGGTGTGGATCCGGCGATCATGGGCTATGGTCCAGTACCGGCCACACAGAAAGCACTGAAGCGTGCGGGTCTGAGCATCTCTGACATCGACTACTTCGAGCTCAACGAAGCTTTCGCCGCACAGGCCCTGCCAGTGCTGAAAGATCTGAAAGTGCTCGACAAGATGAATGAGAAGGTTAACCTGCACGGCGGCGCGATCGCCCTGGGTCACCCGTTCGGTTGCTCCGGTGCGCGAATCTCCGGCACTTTGCTCAATGTGATGAAGCAAAATGGCGGCAACCTTGGGGTAGCCACCATGTGCATTGGTCTCGGCCAAGGCATCTCCACCGTCTTCGAACGCGTTTAAACGTTGCGTTGACGGAAGCCGGGGCCCAGTGCCCCGGTTTTTGTTTTTGTGGATTTTTTTATTTTTTTATTTTGAACGGATTTCAGTGAGGGCCGAAGCATGCCGATACAACCTGGGCTCTATCAACATTACAAAGGTCCGCAGTACCGTGTGTTCAGTGTCGCGCGGCATTCGGAAACCGAGGAAGAAGTGGTCTTCTACCAAGCCCTGTATGGCGATTACGGCTTTTGGGTACGCCCCTTGAGCATGTTCCTGGAGTCCGTCGAAGTTGACGGCGAACAGGTGCCACGCTTTGCTTTGGTGCAAGCCGAACCGAGCGTTTTTCCGAAGCCGTAAGGGCAGGGCGCGCAGAACCCTGCGCTTGACCTCACCTTGTAGCCACTATATATAGCGGTGCCGCGTCAGGCGCCAACCGCCTTTCACTTCTAGAATTCAGGAATTTTCTGATCCATGGGCAAATCGCTGGTCATTGTGGAATCCCCGGCTAAGGCCAAGACCATCAACAAGTATTTGTGCAACGAATACGTGGTGAAGTCGAGTATCGGCCATATCCGAGACCTGCCCACCAGCGGTTCGGCTAGCGCCAGCAAAGAGCCAGCCGCCAAGCGCGGCAAGGCTGCTGCGGGTGAAGCGCCGGCCTTGTCGCCGAAAGAAAAGGCGCGCAAGCAGCTGGTCGCTCGCATGGGCGTCGATCCCGATCATGGCTGGAAAGCCAAGTACGAGATCCTCCCGGGCAAGGAAAAGGTCATCGAAGAGCTGCGCCGGCTCGCCAAGGATGCTGACACCATCCATCTCGCAACCGACTTGGATCGCGAGGGGGAAGCCATTGCCTGGCACCTGCGCGAAGCCATCGGTGGTGACGACACCCGCTACAAGCGCGTGGTGTTCAACGAAATCACCAAGAAGGCGATCCAGGAAGCCTTCTCCCAGCCAGGCGAGCTGGACATCGATCGTGTCAACGCCCAGCAGGCGCGTCGTTTCCTCGACCGCGTGGTGGGTTACATGGTCTCGCCGCTGCTGTGGGCCAAGATCGCCCGTGGCCTGTCCGCCGGTCGCGTGCAATCGGTTGCCGTGAAGCTGGTGGTGGAGCGTGAGCGTGAGATCCGCGCGTTCATCCCGGAAGAGTACTGGGAAGTCCACGCCGACCTCGGCACCGCCAAGGGCGCGACCGTGCGTTTTGACGTCGCTCGCGAGAAGGGCGAAGCTTTCAAGCCGCTCAACGAAGCCCAGGCCATGGCCGCGCTGGAGAAGCTCAAGGCTTCCAGCTACAGCATCGTCAAGCGCGAAGACAAACCGACCAGCAGCAAGCCGTCGGCGCCGTTCATCACGTCCACCCTGCAGCAGGCCGCGAGCAACCGCCTGGGCTTCGGCGTGAAGAAGACCATGATGATGGCCCAGCGTTTGTACGAAGCTGGCTACATCACGTACATGCGTACCGACTCGACCAACCTCTCGGTCGATGCCGTGGCGATGGCGCGTACCTATATTGAAGGCGAATTCGGCAAGAAGTACCTGCCGGAAACCCCGAACGTCTACAGCAGCAAGGAAGGCGCACAAGAGGCTCACGAAGCGATTCGTCCCTCCGACGCCAACACTGAGCCAAGCAAGCTGTCGGGCATGGAGCGTGACGCTGAGCGCCTCTACGAGCTGATCTGGCGCCAGTTCCTCGCCTGCCAGATGCTGCCGGCGCAATACCTGTCGACCACGGTCACCGTCGGTGCCGGCGACTTCGAGCTGCGCGCCAAGGGCCGCATCCTCAAGTTCGACGGCTACACCCGCGTGATGCCGCAAATTGCCAAGCCGGGCGACGACGACGTGCTGCCGGACATGGCCCAGGGCGACGCGATGAAGCTGATCAAGCTTGATCCGACCCAGCACTTCACCAAGCCACCGGCGCGTTATTCGGAAGCCAGCCTGGTGAAAGAAATGGAAAAGCGCGGCATCGGTCGTCCTTCGACTTATGCGGCAATCATTTCGACCATCCAGGACCGCGGCTACGTGGCGCTGCACAACCGTCGCTTCTATTCGGAAAAAATGGGCGACATCGTCACCGAGCGCCTGGCCGAAAGCTTCTCCAACCTGATGGACTACGGCTTCACCGCCGGCATGGAAGAGCACCTCGATGACGTGGCCCAGGGCGAACGCGACTGGAAAAACGTGCTCGACGAGTTCTACGGCGACTTCAAGAAGAAACTCGAAGTAGCCGAAAGCCCGGACGGCGGCATGCGGGCCAACCAGCCGGTGATGACCGACATTCCGTGCACCACGTGCGGGCGTCCGATGCAGATCCGTACCGCATCGACCGGTGTGTTCCTCGGTTGCTCCGGTTACAGCCTGCCTCCGAAAGAACGCTGCAAGGCGACCGTCAACCTGGTGCCGGGCGATGAAATCGCCGCGGACGACGAGGGTGAATCGGAATCCCTGGTACTGCGTGGCAAGCACCGCTGCCCGATCTGCAGCACGGCGATGGACGCCTACCTGCTGGACGAGAAGCGCAAGCTGCACATCTGCGGCAACAACCCGGATTGCGCCGGCTACGAAATCGAAGAGGGCACCTATCGCATCAAGGGCTATGAAGGTCCGAGCCTGGAATGCGACAAGTGCGGCAGCGAGATGCAGCTCAAGACCGGCCGTTTCGGCAAGTTCTTCGGTTGCACCAACCCGACCTGCAAGAATACCCGCAAACTGCTGAAAAGCGGTGATGCGGCGCCGCCGAAGATGGACCCGGTGAAGATGCCTGAGCTGAAATGCGAAAAGGTCAACGACACCTACATCCTGCGCGACGGTGCCTCGGGCCTGTTCCTGGCCGCCAGCCAGTTCCCGAAAAACCGCGAGACCCGTGCGCCGCTGGTGATCGAGATTTTGCCGCACAAGGATGAGATCGATCCGAAGTACCACTTCCTTTGCGAAGCGCCGAAGAAAGATCCAGATGGCTTGCCTGCGGTGATCCGCTACAGCCGCAAGACCAAGGAGCAGTACGTGCAGACCGAAGTCGACGGTAAGCCGACTGGCTGGAAAGCGTTCTACGACGGTGGCAAGTGGAAGGTCGAGGACAAGCGACCGGCTGCGAAGGCGTAAAAGCCGCCACACTGAAAAAGCCGCATGACAACCTTCGGGTTTTCATGCGGCTTTTTTGTTTGTGCAGGGTGCCTGCTCTCCGGCGCAGGGCCTTACACCCGACCGATCTCCCACGGTTATACCCAATCCACTGTAGGAGCTGGCTTGTCGGGTCGCCGCATCGCAGCGAAGGCGGCCATATAGCCGACCAATCACTTGCGGCTGTACCCGAGCCACTGTGGGAGCCGGCCTGCCGGCGATGGCGTCCTGACAGGCGATCTATTATTTGTTGACCGAGTACATATCCATTCCTGCGGTAACGGCCACCTATGGTTCCGCTCTTACAGCGGGTCACTTTGAAGAGCCTGTAGGAGCAGCCGGTCGACGCTCGATTGCTCGCGATGGAGGTCAACGATGATGCGGGGATCCTGACACCTCGCGGTGCTCTCAGGTTTTTCGCGAGCAATCGAGCGTCGACCGGCTGCTCCTACAGGGCCCACTGCGCAGAACCTCCACTCGGCCTCTCGATGTGGCAAGAAAATCAAAAGCCAGATCAAAAGCCAAAGCCAAAGCGAGGCGGCCTACCGGCCGGCCTGATCGGGAGCCGTACGCATTTACCTGTAGGAGCCGGCTTGCTGCGGGCGGCGTTCCGACGATGGCGCCGGCAAGTCGGAACGCAGCACCGCTTGCTCCTACGGGGAGATTTATTGGGCCGGTATCTGCTTCAGGATTAGACAATGCTTGCGGCAAAGGGAGTTGATCCACGACACTGTCTGACCTGCGTGAAGCAATTATTTCGTTGTGGAGGCTGCCGTCATGGCCCACGAGCTCTATACCCGTACCAACCAGAAGATTTATTTCGCCGGCTTGTCGCTGGAAGCGCTCGCCAAGGCCGAAGAGGGGCTGGCGATGAATTCCCTGGCGCTGATTCAGGCGGGGCGAGAATCGGCGTTATTTCACCTGTATGGTGCCTTGCTGGGGTTGTGTCACGAGATTGCCGGCTTCTATCGTTTGCCCCAAGCCAATGCCTCCCGGGCCGAATCCTTGCTGACTCGTGAAGTACTGGAAAGCATCGCAATTCCGGAAATGGCCGAGATGGTCGAGCTGGCCAACAACCCGGAAACCTGGCTGGCCAAACTGCTGGCTGCCCATGCCGCGTTGTTTCAGCCGCCACGGGCGCCGCACAAGCCCAAGGGTGATGTGACGCAGCCGTTGATCCTGGCAGTAAACCTGGATGAAGAAGAGGCACCTCAGGAGCTGGGCCGTGAGGAGCTTGAGAGTTGGCGGCAGAACTTGAAAAGCCTGGCCGTCCGTTTTCGCGAAGGCTTGAACGAGTGCTGAGGGGGTGAAGGGTGCAGCTAACGACCCACAGGGTTGTTTGCTCTGCCCCTGAGCTGATTTCGCGATGGCATCTGGTCAAGATCCCGAGCGAAGCCTGGCCGATGCCTATATAATGCCCGCCTTTCGTGGAGAACAGACCTTTATGCCAACGTCCTTTCTAGAAATTGTCGAGTTACCAGACGGCCGAATCGAGCTGCGCAGGGCTGAGGACGAGGGTTCTCTGGTTACTTTGGATTTCTCCGAGGATGCCAAAGCGTTCCTGCAAGGCCAGCACGTAGAAGTCGCCAAGGCGATGTTGAGTGTCGGCGTGCAAATGGCAGGGCGCCTGGTTGAAGGCGATTTCGAAAAGGAAGAGGGGCCGCGGGTCCTTCATTGACCCCGCCCGTCGGTTTTTACCGACACTGTCTCCCATTGGCTTCTCCGTCCTTGTAGAAGCCCCGCACCTTCACTGTGCGCCGTTACCCCAGACGAATATTCAGGCTTTGAGCGTCCCCGATCCGGGCGGCGCTGATCAGCTGTTGCCGAGAGTTTGCGTTCAACGGGTTGAGCCAGCTGACCACCGTGTGGCTGCGGCCGAGGCGAAGTGCCTCACAAGTCAGTTGCTGGGCGCTCTGGGTGCCCCGGGGTTGTAGCAGCAGGATGCGCTCGCGATTGAGGCCGGCGTCTCGCAACCAGGTCTGGGTCAGACTGGCAGGCGGGGCGATCAGGGTCAGCCAGCGGGCATCCTGGTCCTGGCTGAGCTCGCGCAGGATCGGCGCCAGAAGGTTCAGGCAATTCCCGGCTGCACCACGCAGAGACAACTCACTGAAGACCTCGGGCTCGGCGCTCCAGGGCGACTCGACCACTTCCTTCAGGATCGGCGCCAATGGCTGTGCCATGAACGCCTCGAACAGTAGCGGCAGTTGGGCTTGCTGTGGTGTCTGTGGGAACTGCATAAAGCCTCCTTTAGCGGCGAATGACGCCGACGCTCAAGCCTTCGATCACCAGTTCCTGATCTTTAAGGTTCACTTCGATAGGGGCAAACTCGGGGTTTTCGGCCATCAGCCAGACTTTGCTGCCGTCGCGCTTGAAGCGCTTGACGGTGACTTCGTCGCCGATCCGCGCCACCACGATCTGGCCGTTGCGGGCTTCGCGGGTGGTGTGGACGGCCAGCAGGTCGCCGTCGAAGATACCCACATCCTTCATGCTCATGCCGTGCACCCGCAGCAGGTAATCGGCGCGCGGGTGGAAGAACGCAGGGTTGATGTTGCAGGACTCTTCAACGTGTTGCTGGGCGAGGATTGGCGCGCCGGCGGCGACCCGGCCAATGATCGGCAGGCTGGAATCGTCGGCCTTGGCCTCGAAGCCCGGAATGCGAATGCCGCGCGAAGCGCCCGGGGTCATCTCGATCGCGCCCTTGCGGGCCAGCGCCTTGAGATGTTCTTCTGCCGCGTTGGGCGATTTGAAACCCAGTTCCTGAGCGATTTCCGCACGGGTCGGCGGGTAACCGTTGTCTTCCAGGCAGCGTTTGATGAAGGCCAGAATCTCGGCTTGGCGTGGCGTCAGCTTTAGCATATTGATCGCTCTGTCTTTTTATACAGTGACTGGGATTATATACAGTGAAACGGTCTTGGCAATGCCCCTTTTTTTCTCCGCCGCCAGACGGTCGCGCAACGGGCTGATGGAAGCTTTGCGGTTGTGTGGTTAAATGTCTGACCGACCATTCCCGAAACGAACTGCCAGACTTGACAATGCACGGGCTGAAACGTATGTTTCAAACAAGTGTTTGTCAGGCGGAGTAGCCATGGCCCAGTCGGAAACCGTTGAACGCATTCTCGATGCTGCCGAGCAGTTGTTCGCGGAAAAAGGTTTCGCGGAAACCTCATTGCGTTTGATCACCAGCAAGGCGGGTGTCAATCTCGCGGCGGTGAACTATCACTTCGGTTCGAAGAAGGCGCTGATCCAGGCGGTCTTCTCGCGCTTTTTGGGGCCATTCTGCCTCAGCCTCGATAAAGAGCTGGAGCGGCGCCAGGCCCGACCTGAAAACAAGCCTTCCCTCGAGGAGCTGCTGGAAATCCTCGTCGAGCAAGCCCTGGTGGTGCAGCCGCGCAGCGGCAACGACCTGTCGATCTTCATGCGTTTGCTCGGGCTGGCCTTCAGCCAGAGCCAGGGGCATTTGCGTCGTTATCTGGAAGACATGTATGGCAAGGTGTTTCGCCGCTACATGATGCTGGTCAACGAGGCCGCGCCGAGGATCCCGCCGATCGAACTGTTCTGGCGCGTGCACTTCATGCTCGGAGCGGCAGCGTTCAGCATGTCCGGTATCAAGGCCTTGCGTGCCATCGCCGAAACCGACTTCGGGGTCAACACCTCCATCGAACAGGTCATGCGCCTGATGGTGCCGTTCCTGGCGGCCGGCATGCGTGCCGAATCCGGGGTCACCGACTCGGCCATGGCCACCGCGCAGCTGCGTCCTCGTAGCAAATCGACACCGGTTGCCGCCAAGGTTTAACCGCTCATGGGTGGGCGCGGCTGCTTACATCCGATAAGCTAGCCGCCCATGCCGACTCTCGTTGTCAACCCGTTCCCGCTCATGATCATCGACCTCCCGGGTACAACCCAGGGCGGTGAATCGCTGCGAGCCGGGTTTATCGTTATCAAGGAATTGCTATGACTGCTGGCCTGCAAGGCTCGTTGATGGTGGACGTCGCCGGTACCTGGCTGACCGCTGAAGATCGCCAATTGTTGCGCCAGCCCGAGGTGGGCGGCCTGATCATTTTCGCCCGCAACATCGAGCATCCGCGCCAGGTGCGCGAGCTGAGCGCGGCGATCCGCGCTATTCGTCCCGACCTGCTGCTGGCGGTGGACCAGGAGGGTGGACGGGTGCAGCGCCTGCGCCAGGGCTTCGTGCGACTGCCGGCGATGCGCGCCATTGCCGATAACCCCAACGCCGAATACCTGGCCGAGCAGTGCGGCTGGATCATGGCCACCGAGGTGCTGGCCGTGGGCCTGGACCTGAGCTTCGCCCCGGTGCTGGATCTCGATCACCAGCGTAGCGCCGTGGTCGGGACCCGTTCGTTCGAAGCTGATCCAGAACGTGCCGCATTGCTGGCCGGTGCGTTCATTCGCGGCATGAACACCGCAGGCATGGCCGCCACCGGCAAGCATTTTCCCGGCCACGGTTGGGCCGAGGCGGATTCCCACGTCGCGATCCCCAACGATGAGCGCAGCCTTGAGCAGATCCGCGCCCACGACCTGGTGCCGTTCGCCAAATTGAGCCAGCAGCTGGCCGCCGTCATGCCTGCCCACGTTATTTATCCACAGGTCGATGCGCAGCCAGCGGGCTTCTCCCGGCGCTGGCTGCAGGACATCCTGCGTGGCGAGCTGCAATTCGACGGCGTGATCTTCAGCGACGATCTGTCCATGGCCGGTGCCCATGTGGTGGGCGATGCCGCCAGCCGTATCGAAGCAGCATTGACCGCCGGGTGCGACATGGGCCTGGTGTGCAACGACCGTGCGGCCGCCGAACTGGCTTTGAGCGCCGCTCAGCGCCTGAAGGTCAGGCCGTCGGCGCGCATTGCGCGTATGCGTGGCCAGGCGTTTGCGAGCACCGAATACCGCCAGGATCCGCGCTGGCTCGCAGCCGTGGGCGCGCTCAGGGATGCACAGCTTATTGATTAACGGAGGCGCGCCATGACGGTCTACGCGATTATCGGCGGTACCGGCCTGACCCGGCTGGAAGGCCTGGACATTCGTCAGTCATTGGCGCTGGACACTCCCTACGGCGCGCCGTCTGCCGAGGTGCAGATCGGCGAGTACGCCGGCCACGAAGTGCTGTTTCTCGCCCGGCATGGCCAGCCGCACCGTTTTGCCCCGCACCGGGTGAATTACCGCGCCAATCTCTGGGCGCTGAAGCAGGCCGGTGCCGAGGCGATTCTTGCGGTCAACGCGGTGGGCGGCATTAACGCAGCGATGGGTACCGGGCATTTCTGCGTGCCGCATCAATTGATCGACTACACCAGCGGTCGCGAACACAGCTACTTTGCCGATGACCTGGAGCCGGTCACCCATATCGACTTCAGCTACCCCTACAGTGAATCCCTGCGTCAGCGCTTGATTGCAGCGTTGGTGGCCGAAGGCATTGGTTTCAGTGATCAGGGTGTGTATGCCTGCATGCAGGGGCCGCGGCTGGAAACCGCCGCCGAGATCCTCCGCCTGGAACGAGACGGATGCGACATCGTTGGCATGACCGGGATGCCGGAAGCGGCCCTGGCCCGCGAGCTGGAACTGGATTACGCCTGCCTGGCGCTGGTGGTGAACCCGGCGGCGGGCAAGTCGGCGTCGGTGATCAGCATGGCCGGGATCGAACAGGCGTTGGGTGAGGGGATGGGTAAGGTAAGGTCGACGTTATCGCGGCTGCTCAAAGGATCGACAAGCGACTGACCTGTAGGAGCTGGCTTGCCAGCGAAGGGGTCCTGAAACCCAGCACAAAATTCACGACCTCCTTCGCCGGCAAGCCGGCTCCTACAGTTCGAATCTCGCTACTTCTCCAGCTTGTCCGGCAACGGCGCAAACAACGCTTCAATATCATCGCTCTGCAACTTCCAGTCCCCCGCCTGGCGCCCATCCAGCACGCCCGCCGCCAGGTCGGATTTTTCCTTCTGCAGATGCTGGATCTTCTCTTCCACCGTGCCGCGCGCGATCAGCTTGTAGACGAACACCGGCTTCTCCTGGCCAATGCGATAGGCGCGGTCGGTGGCCTGGTTTTCCGTTGCCGGGTTCCACCAGGGGTCGTAATGAATCACGGTGTCCGCTTCCGTCAGGTTCAGGCCGACGCCGCCGGCTTTCAGGCTGATGAGAAAGATCTGACGCTTGCCGCTCTGGAATTCCTTCACCGGTGTACGACGGTCGCGGGTCTGTCCGGTCAACAAGGCATATTCAACACCGCGTTTCTTCAGTTCGACCTCGATCAAGGCCAGCATCGAAGTGAACTGCGAGAACAGCAGGATCCGCCGGCCTTCCTCGAACAGCTCTTCGAGCATTTCCATCAGGCTGTCGAGCTTGCCCGAGGTGCTGCCCCGCGTCGGAAGGGGCGCGTCATTGACCAGGCGCAGATCGCAACACACCTGGCGCAGCTTGAGCAGCGCCTCGAGGATGATGATCTGGCTGCGGGCCACGCCTTTGCGGGTGATTTCGTCGCGGACTTTCTTGTCCATGGCCAGGCGCATGGTTTCGTACAGGTCGCGCTGGGTTTCGTTGAGCTCGACCCAATGGATGATCTCGGTTTTCGGTGGCAGCTCGGTGGCCACCTGTTCCTTGGTGCGGCGCAGCAGGAAAGGTTTTATCCGACCGTTGAGGTGTTGCAGTCGTACTTCGCTGGTGCGCTTTTCAATCGGGACGCGGTAATCGCGGTTGAAGCTTTTCACGTCGCCGAGCCAACCGGGCAGCAGGAAATGAAACAGCGACCAGAGCTCGCCCAGGTGGTTTTCCAGTGGCGTGCCGCTCAGGCACAGGCGCTGGCGGGCGTTCAACTCACGGGCGGCCTGGGCGGCCTTGCTGTTCGGATTCTTGATGTACTGCGCTTCGTCCAGCACCAGGACGTGCAACGGCTGCGCCGCCAGGCGGTCGACGTCCTTGGGCAGCAACGCGTAGGTGGTCAGGATCAGGTCGTAGTCGGCCAGGTTGTCGAAATGCTTTTTGCGGCTGGCGCCGTACAGTGCCAGCACCTTGAGTTGCGGGGTGAAATGCGCGGCTTCGTCGAGCCAGTTTGGAATCAGGCTGGTGGGCATCACCACCATGCAGGGGCGATCGAGGCGCCCGGCGTTCTTCTCGCTGAGCATGTGCGCCAGTGTCTGCAGGGTTTTGCCCAGGCCCATGTCATCGGCGAGGATGCCGCCGACTTCCAGTTGCCGCAACGACTGCATCCAGCTCAGGCCTTCAAGCTGATACGGGCGCAGGGTTGCATTCAAGCCGTCCGGAGCCGTGGCGGTGTAGTCCTTGATGTCGCGCAGGCGCTGGGCAAAGGTGCGGATCTGCTCGCCACCTTCCCAGAGCAGCGGCAGGTCTTCCAGCGCATTGAGGCGCGTGGCGTCGGCCTTGCTCAGGCGCAGTGCGGTTTCACCCGGCTCTTGCAGGTAAAACTCGCCGAGCGTCGCCAGTACCGGTTTCAGGCGGCCGAAGGGCAGGGCGACTTGCAAGGGGCCGTGATCGGCGTTCGGCCGGTTGGGGATGTTGACCAGGATCAGCTCGTCGTCGCGCCGCCGTGCCAAGCGTTCCGGGTTGAGCAGTTCGGTGTGCGAGCGCATCAGGTTCAGCAGGATCGGCAGCAGGCTCAGCCGCTCGCCATTGACGATGATCCCCAGTTCCAGGTCGAACCAGTCCCGCTCCGGCGCCTGTTCGACCGTGGCGTACCAATCGTCCACGGCGGTCAGGTCGAATCCGAAGTCCTCGTTGATCAGCAGTTCCCAGCCCTGGGTGCGCAACTTCGGCAGTTCATTGAGGGTGAAGGTCAACCAGGCGCTGTCATTGACCATCTCATACAGTTCGCCTGCGCTTTCCGGCAGGGCTTTGCTTTGCCGGGTGGCGATCTTGAAGCCGAGGATTCGCAGCTGTTCGCGGTAGGACTGTTCCACATCCGGGTGGCGTTTTATCCGTAGGGTCTGGGTCTCCTGGCGAATCAGGATGTCGGAATTCTTCTGGCCTGAAACGTATTCGTCCAGATAACTGAAGGACAGCGCCGCGCGATGCTGGATGTAACGCTGCATCCGCCCGTTGCGCGGTTCGAAGGCGCTGAATTCGATGCTCGCCAGCCACAGGCGCGGTACCGGTTGCACGTTGTCCACCAGGACTTGCGGTGGTGCCTTGGGGCTACGGTTTTCCAGCACCGCCTGGAGTTTTTCCAGGAGTTCGGCGTCTTTGGCGGCGGCGGGGTAGTCGAGGGTTTCCTGGACTTGCAGGAGCACCGCCGCGCAATGTTTGCAGTTGCTGTGGACCGGGCAGGAGCAGGTGGCATCGACCATCAGCAAGGTGCCTTTGGCCGACTCGCGCAGGCGAATGGTCTGACGGTAAACGTTGCCGCCAGAGCCTTCGCATGCCGCGGTGATGGTCGCGTCGCCGACCTCGACGATCCTGACGCGATTTTCCAGTGCGTAGCGGCGACCACGCTCCAGGCTCTGTTCCTTGAATCGGCTGACCCAGGAAGGTGCCAAGGGTTTGCTCAGGGTCGTCGCGGACATGGGGGCTTCAATCAGTCCGGAACGACTTCAGGGGCTTCCCGGGGAGCGGGCGCCGTCAACGAGGTGATCTTGATCAGCAGGCCCAGGTGGCCGTTGTCGAGGAAGTTGAGCTGGCCGTTCTTGGTGTGGCTTTCCTGTTTCAGGCGTTCGCTGGCTGTGACCAGGCCTTCGTCGTTGAACTGGTTGACCCAGAAATCGGCGTCCACATCGGTGAAGCGTCCAAGCGTCATGTTCAGGGTGCCTTCAATCGGGTACTGGCCGAACTGCTCCTTGCCGTCGCTGACCGCGACCTTGACCGGTGTTTCGCCGAGGGTCTGCTGCCAGGCTTTGTGCAGCAGCACGGTGTATTCATTGCTGGCGGTCAGTTTTTCCACTTCGCCATTGAGGCTCGGCGTGCGCAGGCTGTCAGGGCTGACGGCTTGTGCGCCAGCGGCCCAGTCTTCCGGCGCGGCACGGCTGACAATCGCCGGCACGGCGTTCTGCCGCACCAGAATCATTTCAATCTGATACAGATCATCGGCAAAGACCGACGGGGTGACCAGTGCTGTTATTAACATTGTCAACAAGGTCAGTGAGCGAAACAGGCGCATGCGGCGTCCTTCAAGCAGTTTTCGGAATGAGGCGCTCAAACAGCGCCTCTACAGTATTAAAGCGCTCTTCCGAGCGCTCCATCGGGACCTGGAACTTGAACATCGTCGCCCCTTCGAATTTGTAGCGTTTGGGCTGGCTCTGGATCAGCTTGATCAGGGTCAGCGGGTCGACCGGGGTTTGTGTCGCAAACTCGATTCGACCACCTTGCGGGCCGCCGTCGACTTTCTTGATGCCCAGCAACTCGGCCTGCAATTTCAGGGCGGTGATGCGCATCAGGTTCTTGGTCGGCTCCGGCAAAAGGCCGAAGCGGTCGATCATCTCCACCTGCAAGTCCTTGAGACCTTCCTCATCGGTGGCCGAGGCGATGCGCTTGTAGAGAATCAGGCGGGCGTGGACGTCCGGCAGGTAGTCCTCGGGAATCAACGCCGGTACGCGCAAGTTGACTTCCGGACCGCCGCCCAACGGCTGGTCGAGGTTGGGTTGTTCGCCCTTGCGGATCGACTTCACCGCGCGCTCGAGCATTTCCATGTACAGCGTGAAACCGACTGCCTGGATCTGCCCGCTTTGCCCGTCGCCGAGCAATTCGCCGGCACCACGGATTTCCAGGTCGTTGGTGGCGAGCACGAAGCCCGCGCCGAGGTCCTGGGTATTGGCGATCGCTTCCAGGCGCTTTTCCGCGTCTGTGGTGATCTGCTGGCGCGGCGGCGTCAGCAGGTAGGCGTAGGCCTGGTGGTGACTGCGCCCGACGCGGCCGCGCAACTGGTGCAGTTGCGCCAGGCCGAACTTGTCGGCGCGCTCGATGATGATGGTGTTGGCGCTCGGCACGTCGATGCCGGTCTCGATGATGGTCGAGGCGATCAGCACGTTGAAGCGCTTGTGGTAGAAGTCGCTCATCACCTGTTCGAGCTCGCGCTCGCGCATCTGCCCATGGCCGATGCCGATCCGCGCTTCCGGCACCAGTTCGGCGAGGTCGGCGGCGCATTTCTCGATGGTCTTCACATCGTTGTGCAGGTAATACACCTGGCCGCCACGCAGCAGCTCACGGAGCAGGGCCTCCTTGACCGTGCTCTTGTTCTGCTCCATGACGAAGGTGCGCACCGACAGGCGCCGGGCCGGCGGCGTGGCGATGATCGACAGGTCGCGCATGCCCGACACGGCCATGTTTAGCGTGCGCGGAATCGGCGTGGCGGTCAGGGTGAGGATGTCGACTTCGCTGCGCAGGGCCTTGAGCTGTTCTTTCTGACGGACACCGAAGCGGTGTTCTTCGTCGATGATCACCAGCCCGAGGTTTTTGATCTTGACATCGTCGGACAGCAACTTGTGCGTGCCGATGACGATGTCGATCTTGCCTTCGGCCAGGTCCGCGACCGCGGCATTCACTTCCTTGGCCGACTTGAAGCGGCTCATCACTTCCACGCTCACCGGCCAGTCGGCGAAGCGGTCGCGGAAGCTGTTGTAGTGCTGCTGGGCGAGCAGGGTAGTGGGCACCAGGATCGCCACCTGGCGACCGCCGTGCACGGCAATGAACGCGGCGCGCATGGCCACTTCGGTCTTGCCGAAGCCGACGTCGCCGCACACCAGGCGGTCCATCGGCTTGGGCGCGAGCATGTCTTCGCGCACCGCTTCGATAGTCGTTTGCTGGTCCGGCGTTTCTTCGAACGGGAAACCGGCGCTGAAGGTGGCGTAATCGGCTTTCGGGTCGGCGAAGGCATACCCTTCACGGGCGGCGCGGCGCGCATAGATGTCGAGCAATTCAGCCGCGACGTCGCGCACCTGTTCGGCGGCCTTGCGCTTGGCTTTTTGCCAGGTCTCGGAACCCAGGCGATGCAGCGGGGCGAGGGCGTCGTCGCTGCCGGTGTAGCGGGCGATCAGGTGCAGGTTGGCCACCGGCACGTAGAGCTTGGCGCCCTCGGCGTATTCCAGGGCGAGGAATTCGGCGGTCTGGTTGTCGATTTCCAGGGTGGCCAGGCCCAGGTAACGACCGACGCCGTGGTCGATGTGCACCACCGGCGCGCCTTCGCGCAGCTCGGTGAGGTTCTTGATGACTGCATCGTTGTTGGCATCGGCGCGTTTCTCCCGGCGCCGGCGCTGCATCACGCGCTGGCCGAACAACGGGCTTTCGGCGACCAGCGCCAGGGCCGGATCGTCCAGCAGCAAACCTTCGTCCAGCGGCGCGATGGTGATCGCCAGGCGCTCCTTGCCGGCGACGAAGTCCGGCCAGCTGTCAACGGTCTTGGGGCGCAGCTTCAGGCGTTCGAGCAGTTCCAGCAGCACTTCACGACGGCCCGCGGACTCGGCGGTAAACAGCACGCGACCGGGGAATTCGTCGAGGAAACCGGCCAGCGCCGCCAAGGGTTGGGTGGCCTTGGCTTCGATGGCCAGGTTCGGCAATTCCCGGGCAGGAAAGCGTTCGCGGCCGGCGCCGGTTTCCACATCCTGTTGACTCGCCACCACCCGTGGCCAGTTTTTCAGGCGCGCGAAGCAGTCTTCCACCGGCAGGAACAGTTCGGCGGGCGGCAATAAAGGACGGGATGGATCGACACGCCGCTCTTCATAGCGATTGCGCACGTCGTTCCAGAAGTTTTCCGCCGCCTGTTCGATGCCGGGCAGGGAGAACACTTGCGTGTCCTGCGGCAGGTAATCGAACAGGGTCGAGGTTTCTTCGAAGAACAGCGGCAGGTAGTACTCGATACCGGCCGGGGTAATCCCGCTGCTCAGGTCCTGGAAGATCGGGCAGCGCCGGAAGTCGACATCGAAACGCTCGCGAAAGCGCGCCTTGAAGCGGGTGACGGCCTCTTTCTGCAGCGGGAATTCCTTGGCCGGCAGCAGCTTGACCGAATCGACCTTGTCGATGGAGCGCTGGTTTTCCGGGTCGAAGGTGCGCAGGGTCTCGATTTCGTCGTCGAACAGGTCGATGCGATAGGGCAACTTGCTGCCCATCGGGAACAGGTCGATCAGCGAGCCGCGCACGGTGAATTCGCCATGCTCGTACACGGTATCGACGTAGCGATAGCCGGTGGCCTCGAGGCGGCTGCGCATCTGCTCGACGTCGAGTTTCTGGCCGACATCCAGCACCAGGCTGCTGCCGAGCAGGAACTTGGTCGGCGCCAGGCGGTGCAGGGCGGTGGTGATCGGCACCACCAGCACGCCGTGCGACAGCTCGGGCAGCCGGTACAGGCTGGCGATGCGCTGGGAAATGATGTCCTGGTGCGGCGAGAACAGGTCGTAGGGCAGGGTTTCCCAGTCGGGGAAATGCAGTACGGGCAAATCCGGGGCGAAGAAACTCAGCTCCTGTTCCAGCCGTTCGGCACTTTGGCTGTCGGCGGTGAGCAGCAGGGTAAAGCGCTTGGCAGCGCTGGCAGCCTCGGCGATGGCCAGGCTCAGGGCGGCACCGGGCAGGTTGCCCCAGTGCTGTTTACCTGCCGCGGCAGGGAGAAGCGGTAGACGCAGAACGGGCACGGAAGGTTGAGCTCCAAGCGTTGCGACAAAGTCGGTAATTGTAGCGGTCCCGGGTGCCGCCTGTCAGTTGCAGACTGTGTCTATTACGCAGGTTTGGCGAAATGTAGTGGTAAAGACAAAAAACCACTGTTTTTTACCGTAAAAACCAGAATATGTAGTGGTAAAACCAGCAGGTGTTACGGAGGGTTACGGACAAGGTAGCGTTGTCTCCAAAAAATTGACTGCGCTGAAAGCCCCGGTTTCATTGGGTTCCAGCGATGCGTGATTTTTTTGAAGGAAAAATTGTTACGGATCGCACGACAGGCGCGCATTGCTACACGAGGCTTACGGCGGCATAATGTAGCCCCTTTTTTCTGCCCCTACATGTGGAAGGTTCCCGTGACTCAGAAGCCCGACCAGTGTCTTGGTGAATGGATCGACCGTGAAGCACTCGCAGAAGCGATGATTCCGCTTATCGGTCAGCTCTACCGCAATAACAATGTGGTGAGCTCGATCTATGGCCGCAGCCTGATCAATCGTTCAGTCATTGCGATTCTCAAAGCTCACCGCTTTGCTCGTCACCGTCAAACCGACGATACCGAGCTGTCCGTCCACGAAACATTCCCGCTGCTCAAGGCGATGAGCGAGCTCAAGCTCGGCGCCGCTTCGGTAGACCTGGGCAAGCTGGCAGCCAAATTCAAGGCTGAAGGCAATGGCCGTACTGCCGAGCAGTTCGTCCGTGAAGAACTGGCCGACGTGGTTGGCCAGCAGAACGCCTCCGCCCGCAAAGGCACCGACGTCGTCCTGTACGGCTTCGGTCGTATCGGCCGTCTGCTGGCGCGCATCCTGATCGAGAAAACCGGTGGTGGCGACGGCCTGCGCCTGCGCGCCATCGTCGTCCGCAAGGGCGCCGAGAACGACCTGGTCAAACGCGCCAGCCTGCTGCGTCGCGACTCGGTCCATGGTCCGTTCGATGGCACCATCACCATTGATGAAGCCAACAACACCATCACCGCCAACGGCAACCTGATCCAGGTTATCTACGCCAAGAGCCCGGCCGAAGTCGACTACACCCAGTACGGCATCGAAAACGCACTGATCGTCGACAACACCGGCGTATGGCGTGACGCCGACGGCCTGGGCCAGCACCTGGCCTGCCCGGGCGCTGCCCGCGTAATCCTCACCGCACCTGGCAAGGGCGCGCTGAAGAACATCGTGCACGGCATCAACCATGGCGACATCAGCCCTGACGACAAGATCATCTCCGCCGCTTCCTGCACCACCAACGCCATCGTGCCGGTGCTGAAGGCTGTGAATGACAAGTTCGGCATCGTCAACGGCCACGTCGAAACCGTTCACTCGTTCACCAACGACCAGAACCTGATCGACAACTTCCACAAGGGCAGCCGTCGTGGCCGCGCCGCGCCGCTGAACATGGTCATCACCGAAACCGGTGCCGCCACCGCAGCCGCCAAGGCGCTGCCAGTGCTCAAGGGCAAGCTGACCGGCAACGCGATTCGTGTTCCTACGCCAAACGTGTCGATGGCCATCCTGAACCTGAACCTGGAAAAGGCCACCACCCGCGAAGAGATCAACGAGTACCTGCGCCAGATGGCCATGCACTCGGACCTGCACAAGCAGATCGACTACGTCAATTCGCAGGAAGTGGTTTCCACCGACTTCGTTGGCTCGCGCCACGCAGGCGTTGTGGACGCTGAAGCGACCATCACCCAGGATAACCGCGTTGTACTGTACGTCTGGTACGACAACGAGTTCGGTTACAGCTGCCAGGTGGTTCGCGTAATGGAAGACATGGCCGGTGTAAACCCGCCAGCATTCCCGCGCTAAGCCTTTAGCTGCACATGAAAACGCCCCGACCTTGGTCGGGGCGTTTTTATTTGTGCGCCTTTTAGACTTTTCTTTCCGAATAAAAACATTCTTGTAGGAAAAAGACTGTTTCGTTTGACGAAACTTCTGAAACGTCTTTTTCACCTCGCCGTGGCAGTCGCAAGGCTGTCAGCGTCCATTGCATCATTTCTCAACACCCTCACATGGAACGTCCAAGATCGGATGTACAGGGGACGGATGTCCCTCGGAGGCTCCGTCAGCGACCACGGATATCTATATCCGGATACCGAGTTTTTCATGGAGTTTTCTTGGGCAGTTGAGAACGGGCGTTGGCACTGTATCAGCATCACACCGAAGTGGCCCAATATGCATATTTTCCTCGATGCGGACGGCAACATCGATATGAACAAAGTGAGCGGTACAAATGTGGGTAAGCTAAAAGAGTGTCAATGGGATTTGGTCAAGCCATGATATGCGTCAAATCAGTAGTCTGTCTTGGTTTGATCAATTAAGCCTGCCAACACACCCGCGACTGAAGGGGAGGAGTTCGTGGCATCATTGGCAGGTGAAACCCTAAAGCGGTACTCACGGTGGCTATGGATCCCAGTTGTGTTTTTGGCGATCATCCATTGGGATATAGCGTTGCCTACTGTGACTATTCATTACTCCAAGCATGCTAAAGAAGAAATCAAATACATTTGGAATGTACAGCACCGGATATTCAAAGGACGAATGCAACCTGGGGGCGGCACACTTGATTATGGCTTCTTGTTTCCAAGTGAGAAGTTTTTCTTGGAGGTCTCCTGGTGGAATGATAAAGCGCTCCGACACTGTGTCAACGTGACCCCAAAGTGGCCAAATACTCACATCTACCTGGACGCCAATGGTGATGTTGATTACAGCGAAGGCAGTGGCACGGATTCGAATCGGCTGAAACAATGCTTTACGGACACAGCGAGCCCATGAGAAGTGGTCGGAAACTGCTCGCAATATCGTTTCTAATGTATTTTCTCTGGTATGTCTCCGTGCCGAGGGTGAAAGTCTATTTCTCGGAGGAGGGGGTTGATGAGTTGAGTTTTGTTCTAAATACTCAACACGATATATTTCGAGGGGAAATCTCCCCCGGCCAGTCAACAGGAGGCCCTGGTCACATTTTTAAAGATGATAATTTCTTTATGCAGTTTGACTGGGCTGTGTCAGAAAGAAGTCATTGTATAAGAATGATTCCTGAGTGGCCGGTGACCAGCATCTATATTGGAGCAGATGGATCTCTCGATAGCAGTCGTACTAATGCTGTTAATTCAGGCCGATTAACGGAATGCCCTCGGCCATGAATACCACAACAAAGGGGTGGAGTCCCTGCCCGAGTCTGGCGACATTGAACTCAGCGAAGGCAGCGGCTCGGATTCGGATCGCTTTAAACAATGCACCACAGACTACGCGCGCCCCTGATAGGCGCCAAAGCATGAATGTAGCCCGTCTCCCTGGACCGCTTAGGACTGACTTATATCATTTTAATCTGTCCGGCCATCATTTAAGAATTATTTAAAATCCGATAAAAAGTTCAATTCGCAATAAAAATAAAAACCACCAATAAAAATAACAGCTTGCTGACTAATGCATGCCGTGGATCCAATCATCAACCCGCTACATATTTGACGTCATTTAATTGTTCCATTCATTTACTTGACACCCCAAAGCACTGAATCTAGTGTCGCCCATGACACCGCCCGCTCTGCCTCGGGCAATACCAAAGTCATGCTTTACAGCAACTCTCCAAAAAGACGGGGATCCCATTCCCGCTCACATCACAATAAAAATCACATAAACCAGCGTCGGCTTAATTGCCGTGCACAGATCAATTACGTTTTGCTCACCCTGCCAAAAGTGTTTTCGCAGCCAGGCCTGCTAGTGCCTGGCTGATATGCGGTTGGTCTATCGGGAGAGTCGAACATGGCGGAAGAACGATCGAAGTTATTGTCGCTGTTACCGCGCCTGGTGGGGTTGGGTGTGCTGGGGTTTGTTGTGTGGCTGTTGCTGTCGACCTTGCTCATGCCGCTGGTGTCGGCGTCTGCCACCCGGGCGATTCTGAATGCGCCGGTGATTCTGTTGACCACGCCTATCGATGGCGTGGTCAGTTCCCTGGCGGTCAAGCCCGGTGTGACGTTTAGCCAGGGCCAGAAGATTGCCGTGGTGGAAAACCCGCGGGCGAACCAGGAAACCTTGTTGACCCTGCAAACCCGGCGCCTGACGTTGGAGCAGCAACTGTCGTCTTCGGTCAGCCAGGCCGAGCACGATCAGCGCTATTACGAGGAACTGGAGAAGACCAGCCAGCAATACCAGGCCGCCTTCCATACCCGCCAGCTCTACACGCAAAAAGCCCTGAAAGCCGAGAACAGTGCCGCCAGTGCGCGGTTGATCGATGCCCAGGAAACGGTCGAGCGCAATCTCGAGTTGTTCGTCCAGGGGGCGGTCAGTGGGGCGGTGGTGGCTTCGTCGAAAGCGCAGCTGGCTTCGTTGCAGGGCGCGGCCGAGTCGGTGCGTTCGCAGTTGCGCATCACCGATGGTGACGTCAGCGCCGCCAACAAGCGGGTCTACCTCGATCCCGATCAGCTGCGCATGTTCGATCTCAACGCGCAGATGACTACGCTCAAGCTCAGCCTGGAGAATCAGGCGCGCAACCGGGCGACCTATCAACAGGAACTCGCCAACCTCAACCAGCTGATCGATACCGAGCAGAACCGGATCAAGTTGATGGCCGGCTACGACGTCGTGGCGTATTCGCCGGGTACCGTCCAGGAACTGCTCGCCCCCCAAGGCACCCTGGTGCAGGCCGGCTCGACTCTGCTGCGGGCCACCGATTGCGCGCAGAGCTACGTGATCGCGGTGTTTCCCGAGCGCATGGCCAGCAAGATCGACCGCGACAGCGTGCTCACCGTGAAAATCCGCGGCCTCGACCAGCCGCTCAAGGCCAGTGTGGTGCAGTTGTTGTCCAGCGCTTCGGACATCCGCGCCAATACCTACAGCGTGCCGTTTCCCTATGCCGAGCAGAATTCGGTGTACGTGGTTGGCACCTTTGCCGCCGACCTCACGGACAGCCAGCGTGCCATGACCTGCAACCCGGGATTGTGGGCCAGTGCCGAGGTGTCGCGGCCATGAGCATTTTATTGCGAGCGATGGTGGGGCTGATGTTGATGACCGGTGCGGCAAGCGGATGGGCTGCGCAAGCCCGACCGCAACTGGCGGCAATGACCTGCGCCGCCCTGGATCAGGCCGTGGCATCACAGCCGGCGGGCCCGGTACTGGTGGCCAGTTATCCGCCGCTGGATGGCCAGCCTGCGCCGATCCTGGCGTTGCGCGGGGTGGCGTTTACTTACGACAACGCACTGGCCAGCATTGCCCTGTTTGCCTGCGGCAAGGCCGAATCGGCGCGGCGGATTGCCGATGCATTGGCGTTCGCCACACTGCACGATCCGGAGTACCAGGACGGACGCTTGCGCAACGCCTATGCCGCCGGCCCGGTGGCGGCGCCGTCGATGAAGTTGCCCGGTTATTGGAGTGTCGAGCGCAACGCCTGGAACCAGGACGCCTATCAGGTCAGCAGCGCCACCGGTAACCAGGCCTGGGCGGCACTGGCCTTGTTGGAGGCCTATCGACAGAGCGGCGAGGCGTCATACCTTGCGGCCGCGCGCAAAGCCCTGCACTGGTCGCAGCAAAACACCTACGACGGGCAATCGCCCGCCGGATTCAGTGGGGGGTACTACGGGTACTTTGACAAACAGGTCCAGCAGAACTGGAAATCCACCGAGCACAACGTCGACCTCGCCGCGGCGTGGTCGGCACTCGACGCGGTGGCGCCGAATCAGGATGCGGCGAAACAGGCACGGATCGCCCGACAGTTTGTCTCGAGCCAATGGGATGCCGGGGAAGGCCGCTTCCTGATCGGCACTGGCGCGGATGGCCAGACCTCGGACCGCGTGCGCTCGGGGCTGGATGCGCAGATCTGGCCCTTGATCGCCCTGCATGAGCCGCCCAAGGACTGGCGACGAGTCTTCGCCTTCATCGACCACGCTCACCGTGCCGGCGAAGGTTACGGGTTCAACCGCGACCCCGATGGCCTGTGGACCGAAGGCACCGCCCAGGCCGCTGCGGTGGCGCGCTTGAGCGGCCTGAGTGAGAAAGCCCAGCCGCTGTGGAGCGTGCTGCTGGCCCAGCAGGCGGGCAACGGTTGGCTGTTCGCCACACCGCAAGCGCGCATCAGTACCGGGCTGGCCATAGGCCCGGACTCGGTCAGCAACGATTTCTTCTATTACCACCTGCCTCACTTGGGCGCCACAGCGTGGGCGGCGATTGCTGCCACCGGCGTCAATCCCTTTACCGGTTCGCAAGAGGCTGACTGACATGCAGGCACTGGACTCGCTGCAACTGCTGCAAATCAATTTCTGGACCCTGGCGGCGGTGATTCTGTTCACTTGCCTGACCCACCGTGATCAATGGGCCGCGCGGGTCGGATTCGGTGCCATCACTGCATTTTTGCTGATCAACTATGCAGCCTGGCGGATTCGCGACACCTTGCCCGACGGTCATTCCGGATTTGCCACGGTCTGGGCCTACAGCTTCCTGTTCTTCGAGATGCTGGCGATCGGTTACACGCTGTTTTCCATCGTCGTGATGCTCTGTCGCACGGATCACCACAAAGCGGCCGATGCCGGCGAACGCCGCCTGCGCGAGCAAGGCAACGCGGTGCCGGCGGTGGACATCTTCATCGCCACCTACAACGAGGGCCTGGAAATTCTCGAAAAAACCATTATTGCCGCCCAGGCCATCGACTACCCGAACTTCACCATCTGGGTGCTCGACGACACCCGGCGCGACTGGTTGCGCGACTACTGCGCCGAAATGGGCGTGCAGTACGCGCGGCGCCCCGACAATTCCCACGCCAAGGCGGGCAACCTCAACAACGGTCTGCGCCAGTCGGCGGCCCTCAGCAACGCGCCGTACATCCTGGTGCTCGACGCCGACTTTGCACCGCAGCAACCGATCCTGCTGCGCACCCTGGGGCTGTTCGACGATCCCAGGGTCGGCCTGGTGCAGACGCCGCAGTTCTACTACAACCCCGACCCGATCCAGCACAATCTCGGCACGTCGGCCTGCTGGGTCGATGAACAGCGGGTGTTCTTCGATGTGTTCCAGCCCGCGAAGGATGGTTGGGATGCGGCGTTTTGTGTCGGCACGTCCTTCGTGGTGCGACGCGATTTGATCACCGAAGTCGGCGGTTTTCCTACAGGGTCGGTCTGCGAAGACATCTACACGACTTACCGCTTGCTGCAAAAAGGCTACGTCACCCGCTGGTTGAACGAGCGCCTGTCCATTGGCTTGTCTGCCGAAGGTTTGACCGAGTACATCAATCAGCGCGGGCGCTGGTGCCTGGGCACGATCCAGGTGGCGCTGCTCAAGGAAGGCCCGTTGCGCGGCAGCGGCTACACGCTCAATGACCGGTTGCACTATATCCATGGGCTGATGCACTGGTTTTCCAAGCCGTTCATTCTGATGATGCTGGTGTCGCCGGTGCTGTACTGGTACTTCGGAATCGCCGGGTTCTACGCCAATCCGGTGGATTTCCTGGCGTTCGGCATGCCGGCGCTGATTGCGTTCTGGGGTTACGGGACCTGGGTGACGGACCGGCGAACCTTGCCGATCTTTACCGAGGTCACGCAGATCGTTGCCTCGCTGGCGGTCACGGCCACCATCGCCAGCGCCATGATTCGTCCGTTCGGCAGGCCGTTCAAGGTCACCGCGAAGGGCCTCGACCGGACGAAAACCATGGTCCACTGGAAGCTGTTCGGCTTCTTTCTGGCCTTGACCTTGCTCTCGCAATTTGGCGCCTACATCGCCATCAGCACCGCCGCCTCGTTCGACGGCAACATGTTGTTCAACCTGTGCTGGACGGTGGTCGCGCTGGTGTACAACCTGGCGACCCTGGTGGCTTGTGTCGACCGGCCACGGTTGCATGGCGAAGAGCGGTTTCCGTTCGACAAACCCACCGGTTTTCGTTTTGGCGGCAAGGTGCTGCCGGGGCGTCTGATGGATATTTCCCTCAGCGGTGCGTCGCTCAACTGCGCCTTCGCTTCCTCGATCAAGCCGGGGCTGTGCGGGCAGCTGTGGGTCGACAAGCTGGGTTGGATTGACGTCGAAGTCATGCGCAATCACGGCGAGGACCAATTGGGCTTGAGGTTTGCCGACCTTGACGAAGGGCTGCGGCGGCAACTGATTGCCCGGCTGTTCAGTGACGCCACGATCAACGTGGTCAGCAAGGCGCAGCCGGCGCAGGCCTTCGGCACGTTGCTGCAGCGCTCGTTGATCGGTGAAAAACGCCTGGCAACCCGTGCCGCCAAGCCGGTCAAGGCGCCGACCTACGTCCCTGCACCCCGCTGGCGGCCGATCACTGTGCGTTCGCGTAAACAGGCGCTGCCGAACATCAGTGTCGGTCGGTCGGGCCTGTGGTCGTTGCTTCTTTCCCCCTTGCGAGCTTTGCTCGGCCAACGTTTTTAGGTGCGCGCCATGAACAGTTGCTTGCCCACTACATGTTTCATGACATTGTTTTTGCTCGGTGGTTGTTCGCTGGAGCCGACCTACGAGAAACCCGAAGCACCGATCGACCAGCAATGGCCGGCCAATACCGCTGGTGAGTGCTGCAGCGGCAAGCAGGCGTTCGATAAGGACTGGCGCGGTTTTGTGGTCGACGAGCGACTGCGCCAGTTGATCGACATGGCCCTGGCCAACAACCGCAGTCTGCGACAGTTCGCGGCCAGTGTCGAAGAGGCGCGGGCCGGGTATGACAGTGCGCGTTCGGGGCTTTTTCCTACGATCGGCATCGACACTTACGCCGGTCGCAGCAAGTTGCCGCCGCTGGTGCGCACACCCGGAGGCGGCGATACCGCTGGCAGTATCGCCAACACCTATCAGGCAACGGCGGGCTTTACCTCCTACGAGTTGGACCTGTTCGGGCGTATCCGCAGTCAGCGCAATGCCGCCGGGGCGCGCTTCGAAGCGTCCGAGGCGGATTATCAGACGGCGCGGCTGGCGCTGATCGGCGAAGTCGCCAGCACCTGGCTGAGCCTCAAGGCCAACCAGCATCTGCTCGACCTGGCGCAGAACACCTGGCAATCCCAGGATCGTTACGGGCAGTTGTTGCGCAAGAGCTATAACCTCGGTTCCAGTGCGCGGATCGATGTGCATCAGGCGGATGCGCAGACCAACACCGCGGCGGTGCAGGTCAATACCTATCGCATGCAAGTGGCGCAGGACAGCAATGCGCTGCGGGTGTTGGTGGGGCAACCGGTGCCGGTGGGGTTGCTGCCGACCGGCGCGTTGGGGGAGCAGTTGGCGACGCTGGACGTGCCGGCGGGTTTGCCTTCGGCGCTGGTCGAGCGGCGGCCCGACATCATGTCCGCCGAGGCGCAACTGCGTGCCGCCAACGCGGATATCGGCGCGGCGCGCACGGCGTACTTCCCGACCTTTTCCCTGACCTCGGCATTGGGCAGCCTGACCGGAGAGTTTTCCCAGTTGCTTACTGGCCCGGCGGAGTTCTGGTCGGTGGCGCTGGCCGGCTCGCTGCCCTTGCTCGACGGCGGCGCGCGACGGGCGCAGGTCGATGCCAGTCACGCTCGGTTCGCCGGCCAGGCGGCGGCCTATGAAGCCACGGTGCAGAACGCTTTTCGGGAGGCGGCCGATGCCCTGAATGCGCGCCAGGAAATGCTCACTCAGGTCGAGTACCAGAAAAAACTGGTGGGGGATTATCAGGAAGCCTACCGGCAGTCGCGCCTGCGTTTCGAATCGGGGCTGGACAGCTATTTTTCCACCATGGATGCGCAGCGGTCGTTGTTCGATGCGCAGCAGAAATGGGCGCAGCTGGAGTTGGCGCGGGAGATCAATCAGGTGACGTTGTACAAGGCGCTGGGGGGAGGGTGGAGCCAATCCTTGAAGATGGCGGAACGTTGACCACGCCAATTCATTCACACCACAAATCCCCCCTGTGGGAGCTAATGCTGTTCACTTAAGCATGGTGTTGTTAAGAACTGGATTGGGGGATATACACCTAATCCAAATATCCACCTGAAGCCCTCCAACCTAAAGTGAACAGCATTACCCTGTGGGAGCGGGCTTGCTCGCGAAGGCGGCGTGTCAGGCAACATCATTGGTGAATGACACTACGCCTTCGCGAGCAAGCTCGCTCCTACAGTTCTATCGCATAATGGCTCAGCTTGGCGTTGGGTCAGGAAGTGCTTTGGGGAGTGGGGGATTTGTTGAACAGGTGGCAGGCCGTTTTTCTGGTGTTGATTGGCACCTTGTCCGCCTGCGGCAATGGCGAATCCATCGAAAGCTTCGGCGGGCCGACCATGGGTAGCACCTGGTCGATCAAGTACGTGCGACACGCCGGCCTTCCTGCCCCGGCAGAGGTCCAGGCTCAGGTGGAAAAGATCCTGGCTGAAGTCGACCGGCAAATGTCGACCTACCGCAGCGACTCGGACATCGAGCGCTTCAACGCTTTGCCCGCCAATCACTGTCTGGTCATGCCCGCGCCGATCCTCGAATTGGTCCGCGTCGGCGAGCAGTTGTCAGTGCAAAGCGAGGGCTCTTTCGATTTGACCGTGGAGCCGCTTCTGAATCTCTGGGGTTTCGGCCCACAGGCCCGTGAAGAAAAAATCCCCACTACCCAAGCGCTGGCCGAGGCGCGCCGACGTGTCGGTCACGAGCATCTGCGCATCGACGGTGACCAGCTGTGCAAGGATGCCGCCGTCGAAGTCGACTTCAACAGCATCGCGGCCGGGTACGCGGTGGACACCATCGCCGCGAAGCTCGAGGCCATGGGCATCCACGACTACCTCGCCGAAGCCACCGGCGAACTCAAGGCGGCCGGCCGCAAACTGGACGGCACTCCTTGGCGCATCGCCCTGGAGGAACCCCGCGACGATCAACAAGTGACCGAGCGCATCATCGCTGTCGACGGCTATGGCCTGTCCACGTCCGGCGACTACCGACATTATTTCGTACAGGGTGGCCAGCGTTTTTCCCACACCCTCGATGCCCGGACCGGTACACCGGTCTCACACAACCTGGCGTCAGTCACTGTGATTCATCCTTCAGCGCTGATGGCCGATGGCTTATCGACGCTGTTGCTGATTCTTGGCCCGGAGCGGGGCTGGGACTACGCGGAAAAACACGGCATCGGCGCATTTTTTGTGATGCGCACCGATACAGGTTTCGTCACACGCAGCAGTCAGGCTTTTGCACGCCTGAGTGGCGAAAAAACCGAATGATAACGGCGATTCAGGCATTGAAACCTGGCGTTGTAGTGCAGGCAAAACTAGCCTACGACGCGACCAAGGGTTAATGTGCGCGGCGTTGACGCTTCTATAGACTGTGTCCGGGTTCTGCATGGGCCCCAAATTGTTCCTTCATGCCACAGATTGGCGTGATTTAGCCGCAGGTGCCGCTGGCGCCACGGCCTGTTCTGAGGAGTACGCATGGCTGTCTACAACTACGACGTGGTGGTGTTGGGTTCCGGCCCGGCGGGGGAAGGCGCGGCAATGAACGCCGCCAAGGCAGGGCGCAAGGTGGCGATGGTCGACAGCCGTCGCCAGGTCGGCGGCAACTGCACTCACTTGGGCACCATCCCGTCCAAGGCACTGCGTCACTCGGTCCGGCAGATCATGCAGTTCAACACCAACCCGATGTTCCGGGCCATTGGTGAGCCGCGCTGGTTCTCGTTCCCGGACGTGTTGAAAAGCGCCGAGAAAGTGATCTCCAAGCAAGTCGCCTCGCGCACCGGCTACTACGCCCGTAACCGCGTCGATGTATTCTTCGGCACCGGCAGTTTCGCCGACGAGCAAACCATCGAAGTGGTCTGCGCCAATGGCGTGGTGGAAAAACTGGTGGCCAAGCACATCATCATCGCCACCGGTTCGCGCCCTTATCGCCCGGCCGACATCGATTTCCATCACCCGCGTATCTACGATAGCGACACCATCCTCAGCCTCGGCCACACCCCGCGTAAACTCATCGTTTACGGCGCCGGCGTGATCGGTTGCGAATACGCGTCGATCTTCAGTGGCCTGGGTGTGTTGGTCGAGCTGGTGGACAACCGCGGCCAGTTGCTGAGCTTCCTCGACTCGGAAATTTCCCAGGCGTTGAGCTACCACTTCAGCAACAACAACATCACTGTTCGCCACAACGAAGAGTACGACCGCGTCGAAGGCGTGGACAACGGTGTGATCCTGCACCTCAAGTCCGGCAAGAAGATCAAGGCCGACGCCTTGCTCTGGTGCAACGGCCGCACCGGCAACACCGACCAGCTGGGCCTGGAAAACATCGGCGTGAAGGTCAACAGCCGTGGCCAGATCGAAGTCGACGAGGCGTACCGCACCGGGATCCAGAACATCTACGGCGCCGGTGACGTGATTGGCTGGCCGAGCCTGGCCAGTGCCGCCCACGACCAGGGCCGTTCGGCCGCTGGCAGCATCGTCGACAACGGCAGCTGGCGCTTCGTCAACGACGTACCGACCGGGATCTACACCATTCCGGAGATCAGTTCGATCGGCAAGAACGAGCAGGAGCTGACCCAGGCCAAGGTGCCGTACGAAGTGGGCAAGGCGTTCTTCAAGAGCATGGCCCGGGCGCAGATCGCCGGCGAGCCGCAAGGCATGCTGAAGATCCTGTTCCACCGTGAAACCCTGGAAGTGCTGGGCGTTCACTGCTTCGGCTACCAGGCATCGGAGATCGTGCACATCGGCCAGGCGATCATGAACCAGCCGGGCGAGCTGAACACCTTGAAGTATTTCGTCAATACCACGTTCAACTACCCGACCATGGCCGAAGCCTATCGGGTCGCCGCGTACGACGGCCTCAACCGGCTTTTTTGAGCGGCTCCGGCCGGTGGCCTGAGCCGGCCGGGGAGACCGATTTCAGCAATTCTCGAGCGTGGCAGTGGCCAAACCGGGAAAGTCTGTAATCAGGCTGTCAACGCCGAAATCAGCGAGCCTGCGCATCAGCGCGGGTTCGTTGACTGTCCACACCGACACATGCAGCCCCTGGCGCTGCGCCTTCTGCAGGCGTTCCGGCGTACACAGGGTCCAGTTCAGCGCGAGGATCTCGCAGCCGTAGCCTTGGGCGACCTTTAACGGGTCGAGCCAGGCGTATTCGGCCACCAGGCCGCGGGACACGTCCGGCACCAGGTCCAGGGCCGCCTTCAACACTTCCCGCGAACTCGAGGTGATGGTGATCCTGTCCAGCAGGCCATGCCGTTGGGCCATTTCGCGAATCGCCAGCACTGTCGTCGCGGCGCGGGTGCGTGAAGCGCTCTTGACCTCCAGTTGCCAGTGCTCGAAATCGCATTGCTCGAACAGCTCTTCGAGGGTCGGGATCGGGCACGGTTTGATCCAGCCCGGGCCACCCTTGCGCGCGTCGTAGGTCACCAGTTCCGCTGCAGTGTGCTCGACCACCTTGCCGCGCCGGTCAGTGGTGCGCTTGAGCGTCGGGTCGTGGATGACCATCAGCTCGCCGTCCATGGACAGGTGCAGGTCCAGTTCACAACGGCGTACGCCGTGCTTGAGACATTCCTGAAAGCTGGTCAGGGTGTTTTCCGGTGCTTCGCCCTTGGCGCCGCGGTGGCCGTAGATGAGGGTCACGATTATTCCTTTATTTAAATGCCTGATTCGTTCAGTTCGCGGGCCAGGCGTCGTTCCTGGGCCTGCTTCTGCAAGATATGGCGCGCCAACAGTTGCCGCTGGGCATCGGTCAGGTGTTCGAACTCGGTGCCGACATCAAAGCCATCGCCCTTGCGGTCGCAATGGGTGACGCGCGCACGCAGCAACAGGCCCAGGGCCTGGGGCATCAGCACCAGCTTGATCGACAGGCGCGAACCGGCGGCGATGGGGGAAGGGTGCTGGAAGTCGATGCCGCCTTCGGAGATGATCACCGGCTGCGGTTCGCCGATCTGCCCGAGCACGGTGATGGCGATCACCTGGCTGAGCAGATCGATGCGCTTGTTCTGGGATTTGAGGAACGCCGCGAGGTTGCGGTCGCGCTCGCTGATCTGGCGCAGCAGGTGCTGCGACTCGAATTCGCTCAGGTGCAGTTCGCTGAGCAGATTGAACAGTGGGGAAGCATCCTGCAACACTTCCTGCCCGGCGGCTTCGAGGGCGGACAGGGGCCGAATTTCCAGTGCGATCATGTCCTCGATACGGTAGTATTCGCGGCGATCTTCTTCATCTAATGTCGACATGGCGAACCC
>Ga0160466_100259_pt1 | contig 35321 bp, 29 predicted proteins | sample HID1971M_E11MG_FD_108245 | JGI IMG/M metagenome (GOLD analysis project Ga0160466, IMG submission 108245) | Enriched millipede-associated microbial communities from UW Madison campus, WI, USA - HID1971M_E11 MG | ecosystem: Host-associated > Arthropoda: Insects > Digestive system > Unclassified ... | reverse complement strand
TTACCGGCCTTGGTGCCGGAACGTTCAATGGCTTGCTCGATGGAATCAACGGTCAGCACGCCGAAAGCGACCGGAACGCCGAACTCCATGGACACCTGGGCCAGGCCTTTGGTGCACTCGCCAGCCACGTATTCGAAGTGCGGAGTACCGCCACGAATGACCGCGCCCAGTGCGATGATTGCCGCGAACTCGCCCTTCTGAGCGACTTTCTGCGCAACCAGCGGGATTTCGAAGGCGCCAGGAGCGCGGATGATGGTGATGTCGCTTTCGCTTACGCCATGGCGAACCAGGGCATCAACAGCACCGCTGACCAGGCTTTCAACGACGAAGCTGTTGAAACGGCCCACTACCAGAGCATAGCGGCCTTTAGGGGCGATGAAGGTACCTTCGATGGTCTTCAGGGTCATTCGTTAGATCTCTTAAAGAGCCGGGACGCGTCTCGTACGCATCCCTCAGTGATATTTGAACCGCGAATACAGGGCCGGATACGACCGGTCATTATTCGGAGGGCACGTATTCTACAACTTCCAGATCGAAACCGGATATCGCATTAAATTTCATCGGCGCCGACATCAGGCGCATTTTACGAACGCCCAGGTCGCGCAGGATCTGCGAACCGGCACCCACGGTGCTGTAGGTGGTCGGTTTTTTCACCGCCGCGTGGTCGGCAGTTTCGCGGATATGCGCCAGCAACACGTCGCCATCGAGCGGGTGGCCGAGCAACAGCACCACGCCACTGCCGGCCTCGGCAACGGCGGACATGGCGGCGCGCAGGCTCCAGCGGCCCGGTTGCTTGACCATCAGCAGGTCGCGCAGCGGGTCCATGTTGTGCACGCGCACCAGGGTAGGTTCTTCGGCGCACACGTTGCCCAGGGTCAGGGCCATGTGCACGTCGCCTTCCACGGAATCACGATAGGTCACCAGGTTGAATTGGCCCAGTTCGCTGTCCAGAGGCTGCTCGGCAATCCGCTGAACGGTACGTTCGTGGATCATCCGGTAGTGAATCAGGTCGGCGATGGTGCCGATCTTGATGTTGTGCTCGGCGGCAAAGGCTTCCAGCTCGGCGCGACGGGACATGGTGCCGTCGTCGTTCATCACTTCGCAGATCACCCCGCTCGGCTCGAAACCGGCCATGCGCGCCAGGTCGCACGCCGCTTCGGTGTGGCCGGCGCGGGCCAGGGTGCCGCCGGCCTGGGCCATCAGCGGGAAGATGTGGCCTGGGCTGACGATGTCTTCAGCCTTGGCATCACGGGCGGCAGCCGCTTGCACGGTGCGCGCACGGTCGGCGGCGGAGATGCCGGTGGTGACGCCGGTGGCCGCTTCGATCGAGACGGTGAACTTGGTGCCGAAGCCGGAGCCGTTGCGCGGCGCCATCAGCGGCAGCTTGAGCAGCTCGCAGCGCTCGCGGCTCATCGGCATGCAGATCAGGCCACGGGCGTGCTTGGCCATGAAGTTGATGTGCTCGGCCTGGCAGCACTCGGCGGCCATGATCAGGTCGCCTTCGTTCTCGCGGTCTTCGTCATCCATGAGGATGACCATCTTGCCTTGGCGGATGTCTTCAACCAGTTCTTCGATGCTATTGAGCGCCACAAGGCACCCCCCTTCTTTCGAAATTTTGAGCTTCAGGATTTGAGGTAGCCGTTGGCGGCCAGAAAGCTTTCGGTAATGTTACTGGAGGTTGGCTCTGCGGCCTTGTCGCCCAACAGCAGGCGCTCCAGATAACGCGCCAGCAAATCCACTTCCAGGTTCACCCGGCGACCTGGCTGGTACGACGCCATGATGGTTTCGCTCAGGGTGTGCGGAATGATGGTCAGCACGAACTCGGCGCCATCGACCGCGTTCACGGTCAGGCTGGTGCCGTCGACGGTGATCGAGCCTTTATGGGCGATGTACTTGGCCAGGTCCTTCGGCGCGCGGATGCGGAATTCCACGGCCCGCGCGTTCTCGGTACGGGCAACCACTTCGCCCACGCCGTCGACGTGACCGCTGACCAGGTGCCCGCCGAGGCGAGTGGTCGGGGTCAGGGCTTTTTCCAGATTGACCGGGCTGCCGCTTTTCAGGTCGTTCATGGCGGTGCAGTCGAGGGTTTCACGGCTGACGTCAGCCGCGAAGCCGTTGCCCGGCAGTTCAACCGCCGTCAGGCACACGCCGTTGACCGCGATGCTGTCGCCCAGCTTGACGTCGCTCAGGTCGAGCTTGCCGGTTTCGACGTGGACCCGCACATCTCCACCTTTAGGGGTCAATGCACGAATACTGCCGATGGATTCGATAATGCCGGTAAACATGGAGTCCTCCTCGAGAACAGGGCCAGCGCTATAACGATGGCCGGGAATTATACGCTGGCGACTGGCAAAGGAATGGCAGTGACCCGCCAGTCATCGCCAACCGCGCGAATTTCGGTGATTTTGAGCTCGGGCGCATCCTTCATTTGCGCGAGCGGCCAATCCAGCAACGGCCGCGCCGAAGAACCCAGGAACTTGCCGGCGATGAAAATCTGGAACTCGTCCACTAGACCGAGTTGGGCAAAGGCACCCGCCAGCCGTGGTCCGGCCTCGACCAACACTTCATTGACCTGACGGTTGGCGAGTTCGACCAGCAACTGACGAAGATCGACCTGCCCATCGTAACCCGGCACGATTAGGCACTCCGGGCCGTTGGCGTATTGTTCTTCCACTGCCACGCAGGTAGCGACCAGCGCGGGACCTGCCTTGAAGAATGGCGCATCCAGCGGCACCCGCAGGCGGCCATCGACCAACACACGCAGCGGCGGTCGGCTCATTGCCAGTGCGGCCTGTTCGGTGTCCAGACCGAGTTCATCGGCGCGCACGGTCAAACGGGCGTTGTCCGCCAGTACCGTATCGGCGCCGGTCAGCACCACGCTGGCCTGAGCACGCAAACGCTGAACCGCCGAGCGCGCTGCCGGGCCGGTAATCCACTGGCTTTCGCCGCTTTCCATTGCCGTGCGACCGTCGAGGCTCATGGCCAGTTTGACCCGCACAAACGGCAAGCCATGCTCCATGCGCTTAAGGAAGCCTTGATTGAGCTTTCGCGCCTCGCCTTCCAGCACGCCGCTTTCGGTGGCGATGCCGGCCTGCTCCAGGCGCTGCAGACCACGACCGGCGACTTCCGGGTTCGGGTCCTGCATCGCCGCCACGACCCGCGCCACACCGGCGTTGACCAACGCATCGGCGCACGGTGGCGTGCGCCCGTGGTGACTGCAGGGTTCGAGGGTCACGTAAGCGGTCGCGCCCCGGGCCAGCTCACCGGCGGCGCGCAGGGCGTGGACTTCGGCGTGGGGTTCCCCGGCGCGCTCGTGCCAGCCTTCGCCGACGATCTGCCCGCCGCGCACGATCACGCAGCCGACTCGCGGGTTGGGGTGGGTCGTGTAATGACCTTTGCGCGCCAGTTCCAAAGCACGGGCCATGTAATGGGCGTCGAGGACGGCAAGCTCTGCTGACGTGGTCATTCTTTCACCGGTTCCCGGGCCAGGCGATCGATCTCTTCGCGGAACTCATTGAGGTCCTGGAAGCGGCGATACACCGAAGCGAAGCGGATGTAGGCGACTTCGTCGAGCTTTTGCAGCTCGGCCATCACCAGCTCACCGACCACGAGGGACTTGACCTCGCGCTCGCCGGTGGCGCGCAGTTTGTGTTTGATGTGCACCAGCGACGACTCGAGGCGCTCGACACTCACCGGGCGCTTTTCCAGCGCACGCTGCATGCCGGCGCGGAGTTTTTCTTCGTCGAACGGCTGGCGACTGCCGTCGGTTTTGATCAGGCGCGGCAACACCAGTTCAGCGGTTTCGAACGTCGTGAAACGTTCGCCGCAGGCCAGGCATTCACGCCGGCGGCGCACCTGTTCGCCCTCGGCGACCAGACGCGAGTCGATGACCTTGGTGTCGTTGGCACCGCAGAAGGGACAGTGCATGGTGGCAGGCAACAAAAAAAGGGAGGGCCATGGTAGCGCATCCGGGTGGCAAGACAAGCCATAGGGTTTGCGGTATACAGATTGGCTATATATGGATCACGTGTTGCCGGAGCCGCAAATGTCCCTGAGACCACTCGTTTTGCTCAGTTTTTTCAGCCTGTTGGTCGCCTGCAGCAGCGATGCACCCCAGCCGCAGCCGCCAACGCCAGGCCCTGCACCGGAACAGGCGCAGAAGAAAGCCCGGGAATCGGCGAACCTCGGCCCGCTGCCGGCCTATCAGCGCGAACTGAGCGGTACGCTGCAAGGTGTGCCGACAGGTGCTGAAGTGGAACTGGCGCTGCTGGTGATCGACGACAAAGACCGTCCACAGCAATTGCTCGCCAGTTCGAGCCTGATCGGCAACAACCAGGTGCTGCCGTTTCACCTGCGCTTCAACCCGGATTCGTTCCCGGCCGGTGCCCGTGTAGAACTGCGTGGCCGCGCCAGCCAGTCCGGCCAGTTGATCCTGCATCTGCCGTCACAGCGGATTAGCCAGCCGACCACCCAGGCCCTGGGCCAGCTGCAATTCGTCAAAGCCCCATGAGTGCACCGCACGACCTGCAACAGGCCTTGGGGGAACTGCTGGGTGATGCGCGACTGGTTGCCTGTGAATTACCGGGGACCGACCTGAAGTTGTGGCTGATCGATGGCGACAACATGGATCGCGCGTTCAGCCCGGAAGAAACCCGGCGGATTCTGCACGAACCGCCGTACTGGAGCTTCTGCTGGGCCAGTGGCCTGGCGGTGGCGCGTTACCTCGCCGACTTCCCTGAGTGGGTCAAGGGCAAGCGCGTGCTGGATTTCGGCGCAGGCTCCGGCGTGGCCGGGATCGCCGCGGTGAAGGCCGGGGCGCTGGAAGTAGTGGCTTGCGACCTGGATCCGCTGGCGATTGCCGCCTGTCGGGCGAATGCCGAGCTCAATGACGTACAGCTCGTTTACTCGACGGATTTTTTCGCCGAGGCTGATCGTTTCGATCTGATTCTGGTCGCGGATGTGCTGTACGACCGGGCGAACCTGCCACTGCTCGATGAGTTCCTGAGTCGTGGCAAGGAGGCTCTGGTGGCGGATTCGCGCGTGCGGGACTTTCGTCATCCGTTGTATCAACGCATTGAAATGCTTGAAGCGATGACCTTGCCGGACCTGGCCGAGCCGGAAGAGTTTCGGCATGTGAGCCTTTACCACGCGCGGCGCGGCTGAAGCCGCTAAAAGATCGCAGCCTTCGGCAGCTCCTACGCGGGGATGCGGTTTAACCTGTAGGAGCTGCCGAAGGCTGCGATCTTTTGCGCCACGCCTTATAGTTCACCTATTCACGCTTTTACGAGATTGCCCATGAGTCAGCAAACGCCGTACATCTTCGACGCCACGACTGCCGATTTCGACCAGTCGGTGATCGAGAACTCCTTCCACAAACCGGTGCTGGTGGATTTCTGGGCCGAATGGTGTGCGCCCTGCAAGGTGCTGATGCCGATGCTGCAGACCATCGCCGAGAGCTATCAGGGCGAACTGCTGCTGGCCAAGGTCAACTGTGACCTCGAACAGGACATCGTCGCCCGTTTCGGTATTCGCAGCCTGCCGACCGTGGTGCTGTTCAAGGATGGCCAGCCGGTCGATGGTTTTGCCGGTGCCCAGCCGGAGTCGGCCGTGCGCGCGCTGCTCGAGCCCCATGTGCAAATGCCGCCACCGGCCGCCGCCGATCCGTTCGAACAGGCCCAGGCCTTGTTCGACGACAGCCGTTTCGCCGATGCAGAGGCCCTGCTCAAAGTGCTGCTGGGCGAAGACAACACCAACGCCAAGGCGCTGATTCTCTACGCCCGCTGCCTCACCGAGCGCGGTGAGCTGGGCGAAGCGCAAGCCGTGCTCGACGCGGTCAAGAGCGATGAGCACAAGGCCGCCCTGGCCGGCGCCAAGGCGCAGATCAAGTTCCTCGGCCAGGCCAAGGACTTGCCGGATGCCGCGGACTTGAAGGCTCGCCTGGCGAAAAACCCGCAGGACGATGAAGCGGTCTATCAGCTGGCCGTTCAACAACTGGCCCGCCAGCAATACGACGCGGCGCTGGATGGACTGCTCAAGCTGTTCATTCGCAATCGCAGCTACAGCGAGGGTCTGCCGCACAAGACCTTGCTGCAGGTGTTCGAACTGCTGGGTAACGATCATCCGCTGGTAACGACGTACCGTCGCAAGTTGTTTGCTGCGCTTTATTAAGATCAAAAGATCGCAGCCTCGCTTCGCTCGACAGCTCCTACAGGGGATATGCGTTGCCCTTGTAGGAGCTGCCGCAGGCTGCGATCTTTTGCGGTTTATTCGATCCAGTGGAAAATCGGCGTATCCGCGCCACTCTGCACCTTCACATCCGGGCTATGCCGCAAGCGCACCAACAGGCGCTTGCCCGCCGCCGCACTGCCGGTCAGCCCTTCCAGTTGATCGAGTAATTGCGGCCCGCTCAATTGCCCGGCCTTGCGCAGCAGATCTTTGGCGACCTGCCACAGCGCATCGTCCTGATTCAGCGGTTTCGCCACTGGCGCAGCACTGACCTCGGTTTTTTCCACGTTCAACTGCGCACCCAGCCTTGCCCAGTCGGCGTCATCCATCTCCAGCGTCAAATCCACCGGCCAGTCGCCGATGCTTCCGCGAATTCGCAACATGAGTCAGCTCCCGAACATTTCTTCGCACCCATGCTCCCACGGGGCTTGTGCAACGCCAAGCAGGCAGTCACACTCTGCGCCTCATGTTATAAGATTACATAACATTTCTTTCATCTTGTCTTTCGGAGACTCGCCATGCGTCACCTGCTTCTCGCTCTGCCGTTTGCCTTGTTGCCGCTGGCTGGCGTTCACGCCGCTGACGAACATGATCACGACCATGAGCACGGCAGCCTTGGCGCCCATGAGCACGGTGTCGGGCGCCTGAACGCGGCACTGGATGGCCTGACCCTGGAGCTGGAGCTGGACAGTCCGGCGATGAACCTGGTGGGCTTTGAGCACGTCGCCGCAACCGATGCCGACAAAGCCAAGGTCGCTGCGACCCGCGCTCGCCTTGAGCAACCGCTGGCGCTGTTCAGCCTGCCGAAAGCCGCCGGTTGCGTGGTGGAAAACCAGGAGCTGGAAAGCCCGTTGTTTGGCGACACGCCAGAGGCCGACGATGAACACCACCATGACCACAGTGAAATCCACGCCCGCTACCAATTCACCTGCGCCACGCCGGGCGCGCTGAAGACCCTGGATCTGGCGAATATCTTCAACAGCTTCCCGGCGACCCGGAAAATTCAGGTACAACTGATCGGCCCGAGCGGGCAGCAAGGGGTTGAAGTGACGGCCAAGGCTGCCTCCCTCAAGTTCTGATCCACCGCACAACCAATGTGGGAGCGGGCTTGCTCGCGAAGGCAGTGTGTCATGCAACATAGATGTCGACTGACACTCCCCCTTCGCGAGCAAGCCCGCTCCCACAGGATAATCAACACCCATGAAATCAGCGCCATGACCCAAGCACTCATCGAATTGTCCGACCTGAGCTTCAGCTGGCCCGGTCACCCGCCGCTGCTGGATATCCCGGCGTTTCGCCTTTCGCCTGGGGAAACCCTGTTCCTCAAGGGCCCCAGCGGTAGCGGCAAGACCACCCTGCTGGGCCTGCTCGGCGGCGTGCAGAAGCCCGATCGTGGCAGCATCCGCCTGCTTGGCCAGGAGCTAACGGAACTGTCGGCCGGCGCCCGCGATCACTTTCGTGTCGATCACACTGGCTACATCTTCCAGCAGTTCAATCTGCTGCCGTTTCTGTCGGTGCGCGAGAACGTCGAACTGCCCTGCCACTTCTCGAAACTGCGCGCCGAGCGGGCGAAGCAGCGCCACGGCAGCATCGACCAGGCCGCCGCCACCCTGCTCGCCCATCTGGGTTTGAAGGATGACAACATCCTCGCGCGCCGCGCCGACTCCCTGTCCATCGGCCAGCAACAACGCGTGGCCGCCGCGCGCGCGCTGATCGGTCAGCCGGAACTGGTGATCGCCGACGAGCCGACCTCGGCCCTCGACTACGACGCCCGCGAAAACTTCATTCGCCTGCTGTTCGCCGAATGCCGCGAGGCCGGCTCGAGCCTGTTGTTCGTCAGCCATGACCAGAGCCTGGCGCCGCTGTTCGATCGCAACCTGTCGCTGGCCGAACTCAATCGCGCCGCCACCCCGTCCGAGGTCTGAGATGTATCTGTTCCGTCTAGCCATGGCCAGCCTGGCTAACCGCCGTTTCACCGCGATCCTCACCGCGTTCGCCATCGCCCTGTCGGTGTGCCTGCTGCTGGCCGTGGAACGGGTGCGCACCGAGGCCAAGGCCAGTTTCGCCAGCACCATCAGCGGCACCGACCTGATCGTCGGCGCGCGCTCCGGCTCGGTCAACCTGCTGCTGTACTCGGTATTCCGCATCGGCAACGCCACCAACAACATCCGCTGGGACAGCTTCGAACACTTCGCCAGCAACCCGAAAGTGAAGTGGGCCATACCGATGTCCCTTGGCGACTCCCATCGCGGCTATCGGGTGATGGGCACCACCGGGGCGTACTTCGAACACTACCAGTACGGCCGCCAGCAACACCTGGAACTGGCCGAGGGTCGTGCTTTCGCCAGCGACCCGTTCGAAGTGGTGCTCGGCGCTGAAGTCGCGGACGCGCTGCACTACAAACTCGGCGACAAACTGGTGCTGGCCCACGGCGTGGCCGTGATCAGCCTGGTCAAGCACGACGACAAGCCCTTCACCGTGGTCGGCATTCTCAAGCGCACCGGCACCCCGGTGGACCGCACGCTGCACATCAGCCTCGGCGGCATGGAAGCCATTCACGTCGATTGGCACAACGGCGTGCCGGCCCGGGGCAACGGGCGGGTCAGCGCCGATCAGGCACGCAACATGGACCTGACGCCCCAGGCGATCACCGCGTTCATGCTCGGCTTCAACAGCAAGATCTCGACCTTCGCCCTGCAGCGCGAGATCAACGAATTCCGTGGCGAACCGATGCTGGCGATCCTGCCGGGCGTTGCGTTGCAAGAGTTGTGGAACTTGATGAGCACGGCGGAAAAGGCCCTGTTCGTGGTGTCACTGTTCGTCGTGCTGACCGGCTTGATCGGCATGCTCACGGCGATTCTCACCAGTCTCAACGAACGTCGGCGGGAGATGGCGATCCTGCGATCGGTGGGCGCGCGGCCCTGGCACATCGCGACGCTGCTGGTGCTGGAGGCGTTTGCCCTGGCGCTGGCCGGTGTGGCGGCCGGCGTGGCATTGCTCTACGTCTGTATCGCGGCAGCCCAGGGTTACGTGCAAGCCAATTACGGCCTGTTTCTGCCGCTGGCGTGGCCGAGCGAATATGAATGGACGCTACTCGGTGGCATCCTGATCGCTGCGTTGCTGATGGGCAGCGTGCCTGCCTGGCGCGCCTATCGCCAATCCCTGGCCGATGGCCTGTCGATCCGTTTATGAGGACGTTGAAATGCCCCGCGCTGTCTTTGCGCTGTTGATGCTGGTCGCCCTGCCGTTGTGGGCGGCCGAACCGAAAGAGCTGACCTGGTCGGAAATGATCCCGCCGGATGCGGCACCGGAAGTGCCGAACATGACGCCGCTGCACGACCTGTCGAAGCTCAGCGATGCACTGTCCGCCGAATCGGCGCCGGCAGCGAAACAGGACATGCCCAACGCCCCGGTGGTCAAGGCCCTCGACGGGCAGAACATTCGTTTGCCGGGCTACATCGTGCCGCTGGAAGTGAGTGAAGACGGTCGTACCACGGACTTTCTGCTGGTGCCGTATTTCGGCGCCTGCATCCACGTACCGCCACCGCCTTCGAACCAGATTGTGCACGTCAAAAGTGAAGTCGGCGTGAAGCTCGACGAGCTGTATCAGCCTTACTGGATCGAGGGGCCGATGCAGGTCAAGCCGTCCACCAGTGAGCTGGCGGATGCCGGGTACCAGATGGAGGCGGACAAGATCTACCTGTATGAATTGCCGGAGTGAACCCGGGAGTTAGTCGGCGCCTGCAAAATTGTCTTCGCGAGCAAGCCCGCTCCCACACTGGATCTGTGCATAGACACAATTCCATTGTGGGAGCGGGCTTGCTCGCGAAGGGGCCATCGAAAACACCACAAAAACCAAACCCATCACGATTTCATTGAGCTGCATCAAAAGACCGAATCGTTAGCCGCCTTACCATTGGACATCGAAGATTTTTAACGTCCTCTGGAGCCCCCCATGAACAAGTCCTTGCTCGGTGCCTCGCTGGTAGCGCTGGCGCTTGCAGCCCCGTTCGCCCACGCCCACGAAGCCGGTGACATCATCCTTCGTGCCGGTGCGATTACCGTCAACCCGGAGGCCGACAGTTCCTCGGTCAAGGTCGATCAGGGTCCGCTGAGCGGCGCCGACCTGGGTGGCAAGGCGACCATGAGCAGCGACACGCAACTGGGTCTGAACGTTGCCTACATGATCACCAATAACTGGGGTATCGAACTGCTCGCGGCCACGCCGTTCGAGCACGACGTCAAGCTCAAGGGCACCGCCCTGGGTGCGGCCAACGGCAAACTCGGTACGCTGAAACACCTGCCACCGACCCTCAGCATCGTGTACTACCCGCTGGATGCCAAATCCGACTTCCAGCCGTACCTCGGCGCCGGTATCAATTACACCTGGATCTACGACGAGCATGTCGGCAGCGAAGCCCAGGCCAACGGCTTCAGCAACTTCAAGGCAGAAAACTCCTGGGGCATGGCGTTCCAGGTCGGTGCCGACTACATGCTGACCGACAACGTGATGATCAACGCCCAGGTGCGTTACATTGACATCGATACCCGCGCGACCGTGGAAAACGACGCCGTGGCACCGGGCACCCGGGCACGGGTGAACGTGGATGTCGATCCGTTCATCTACATGGTCGGTCTGGGTTACAAGTTCTAAGTATTCACGTGGTGGTGGATTGGTCGCTCCCTTGCCCTATGGACGGGAACGATCAGTAACAAAAAAAGGCGCCTCTACAGGCGCCTTTTTCTATTGTCCCAGCAACCGTGCCAGCCCGACGCTCAACGGCGTCGGCTCGGGCGCCCGGAAGCGCTCCAGCAGACGCTGGTTGTTTGCCCGAGAATGACGAATGTCACCGGAGCGCGCCGGGCCGTAGCTCACCGGTGGCAGCTTGCCAACCACGACTTCAAGGGCCGCCAGCATCTGCTTGAGACTGGTCGCCTGGTTCCAGCCGACGTTGACCGCGCCCTCTTCCACCTGGGGTTTCTCGATGGCCTGCACCAGCAGATCGACCAGATCCTCGACGTAGAGAAAGTCCCGCGTCTGCTCGCCGTCGCCAAACACCGTGATCGGCAGGCCTTTCTGTGCGCGCTCGCTGAAAATGCTGATGACCCCGGAGTACGGCGAGGACGGATCCTGGCGCGGGCCGAAGATGTTGAAGAAGCGGAAAATCACCGGCTCCAGCCCATGCTCGCGCCGGTAGAAATCGAAGTATTGCTCGCTCGCCAGCTTGTCCACCGCGTAAGGCGTCAACGGCGCCTTGGGCGTGTCTTCGTCGATTGATTCGCCTTCGCCATTGTTGCCATACACCGCGGCACTGGAGGCGAACAGCACGCGCTTGACGCCCGCCTGGCGCATGGCTTCGCAGACATTCAGCGAGCCGATGAAGTTGCTCTGGTGGGTCTTCACCGGGTCGTCCACCGACGCCTGTACCGATGCAACTGCCGCCAGGTGCACCACAGCGCTGCAACCGGTCATCGCACGGGCGACCAGGGCGGCCTCGGCAACGTCGCCGACGATCAGCTCGACCTTGGGATTGTCCAGCGGCAGGTTGCTGCGTTTACCGGTGGATAGGTCATCCAGAATCCGTACCGAATAGCCCTTGGCGAGCAAGGCATCGGTGAGATGGGAGCCGATGAATCCGGCACCCCCGGTAATGAGAACGGGGCGATCAGCCATGACGATAGAACCTGTCCAGAAGGCTCGGAAGGGCCGCACGCCAGGCGCGCGGCTTGATTCCGAAGGTGTGCAGAATTTTCTTGCAGGCCAGTACCGCGTGTTGCGGTTCTTCCGCGGCGTCCGGGCGCGCGGCGTGGGCCTGGGCGGTCGGCGCTTCGATGGCCAGCGGGTGCAGGGCGCGGGCTTCGGTGAGAATCGCTTGGCCCAGGGCCAGCGGCGTGGTCGCCTCATGCCCGGCGTAGTGGTAGGTGCCCCACAGCGGCGCGCTGCAGTCGAGTTGCTTGAGCACCGAAATGATCACCCGGGCCGCGTCGTCCACCGGTGTCGGATTGCCCCGGCGGTCGTCGGCCAACAGCAGTTCCTCGGGTTGCTCGGCACGGCCGAGGAAACGCCCGAGGGTGCCGTCGGGACTGTCATCAAGCAGCCAGCCGAAACGCAACAGCACGTGTTGCGGGCAGGTGGCGCGCACGCTTTGCTCGATCCGCCACAAGGCCTGGCCACGCAGGCCCAGCGGCAGCGGTTCGTCTTTTTCGCTGTAGGCGGTCGCCCGGGAGCCGTCGAACACGCGATAGCTCGAGGGTTGCACCAGGACGATGTTGTGATGCTGGCACAGTTCGGCCAGGCGCTCGATCGCCCGCTCCTGCCCGGCCAGGCGCTGTTCGCTGACCGTCTCCGCCTGGAACCAGTCGAAGTAGTAGGCGAGGTTGATCAACGCGTCCGGGCGGGTGTCGTCGAGCAGTTGCGTCAGGCTCGCGGCATCCCAGCCGTCCTGTGGTGGGCGGGGGGCGAGGAAACCGATGTCTTCCTCCGCACCGAGGCGAATCAGCGCCTGCCCAAGGGCATTTCCGCCGCCCAGTAACATAAGGCGCATTCGCATAGAGTCAGCAGGCCCAGTCTGATTGGAACGATGGCTGTATCGACACCGCCCGCGGGCGATGTCATCGATAGTTGCCGGAATCGTTGCATTTTGCGGGTTTAGTGCGCAACCGTCATCCGTAAAGTGTAGATGTGCGGGATTTGTGATGCTGCTGGCCCTGAAGGTTGGCGAAGATCTTGAGTGGTACTTGCATCTTCCCGCCCTCACCCGCATAAATCAGAACATGAACCTGCCCATCCCCGCCGACAGTGCCCTGGCCGGCTTCCACCCCGCCGTCAGCGCCTGGTTCAGCAACAAATTCGCGACGGTCACCGCCGCCCAGGCCCGGGCGTGGCCGCTGATCCGCCAGCGCCGCTCGACCCTGATCGCCGCCCCCACCGGTTCCGGCAAGACCCTCACCGCCTTCCTTGCCGTGATCGACGACCTGGTTCACCGTGGCCTGGAAAACCTCCAAGGCCTGCCAAACGAAACCCTGGTGGTCTACGTCTCGCCGCTCAAGGCGCTGTCCAACGACATCCAGATCAACCTGCAAGACCCATTGGCCGGCATCACCGAACAGTTGCGGCGGATGGGCCTGCCCGAGCTGCGGATCAGCACCGCCGTGCGCACCGGCGATACACCGCAAAAAGATCGCTCGGCGATGCGCAAGACCGCACCGCACATTCTGGTCACCACCCCGGAATCGCTTTACGTGCTGCTCGGTTCCGACTCCGGGCGGCAGATGCTCAGCACCACCGGCACGGTGATCGTTGATGAAATCCACGCCATCGCCGCCAGCAAGCGCGGCAGCCACCTGGCGCTGAGCCTCGAGCGTTTGCAGGCACTGTGCGCCAAACCGCTGGTGCGCATCGGCCTGTCGGCCACGCAAAAACCCATCGAGGCGGTGTCGCGCTTTCTGGTCGGTCGTGATCGACCCTGCGAGATCGTCGATATCGGCCACGCCCGCCCACGTGACCTGGACATCGAGGTGCCGCCCGTGCCGCTATCGGCAGTGATGGCCAACGATGTCTGGGAACTGGTCTATGACCGACTTGCCGCCCTCGCCCGCGCACACCGCACCACGCTGGTGTTCGTCAACACCCGACGTCTCGCCGAGCGCCTGAGCCGCCACCTGAGCGAACGCCTGGGCAAGGACGCGGTGGCCGCCCACCACGGCAGCCTGGCCAAGGAGTTTCGCCTGGACGCCGAACAGCGGCTCAAGCGTGGCGAATTGCAAGTGTTGATTGCCACCGCGTCGCTTGAGCTGGGCATCGACATTGGCGATGTCGACCTGGTGTGCCAGATCGCCTCGCCGCGTTCGATTGCCGGCTTTTTGCAAAGGGTTGGTCGCTCCGGGCACCAGATCGGCGGCACCCCCAAGGGCCGCCTGTTTGCCACCACCCGCGACGACCTGATCGAATGCGTCGCGCTGCTCGACTGCGTGCGCCGGGGCGAGCTCGACACCCTGCTGATCCCCGAAGCGCCGCTGGACGTCCTGGCGCAACAGATCATCGCCGAAGTCAGTTGCCAGGAATGGCCGGAGCAGGCGCTGCTGGAATTGTTCCGCAACGCTTCGCCCTACAGCGGGCTCGACGAAAAACACTATCAGGCGCTGCTGCAGATGCTCGCGGAGGGCTTCGACGGGCGCCAGGGCATCCGCAGTGCCTATCTGCATCGTGACGCCGTGAGCCGCACCCTGCGCGGTCGCAGGGGCGCCAAGCTGACGGCGGTGACCAGCGGCGGGACCATCCCCGACAATGCCGACTACAGCGTTCTGCTCGAGCCACAAGGGCTGAACATCGGTAGCGTCAATGAAGACTTCGCGGTGGAGAGCATTGCCGGGGATGTGTTCCAGCTGGGCAATACGTCGTACCGGATCCTGCGGGTCGACACCGGCAAGGTCCGGGTGGAGGATGCCCAGGGTCAGCCGCCGACCATTCCGTTCTGGCTCGGCGAGGCACCGGGGCGCAGCGCCGAACTGTCGTTTGCCGTGGCGCGCTTGCAGGCCCAACTCGACTCCCTGCTGGGTGCGACGCCGGGCAACTTGCAGCCCGCCCTCGACTGGCTGACCCAAACCCTGGGCCTGAACCTGGCCAGCGCCGAACAACTGGTGGAATACCTGGCCCGCGCACGTCAGACACTGGGCGCGTTGCCGTCGCAGGACACCTTGCTGATGGAGCGCTTCTTCGACGAGTCCGGTGGCACCCAACTGGTTATCCACAGCCCGTTCGGCAGTCGCATCAACCGCGCCTGGGGCCTGGCCTTGCGCAAAAGGTTCTGTCGCACCTTCAACTTCGAGTTGCAAGCCGCCGCCAGCGAGGACGCCATCGTGCTGTCGCTGTCCTCCAGCCACAGCTTTGAGCTGGCTGATGTGTGGCGCTATCTGCACAGCAACACCGCTGAGCACATCCTGATCCAGGCCGTGCTCGATGCCCCGTTGTTTGGCGTGCGCTGGCGCTGGAATGCCGGTGTGGCGCTGGCGCTGCCGCGCTTTCGCGGCGGTCGCAAGGTGCCGCCGCAGATCCAGCGGATGAAAAGCGAAGACCTCACCGCCAGCGTGTTCCCCGACCAGATTGCCTGCGTGGAAAACCTCGTGGGCGAGCGCGACATTCCCGACCATCCGCTGGTGGAGCAGACCCTCGACGATTGCCTGCACGATGCCATGGACAGCAACGGCTGGTTGGCCCTCCTGCGGCGCATGGAACGCGGCGAGGTCCGCCTGATCAGCCGCGACCTGCCCGCGCCCTCGCCCCTGGCCGCGGAAATCCTCAGCGCCAGGCCCTACACCTTTCTCGACGATGCGCCCCTGGAGGAACGCCGCACGCAGGCGGTGCTCAACCGCCGCTGGAGCGAGCCGCAGTCCACTGACGACCTGGGCGCGCTGGACGCCGACGCCATTGACGCCGTGCGGGAAGAGGCCTGGCCCACGCCCGGCAATGTCGATGAGATGCACGAGACCTTGATGAGCCTGGCCTGCATCACCGACGCCGAGGCCAGCGCCAACCCGCATTGGCTGGAATGGTTGAATGCCCTGGCTGACAGCGGCCGAGCCTGCCGCATCAACCAATCACTGTGGCTGGCGCTGGAACGGCTGACGTGCCTGCAGGCGATTTATCCACAAGCGGATCGGACTCCACCCTTGCAGGCTCTGCCGGGTTTCGATCTGGCCTGGACGCCGGACGACGCCGTCGTAGAAGTGATTCGAGCGCGGCTCAGCGCCTTTGGTCCATTGCCGATGCAGGCGATTGCCGCCCCTCTCGAATTGCCCGCTCTGAAAGTCACCCAGGCATTGGCGCACCTGGAACGCGAAGGCTATGTGCTGCGCGGGCGCTTCACCCCAGGCAATACCGAAGAAGAGTGGTGCGAGCGACATTTGCTGGCGCGGATTCATCGCTACACCGTCAAGCGCCTGCGCCGGGAAATCGAGCCCGTGGCCTTGCAGGATTTCATGCGCTTCCTGTTCGACTGGCAGCACCTGTCCAACGCCACCCGTGGCCAGGGCAGCACGGTGCTGCCGGCGATCGTCGCCCAGTTCGAAGGCTACCCCGCCGCCGCGTCGGCCTGGGACAGCGACCTTTTGCCCGCGCGGCTCAAGGACTATTCGCCCACCTGGCTCGATGAGGCGTGCCGTAGCGGCAAACTGGTCTGGAGCCGACTGACTGCGCGCAACCGCAGCACCGGCACCGCCCTGCGCAGTACACCGATCGTGCTGTTGCCGCGTAATCGAGTCGGACTCTGGAGCGACTTGACCGAGCAAACGCCGGTCAGCGAACTGTCGCCCAAGACACAGAAGGTCCACGCCGCCCTCAGCCAGCACGGCGCGCTGTTTTTCGATGAGCTGATTCACGAAGCCCACCTGTTGCGCACGGAACTGGAAATCGCCCTGCAGGAGCTGGTGGGTGCGGGGCTGGTGAACGCCGACAGCTTTGCCGGCCTGCGGGCGCTGATCACACCGGCCAGCAAGCGCCAGCAGCGTAGCAGCCGACGCGGACGCGGGGCCTTTGTCGGCGGCATGGACGATGCCGGACGCTGGGCGCTGTTGCGACGCGGGGTGACCGCGCCGGTTGTGGATAACCCGCGACCGACGCCAACGCCCACCGACACCCTGGAACACATCGCCATGACCTTGTTGCGCCGCTACGGCGTGGTGTTCTGGCGCTTGCTGGAGCGTGAGGCAGATTGGCTGCCGAGCTGGCGGGAATTGCTGCGCACCTTCCATCGGCTGGAAGCGCGGGGTGAGATTCGTGGCGGACGTTTTGTCAGTGGCCTGGCGGGCGAGCAATTCGCGCTGCCGGAGGCGATTCCATTGCTGCGCGAAGTCCGCCGCCGACCCCATGACGGCAGCTTGGTCGCGGTGTGCGGGGTCGATCCGCTGAACCTTGCCGGCACCCTGTTGCCCGGTGCGAAAGTGCCGGCGCTGGCGAGCAATCGGCTGGTGTATCGCGATGGTTTACCGGCAGCGGCGGAGATTGCGGGCAAGAAGCATGTGTGGCTGGAGCTGGATCAGCAGGCCATGGTTGAAGTGCAGAGCAAGCTGATCCGGCATTAGGGTTGCCTGCGCCGGCCCCATCGCCAGCAGGCTAGCTCCCACAATGAACCGGTGTTCACAGATCCATTGTGGGAGCCAGCCTGCTGGCGATGGGGCCATCAAAACCGGCAAATTTATTGAGGCCGGGGCCGATCCGGCATCAACACCGCCGCATGTTCCGGCTCAGCCGCCCCATCATGCACAGGCTCCGCCGCCGGCCTCTGCACTAAAACCTGCTGTGGATAAGTCTGCGCGAAATGCACCCACGGACTGTTATCCACAAGCTTTTTCAACCGCTGGTTGAACGCCCGGCTCACCGCATATTGCCCGCCCGACACGGTGCGAAATTGTGCCGTCAGCACCACGCCATTGAGGTCCATCCTGTCGACGCCGAACACATCCAGCGGCCCTTGCAGGTTGTACCGCAGGAACGGGTCGTCGCTGATCGAATGCCCCGCCTCGCGAATCAGTTCGATGGCCTTGTCGACATCGGTGTCATAGGTGAACTGCACGGAGAAGAACGCATAGGCAAACTGCCGCGATTGGTTGGTCACGGCCTTGATCTGGCCAAAGGGCACCGAGTGCACGAAGCCCTTGCCGTCGCGCAGGCGCAAGGTGCGGATGGTCAGGCCCTCGACCGTGCCGGCATGCCCGGAATCGAGCACCACCCAGTCACCGATCGACAGGGTGTCTTCGATGATGATGAACAACCCGGTAATCACGTCCTGCACCAGTTGCTGAGAGCCGAAACCGATGGCCAGGCCAATGACCCCGGCACCGGCCAGGAAAGGCGCGACATTGATGCCAAGATTAGCCATGGTAGTGATGGCGCAGATCACTACCAGGATGATTTTGATCGCATTGCGCAGCAACGGCAGGATGGTCTTGATCCGCGTACTCGGCTGGCGTGCCCCGCGTTTGCTGGCCGGAGGTTTCAGGGCCTCCTGGATCGCCGTGTCGAGCACCACCCAGACCATCCAGGTCACCAGGAAGATCAGGCCGATATGACTCAAGGAGTCACTGATCGCCCGTCCCACGGCATTGCTGACCGCAAAATCGAACAGCGACACGCCCCAGATTCGTCCGAGGATATCGATGAACACGATGGCCATGGCGATGCGCAACAACGCGTGGGAGAGGCTCAGGAAGCGTTCCTTGTAGGCGCCACTGCGGCGCACCTCGGACTCGCTGCGGGTCTTGAACAGGTGGTGCAGCGTCGTGCTGAGAAACACCGTCGCAATCAGCAACACCGTGGTGAACAGCGCGCTGCGCAGCACTTGCTGGTTGTCATCGCCAATGCCGATCAGGTTGATGACAGAGACCAGCACCATCAACAGGATCGGCCAGTACCAGAGCCCGGAAAAAATCCGCAGGGTTTCGCGCAACGCTGGCTGCGCCCGACGCTGGGCCAGCGGCAGGATACGGATCACCTGGGCGACCGGACGGCGCAGGCGGAACACCAGCAAACCAAAGGAAATCGAGGCCGCCAGCCCGGTAAATACAGCGATGCTGCTGGTGAGATTGTTCCCCAGTTGATGGGCGATCTGCGGGCTGGTCAAGGCGTCGCTCAGGGCGACCAGGAAACCAATCGCGAACAGCGGTCGTGGGCTGTCCTGGCGAATGATCTGCACCGCCCGGCGTTTGTGACCGACATTGAACAGCACCACCAGGGACATCACCAACGACGAAGCGAACACGCCACTGCTGGTGGCATAGGCAAAACACAACGCCAGCGCCCTGCCGGCCGACACCGGCAATAACTGGCTGGCATAAATCGTCAACGGCAGGCTGATCACCGCAGGGATGCTGTAGGGCAAGACATAACCCAGCAACGCCTGCCCACGCTCTCGGCTGAGCAGCACACGATGGCGGCACAGGCGTTCGGTCAAGAATTTGCCGAACATCCAGAGCAGGCCGAAGACACCCGCCCACACCGCCGTCAGCAGCAGGAAATCCCCCGCCACGCTCCAGCTCGAACGGGTCGATGGGCGATTGACCAGTTGGTCTACCTCATCGGCCGCACGATCAGCGCGCAAACGCCAGGCGTCGAGAAGGTCCTTGTCGAGGTTGAGCTTGCTCTGGACGTCGTCGATGCTCGAACTGATGGCGCCCAGCAACCCGCCCTGGACCAAGGGTTCCGGGTGTGCCGCCGGTGTGGCGGCGGCCGGCACGCCCGGTATGGCCGCTGCCTGCAGTTCCTCGCTGCCGAAAAACAACAGCGCCCCCAGTAATATCGCTGTCTTGAGCCTGATCAAGGCATCCGCTCCTTTGGATAGGACTGTAAGGAACTGATCGAGAATTGCCGGACTAGTTCGCTGCTGGCCGGCAAATCCCCAGCAATCTTTGCGCTCAAGACAAATATCAAATGTTCATCCCTGTATTTTTACCATCGCCACCAGTCTAGTGCCCGAGGGAAAAGCCGCCAGCGCGATCATGTTCACCGGCCTGGTCGCAGGCCTCTGATCCCCCGTAGGAGCCGGCTTGCTGGCGATAGCGATATGTCGGTCACATCCATGTCGAATGTGCCGCCGCCATCGCCAGAAAGCCGGCTCCTACTGGTTTTGTGGTGACTTGTAAAACGTGACCGTCCGTAGCTCCATCGAAACTTTCGCCACTGCCCCACAGTCATCAAAAGATCAGGGGGCAGTCACACGGGAGGCGACATGGCGGCGATTCACATCGGTATTTCAGGTTGGCGCTACACGCCCTGGCGGGGGGATTTCTACCCGAAGGGCCTGGCCCAGAGGCGCGAATTGCAATTCGCCTCACGGGCGGTCAACAGCATCGAGATCAATGGATCGTTCTACGCCCTGCAACGGCCCGAACGCTACGCCCAGTGGTATGCCGAAACCCCGGCGCACTTCGTGTTCAGCGTCAAAGCCCCGCGTTTCATCACCCATATCAAGCGTCTGCGTGACATCCACAAACCCCTGGCGAATTTCTTCGCCTCCGGGGTGCTGGAACTCAAGGAAAAACTCGGCCCGATTCTTTGGCAGTTTCCGCCCAACTTCAAATTCGACGCCGAACTGTTCGAGACCTTCCTCGAACAATTGCCCCACGACACCCAACAGGCCGCCGCCCTCGCCCGCCAGCACGATTCCCACGTAAACGGCCACGCCAGCCTGAAGGCGAGCAGGAAACAGCCCTTGCGCCATGCCGTGGAAATCCGCAACGAGAGCTTCATCGATCCGCTATTTGTCCGCCTGCTCAAACGCCACAACACGGCCCTGGTCATCGCCGACACCGCCGGCAAATGGCCGTACCGCGAGGACCTCACCAGCGACTTCGTGTACCTGCGGCTGCACGGTGCCGAAGAGCTCTACGCCAGCGGCTACACCCCTCAGGCACTGAAGCGTTGGGGCGACCGGATCGAGGCCTGGCATCAGGGGCGGCAACCGGCCGATCCGCATTTGATCGCGCCGCGCCTGAAACCCAGGGCGCGCAAGTCCCGGGAAGTGTTCTGCTATTTCGATAACGACATCAAGGTTCGCGCGCCCTTCGATGCGCGTCGCTTGCTGGAGCGCTTCGACCTCGACAAAGAGCTGCTCACCGCCCCCGGCGAACCCGCTGCCGAAGGAGTGTTGCCATGAGCATTTCCGAACCGGTTGGTACCACCGACGAGCAGGCGACCATCGAGAGCACGGTGCACCGTTTCACCGTGCTGACGGTCAACACCCACAAGGGTTTCACGGCGTTGAACCGGCGCTTCATCCTGCCTGAACTGCGCGAAGCGGTGCGCAGCGTGTCTGCCGACGTGGTGTTTCTGCAGGAGGTACACGGCACCCACGAACATCACCCCAAGCGCTACGACAATTGGCCGGCGATACCCCAGTACGAATTCCTCGCCGATACCCTCTGGCCGCAGTTTGCCTACGGCCGCAACGCGGTCTATCCGGCAGGCGATCACGGTAACGCCTTGCTGTCGAAATTCCAGATCGTTCGCCACGACAACCTCGACGTGTCCATCAGCGGCCACGAGAACCGCGGCATTTTGCACTGCGTGCTGCGCCTGCCTGGCGAAGGCCCGGAGGTGCATGCCATATGCGTTCATCTCGGATTGCGCGAAAACCACCGCAATGAACAGCTCAAGTTGCTGGGGCGCCGTCTTGAGTCGTTGCCAGGCGACGCGCCGGTGATCGTGGCCGGTGATTTTAATGACTGGCGCCAACGCGCCGATGCCCTGCTCAAGCCCTGCGGTTTGCGCGAAGTGTTCGCCGAGCACCATGGCAAGCCGGCGCGCAGTTTTCCCGCGCGATTGCCGACACTGCGCCTGGACCGCATCTACGTGCGCAACCTCAAGGCCAGCCGTCCGCAGGTACTGGCCACCCGGCCCTGGTCACACCTTTCGGATCACGCACCGTTGTCGGTGGAGATTGAGCTATGAGTAGCCCGTCGATGGAAAAAACCGCGCTGGAAAAAACGATAGCCGCGCCGCCCATGAGCGAGCCGCAAAGGGTCGACGTCGAGTACGGCTGGCAGGGTAACAATCGGGTCGAACTGTTGGAAAATGGCGAAGCCTATTTCCCCAGGGTGTTCGAGGCCATGCGCCAGGCCAAGACCGAGATCCTCCTGGAAACCTTCATTGTGTTCGAGGACAAGGTGGGCGAAGAACTGAAGGACGTGCTCATCGAGGCGGCTCAACGGGGTGTACGCGTCACCGCGAGTCTTGACGGGTTCGGCTGCGGAGAGTTGTCTGCCGGGTATCTCAACGCCTTGAGCGGTGCCGGCGTGCATTTGCAGATGTTCGACCCGGCCCCCAAGCGCCTGGGCATCCGCACCAACTGGTTCCGCCGCCTGCATCGCAAGATCGTGGTGGTGGACGGAACGCTTGCGTTCATTGGCGGGATCAACTTCTCCGCCGATCATCTGGCCGACTTCGGCCCGGAAGCCAAACAGGATTATTCGGTTGAAGTGCAAGGCCCGGCGGTGGCCGACATCCACCACTTTGCCCTGCTGCAATGCGGTCGCCCAGCCCGCGCGAAATACTGGTGGCAACGCCGTCGGCAACGGCGCTCGGAACTGGTCGTGACCGATCACGATGGCCAGGTGCGGCTGGTGTACCGCGACAACGCCGAGCATTCGACCGACATCGAAGAGGTTTACCGCCTGGCGCTGCGCACGGCGCAGCGGCGCGTGGTCATCGCCAACGCCTACTTTTTTCCAGGCTATCGCTTGCTGCGCGAGATCCGTAACGCGGCGCGCCGCGGCGTTGAAGTGCGCCTGATCCTGCAGGGCCAGCCGGATATGCTGGTGGCCAAACTGGCAGCGCGCATGACTTACGATTACCTGCTCAAGTCCGGTGTGAAAATCTTCGAATACTGCGACCGCCCACTGCACGGCAAGGTCGCGTTGGTGGACGAAGACTGGAGCACCGTCGGCTCGAGCAACCTCGACCCGTTGAGCCTGTCGATGAACCTGGAGGCCAACGTGTTGATCCGTGACCGTGCGTTCAACCGTGACCTGTTCGAACGGCTCGAGGAACTCAGCGATAACCATTGCAAGGCCATGTCCGTGGATAAAGCCCCGCGCGGGCGAATCTGGCACATGACCGTGGGCTTCATGGTGTTTCACTTCCTGCGGCATTTTCCGGCATGGGCCGGCTGGTTGCCCGCGCACAAACCACGATTGAAAGCATTCACCCCACCGACCGGGAGCGATCAACATGAGCCGCACTGAAGCACAGGCGGCGTCCCACGCCGAGCACCCGGCCAAATCGCGCTGGAGCCGTTGGAAAAGACCGTTGACGATGCTGTTTTTCCTGGCGCTGATCGTCCTCTTGACGATGTTCGCCCAGCGCATTGAATGGAACGAAGTGTTCGAGACCCTGGCCGATTTCAAGGTACGCACCTTGATCATCGCGGCCGGCCTGACCCTGGTGAGTTTTCTGGTCTACGCCTGTTTCGACCTGATTGGCCGCACCTACATCCGCCAGGACCTGACGTGGAAACAGATCCTGCCGGTGGGCATCATCAGCTACGCCTTCAACCTCAACCTGAGCGCCTGGGTCGGCGGCATTGCCATGCGGTATCGCCTGTATTCACGTCTCGGGGTGAGCAAATCCAACATTGCGAAAATCCTCGGCCTGAGCCTGGCGACCAACTGGTTCGGCTACATGGTGATCGCCGGCGCGGTGTTCAGCAGCGGACTGGTGCGCATGCCACCAGGCTGGAAACTGAGCAGCGGCGCGTTACAGGCGGTGGGCGTGTTGCTGCTATTGGTGAGTGCGGGGTATCTGGCGGCGTGCCAGTTCTCCAAGCGTCGGGAATGGTCGATTCGCGGGGTGGAAATCAACTTGCCGTCGCTGCGCATGGCATTCCTGCAACTGGCCCTGGGGGCGCTGAACTGGTCGTTGATGGCCGCAGTGATTTTCACCCTGTTGCCGAGCAAACTGGACTATCCGCTGGTGCTGGGTGTGTTGCTGATCAGCGCCATCGCCGGGGTCATCACCCACATTCCGGCCGGGCTCGGTGTGCTGGAAGCGGTGTTCGTGGCACTGCTGCAACACGAAGCCTCGCGGGGCAGCCTGGTGGCGGGGTTGCTGGCTTATCGGGCGATCTATTTCCTGTTGCCGCTGTTGATCACGCTGGTGATGTACCTGCTGGTGGAGGCCAAGGCCAAGTCGTTGCGGATCTCGAAGAAGCCCAAGTGATGGGTGCTGTTTTCGAAGCCCGAAAGAACACCACAAGATTATGAGGACTGAATAATGCTCAACCGCTCACCCACCACCATTTCCGTGATCCAGTCCACCAGGATCGAGGTGTAGGCCTGCTGTGAAACGGGTTCACTCAGCGCATGATCGGCCCCATCGATGATGCGGTGAGTCAGCGAGTGGGTCTGCTGACACGCCGCGCGATAACTCATGATGGTCGCGTGGGGTACGTAGACATCGGTTTCCGACTCTACCAGCAACACATCCCCGGTAAATTGCGAACAGGCATGCAGCGCCCGGTTGCTATCGGCGCGCACCAGGGTGCTGCGGTAGTCGCGCAGGTCAAGCTTGTCCAGGTCGCGCTTGGGCGTGTGCCATTGATCGTCGCGGTACAGCGCCGGCACACGCAACGCCAGCCAGCGCACCGGCCGCAGCGAAGTGAGGATCGAAGCCAGGTAACCGCCGTAGCTGGTGCCGACCACGGCAATCGCCGAGGTATCCAGCGCCGGGTGCGCGAGCAAACGGTCGTAGGCCGCCAGCAGGTCGCGCAGGTTGTCTTCGCGGGTTACCCGGGTCAGCGGAATACCCGTGCCGCCGGTGTGCCCGCGTAGATCGAAGGTCAAACACACACAACCCAATCCGGCGATACCCTTCGCCCGTTCCAGGTCCCGCTCCTGACTGCCGCCCCAGCCGTGCACAAACAACACGCCGGGGACTTTCGATTTGGGGCTGAGAAAAGTCCCGCTCATCTGTTCGTCGTCGATGTCGATTTGAATGCTTTCGCTTCTAGCCGTCATAGGATTTGACCGTTACGTACTTGAGGAGGAAATCGCTGTTTTCCGCCGGCCCGCGGTACACCTCGATGGCGTCCGCCGGCAAGGGTTGATCGATGTAGGTCTCCACCGAAGACACGCGAATCGCGCGCATCCCCGGATCGTTGACGAAGCTCTGCAAGGCTGCGACTTCAGCGCTGCTAGCCCCACCCATGCGCCAGGATTGCTCGAGCACGCCGCTGCGTTGCTGGCCATCACTGGCGATACCCTGGGCGATGTCGTAATTGCGCCGTGAGGCGTAGAAACCGGGATAGGCTTCGTCTGCGGCACCGTCAAATACCTGAGCCTGCCGGATCGCCAGTTGCACATCGTCGGGTAAATCCAGGGTCAGCAGATCGTCGTAGCCACCCTGCACCACCAGCAGGTTGGAACCACCATAGACCTCTTCGCCGTGGGCGTCTGTGGTCAAGTATTGATCACCGCAGTAACTGAGCACCTTTTCACCAATGAAACTCTGCCCGACGCTGTGGGTAATCACCTGGTCCAGGTCCTGCTCCAGCACCACGCCTTCACTGAACAGCGCTTTCGCATCAGGACGGGCGAGGATTTCGTCGAACTGGTCGAGGCTCTTGATGACTTCCTGACCACGCCCGGCACAGGCATGGATCGGCTTGATGCGGATCGCGCCGCTGTAGAGCAGATGCTCCGCCGCCGGACGCGCATCCTCGAACGAGAACACACTCAGACCATCAAGCACCACCGTGCGCACCCGTTCGGAAAACAACGGCGCCCAGCCTTGCGGAGCATGGGCATGTCGATTCAACAAACCATGGCTGATGGCTTTGGTGCAGATGAAATCATGCTCGACATAACCGCCCCACAAATCCTCCGGTCCCTTGACGCCCAAATGCCGGGCGGCTGCGGCCCCCACCAGGGTCTGGGTCGGTAACAGATAGATGTCTCGACCGCTGTGTACCTGCGGATCGTAGCTGCCGCCGAATTTGAGCCCGAGGATTTGCGCCAGCCAACGGGCCAGGGCGCGATTGGTTTCGACTTCGTGAACCGGTGCATCGTCGCGCACCGAATGGGCGACGACCAATTTCTTGCGGTTTGTTGGGGTCATGCGTCCCCCTTCAGTTGTCGCGATATGAATGTAGCTGATGGGGTGCAGGGTTCAGGCCAACCGCCTGCTGAGAAAAATGCTATGTAAATCAGCCTGTAGCAGAAACGATGGTGGCACCTCGCCCGCCTTATTCTGCACGACCGGATTTTTCATACCGGCATTTTGCACGATTCAAACCTGACATCGCCCCCCCTGTGGGAGCGGGCTCGCTCGCGAAAGCAATCTTCCAGTCCCACCAGTTTTGACTGACATACCGCTTTCGCGAGCAAGCCCGCTCCCACAGGGTTGTGTGATGCAGCCGCTAACGGGTTGCAACACTGGGCATCACCCCAAACCGCGCCCGATAATCACTCGGCGCCAGCCCGGTAATCTTCTTGAACGTCGAACGAAACGCTCCCGGATCCTGATACCCGACGGTCCAGGCAATGTGATCGATGGTGCCGTTGGTAAACTCGAGCATTTCCCGAGCCTTGCCGACCCGCAGATGCTGGCAATATTCCGTAGGCTTGAGCCCCGTCGCCGCGCGGAAACGGCGCAGGAACGTACGCTCTTCCAGCCCTGCCCGCTCAGCCATGGTCGCCAGCGAGACATCGGTGGCGCCAGTGCTTTGCAGCCAGTGTTGAACCTTGAGAATCGAGGCATCGCCATGGTTGAGAATCGGCGCGAAATTGCTGCCGCACTCACTGGCGCTGTCGCTGTGTTCCACCACCAGGAAACGCGCAGTGCCGGTGGCAATGCTCGGCCCCAACAGTCGATCCACCAGGCGCAGTCCCAATTCAGACCAGGCCATCAGTCCGGCGGTGGTAATCAGGTCACCGTCATCGACGATGGGAGTATCGGCCTTGAGCTTGATCGCCGGGTAACGCTCGCTGAAGGACTTTGCCGAAGTCCAGTGAGTGGTGGCGCTGCGCCCGTCGAGCAGTCCGCTTTCAGCCAACAGCAGCGAACCCACGCAGACGCCCCCGAGGGTCGCGCCGCTGGCGTGTTGTTGGCGCAGCCAGCGCAGCAACGGCTGCGGCGCCTGGCCTTCGGTGAACCCGGCAATCGACGGTGGAATCAATACCGCCACCAATGCGTCGTCTGTCGCGGGATGACTGTCATAGACGCGCGACGGTGCCTGCTGGCCATCGACCTGCCAATGGCTCACGCGCAGCAAGGGCAAGCGCGCCTCTTGATGCTCGGCGGCGATCCGGTTGGCCACCCCGAACAGGTCCGTCAAGCCATGCACCGCCGCCATCTGCGCGCCGGGATAGATCAACACGCCCAGCTCGGCGATCGCCCTTTGTGCATCCATTGTCAGTTTTCCCCCTTCTATTGTCGGTGCGGCCAATCCCCGGACGCTCGGCCAGGGCCAATACTCCATTCCACACCCAAACCGCACTTCGAGGAAACAGTCATGGCCAAGCAAGCACTCATCGTAGTCGATATCCAAAAAGACTACTTCCCAGAAGGCAAGTGGCCGCTGGCCGGCGCCGATGCCGCGGCAGACAACGCCGTCCGCCTGCTCAAGGCCTTTCGTGATGCCGGGGATTCGGTGGTGCACATCCGCCACGAATTCACTTCCGAAGACGCACCGTTTTTCACCCCAGGCTCCGACGGCGCCAAGCTGCACCCTAAAGTGCTCAACCAGGACAATGAGCCAGTGGTGCTCAAACACTTCGTCAACTCGTTCCGCGAAACCGAACTGCAGTCCATTCTCGACGAGCAAGGCATCAAGGAACTGGTGGTGGTCGGCAGCATGAGCCACATGTGTGTCGACGGCATCACCCGCGCTGCCAACGACCTCGGCTACAGCGTCACGGTGATCCACGATGCCTGTGCCTCCCGTGACCTGGAGTTCAACGGCGTGACCGTTCCGGCGGCTCATGTACATGCAGCCTTCATGTCGGCCCTGGGCTTTGCCTACGCCAACGTGGTGTCCACGGACGAATTCCTCGCGAACTGAAACTTCTTTCAAGGAGTTTCACCGCAAAAAAAACCCGCACTTCAGATCGAAGTGCGGGTTTTGTTTTTCAGCTCGCCGCTTGTAGCTCGGGGCTTACCGCTGTTTTAGAACGGAATATCGTCATCGAAGCTGTCGAAGTCCGGAGCCGGCTGCGGAGCGGCCTGCTGAGGAGCCGGGCGCGACTGTTGCGGGGCCGACTGCTGTGGACGCGGAGCCTGCTGGCGTGGCGCGGATTGCTGGTAGTTGTTACCACCGCCCTGGCCTTGCTGGTCACCCTGCTGTGGACGACCGCCCAGCAATTGCATGGTGCCTTGCATGTCGACCACGATTTCAGTGGTGTAACGCTTGATACCGTCTTTTTCCCACTCGCGGGTCTGCAGTTTGCCTTCGATGTAGACCTGCGAACCTTTACGCAGGTATTCGCCGGCGATCTCTGCGACCTTGCCGAACATCGACACACGGTGCCATTCGGTTTTTTCGACTTTCTGACCGGTTTGCTTGTCGGTCCACTGTTCGCTGGTTGCCAGACTCAGGTTGGTCACGGCGTTGCCATTCGGCAGGTAACGAACTTCAGGATCCTGGCCGCAAGTGCCGACCAATATGACTTTGTTAACCCCACGGGCCATTACGTTCTCCTAGGCTACGCACGCTGCCCCGGCCGGGTTGTTCACCAGGCTTTCAAGGGTGGTGCGATCCAATAGTTCGGTGTCCAATTTGATGTAAATGGCCGCCTCATCAGCGACTATCACTGCATCTGTTACCCCTACGACGGCCTTCAGGCGCTCAACCAGCCCCGCTTCGCGGATCGCCTCGGGCGACAATGGCAAGCGCAGGCTTGTCACGTAGGGAGGTTCACGCATGGTAACAGCAAAGGCCAGCCAGAGGGCAGCCAGACCGGCGCATCCAAGGAACACAACCGACAGACCGCCATGCTGGAACAGCCAGCCGCCGAGTATGCCGCCCAGTGCCGAACCGAGGAACTGACTGGTGGAGTAGACCCCCATCGCCGTGCCCTTGCCGCCCGCCGGTGAAACCTTGCTGATCAGCGACGGCAACGAAGCTTCCAGCAGATTGAAGGCCGTGAAAAACACCACGGTTCCAATCACCAGAGCTCGCAAGCTGTCGCCGAACTGCCAGAAGAATAGCTCAGTGAGCATCAGCGTCACGACGGCGCCGAGCAAAACTCGTTTCATTTTGCGTCGCTTCTCGCCGTAGATGATGAACGGAATCATGGCGAAGAAGGAAATCAGCAGCGCGGTCAGGTACACCCACCAATGCTGCTCCTTGGGCAGGCCGGCTTTCTCGACCAGCGCCAGGGGCAAGGCGACGAAACTCGACATCAGCATCGCATGCAACACGAAGATACCAAGATCCAGGCGCAGCAGGTCCGGGTGCTTGAGCGTCGGTATCAGTGCCTGGCGGGCGACGCCGGATTCACGGTGCTGCAACGGACCCGTGGAGCGCGGCACCATGAACATCACGATCACGATACCGAACAGTGCCATGCCACCGGTGGCCAGGAACAATCCGGACAGGCCGAAAGCACGGGTCAGCAACGGCCCTACCACCATGGCGACCGCAAACGACAGGCCGATCGTCATGCCGATCATGGCCATGGCTTTAGTCCTATGCTGCTCGCGGGTCAGGTCGGACAGCAAGGCCATCACCGCCGCGGAAATCGCGCCAGCACCTTGCAGGATGCGCCCGGCGATCACGCCCCAGATCGAGTCGGCGTTGGCCGCCAGGACGCTGCCGAGGGCGAAGACGATCAGCCCCAGGTAAATCACCGGGCGGCGCCCGATGCGGTCGGAAATGAAACCGAAGGGAATCTGGAAAATCGCCTGGGTCAGGCCGTAAGCGCCAATCGCCAGCCCGATGAGGGCCGGGGTCGCTCCCGCCAGGTCCATGCCATAGGTCGCCAATACCGGCAACACCATGAACATGCCAAGCATACGGAAGGCGAACACCAGGGCCAGACCGCTTGCTGCGCGGGTCTCACTGCCACTCATGCGTTCGCTGTGGGGATCGTGCATGGAAAAACCTCATGTGAACCGGCGGCGATTCTACCAGTCCCATCGATTGACAGGGTATATCGCGACGCTTTGCCACGTGTAGATGAAAGAGCTTTCATGTAAGGCGACAAAACCAGTATTCGATAGTGTGCATCCATCCAGTATTTGGCCGTATACTCCTACGTTTTCGACGCCCGCCGAGCGAGGCCACTTTGGACAAGATCCTGATTCGTGGGGCCCGAACCCACAACCTGAAGAACATCGACCTGACCCTGCCAAGGGACAAGCTGATCGTCATCACCGGCCTGTCCGGCTCCGGCAAGTCCTCCCTGGCTTTCGACACGCTGTACGCCGAAGGCCAGCGTCGTTATGTCGAGTCGCTGTCGGCCTACGCCCGGCAGTTCCTGTCGATGATGGAAAAACCTGACGTCGACACCATCGAAGGCCTGTCGCCGGCGATCTCCATCGAACAGAAGTCGACCTCGCACAACCCGCGTTCGACCGTCGGCACCATCACCGAAATCTACGACTACCTGCGCCTGCTGTATGCACGCGTCGGCATTCCGCGCTGCCCGGACCACGACATTCCCCTGGAAGCGCAGACCGTCAGCCAGATGGTCGACCTGGTCCTCGCCGAACCGGAGGGCAGCAAGCTGATGCTGCTGGCCCCGGTCATTCGCGAGCGCAAAGGTGAACACCTTTCAGTCTTCGAAGAGCTGCGCGCCCAAGGGTTCGTCCGTGCGCGGATCAACGGCAAGCTTTACGAGCTGGACGAAGCCCCCAAGCTCGACAAGCAGAAAAAACATACCATCGATGTCGTGGTCGACCGTTTCAAGGTTCGCGCCGACCTGCAACAGCGCCTGGCCGAATCCTTCGAGACCGCGCTGAAACTGGCAGACGGCATCGCCCTGGTGGCGCCGATGGACGACGAGCCGGGCGAAGAGATGATCTTCTCCGCGCGTTTTGCCTGCCCGATCTGTGGCCATGCCATCAGCGAACTCGAGCCCAAGCTGTTTTCCTTCAACAACCCGGCCGGCGCCTGCCCGACCTGTGATGGCCTGGGGGTCAAGCAGTTCTTCGACATCAAGCGCCTGGTCAACGGTGAACTGACCCTGGCAGAAGGCGCGATTCGCGGCTGGGACCGGCGCAACGTCTATTATTTCCAGATGCTCGGCTCGCTGGCCTCCCACTACAAGTTCAGCCTGGAAGTGCCGTTCAACGAACTGCCGGCCGATCAGCAGAAGAGCATCCTGCACGGCAGCGGTTCGCAAAACGTCGATTTCAAATACCTGAATGACCGGGGCGATATCGTCAAGCGCTCGCACCCGTTCGAAGGCATCGTGCCCAACCTGGAGCGTCGTTATCGCGAAACCGAGTCGGCCTCGGTACGCGAAGAACTGGCCAAGTTCCTCAGCACCCAGTCCTGCCCTGATTGCCGCGGCACCCGCCTGCGTCGCGAAGCGCGGCATGTGTGGGTCGGCGAAAAAACCCTGCCGGCGGTGACCAACCTGCCCATCGGCGATGCCTGCGATTATTTCGGTGGGTTGAAGCTGACTGGCCGTCGTGGCGAGATTGCCGACAAGATCCTCAAGGAAATTCGCGAACGCCTGCAGTTCCTGGTCAACGTCGGCCTCGATTATCTGTCGCTGGATCGCAGCGCGGACACCCTGTCCGGTGGCGAGGCCCAGCGTATTCGCCTGGCCAGCCAAATCGGCGCCGGCCTGGTCGGCGTCCTGTACATCCTCGACGAACCTTCGATCGGCCTGCACCAGCGCGATAACGACCGCTTGCTCGGCACCCTGAAACACCTGCGAGACATCGGCAACACGGTAATCGTGGTCGAGCACGATGAAGACGCGATTCGCCTGGCCGACTATGTCGTGGATATCGGCCCGGGCGCGGGGGTTCACGGTGGGCACATCGTCGCCGAAGGTACGCCGGCCGAGGTAATGGCGCATCCCGACTCCCTGACCGGCAAGTACCTGTCGGGCCGGGTGAAGATCGCGGTGCCGGCCAAACGTACGCCGCGCAACAAGAAGTTGTCGCTGACACTCAAGGGTGCCCGTGGCAACAACCTGCGCAATGTCGACCTGGAGATCCCGATCGGCCTGCTGACCTGCGTGACCGGCGTGTCCGGCTCAGGCAAGTCGACGCTGATCAACAACACGCTCTTCCCGTTGAGCGCCACGGCACTCAACGGTGCAACCACCCTCGAAGCGGCCGCTCACGACAGCATCAAGGGCCTGGAGCACCTGGACAAGGTCGTCGACATCGACCAGAGCCCCATCGGTCGTACGCCGCGTTCCAACCCGGCCACCTACACCGGCCTGTTCACACCGATTCGCGAGCTGTTTGCCGGCGTGCCGGAATCCCGCTCCCGCGGTTATGGCCCCGGGCGTTTCTCCTTCAACGTCAAGGGCGGACGCTGCGAGGCCTGCCAGGGTGATGGCCTGATCAAGGTGGAAATGCACTTCCTGCCGGACATCTACGTGCCCTGCGATGTCTGCAAGAGCAAGCGCTACAACCGTGAAACCCTCGAGATCAAGTACAAGGGCAAGAGCATCCATGAAACCCTCGAGATGACCATCGAGGAAGCCCGGGAGTTCTTCGATGCGGTACCGGCCCTGGCGCGCAAGCTGCAAACGTTGATGGACGTCGGTCTGTCGTACATCAAGCTGGGGCAATCGGCGACCACGCTGTCCGGCGGTGAAGCCCAGCGGGTGAAACTGTCCCGCGAGCTGTCCAAGCGTGATACCGGCAAGACCCTGTACATCCTCGACGAACCCACCACCGGGCTGCACTTCGCGGACATCCAGCAACTGCTGGACGTGTTGCATCGCCTGCGTGACCACGGCAACACCGTGGTTGTGATCGAGCACAACCTGGACGTCATCAAGACCGCCGACTGGCTGGTGGACCTGGGGCCGGAAGGAGGTTCGAAGGGCGGGCAGATCATTGCCGTCGGCACGCCTGAGGAAGTATCCGAGATGAAGCAGTCCCACACCGGTTACTACCTCAAGCCTTTGCTGGAGCGCGACCGGGCCTGATCGAGCCCCATGAAAAAGCCCCTGTCACTTCATCAGTGACAGGGGCTTTTTTGTATCCGCCGCAATCAGGTGTGGGATTGCAGGTAATTCTCGAGACCGATCAACTTGATCAAGCCCAACTGCTTCTCGAGCCAGTAGGTGTGATCTTCTTCGGTGTCATGCAACTGGACCCGTAGCATTTCGCGACTGACATAGTCCTTGTGCTGCTCGCAGAGCTTGATGCCCTTGCACAGCGCAGCCCGTACCTTGTATTCCAGGCGCAGGTCCGCTTCGAGCATCTCTGTCACCGTGGTGCCGACATCCAGATCGTCCGGACGCATGCGCGGCGTGCCTTCGAGCATCAGGATCCGGCGCATCAGTGCATCAGCGTGCCCTGCTTCCTCTTCCATCTCGTGGTTGATTCGTTCGTAGAGCTTGGTGAAACCCCAGTCCTCATACATCCGCGAGTGTACGAAATATTGATCACGCGCGGCCAGTTCGCCGGTCAGCAACGTGTTGAGGTAATCGATAACGTCTGGGTGGCCTTGCATCGCCCTACATCTCCCTGCTTGAAAGTCTGTAGTTTGAACCAACCTGGCGCTAACGTCACTCGGAAGACGCAATAAAAGCGAAGATATTCTGAGAAAAGCAGCTTAAATAACGCAAAAACCGCCCAATTAAGGGCGGTTCTGCTTCTCATTTAGACTTCGTTAAGCTGTACGTTGAGCAGCGTTGCGATTGCTTCTCCATACGCCGGATCGGCCTTGAAGAAGTGCTGTAACTGGCGATCGACGACGTCGCTCGAGACACCCGCCATGGCGCTGGCAATGTTATTGACCAGCAGCGCTTTCTGCTCGTCACTCATCAGGCGGAACAGCGCGCCGGCATGGCTGTAGTAGTCGGTGTCTTCGCGATGATCGTAGCGATCGGCCCCACCACTCAAGGCCAGCGCAGGCTCAGCATAACGAGGCGCCTGCTTTGGCGACTCGATGTAGCTATTGGGCTCGTAGTTCGGTGCCGCACCGCCATTGCTGCCAAAAGCCATGGAGCCATCGCGCTGATAGGTATTCACCGGGCTGCGTGACGCGTTGACCGGCAACTGCTGGTGATTGGTGCCGACACGGTAGCGGTGCGCATCAGCGTAAGCGAACACACGACCTTGCAGCATGCGGTCTGGCGAAAGACCGACGCCTGGCACCATGTTGCTGGGGCCGAACGCGGCTTGCTCGACTTCGGCGAAGTAGTTCAGCGGGTTTCGATTGAGCTCCAACTCACCGACTTCGATCAACGGGAACTCCTTCTGCGACCAGGTCTTGGTCACGTCGAACGGGTTCTCGTAGTGTGCTGCGGCCTGGGCCTCGGTCATGATCTGGATGCACACACGCCATTTCGGAAAGTCACCGCGCTCGATAGCTTCGAACAGGTCGCGCTGAGCGTAATCCGGATCGGTGCCTGCCAGGCGCGCCGCCTCTGCAGGGGCGAGATTCTTGATCCCTTGTTGGGTCTTGTAGTGCCACTTGACCCAATGGCGCTCGCCATTGGCGCTGATCAGGCTGTAAGTGTGGCTGCCGAAGCCGTGCATGTGACGGTAGCCATCAGGAATACCCCGGTCGGAGAACAGAATGGTGACCTGGTGCAGCGCCTCCGGAGAGTGCGACCAGAAGTCCCACATGGCCTGTGCGCTTTTGAGATTGCTTTGCGGCAGGCGCTTCTGGGTATGAATAAAGTCCGGGAATTTCAACGGATCACGGATGAAGAACACCGGCGTGTTGTTGCCAACAATGTCCCAGTTGCCTTCCTCGGTGTAGAACTTCAGCGCGAAACCACGAGGATCGCGCTCGGTATCCGCTGAACCGCGTTCACCACCGACAGTGGAAAATCGCAGGAAGGTTGGCGTTTGCTTACCGACGGTCTCGAAGAGCTTGGCGCTGGTGTATTGGGTGATATCCCGCGTAACAGTAAAGGTACCGTAGGCGCCTGAGCCTTTGGCGTGCACACGGCGTTCCGGGATGTTTTCGCGGTTGAAGTGTGCCAGCTTTTCGATCAGGTGGAAGTCGTCGAGCAGCAGTGGGCCGCGAGGGCCGGCGGAACGGGAATTCTGGTTATCGGCAACAGGAGCGCCACTGGCGGTGGTAAACGTTTTGTTTTGGCTCATGCGATCTTCCTTCATCTATCGGTCTTGAACTGCCGGCTATCGGCTGAGAAGGAGTATTGATCATCACTATGACAGCTACAAATTCATTAACCTGTAGACATCGATAGAGAAATACTAATGATCATCCCCATCACATAATGACGACGTGACGAAGGAGAGACTTGTACAAAGGGCGCGTTTATTACAGGCACAAAAAACCGGGCACTAGGCCCGGTTTTTTGTTTCAGACTGACGTCTTACTCGGCAGATACAGCTTCGCCAGCAGTAGCACGATCAACCAACTCGACGTACGCCATAGGCGCGTTGTCGCCAGCGCGGAAACCGCACTTGAGGATGCGCAGGTAGCCACCCTCAC
>Ga0160466_100248_pt1 | contig 36589 bp, 37 predicted proteins | sample HID1971M_E11MG_FD_108245 | JGI IMG/M metagenome (GOLD analysis project Ga0160466, IMG submission 108245) | Enriched millipede-associated microbial communities from UW Madison campus, WI, USA - HID1971M_E11 MG | ecosystem: Host-associated > Arthropoda: Insects > Digestive system > Unclassified ... | reverse complement strand
AGAGCTGATGGTTCTTTACGAGCAAGGAATGCTGACAGAGGAATGCTTTGTAGAGGAATCCACAAATGAACCCTATACAGAAATTCCGCCAGAAAGGATTTACTAAGAAACCAAAATGTGATCTTAGAAAATAAACAGGAAGATATTCCTGTTTTTTTTCGTTTTGATATCCACAAACTCGAAAATCAAAGGTTTTGATATCCCTTCAGTCTAACACCACGAAATTCTTAGCTGGAGCTAAGTAATAGTGATGTTTATGATTCCCCCTATGAATTCATTCGGAGCCAATTCAGAATAGGTTCCGAACAGATTCATAAAGCATTCAGAATAAATTCCTAACCCATTGATAAAGGACTAGGAAAATATTCCTAAAATATTCCTAATAACCCCCTATTTCTATAAATCTAAATGCTACGATATTTAAAACAACCTAAAACTAAAGCAAGAATAATATGAAAACAGCCATAACGCTTAACCAGATTAAAAAGAACAAAACTAAAACCATCGTTGCTGCTTCACATAAAAGCAGTGGAAAGACTACATTCCTACTTAATCTAGCTGACTACCTTTTGCAACTTGGCTTTTCAATTCTGTATGTGGACCTTGATCCCATCAGAGCCGCTGATGACTTCTATGTCCAACGTCAAGAAATGAAAGACAAAGCAATTCAAATTCTCACAGATTTGATAACCATAAACACTGACAATGAAAACTTTAAAAACATACCACACTTAAACCAGAAAATTAAAAATTTAACCATGAGCGCTAAATTGAAGGTTTACGGTTCGGCTATCGCAAGCTTCAACATTGATAACGTACAAAATACTCACACTGAATTTGATTTCATCTTGGTAGACATTCCTGCAAATATTTACACTTCAACAGACGAGATAAAGCCGGAGTTCCTTGAGATTTTGAAAAAATCCGACCTTGCAATTTTCCCCTTCAAGGCAGATGCACAAGAATTGAAAACAGCACCGTACATAGGTCGAGTAGTGAAAGAATTGAAAGCTGGTATGGAATCGAAAGGTAAGAGCTTGGACACCATCATTCGCAGCTTGATCAGCTTCGAATCATCGAAATACAAGGGTGCAAAGGGTATCAGCCGTATCGAAGAGACACTGACAGATTTCCATTTTGCGTATGGCGAAACTCATCCACCTCTTTTAGCACCAATGGTTTATCGCGCTATTTATCCAAATATGCTTGCGCAGGCCAAATCAATATTTAGCTCCAACAGCGCAGAAAGTGAAATTGCGAAAGCAGAATTCAAAGCTATCGCTGATCAAATTTTCGCAGAACTTAACATCAATAATTAATAGGAGAAATAACATGAGCAAAACTATAGACATTCAAGCAATGCAAGCACGTATCAACAAAAACCAGTCAGAAAGCCTTTCAAAGATTTCAGTAGGAATCCAAGCGCCTTTGGTTGAGCAAACGATTGGAGAAAAAATCCAGGCGGTTGGTAGAGCGTTTCTGGATGCGCCTAGCACCACAACCGTTGGTAAGAAGCACGTCTCAGTGGCTACACCTGACTACTACCATGCGTTATTGAACGGCACCGTAGAGGTAACAGGGACAGCCCACTATGAAGAAAACGCTACCCTGCAATCGCACCTTCAGGACGTTTTGCAAATCAACCTTCTGCGGTTACACGCCCAAACAGATCCAGCACTGCAGGATCTGCTCACAAAGGTCGCAGTCTTGTCACTCGCACCTAAAGAGCGTAACCAACTTTTGAAAGCCATGGGAGCGGATGCACGAAATGAGGTCTTGAGCATCATTGGCTTGAACACAGATTGATGTGACTGATTCACCCCCAAGCCCTTTAATCAGGGCTTTTTTTTGCCTGTAGCGTACTGAACCTTCTCCGAGGAAACTCCGAGTACATTCCGAACTTCCTCTGAAAAAGCTAGGAACGCGCTCGGGAACAATTCCTAACTATCCCCTAAGAACCTATGAACAGGTGGCAACAAATCGGATATGACCACTATCAGAGTGAAATCGGAATTTAGTTCTAGATAATTCGGAACACAGTAGGAGCGCATCCCAACCTAGCTCCTAACCCTTTCCGATTCTATTCAGAAGAAACCACGAGTAGATTCCTAGTACAGTCAGACTCGGCTCCTATCGCTTTCCGCTTCCATAGCTTCCAGGGAGACGTGCCCACGAATCCAACATGTCAATTTTCTTTGGACCTCTCCGTGCCTTATCTGCTGTCTTGTCAGGTGTTGGTTTTTTCGCAGGTAAGGCGATTTTAAATTTCCTCGCTGCGAATTCTTCAAGGCTCACCTTCCAGCTCATGCGCTCGTTAGGCTGATTCTCACTACAAGCAAAGACAGCTCCATTCGGTCCCATCTTGCTCAACAATCCAAGACGCTCACAAACCCAACCAGACACAAACAATTTGTAGTCACGGGTCTCGAAAACCTCCACCAAAGCCACGAACAGTGTGTAGTCACGATGCTTGGTAGCATGATCAATGCAGTGGACTATTGCCTCACTGTACAGCCTAGATAGAAAGGTTTTTTTCTCATCCAGCAAAGGACGCAGCTCGTTCTTGTTCAGCGACACCAACAGCTTGTATGACTCCTTCATAGTCCACCAGTCCCTTACAGTTGTCGTTTCAGCCTATCCGCGCCATGGCATAGGCGCGCTGTGCTGAATTCTAGAGCCTTTGGTAAGAGATTACCCACCCAATTTCGACACAGCGCGTGTACCTGCCTTCAACATGTGCAGGATTAATTTGAAATTAATTATTTCGATAGCAGTAAGAACAGCAGATTGAGAATGGTATAATTAGACTAAACAAACCATTGCCATTATGAACAACTCACATGAATTGATTTTACCTAACCAAGCCCGATTAATATTGCCTGACCAGAAATTGATTATCCTCAATGAACAAGGTTTGATTCTGCCTAAACCGCCTATAAATGCCCTGTTGGATTTTTACTGCACTTCCCTGCCCACGAGCGCACTCAATAAATTACCAACGTGCAAAACCAGATAAATCTCACCTCTACGGCAAAGCCGTAATGCAAATCGACAAACCATCCCCAATAAAAAAGCCACTGAAGAGTGGCCTTTCCATATCCAAATATTTGTATTCATGCAGTTCTTCTATTTTCGTTGCGTAAGCTTCTATTCTTCATCAGCACCAAAGTGAACATTCCAACCAGGAGAGTAATCGGCCAAATTATTGTAAACGCAAACATAGAGCCGAACATTGCTGATGGATCGCTCAAGGAGAATTCCGCACGAGCATGGACAATTTCGCTTGTGTAATAACCATGCAGAAAATAAGTCACGGTTGACAGCTCGCCAGTTAAATCCCAAAACCTAATACCGAAGAAGAAGACAACCATCGATCTGTAAATGAACACCCAAACGATGATACTCATGATGAGCTTAAACGCCTTGATACGCTTGTCCCACACGTCAGGATTGAAGTAGTTGGGCTTGTAGTCCATTTGATTGATCAGATAGAAAACAGGTAACGTCAGGTAGAAAAAGATCATCGGCCCGAGACGTATCAGGGTAAGGTGATCATCAAAATAGGTAGAGTTTATTTTAGCCATGCCGCTGTAAAGCAAACCATTGAGCAATGGTAAAAAACCAATCACAGCATAAAAGAAGATAAATCTTTGTAAGAAATTTAACCTTATCTTTTCCTTCTTCATCCATTTCATGCCGTTCATGCCGTTCATGCCGTTCATGCCGTTCATGCCGTTCATGCCGTTCACCTTCTTCTAGTTATTGCCATTATAGCATTTACTTTTACAAAGAAAAGAGTTAGCCGACAAACAGATCTAACTCTTTAGAAATATATAAATTAAAGGATATAACCATTTTTACCTTGTTCGTTGTAAAGGTAGCACACCTTTAAATTTCTCACTCATTGAATTAACTTGAGTATTCGCTTGCTCACCCATCGCTTTATCTGTAAATAAATCTTTTGCAACCAACATATCCTTGAATGCAGATGAGATAGATTTAATCCCACTGTATAAAACGATGAACGTCATTATAGTAATAGTACAATGCAAAAAGAGCATCACAAACAATCTCATCACATCGAACATGAACCCTGTTCCGCCGGAGAAAAATATCGAGGCCAAATAAACAACAAACTCGTTTACTATCACAATAATAACCGACACCAACGTCATCCCAACAAAGAATAAAGTCACTACAATTGTTCCGCTAAAACAAATCCAAACCAGTTGGAGCATAATGTTTTTTAGCACATCAAATGCTTCCTGTTCATTTCTATTAATAAAGATAGATTTAACTAGCCTAACGCTCATTGTCACTATTATTTCAAGCGCGCTAGCAACCACCACGCCAATCTCACCAAAAAGCAATAGAAGAGGCAGCAGACCTATCAATATCTGGTTAGCCATAAAGAATCCATACATAAACATTGAAGCTGTCGATATGTATGAAAGAAGACTACTCATATACCTTTCGTTTTTATTAAAAGTCAAAATTCCGTTTCTTATTATTTCAGACCCATAGTAAACCACCAGTGCGACTTGCGTGTATTCTGACGCATTGCTCCAAAGCGAAGCCGGGACGTTTAGAACCGGAGATACACAGTTTGAATCTGTATTAAAGCAAGACTTAAATTGAAATCCCAAATTTTCGTAATAACGCGCCGTTAATTTATTTAGCAGTGCCTGAATCCCATCCAATGCGAGAGCACTAAGTTTATTTTCCGCCTGAGAAATATATACTTCATAAATAGACTTATTTATATCAAAGAGCTGTTGCACCTCCATACTGTCTATCATTTCTTTGCTCATTTGATTCTTGTCATTTTCATTCAATGCCTCTGCTGAATCCGAAGCGTTGAAATTCTGATTAATACTGATTTTGAAAATTGAGTATTGAGCATCAATGACGTTAGTCATTTGCTTTTGATAGTTATTGAGATTCATCAAGCCTATAAAAGAGGCAAAAATATCTGATGTGAATTTTTCTGGTGTGATTCCCTGCAGGAGGACTTGAACCACAGGGTCAACAGTGGCCCTCACAACATTCAGCATTTGGTCACGTCCATTGTGAAGCTCTTCTATAGAAACTGTGTCTCTAAATTCGTGGACGAACGAATCCTTGTCTGCCACGGTTCCATCTTCATTCATGTCCAAGCAGTCATTAAGCAGCAATTCACTATCAGCGTATTTCACGCGATTATCAGCTTTATCAAGCCCTGTGCTGCACATGAACATCTGCATTTTTCTAGCTTCTTTATAAGCCATGTCAAATATTTTAAGATTAGCTTCTTTGATTACACCTAATTGTCCTGATGAATTGATGCTACCAGCGCTATAAACATTCACTTGCAGCTTCGATAGGCACTGCGTTGTCTTAGTAATCTCACCAACCCTTAAAGAGTCTCCATCATATTTAGATGCTGGTGCTTGATTTTCGAGACAGCGAGAAAAATCAGTTTCTACGAATCTAAACTTGCCGGACTGAACGTCTTTTACCAAATTGTGCTTTACCAAAAGCTGCCTACGCAGCGCCAGGTCGTTTGACGCCATCTGAATGGCATTGATAATCTCCATTTTATAGATGCTTTCAGCCTGAACAACGCCTCTAGTGACGTAGGCCGATTCATCTTTAATCGATGCGTTAATATAGAAAGGCATGAAAAACATAACGGTCGATTTCAATAAGACGAAATTGACTATCAAGGCCGCAAGAACCAAATGAATAATCCACCCATTCCCCACTAAAAACAAAACCGCGCCCAAAGTTAAAAAGACTAGGAATTTATTCTCCTTTAGGCCATATTCAGCATTGGCAGCATTCTTGAATAACCTAGCCAATATGTTTAAACCACAAACGAATATAGAGACTATCCCAAATATCCCTACTGCGTCTTTCATGACTCCTTGTATTGCGACGCCATCTTTTGACTTGTCAGCTACAATTGACAATGTGTCGTTATCCCCGAGATATGGCGCAAGGACCAGCCCAGCTACCATTATTGATTGGGGCGTAATCATCTTTGCAATTGAGCTAAATGCGAAATCTCGCTTACTCTCATGACCTGCGCATTTGCCCACCATGTCAGAAGTGGCGTAGTAGCAGTCAGCTTGTTGGGCGTCTTGATACGTTTCTGCTTGGGATAATGGCGAAAGAAATGCCATAAGCAGAAATATCAAAGAAATTATCTTTTTGGAGTTCATTTATATAGAGTTCGTTTTACTTAATTATACCATTTGAAAACCTTTCTTTAAGAAGCTAAATGGTATATTTCAAACATAACAACCAACACCAAAATGGATATAGCAAAAGAACTAAAATTCTTGAGATTAAAATTCGAAAACGAACTAGATAAAAAGCTTTTTCCCAAGTTCATCAAAGCCCGCTGTATTTGGCAGCGTTGATAATACCATCACATTGTACAAAGCCATTCAAAACACTTTAGATGGTATTGGCCGCAACTCTTATTTGAATAAACAAGCAGTTCGCTCGCTGAGTAATTTACAACACACAGACAATACGGAAGGAATCACTGCTAATTCATTCAAGCAGTTAGGAATCACCCACACCGTTTTTTGGATTTTCAGCGAAAATATAAAATAAAAGGGAATTATTACAAAGCTATTATCAAAGCTGATAAAGCGTTTGCCGGGGGTGAGCCGTTAAACATTGCTTTAAACGATTTTTTTAAAATTAACAATCAACTCACTGTTGATAAGTTCGACCGAGCAACTGATACAGAGCTGACTATTGCCAATAAAAAAAGCCAAAAATGAAGCTTTGAAGACTTCAGCTTTTAAAATCATGATGGCTGATGCACACCGCCGATGCGCAGCGCCCCGGAAAATAACCAGTTCGACTGCCCAAGGGTCATGGCCAGATAAATTTCTCGATTGAATCGTTTTCGATGGGTACGGCTATCTTCTAGGGATAGTCTGAAGTAGGCCGCTATTTTTCGACTGCTGAGCCATAGGCGCTTTCAAAAAACGGCAGCCGTTCAAAACCGATCACGTCTGCTGCCTATTCCATCCATTTTTTCCGCTGAACGCTCCTCGCAGCAGCTATTTCCCTCATTACGGACGCACCTCTCCTGCGCTGGAGAGCAAATATCGACGCGCCATCCAAAGGTTCGACAGGGCGAACAGCGTCACCATCTGATCAGTGTTTTTCACCAAGCCTCGGAAACGCACTTTCGTATAACCAAACTGACGCTTGATCACTCGAAATGGATGCTCAACCTTGGAGCGAACCTGGGCCTTGGCTTTCTCGATATTGCGCATCGCTTTGTACAGCGCGCTGCGTTTACCGTGTTTTTTTTAGGTACTGCGCTTGGATGCAATCTGCCAGATGACGTGGCGTCCCGCATGCTCTTCGCGCTTCTCGACACCGGTATAGCCTGCATCGGCGCAGACCACGTTCTCAGCACCGTGTAGCAGTTTGTCGATTTGGGTTATGTCCGCGACGTTGGCCGCAGTGACCACCACGCTGTGCACCAGCCCTGACTCATCGTCGACACCAATGTGAGCTTTGGCACCGAAGCAATACTGGTTACCTTTCTTGGTTTGATGCATCTCAGGGTCGCGTTTGCCGTCCTTGTTCTTGGTCGAACTGGGGGCATGAATCAGCGTGGCATCGACGATGGTGCCTTGTCGCAGCGACAAGCCACGGTCGCCCAGATAGCCATTGATCACGCCGAGAATACCAGCGGCCAACTCGTGCTTTTCCAGCAGGCGACGGAAGTTGAGGATGGTAGTTTCATCTGGGATCCGCTCCAGGCTCAGACCTGAAAACTGGCGCAAGATCGTCGTCTCGTACAGCGCTTCTTCCATCGCAGGATCGCTGTAACCGAACCAGTTCTGCATGAGATGAACCCGCAGCATCGCCATCAAAGGATAGGCCGGACGCCCCCCTTCGCCCGTCGGGTAATGAGGTCGATCAGGGCAATCAAACCCTTCCAGGGTACGACCCGATCCATCTCGATCAGGAACAATTCCTTGCGGGTCTGCTTGCGCTTACCGGCGTACTCGGCATCGGCGAAGGTCATTTGCTTCATTGAAAAGCTCGGCGATTGGTGTCCGGAGATTTTGCCAGATCAGGAAGTCTTTTTCAGGATTTCCCTAGGTAGCGGGACTGCGCTAACCAGCGTTTGAGGGCGTAATCCAGGACCTTGACAGAGACGTAGCCCTCAAGCACAGCTTCGTGTTTGGCCAGCATCAACCACGCAGTCTCTCAGCGACGGACAAAGCCGATCCTGATGCAATGAACAACGGTCTTCATCGCGGTTTGATTGACGTGTAGCTCGACCTCGTATCGCCGCCAATCGAGTGAAGCGCCTGCTTTGGCAACGGGCTTTTGTTGGCAATATGCAAGTCGAATGCGTATTCACCGGCACGGATTGGGTTGAAGCTCTATACACCAGCCTTGCGGTCGAGGACGACGAGCTGCTTTAGGCCAGCCATAGGCGCATTAGCGCTCAATCGGCAATTTAAGATTCGTCTCATTTAACGACTTGGAGTAGGCATTTAGACTACGCCTAGCTATTCGGTAATGCCGTTTAGCTCTGTCGTCACTCATTTACGTTTGAAAACTGTAGTTTAAAAAGACACTCAACTTTTGTGGACCTGTCAACATGACCCTCTTGAAAAAAATCGCACTTGCTCCTGCCGCTTTTGCAGCTGTATTGGCTTCGGTACACGCCGTAGCGGATCCAATCACTCACACGATCCAGCTTGAAGCCTTCGTTCCTACTGCTGACTTCTATGTTCTACCGGTTGATTCATCCTGGATCTCCAATAAGCAGACCCTCAGCTACAGCACCGTTACCAAGAAACTCACATCGCTGACCAAACCCTTTACTGTTCTTAATACCGCCGGTCCTATCAAAGCGACACTGCTTTCAGACGCAGTACTCGGTAGCGGATCCAATGTTATCCAGCTTGCAGTTAAATTCAACGGCATTGCTCTTGATACTGAGGGAAAAGAAGTAGTCAGTAAGACGCAGGCAGCGAAAGCGAGTACCGTCAACCTTGAAATCACCCCTACTATGCCTTCAGGTGGTTATATTCCGGGCACTTATGTAGGCAACGTACAGCTGTCATTCGATGCGGTACTGTAAACTTCATCCGCTTCTAGATCCACTTCGATATCATGCTCACCTTGCGTGACTCATCCCACCCCGTAACCACTTGAACTTCTGGCGGATCCCTCAATGTCCGCCGGAAGTCTTTTCTCGTCAAAAATTTCGGTGGCCCAGCATGTTTCGCTTTTCTCCTTTCTCATTTGCGATAGCTTTGGTTGCCTGCATTGGAACTTCTAACACCTCAATAGCAGCCCAATCAACACATCTGAGTTTGCTCGCTCAAGCGGAAGGATTGCCGAAAGAATTCCAGGAGTATTTCTTCGACGTGCCACTGGCAGTCCGCGTGATGCTGGATGGTCAGGTGCTCGGTGAAGCCATGGTGGTTTTATCCCGTAATGAACGTGTAACGTTGCTTGAGTTTACTGATACTCACGATAGTGATATTAGTGCAACTGAGCGTGAAGCTTGGCAATCACTACTGCAAAAAGGCGTTGCGCTAGGCCGGTGCTTGACTAAATGTGCTGAGGGTTTGTTGGCCGTGGATTACAGCCTTGAAAACTCTGAACTTTTATTGCTTAGCAACAACGTGGAGCGCAATACCAGTGTTATGGAATATTATGCTCAGCCGGAAAGCGGCAGCACCGGCTTGATTCTGCAAAATCAATTAAATCTCTCAGGTGGTCAGACGCAGGATCTCTCTGGTCGCTATGGTTTTCAGGCAATTTCTAGTATGGGCAATTGGACCCAAACCTTCAATGGTCAACTAAGCAAAGACGGTGGCGCCGATACAGGTCTTCAGCATACTGTCTACGAATTGCATACTCAGAAAGAATGGCAAAGTAGCTTTCTGCGTGTCGGCTACTTCACCCCTGACTCAATTGGTTTGAGTCGTCAACCCCGCTCTTTCGGCAACAGTCCCGATACAGCATTGGGCGTGATGATTGGGAGCTCTGACAGCTTAATCAAAGACGGGTCAAAGCCGTCGGTGTACCCGATATACGTCACAGCCAATCGTGAAGCCAAGGTAGAAATCTACCGCAATGGCGCCTTAATCAATATTCAATCCGTGACACCTGGTTTGCATGCTCTAGATACTCGGCCATTGCCAAGTGGGATCTACGACATTGAAGTACGCTTGATAGAGGACGGCAGCATCACCTCACGCACTGACGAGTTCGTGTACAAACCCAATAACTGGAGCAATACAAATCAACGCTGGCGCTACAACGCATTTTTTGGGCGCGAAACAAAATTTTTGAGCAACTGGGATAACCAGGATGAAGGAAGTTCCACTGTCGGTGCGGCAGTCAACTATTTGCTGCATCCGCGTGCAGTGGTTGGTCTGTCAGTACGCCAAGTTAAGGAACAAAACCAACTAGGTGCATCACTGGACCTTGGCATTGGTGCGAAATCGAGTCTCTATGCCAGTGCTTATCAAGCACAGGACCGTGGGGTCGGCATGGATGTGCAGGCCGTACATAGCTACGGTTCGGGCAGCGTTATCCTGAGCCACAATCGCAGCTGGTTGGATAACCGGAGCACTTGGGAAACCTTGAGAGATGGCACTCGTGTTCGTCAACGTAGCCCATACAACGGTAATGTCAGCAACTCCTCACTGGGGGTCAGCCACCGTTTGAGCTCGCAAAACAGCCTTAATGCTCGACTCTCACATAGCAAAGGGCACGTGGTTGGCACGGGCCTTGATATTGGCTGGATGCGCAGCGTTAAGCTGTTCGGAAATGACGCGAACTGGACCTTATCTGTGTTCGACCGACCTGGAGCTGCAAGCAGCGGAAACCACCGCAATCGCGGGGTTGATTTGAGCTTGAACCTCACGCTGGGCAGCGAAGGCAAGCGCTTCACTGCAAGCGCGGGCTCCCGTACCTCACGCGACGGTAAAAACGATCGTAACGCCACTGTGGGCTACCAACAGGACATGAAATCCGGACCGATACGCAACATCAACAGTAACGTTCAGACCGATACCTACGGTATTGGCCTTAGCGGCTCGGCACAGTTCGAAACCTCCTTGGCCACGGGCGACGTTCAGCTGCAACGCTCGTCTTACAATCATGCGCTATCAGGAAGCGTCAACCTAAACAGCAACCTGCTGGTGGGTGGTAACAAAATGGCATTGTCCGGTCAGTATATTGGCAGCGATGCGGGCATGATAATTGATGTCGAATCTGACCTGAATGAAATTGAGTTGCGTGCGGACGACTTTAATGGCGGAGGTGCTGTACTACATCCAGGTCGCAACGTAGTGCCCATCAGTGCGTACAGGGGGGGCAATGTGCAATTCGACTTCCAAGGGACAGATGCACCTGCGGCCACTATTCAACCTGCACGCGCTCGATACCACCTGAACAAAGGCGGAGTTGCTTATCAGAAAGTGAGCGTAATGAAGACCCTGACCGTACTGGGACGTTTGATTGATGCTCAAGGGCAGCCCCTGAAAGGGCACCACATTATCAACCATGCTAGCCGTGGTGTGACCGAAGTTGATGGATTCTTTTCCATGGAACTTAGTGCCGGCACTCCAACTCTAGAAGTGGTGCGCGATGACCGTGTGCTATGCCGCTTTGACCTTAACCCGAAAATGATTCCCATTGAGGATGAAGTGTTGATTGCAGGTGATTTGCGATGCATCGAAGGCAGCTCAACAGGGAAATTGGCCAGACGTTAGGCATATCAAAACACTAAAGAGCTTCCTGTAAGAAGGCGAAGGCCGCTACACACTCGAAGCGGCCGCTTGGTCCCCTGAAGCTTTTTCTGGAAATAAGAGCAAAACTATTAACGATCACAGCTTAGCCGACCATTATTCATGATTTAAGACGTAGTTCAAACCAACGACGTTCTTTTGAGAGAGGATCACTCCCAGTGAAAAAATTGTTATCCGCCGTAGTAATTGGCCTCAGTGCAACCGCCGCACAAGCTGGACCAAGCATTAATATTGGTACCGTCTACGATTATATGGACGGCGACAGCAGTACCTATCTCAAGCGCGTCTATAACGGCGGCGAGAGCACAGCGTTTGTGCGAGTCAACATTTATCAAATCGCCTTCGATGCAACCGGCGAAGCTACTGAAACGCCGCTGGATAACCAAGGTAGCAGTGTCGCACAGCGCAAAGGGTTGGTTGCAAGCCCAGCCCGGTTGATCGTGCCCGCCAAGGGGATGCAAGCGACACGCCTGCTCTTCATCGGCGAGCGGGATCATGAACGTTATTACCGCGTTCGTTTTCTACCAGTCGTACCGGAAAAAGCTGACCAATTTGATATCTCCGATTCTGACCGCGAACAGTATAAAGAAGCGATGTCCGCAGGTGTAAATATCATGACGGGCTATGGCTCGATCCTTTTTATACGTCCGAAAAATACCCGGTTCGAGACCAAAATTCAAGATGGGCCTGTAGAGTATAGGGTAGAAAATGCAGGGAATAGTACAATTGTACTGGATGAATTTCAGGATTGTTCAGCCAAGAATGAAAGCGATTGCCAAACCACCAAAAAACATCATGTACTCCCAGGAAAAGTATTTAGTTTTGCCAAAGATTCAGACAGGCTATACCGATTTAATCTAGTAGAAGGCAAGGCAATTAAAAAAATTCAGGTTGGAAAATAGTCCCGATGATCAAGGTAAACTCTTTAAAAACTCAGCCTCGACCTTCAATCCGTAATGCAGTCTTCATTGTAATGGTAATGGTTTCCTCGGCCTCAGTAGGTGAGACCCTTAATTTAAGTGCCAAATTCGCACCCTCCCCGACCCAACCTGGCAAGAACACATTTGTCAATACTACGCCCACTTCAGGCTATTGCGTGGCTTCTCCAGCTGATTGTAAAAATAATGGTACATTCAGCGTGCAACTAAGTTTAGGTGCTAAAAGTGTATTGCCAATCGAGGCTAATCAAGATGACCCGAGAAAAGGAGCAATGATAAGGGTTCCTGGTGCTTGGAGGAAAATACAAGTAACGAACTCAGAAGGTACGCCGTATGACTTGGAATTTCGCATAGCAGGTATTGGAGCAACTAAAAACTTTAGCCCCAATGTAGCTACCATTACAGGATCGAAAGACACCTTAAGTGGGCACAATTCTCTTTGGCTTGGGGGGAGCTGGGTTTATACTCCTCAAAATTGTGGTGCTAGTTATTCAGGTGTGGGTTGGTACAGTAATAATTGGTATACTTTTTTCTGGAAAAAAGATGCAACCGATGCGGTCTGCATTAAAAAAGCACTGTTCAGAATTCCCGAATTCAGCTTTAGCTCAATCAATATCTCATATGAGCTAAGAACTCCGAATCCTCTTGATATGAGGAGCGGGGATTACGTCGGAGACTTGCGTCTTACTATTGGCAACGGAGGCGATATCGATTTTGGTGATCAACTGGAGCCAACAGACTCTAATCTCGATATTAATTTTAATCTGCGTGTATATCATTTCCTTAGTATTGTGTTTCCACCTAACGCCCAGATACTGTCACTATACCCCGTCGGAGGTTGGAAACAATGGTTACATAGTGGACGGCGACCTGAAAAACTCGTTGCAAACCAACCCTTCCAAATTTGGTCATCTGGACAATTTAAAATGCTTTTGGTATGCCAATATTCGGTTGCTGATCAATGTGGAATTCAGAACAAAGCTGGCCACTTAGTTCCCGTGGAAACTCGGGTAACGCTTCCTAACAGGATGATGAATGAGGATGGAAAGCCTGCGATCCGTCATCTACTTAGCAGTAGCAATCCTAGCGTTTTTCATAACTCTCAATTTGTCGAAAACGGGCGAGCAGCGCTGGACTTTGAGGTAAACCGTGAGAGCGTCGCGCAGATGATTAACTACGCGGGGAGCCGTTATTCAGGAAATGTAACGTTAGTGTGGGACAGCGAGTTGTAGACGTATGATTTTTATAAAAAAATTACACAAGCGCCTCTGACTCTCAATGGGGTAAAGAGTTAGTTGGATACTGTTTCTTTCTGGGATGATCGTGTCCAGTCATATCTGATTAAGATGCCATCTCATCGCAATCACTCCATGAACCCACGCTCAACGTGCTTAGTGAAGGTCTGAAGAACCCACTCACTCTTTAGGCCCTCGCTGCGTGAGCTTTAAAGAAATCAAAGTTTGCCGAACACAGACTCTTTTTGTCTTTCATTCACTGCTCTTTCCATTGAACCTGCTGTACCAGGACGATTAGCACACTTCACGGTAACGGATCCACGAACGATACCTACCTCAAGATAATGCGATCCTTACTGTGGTATCCCTGGCACGCTGGCCCTCGGTAGCAAGACTTCTTAGTCCTCAACCGAGTGGGCTTGCGGCTGCCTTTCCAGTACGTGTCGTAGCCCAGAATAGGGCTTCTGACAGTTGACCTTGGCAGTCTCGACCAAACTGGAGATCTGGGCCTAGCTGTAGCGTTTTTGGGCATGTTGTTGAACAGCCAAACCTTGCGTCCTATCTTAAACTACTTTACAGCTTTCTCAGCCGCATTGTTGCCAGTCGGTGAGACACGAGCCTCCACGTTACACTCCATACGACTGAAGTTAATGATCAGCTAATTCAGCGTCTTGCCCAACACGCTTGGGATATCACATGGGATTTCGTTTCAACAAGCCAGCTTTTCAACTGGGCCAGGAGCGGAATTCTTATTCCCTGACCCCAATAAATCGCTATTCACCGCTAACGTCTTTGAGGTAACGCACGATGCCGCAGATTTTATTTATCATCGTCAGCGCAATCTTTAGGCGCGAGCTACCCTTCAGTTGCACTTTGAACTAATTTTCAAATTCAAAATTATAACAACAAGAAAATATCCCAACTGATAAAATTTAATCATTCATTTTTTGCATAAGACTAATTATCACTCAAGAGAAATCGAAAATATAAATTCACAAACTTTAAATAACGATTAAACTGTGGACACTAGCGAGTACAAATGCATCTTCGTCGACGAAGTATAAGCACAAAGTTTTTGTTTCGAAAGATTTATAAAAGCCAAGGTTATTTCATAAGCTTCATCATTTCACAACAACATATCAATTAAATAATTAATATTTTGCAATTAAAAAACCTTCTAGGGCTTCTTTGACTTCATCATAAGTAGCTGTAAACCATACGCAAGAGCACATATCAGACCATAGGTTCCATAACACCGGCTCAGAGGGCACGCCAAAAACGACCAAAGCGGGCCGATTCTTTTCATAGGAATCAGGAGTCCGCACGGCAACTGTCCAGACAACACCCCGATTTTTTAAGCCTCTCACAATGGCCTTGAAATACATCTCATCGACTTTAGATAGGCATGACCCAGTACCCCACTCCCTCCACACAATCCAATCTCTCAAAAAAATCAGCGTTTCCGCAATAATTTTTTCAGAAGATTTGAAGATCTTTTCAAAGTATTGAGCTCGTCCAGGGCTTCGGTTAACCGGGTACCAGCGACGGTGAAGGCTTCAATGTCCTCACCAAGAAGCGTTTTCAACACGTTCGTCTTCTCTCCGTCCCGAAGGGTGAACGCTACTGCAGAACAGCTCACAGGCCATGCCACACGATTAACACCAACCAGGGAAGCCAGATCCACAGCGCTAGTCATCACAGCAACAGGCCAAGGCTGTACAGCCGCGCTAGGGAGTCGATGACTGCCAGCACTGGCGGACGCCAAGCTCAATGCTAGGAAACCGCACAGAATGGCTCTGGTGAAACCATTAACGTGCTTCAAAAATCACCTATCCCAAGCTTTTCCAGTTTTTGCCTTTTGATCTCATTCTTGCGCGCCATTTCCAACCCTATCAACTTCTCATTGTGGTCAATCACAGCTCGATTTTTAGCATCATGCTCTTCAATCTTTTTGTCTAAATTCTGATTGATGCGTACACCAAGCAGAAAGATCAAAAACAATATCGCGCAAGCGAATGCCGTAATCAGAGCGGGACCAACACTGAAGACCTCCCACACCTTCAAAACACCTAGAAAAATAACGAATATAAAAAGGCCATATTGCTTTGGTTTAGTTTTCTCACTCATGCTTCACCTTCTGTTGTTGTAGAGTTTTTACGTTCCTCTTCTGAGAACTGCTTGCGAATTTCTTCCTTTCTTTTTCTATTCTCTAAATCATAGCTTTTAGCCCATGCGTTATTCTTCACTACTTTATCAAATGCGTTACCTAGCATTGGTATGCCTGCGTGAAGGGCATTTTGCAATTGTGGGTGCATGATGAATGCTTGCATTCTAGAAACAGAATCATCGTGGATTGCATCTTCATTCGATATAGTTTTCATCACTCTATTGAATGAGTCGATTCCGTGCTTATAAATCATGAACAATGTGTAGATTGCGTAAACCACAACCATGAGAATCGAAAGAATATCTCCAATGAATGTTCCGTCGCTCATGCCCAGGATTCCCCAAATCACAGCTCTAGCGTCTAGATTATTAGCCATGAAATTCATAACCAGCATGAACAACATCAGGATCATCATGAACGAAATAAGGTAGACGAATTTCCAGCCCATGATTTTGATGAACTTACTGTCGCCGCTTATGGTTGAATAGCTGAGAAGAACCGGAACTTCTATAAATTTGAAGAAAATCACGAAATAGACGAATTTAATCAACTGCCCCAAAATCATGAAAAACATGAGCATTGGCATTATGTATTTGCAAAAGAAACCCAAAGCAGCAAAGACATATCCAAGTGGTAAATATGCCGACATTATAATATCCATCGACTTAACGACTATCTGAAGGGTTTTACCACTTAACGTTCCTAAGAACTTCGCAAGCTTACCTGTAAACTTATTTGTGTTAATTCCAGCAGAAGACGACGAATCACTATTACCAATTAATTCCATCAAACCATCAAGCGCACCATCAGCAGCCCCTGTAAGTGACTTGATTATTATAATGTTGACACCGAAATCAAACATTTCAGAGCCAAGCTTGTACATTCCCGCAGCCAAACCAATATGGTAGTTATTCTCGCAGCTTTGAGGATTTGAAGCACATTGAGCACGACCTTTAGGAATAGACAAGCTAGGATCGAAACCGGCCATCTCCTTAATTGACGCAAAATCTAAACCAATCATCTCAAAAATCAGTTTATATAAATCGATCTTACTAAGAAAACTGTCGTTTTCCGTCAACGTCGAAGGCGTGATGTTCATGATCGGAGAAAGGTAAAGACCTTTGTAATCGACTGGTGCGAAAGGTGTCAGGTTACAAGCACCACCTGCGCCATTAGGCTTAATATCAGTAATCCCACACAATATCTTTTTGTTTACATAATCATAATTCTTCACATCAGCATTATCCCAATACACGAAGAAAGAATTCTTTAGTATCTGAGAACTTAGATTTTTATTGCTCTCGAATTGCGTAATTGCTTGTGAAGACAAAGCAGCACCTAATATTCCCCTTTGAACATTTGAAAGTACTTCATACGTGAGAATATCCAAGCCTTCTTTATTTTCCTGTAGGGCCTTCTTCACGCCAATGTAAAAAAGATCATAGGCCCGATTAAATGCCGTCAAATAGGCTAATTGTTTTGCTTTGAATTTTTTTGCATCAGATTCGTTTGGGCTACCAAGAATTTCTATTTTCAATGATGAAGCATTGAGTGTCGCGCACTGCATATCAAAATCTATGCCTTGCATACGATTTAAATCACGCCCTTTCGTGTCATTTGGCAATTCATTGAATACTGCAATTGCACGTCTAGAAGCCTCATGCTCAAACCAATGAGTAGTGCAATACTCATCAAGCTTCGCCCTGACAATCGTATTCTTGAATGCATTGAGGGTATTTCTAAACGAAGCACCGTTTTTATCAAAATCATGTCCCATGTATGCGGACAAAATATTTGCTACATACTTAGCCTTAATCACCTCGGCATCTGCTGATTTACTAACACCTATTTCATCTATCTTAAGAATGTCCATCAACTCTTTGGTTTTAGAATACGCATCATCTACTATAGATTGCTCTTCTGACTCAAATTTTCCATCAACAACGTTCATTGATGAGGTTTGAAAATAATCATCAATGATTTGAGCGTTGTATTTTTTACCAAGCTTGAAGGCGTTTTTAAGATATGTCGAAGAACCTCCCAACATCTCTGTACTAGCCTTTGCCCCTTTTTCGAACATCGACTTCATCGTGCCGTTATTAAGACTTTGACCAGTAAGAGTTTCAACATCACCACCATTTGATCCAATTACGAATTTACCTACGCTCGCTGGGTATCCTTTCAATGCCCTATCGCTCATAGAGTAATCAGCCGTCTTTCTCATTGGATAGTTATGTACCTCATTTACCAGGTTAACGATATTTTTTATATTTGTAGTAACATCAACATTGACACTGTCTATCCAAGAGTTTTCTTCTTTCGAAATTTCCAATCCGCTTTCAGCGATTATTTTAAGCATCCCTTCTTTCGTATAGCCTGCTTCTCCAAGAGCAATACGATTATTTGCGAAAAGAGCATCTATTGTTCTTGTGTCTTCAGTTGCAATATCGTTAATACGTTCGACGTTTGCAGAAAAAACCATTTTTTCTTCGGGTCTGATTACGTTGTAATCATCGACCTTTGAAAGCTTGCCCAAACTGTCTGCAAGCAATTCTTTGTTGGAAAACATAATTGATATTGTGGCAAACAGCAGTGCAAACATGCTAAAAGTCCAGGGCGAGACTATTAACATGACAATGGAGACGATACGGGTAGTGTTATTCTTCAACGATGCTTGAATGCTTTGGCTTTGATACCAGTCGACCAAAAACCTAAACACAATATAACCAGTTAAAGCGCCAACAATGATTATTATCATGTTCCACATATAAGACGTAAACGCATCAAGCACTGGGTTTGGTGTGGAAAAATGATCTTCACTCATACCGCCGCTTTTAAGAATCGGCTTAATGGTAGATAACGCGGTAGAGTTCCCACCTTCAAGAGAATAAATAACGCTTAAGGCTTGGTCTTCATTACAGCTAAATATTCCCGGTGTGATTTGTGAGGCAAGCCCTTTAGATTGAGGGGTTGCCGTTTTCATCACTTCACAAAGGTTTGAATATTCGAAAGCATGTGATTGGGAGCCAACCAGCATGAGGAAAAGCATTGCCAGAATTTTGAATTGACGCATTAGGTTTTGAATTTGTTTTCTTAATTATACCATTTCCAGCAGTTAAATTATCAGTTAGTAGTTCCTTTGCATTCAACCACCAACCTTTTAGAATTATTAGGGGGCATCATTAGCCAAAAAACGAAAACCACATTTAAGAAAACCCATAATTTATGTTTACTCATTATGGTGAGGCCGGTTAGGTTATCAAATAACATTATGTCTGGAATCAATCCCACGTATTCGCAGTATTGCGCCCCTGTCTGGTTTGATGCATAAACTAGGTACTGCAACTGTATGTCCAAATCATTCAAGGGCCATCCTGCGAACACGCTATCAATTAGATAGCTAGTGGCACCTATGGCACCGAAAATCAAAAATAAAAAGAAGCATTTTTCTAAAGCATTAATCTTAGCCATGAGTAGATAGAGTTGTTTCCACGTATTATAACATTTGCCATCATGGTTAATTTTGGTAAGGATATATTTTATCCATAAAAAAGGGCCGCACATGCAGCCCATTGATTCCATCGCACATTACTTAGTCGTGATGCTTACAATCTGCACGTATGCCTCTGCCTGGACACCATTGAGCTTTGAAGACCAGAGGCACACAGCAACGCCTAAAACGATCAAGCTGACCCATGCGGGCAATCCTACGAATCCAACAGCAGCGACAAGCAATGACGGCGCAAGGAAGCACACAGCAGCGTCCTTGATGACCAATTTTCTTTCGTTGACGTACTCACCAGGTGAAAGAATATCTCCCGCTAGGATCTCGCCAGCCTGCTTCAGAGCGCCACTGAATCCGCCCGTATACGAAGCATCCTTGATAGCGCATTTCGCTCTGAGAGCAGCCAAGGAGAACACACCGATCAAGCTCAATAGGAACGTCATTGTGAATATGTAAAAAAGGAAGCTTGGGTTCAAGGGTTCTTTTATGAAGAATGAGATATTGGACTTGATAACGAATCCTCCAAGAAACGCTATAGGCATGATGCGTACAAGGTTCATGCCCATACCCTCAAGGAGATTCCTTTTTACGTGCAGTAGACTTTTGATTTCAGAATCTGTTGGTTGATTTTTCATTTGTAGTAAAGTTTGTTTATGCTCCAATTATACCATTTAACAAAAACAAAACCGCCAGTGAAGGCGGCTTTATTATTGCTTAAATTTATAAGGATTGACGGCCACTCCTAAAGCTTAAAAACAACATCGGAACATATACCACTACCAAACCAAGGATGCAGAATATTGACGCAGGGTAAATAAATACATCCAAAAACCCATTAAGGCTTTGAAGTGTATATTTTAAAACAGCAACCATAGCCTTAGAAACGAACCCCATTCTTTCCGCAGCTCCGTCAAACAGAGTATTTATCGAGAGCAATGCAACAAAAACAGATAAAGCTGAAAACTGAAAGATTTGTATTTTTGAAATTTTCATAATTAGTAAAGTTTGTTATATAAGCGAATTATACCACGCCAAAAATTCAAACTTGACATTAAGTAGATATATTTTCGAAATTAATTACTTAAGCCGTTTTCAATCTCTCTTAACATACTAAAGTATTTATCCACAATTTTAAACTCATGAGAATTAGGCACAGTTTTACCTTGCGATTCGTGCAGCTCAACAAAAAACATTTTGATCATTTCCTTATAGGTGCGCGAGTCTTTTAGCTCGTTAACTTTAAGCTTCGAACTGAACAGAATATCGAGCTTTTGCCATGCCTTTAAGAACATCCGGTTGCCTGCTATATCCTTGGCCTGATCAATCCAAAAATGAAGCCTAGCCAGCTCATCAATCATCTTAATTTTTTTTATCGGAACAAGCCCATGCTTTGCAGCATAGCGGCCTTCAAAATTCTGGATCAGTGCTTTGCGCAACTCAGAGCTTTCGGCATGGTGATCGATGCTAGGGACTGGTGAATTACCAGTGAAGGTAAGAAATGCATTCAGGATAGTAGTAACGCGAATCACATACTCATTTATAGAATAAATATTAATGCCAAAATTGTATCCTTCAAGCTCCATATCGCCGTCATATTCATCACCAACATGAACGAAACTCAGAGCGTTAGGCATCATGATTAAATGCTTTACCAGGTTGTCTGCCTCGATTGGAAGCCACTGTGACTTTTCAAGCATTCCTTTAAGCAGAATGTAACTCGAATGCATATCTGATAAGTCATCTACCTTTGCCAACTCTCCGCTCACAATCTCAACCGTAAATAAGCATTGGTGCGGGGAATTTTGAGGAAAGATATTGTGGTAAAGGTTGTCGTGATTCTTGAATTTTATCTTACCGTCTAGACTCTCTTCAATTTCCTTTAACCGCTCAAAAAACAGCTTGCGATGGTTCACATACTGTTCAAAGGTCACGGCTTGAATTTGCTTTGCAGTTACCTTCTGCTGCTCTTTAAATTGAGCATTGAGGAACAACAATGTTGCGATGGTTGCAGTGGTGCCAAACAAGGTGAATACACCAGCCAGCATCGAGCCAAAGCTACTCCACGCTGTGTGGTCATGGGAGCGAGGCCCTAGGCTTAAAGCGTAGGTAGTGAAGATGGCAAAAATGATCAAAAGGCCCAAACCAATGACACCGGAAATCCATGGGTACTCACGGACATTCTGCCAAATTGTTTTACGCATTAGACCTTCCCTTCATGCTGCATTACATATAAAAAAACACAGAAGAGCAGCAATATGACAGAGGCAATTAAGCTCAACCACACCCTTTCATTAGTTTTCATTTTTGCGTTTGCAATTGTCCAAATAATTACTAACGAAGAGAGCCAGAATAATGCGCCTCCAATCGTATATAAAATCATAGGCGTGGTCCAACCAGACGACGAATAATAAATAACACAAGACGTCAACGCGGCAAATCCACTTCCCGCAAAAGCGAAGACCACCCAATGAATAGCATTCTTAACCTTTTGGGCTAATCTGCCATTTCCAACAACCCCAAATATAGCTAATAGACATAAGCCAATCGTCATAACCACTGCGGCCTTTTGTATATCTTGTTCAGACGCATATGACTCTGCGAACTTGACGAATCCAATCTTCATAAGAAAGAAAGTTAACAACCCCCAACCAACCGTAGAGGCTAAACTCTCAAAGATAAATACTTTCGGAAAATTTGTATTCATAACCATCCCTAGTTTAGTGATATTTTCAGTATTCTACCCAAGCTAATGGCATACCGATAGCACATCTCTCATCGACTAAGAGCATCGCCATTCACGCACCCCTCTAGCCGATCCAAGCGCACACCAGCGCCAACCAGCCCTGTCTATAGAATGGATCTGACTGAAAGCTCTTACCGCTTCTGGATCACGTATACGAACCATCCAGACACAGCCGATCCCGGCCACAACCAACAGACCAGGTAGGGATGCTGATTCCGGCTGCGCAGCGGTCGGATGCCTCACTCACTCCCCTCCCCCTTCGGATGACCACGACAACGGGGATTTCACTAAGAGCTATGCACCATTGGGTAAGTATTGGTTATTCAATAGAGCTATTTTTAAGCAGGATTTGAAGCAGGCAAGGTCAGGTTGGTAATGGACAAGTCCGTTTCAACAATCTATCGCGCTCCGCTTGTTTGGATACCGCATTTTATAAAGCTTTCAGTGAATCAGTGTTATCGAAAAGCAGGTTTGAATCATTAAAAAAAGTGAAAGCACCAAAATGGTATCCAATATAAAATTGAGCGCTACCCAAATGCTATAATCTGAGAACAACAACCTGATAACAAGATGATATACAAACACCTGAAAACCTATTTCCGCTTTCTCAAGATAGCTAGAAAAATTAAGCAGGGAGAAATTTACAAAATTCTCCTAGATCATAGAAACTCTGTAGAAGACAGCATGCGTTTATGCTTAAAGGAAATCGAGCGTACACAACCCACGAAATTCAGGAAAGCTCTGTTCAAATCAGTGCGAAGCAAGGCAGAAGATTACACTCCACAGGCAATGAATTTAGCGAGACTGAACACCTCAAAAATAGAAATCGACAACGCTATTTATGAGTACAAACAGATCTATCTTTCGAACAAGGTTAAGCAAAGGGCACTGACCTACGGGAACGACTTTTCAGAATTTCTAAAACTGAATTTCAGCTTCACAACAATCATGCTCATTCTCGCATACACAGCCCATCAGAATTTAGACAAGCTGATTATATTTATCATAGCCAGTGCTATTGCAATATACCTTTTCCAAATGAAATCCAATCGAACAATTTGCGAAATAAAAAATGTTATAATAGGTACAAACAAACAACATTAAAAATGAATATTTCCGAAAAGATTACAGACCTAAAAGTAAAGATTAAAGCTAAGCAGACTGCTTTTGACAGGCTAGCAGCTGAGATTAAAAAATTCGAAGATCAAGAAAATACTATTCGATCTAAACGAGACAAGGCCAACGAAATCTTAAACAAGGTATCGGCCAGCGAAAGCGCGAAATCTACCGCAAGAAAAACCTACAATGACTTAACTATATCTATTAAAAAGAATGAGACTTCAAAAAAGTCAAAGCTCGATGCCAGAAGTAAAATATCGTCAGAAATTTCCGAGCTGGAATATTCAATATTAGTAATTGAGGCTTTAGATTTTGTAGAAGAAATGAAGAACCTTACCAACATCAGAGACACTGCCAAATTAAAAGAAGCTTTCAAAACAAAACTTCAACCTCAACACAATAATTACCCTCATCAGCAGTGAGGGTTGATATATGAAAACGTATCTTAGATTTAGGTGTTCAGAACGCTTCAAGTCAGACCTACAGAACCTAGTCTTTGCGTGTGGTTACACACGCCTTCCAGAGGTGGTGAATGAGATTGAGGTTGTCGCCAAATACAGAAAAGGCGTGAGCCTTTTCTTGACTCACCTCCACAGGGATAGAGACATTTACATTCCCTTGAAGGATCAGAAAAGCGTTGCCGCACTCAAGGACACGTTCAACAGGAATCAGAGCAACATCCAGCAGCTTTTCAACCTATGCGAAGGCCTGCAGTACACCTCCAAGCAAGGCAAGACGGTCAAGCTCCCCAACGTGCTTACGATGCTTCTGAAGCATCACGTCAAGGTGAACCTGCTAAGTGAAAAATTCACGTATGTCCACGTCGAATACGTTGAACAAACGACTGGTACGGAGGCTGTAGCCAAACGCAAATTCTTACGCAGCGCCCAACTTTATAAAGAGAGCGAAACGCGCTTATCGGCCTTGCTGGATGAAGAACCTTATGCGTTTTTCAAGCAGGACGATGATCCGTTTTCGCAGATCGTGAGGGCAATCGAAGAAGCCAAGATATTCAAGATTGGGGTTAGCTCAAAACACCCCTTCTTTGTCGAAAGAAAGCGTATTTACGACCTTCTGAATCGACGTGTCAGAGATGTGAACGAGCTTGTGAAAATCGGAAAGGACTACAAAGAATTGTTGGTTCGCACAATGCTTGAAGCATCAAAAGCGCTGGAGCTTTTACACACCAAATACAGGAACAATAAGACCATAAGAATAAGAGAAGAAAAATGATAATTGCCGCACCACTTAAACTTAAATTCGCAAGCATTACATCAAACGCAAAAATTGAGTACGTTGAATCCTCTGATCCTGAAATCAGAGGTAAGGTCAGGATCAAAGGAGCAGTTGCATACCTGTACCTCCCAAAAATAAACGATGACGGAATGGACACTCACGTAGGAGCCCAGTACGCAGAAACTAATCTGGATGTACAGTTAGATTCACCATACAAAATGAAGAAGCTTGGCCTCTTTAAAAACTACTTTGATGAAAAGAAATACACGTTAAAATTCGCATCTACTTGTGCACATGAATTTATGCAGCATTCTAACCAAGGTAAAAAATCTTCGTCCAAAGCGTCTGATGCATTCTCGTTTATTGTTTCTTGTACAGACAATGAGCTTTCTAGCTTAAAGACTGACGAAGAAAAAGCAAAATTCCTTATCAATTCCGCCAAAGAAACTTTACTTGAGCTGTCTAATTCAAAAACGGATATTGCATTTAAATACATGATTGTTCCGCATTTGAAAGACGGGAATCCACACGTACACGTCCTAATGTCTACTCGTAGACTGGATGGGTACAGACCAAGCTTTTTCCGTGGCAAAAAACACAGCGGTATAATCAAGAAAATGAGAGACGTAAAATTCCGTCTCGAAGAAAAATATCCTTTCCTTTTACAGATGGAGCATGAAGACCGAGCTAAAAATATTGATGTATCAACAAATCCAAATACAGGCGAAGTCTTTGGAAAAGACGTTGAGCTAGTAAATAGAATTGAGTCAATCACCTCAAAATTCATTGGGCAGAACTTCTCTTATCCACAATTCACACTCGCGCTACGAGAAAGTGGTTTTGAGGTTGTGGATGATTACCTTAATGGAAAACAGCACATCAAGATCAAACACAAGGATTATAGCGATGACTTCCTTTCTATAGACACCCTCCCCCATCAAACAAAGGGTGTGCTTGAGTTGCATGCAGCTTACAAATACAAAGCCAATCAAACAAAAACAGATGTGTCCCTGATCGTTTCAAAAGCAGCGGCGCTAATAAACGCCACCGACATGAGCGATGGGATTGAAGAGCTGAACAAAAAACTGTACCAAGAACTCGGCGCTAGGTTGGTCCCGAATATCAGCAAAAACAAAAATGGCGAACGTAAGGTTAGCGGTTGGTCGATCTACCTGGACGAATTCGACTTCAAAATATCTGCCAAAAAATCCGGCGTCATCATTGATAACGAGCTGAAAATCGACATGGATGAGGTCGAATCAATCAACAGCCTCTACCAGATGATCAAAAAGCAGAACATTCAAAAGCAGGTCACAGAAGCCACGGCCAACGGTTCAATCTCCATTGGGGACGGCAGGAAGAAGAAGATCAAATTCAGGTTCATAGACAACACTGAAAGCCTTCAGGATTTCATCAAACGGTTCAACGAGAACAGTAGATACGGCCCATCCATCACCAAGCAGATGATCGTGGGGAACACCGTTGTGTCGAAATTCAACCAAAGAGACGTATGCACAATCGTTGGGAATGCCGTAGAGACTTACCAGACTGACCTGAATTCGGCACTCATCACCATGTCGATACACGTTGCAAAGGGCCACACCAAGATCTGCTGCACAGGGGTGCCGAACCCAAGGACGCAAGCGAACCTCTACCTTGCATCACGCATCTGCGGGACAACGCTACTGGACTACACGCCTTCTCCAGAGCTTGTCAGAGAAGCCGATGCAATGATGGACAAAGAGTACAAGAAGCTCGTGATAGCTAACCGTCAGAGGGTGAAGGACGCGGTAGCCATGAGAACCACAGACCCAACCGGCAAATCGAAAAAGGTGTTCATTCAGACGAACAACAGAATGGATCGAGAGGTTGATGCAAGGCCCAAGCTCTATGGCTTCCTATACGGTATCCATAAGGGAATACCCTTCCAGGACTTCACATACGTCCAGCACCTGAACGATCTGCCAAGGGCAGTGAAGAAGCGTGTCATTGACGACCTGCGCAAAGACGAACAGCTAACGGCCAACGAGCTGGACAGCATCCTTATACGAGCAGGGATAACACTAGAAGACGCCCCACCGGCAAAACCACCTTCGAAGGCGCCGGCACTTGCTGCGCAAGATCAGAAGCCAGTGGTTGTCACGCCTCCACCAGCAGAGCAGGACAAGCCAGTTCAGCCAGGATCTGCAGCTACGGGTAAGCCAACAGATCCTAGACGCCATCCGGTACAACCCGGCAAGATGTAACTCCACCACAATGACGATGGCCGTAAGGCCCAAGTCAGACAGCGATCATCCTGCGGTATCGCTGTTCTAGGGCTTGCTTACCACCCTCCATGATTTCGCATACCTCACGCCTAACGTCTGGCTCTTGAAGGCCGCCAGATGCAGCCACCTCAATACTACCTTTGTCTTGGAGAGCTACAACGAATTCAGAGTCACCGTTGACGACAATATTGGGATTATGAGTGACTACTATGACTTGCCTTCTCGACTTATTTTCCTGCAGCTTTGAGACAATCAACGAGGAAATTAAGCCGTTATCAAGGTCGTCTTCAGGTTGATCCAAAATCAGAGGCTCATTCCCATAGGACAATAGGAAGGAGAGTACCGTAGCCGCTTTCTGACCAGCAGACCCCTGAGAAATATCCTTCAGCCTTTTGCCATCGTTAAATTTAACAACGAGTCGATCATCTGGAAACCACAGATTCAGCCTGTCAAAATTTTGCGGTTGCAATTGGCTCATGAAATCAGTGAATCGTTTACCAATTGGTACGCCGTTGATTTGCCCCGTTGCGTACTTAAATAATTGGCTTTTAAAATCATGTACACAGGTAAAATTCTGAGTAAGGTCGTGTGGCACTGCTGGGTTCTTTTTATGTTCGGCAATGAGTGCTGCCCACAGAGAATACAAGAAACCTATCTGTTTTTCCCTATCAAGTATGTCACTAGCAAATGCACCATCTGGCCGACCAATGACTGCTCGGAAAGATTCTTCCATATCATCAATATTACACAAAGGCTCTATAGACAAGCTGATTGAGGGATTATTCGATAAATGCTGACGAACGAAATCTCTGCGCCTATTGGTAAGTGACTTTCTCAACTCAATCAGATCTGCGTAAATCAGATTGATATCAATTGTTGTTTGGCGCTCTTGTGACTCAAAATCTTCTATCTCCGCAAGCTTCTTTTCAATACCACTTTTGGTTTCAACGAGCTGTTGATATTGATCGGGATTATCCACCCCATTTTGAGTGAGGGTTGCGACAAGAGATGCATATTGGCTAAAAGATGAGTCTTGCTGCTTACCAAAAGCACTTGTAGCCTGCCACTGACTGAATTCATCAAGACTACTATTCAAACCAGCAATAAGGGCATTAATCTGGCTTTTGATTTCCAAATAAGCCTGATTCATCGCACCAACACGTTGAAGCACCTCAACATCAATTTCGTTCGTAGCCGCAAAAACTGTACTATTAAATTTAAGCTGATCAGCAGTACGCATTTGCTCTGATAGCTTTTCTCCCAAATTTGAGTATGACTCTTTGAAATCTACAATGGCTGTATGTTTTTTCATTGCATCATTAAAATCGGACAGTACCTGGGCATGTCCAGATGACTCGATAACGTCAATCTTCTGAATTACATCTGATAGCTGACCTTCAAGAACATTCTTGTTAGCCATCTGACCTTGGAGAACCCTTCTCTGTCCGCAGAGTGATAAGAATTTGTTTTCTTTCTCTGTCCAAGCCATTTTCCAACCGAACAAATCAACAACGTCAGTTTCGTCAATGATTCTTATCAAAGCACTCGGATTTCTTGCTATATCATATATTTGCTTTTGGCTAAATATCTTTACCGGAAACCTGCTTCGCGCATCACCATGTTCTGCTTTCCACTCCTGACCATCCCACTTGAATATAGCCACGTTAGGAACGTTGGAAACCCATTTCAGAAGGTAATAAGCACCCTCTTTCTGAATAACGCAACTAATACAGGTTTCATCCAGCAGAACACCGTCGGCATCACGATCTGCTGACTTTTGTGCAAAGCGTGTAAAGGTTTCTTTAACCTCATTACGGCCAGGTATATCTAGTAAATCTTTATCCCGACCTAATGCAAGTCTGATGAATTCTAGGATAGATGACTTTCCGCTACCACGCCCGCCGATGATAGAGTTCAGCCAAGGGTTAAAAACAATTTCTAAAGGCTTACCTCTACCACAATATTTTGCTTTATCAATAGATATAGAATGAATCACATTACTTGAAACAGCGTTTGGATTGCCTGTAACCATGTTTGATCGTTTGATTGAGGAAGCACCATCAACCAACGCCAACCTTACACCATCAATAGTCGGGCTAGACATCTTCACCCAGGTATAGGCCCTACCCACCTCATCTGGACGGTGCGCGTCAGATCCAATGACCTCGGCCAAACCCAACTCCAGGACTTTGTACCGCCTTAAACATTCATCATGTTCTGGACCACGCCCGCCTTCTGGAAAAATGACTTCTACAGCAGAAGACTTATGGCAGATCTGCTTTATGGTATGGCTTGACTGAATTTGACACATTCCAGCCTTCATATCGATATGAGCTGGAATTGCAATGCCACCTAATTTGGTGATTTCATCGACAATATTTTCAGCGCTTTCACCAGCAACTGCATCACTATTGCCGTACTCGCCTCTGAATTTCGCAGTTCCAACAGCAGCCATGACAATTTCAGATGATTTTGAAGGGTCGAAAATAGCAAGAATATGGATGTTACCGTTGGCTGTAATTTCTACACCAGGAAAGACATGGATAATCTTTCCTTCATTCCTCATCACTGCAGCTTCTGCTTGCAGACGGTCTACCCAAGATGCAGTGTTGTGATCCGTAACCGCTACGCACTCAATGCCCTTTTCTACAAACGATGATAACCACTCCCTAGGCGTCACGGTGTTGCGAAGATGAGGCTCATGGCGCCCATAGTCCATCGAGGCTGGCGTATGCGTATGAAAGTCGAGTTTCCACCATCTTGCTCCTACCTGAACCATCAACCTTCATCCTTATGCACGCCAATCGGGTACTGCCTCCTAGATTCAGGTTGCAGCCATGAGAGCTGTGAGCTTACCCGTAATGGCGAAAGCCTACTATCAGCCAGATTCATTAGCATCTGGTAAGCCTAGAACCCCTATACGACCGTCAAGTAAACCGAGGAAGGCATGATGGACTCTTCACCCTTTCCAGCACTGCCAGGCTCTTTCGGTTTCTGTCATGATCATCGTCAATGGAGGCTCCCAAGGATCGAAGCAGTTGGGGAGCCTGACGCACCTAAAGGATTAACATGTTCCGCAAAGCTCACATCATTACCTTCCCGGCCCTAATCGCGACGGCGCTTTTACTGACCGGCTGCCCGCCGTCACCTGAATTTACGCGGTGGAAACGCCCTTCGACATCAGTTGAGGGTGTCAAAGCCGCAATGACAGAATGTGGCGACCCGGTAGGCACTTCGATAACGGATTTGCCAATCAACGAACAGGTGCTGCAGTTCCAGTGTATGAAGCGTAATGGCTTCATTCGCAAAGACGGTTTTGAATACTGTGACATTATGAAAGACATGCCCGCCTGCGTCGAAGAAAGGCAGGGGCATCCTCTAAGCCTGTCCCAGCTCGAGGCTTTGCCATTTGTGGAGGACGAAGCATTTCACCCTATCAAGCCGAATTCTGGCAGGGATGAACGCATGCAAGTCACCTGGCGCAAGGTAGGAGCATCCCCCCATTTCTCAGTCCAGATAGCCAATGATAGTGAAGCCCTGCCGGTGATGTACGCTTGTGGCTATTCCAAACCACTGGGATCAAATCTGGACGTTGCAAGCATCGGAGACACAGCCAAAGCGCAACGCTGCATGATAGATCACGGCTTTGAACCAAAACACAAATCGACGCTTGTTTGCCTGATTTATCCACAGGTGACGGGCTGTTCGTCAACGCGCCTTCCGCAGCCACGTTGACTTCAACATAACACCACAAGGATGTTTTATGAGCACAAAAACAAAAAATTTTAAATTAATGTATCTTGATTGGAATATTTTCCAAGACATAATGCAAAACAGGAAGAGCCCTCGACTAGTTGAAAACATAAACGAAGCTAAAAGAAAAGGTTATTTAACACCATACTCACACATCCACATCGAAGATTTACTCAGATGTTCCAATCCTGAATATGTCAAAAGTGACCTTGGTAAACTGGCGGTGATTACAGGAACATCATGCATAGGTCCACATAAAGATGGATCAGGCTTTTGTATAGATAAAATCCCTCCAGAACTGATCTTCGCAGCGATGAAATCGGATCCAACTAGAAGCGTCAATACTGACGAAATAAAATTTCAATTCCCTTCTTATAAAGTGGAAATAGAAAAACTTTCAGCCGAAAATGTTTTGATACCATTCCTAGAAAAATTCAATGGGTTTATGTCCCCAGAGCTGATGGAAACCTTCATCGATCATCTACTAGGCAATGCTCTTTCAGATCACAAGCTCCAAAGAGACTTTAGAAATTCATTCATTGAAATTGTAAAACTAAATCAGCCCGCCCTTGAGGAAATAAGGGAGTGGCCGATTTACGAATATCTACTTTCATCAGCAGAGGAAATCGAGACAAACTTTATCTCTATCTTCCAATCTTTTTTGAGTATTGATGGGCGCTCTATTGAGACGATCAGCGAAGAAGACAAATTCACAATCGCCTATGGCATACTAGACTTCTTCCCTGCATTTAAAGAAAAAATTGAAAGAAAAAACAATCTAAATAATATGTTTTCAGATGCTCTGCATGTTTATGTAGCATCCAATTGTTCATACTTCATATGCGGCGATAAGAAATCGGTAAAAAAAGCCAAGGTTATTTTCCGTGCCTTTAAAGTGAAAACCAAAATTTATTATGTGGACGATTTTATAAATAACGTAGAGTTTTGAAGTATTGGACGATGTAAATCTGATTTCTTCAGCACCTTATGGATGTTGCGCTGCACGTTAAAAAACGCAGAATCGTGGCGAGGGTTGGCACCCACAGGTCAATTTGCTACCGTCCCGCCACGCTCGCTTTCATTGAGGGATGGTGGTGAGAATAGAAGCCCCGGAGGTATGGCGAATTCGGGGCTTCGCTTTACTCAGCAATCAGGCCCACGGTCTCATGCAAGCCATCGATACATCGAATAGCCAGGATGCGGTCAGTAACACTGCCATCCATAGCGCGCAACGCGCCCATTCTTCCTCACTAGCTTCGTAGCGACAAACGCAATTGATCAGGGTGGATTCTTGAGATCGTCATTCTCCCTTGGTCATACTCACCAGGAACTGAAATCAACGGATAGCACCATGCCCCTCACGCAGCCCAAACAAGCATTGCGCGACGATCTTAAAGAAGCAGCAGCCACCCTCAAATGGGCTGGCGTTGATCTGGTCGCAGTAGCTGACCGTATGAAGGCAACTGGCGATGAGCAAGCAGCAAGCGAGCTGCTGGAGATAGCTCGCTCATTCCAAGAGGTTGAAGACAAGTTAGAAGGTGATCCAGAAAGGGTGAAGGCTGGCTTGTAAAACACTGCCCAGGAACACTCTAGGGCTTCGGCGCCTTACGAGCCTTCCCTACCAGATCAACAAGTCTTTTCAGCTCATCAGCATCAGCGTTGTGGATAACTTCAAAGAGAAACGCCCTCTGCTCAATCTCCCCCTCCAGATCCGCAAAAAACTCTTTGACCGGCACGCCTAGAATTTCAGCAAATTTGTAGACAGCCTCGACCGTTGGGACGTACTCGCCCGTTTCAAATCGACTGATCGTCTTGGGGTCGAATCCCGACCTAATTGCTAGCTCCGCTTGTGTGATTCCCTTCCCAAGCCGGTATTTCTTAATCGCTTTTGCAAGCACCACAGTTTTTCAGCCTGTTCACATATTTCAAACAAGCACTTCACCGTAAAAATCCTTGTCTACAAACGCTCTGTGCCATCGGATTTTTTGCTAAGAATACGATGGCTGGCGTAGAATCTGCTTTAGGTATCAGACGGCCACCACGCCGTCTGTCAGGGGCTCTACGAGTAACCAGGTCGAGGATTCAGGGAATGGCAGATCGAGACGAGAACGATAAATGGCTGTCGTATGACGGACAGAAGCATGACACCCATTTTCAGGCCAACGAGCGTGATAAAGCCCATGGCCGGGAAATGCGTGAGACGTTTCAGAAGGAAGTGAGCCTTAAAGGTAATCTTCTGCAAGTCATCTACCTGATTCCATGTGTTTTGATTTTCGCTGGTGCACAGCACATCCAAAGTGGACTTGGCTATTTCATGCTTATACCCCTTGGCTGGGGCATGTACGCTCTCACCAAATTCGTCAACAAATTCACACAAGAACAAAGAGACCGAGTGTTCATGTGGACACTCATCATCATTTCAGTCGTTTCAATAACGATGATGATCAAGGGAATTGTGAAATGAAAATCGCTGCACTATTGCTTTCAGCTTCGATTATCTCCGCCGCCACAAATGTCCATGCTGGCCCTAGCTTTTCAAAGAATGAAAGCTATCAAACAGGTCAGGTAAGCGCAGACATACAAGGCTTCGGAAATCAGATTTTAGATCAAGCAGGCAAATCGAAGTATCTCAAATTTGATCTGCAAGGCACAGAATATGCCTACGTCATTGAACGCATGGGTTCGAACGATGTGCAATACACAGGCAACTCTAAAGACCTTCAAGGTGTGATTTTTATCCGTGTCAGAGCCTTCAAAGACGGTTTTGAATTACCCAATCAGGTCAGTACGTTCACACCTAGTAAATATAGTCAGGCTATCCGAATAGAAAAAATGGATCGTAACGACGAGCGCCCATATGAGTTTGATCTTGGATTGGATGACGAAAAAGAATTGTTCCTGATTGAGAGCCCAACCTCAACAACCAAGCTCGAACAGGTCGATACAATTAAGAAGCACGTTTCAAGAAAAGACAAAAAAAGCCCTTACGCTTTCTAAATGGAATTCATACCATGTTCAAAACAATCGGCGGTTTTGTATTTACAGCTTTGCTATTTTCAACAACTACACTCGTACAAGCTGACACAAGCTTTTCGAAGAACGAAAACTACAACGACCGACAAGTCAGTGCCGACATTCAAGGCTTTGGGAACCAAGTTCTAGACCAAGTTGGAAAATCTAAATACATAAAGTTCGACCAGCAAAAAACTGAATACGCCTACACGATTGAAAGAATGGGTTCAAACGATGTGACGTACACGGGCAACCCTGCCGATATGAAAGGTGTACGGTTTATAAAAGTACAACTCTTCGTGGATGGGACACCGGGGCATACTCAAGTGAGTTCGTTTACACCCAGCAAATATAATAACGCTATCAAAATTGTAAAAATGGATCGTGACGATGATAGACCTTACGAATTCGATTTAGGTATGGATTCAGACAACAAGCTTTATATAATAAATCAAAATGGAAGCACAACATCGCTACAACAGCTCAATGAAATCAAACGTAATATTCCGTTGACGGAAAGCCAAAAGAAATTCATTTGGTAAAACAGTAAAAAAGGCAGTAGTTAAAACTACTGCCTTTGATATTCATCAAGCTAAAGCGTCATCCACCTATGATTTTCAACCTTATAATCCTCTTCTCACCAGGGGTTAAATTCATTTCAGCCAGTTCACCAACTGCATGAAGATAAGCATCTTTCGTTGTAGGCAGATTTTGATCAAATTCTTCTTCAAAATCATGAAAGAACAAATTAGCTAATCTGTCAGCTTCAATAACTAAATCATAGCGAGCCAATTCTTCTGCTAACCGTATTCTTTTTGATTCTTGATTGTGAAGCCTCACACCCTCCACATAGTCATTGTTTTTCTTGTCTTCTAGCTCAAGCACAATCGTTTCATATGTATTCATTTTTAGTAAAGTTTGTTGTTAAGCGAATTATAGCATTTCACTTTAATCAAATTCACCATTAAGCAAAAATAAAAAAACAGACTCAAAGGTCTGTATTTATAGGCTTCCAATTCCCTCTAAATTCTTGATGCTTTTTCCGCTCAAGCTGAATATTCAGCTCTAGACTCAAACATTCGTCAATCTCATCATCTGTTTTTTTATGTTTAATCGGCTCTAAATCATCATCGTAATAGTTAAATGGCTTCTGTTTTCCTATTTTCATTTAACAGCCTCATTACCGATAAGCTCAAGACTTAAGTCATGGAGCGCAGAAACTGCAGACTCACTGAAATTGATAAATATAGGCGATCTGAAATTCATCACTTTGATTTTTGTTATCTTTTGCATTTTCTTAGTAAAGCTTAAAAACTTATCCCCCTTGACTCTGACTTTCACCAGAATCGACAACCTCTTTAACTGATCGCCGTCAACCTCAAGACTAAACGCTTTTAAAGCATTTACATCTTCAACTGTTATCTCCTTTTTCATTTATGGCTTGTTTGTTTGTATTCATTATAGCATTTTCAAAATGGTATAATTTGAGAAACAAACCTTCCAATACAATGAAAACAATAAAAAGATGGCTAATGATTATTTTAGCAATCGTCGCCATTTCAATTACAACAATCCACAATAGCTATGCAGAGCCAATAACAGGCCAAACAGCATCAGATCGAACAAGCAGCTTTGTGGGAACAGATGACAACGACGATGACTATGACGCAGTGATGGATAATTCAAACGAGGACGAATATCAATACTTAATTTCAATATTTATCTGGCTAACAAAAACAATCAGCGTATTTGGAGGGCTAATATTTATAGTCATAGCCTTTAAAAATATGGTTCTGTACACTGAAGTAGGCGCACAGGGCAAACACGAAGTTAAGAACAAGATGATTTTCGGTTTGATCATTGGTGTTTTAATGCTCAACATCACTTCTACCGTGGATTCTGTCGTTAAAACCTTCAACTCAGAATCTAAAGGGGCTTGCTATATAACCAATGAAGATGCATTTGAAGATTGGAAAATCGGTAAAAATAAGGATATGTGCTGGAGTGTTGCAAGCAGTCAAATATCAGGACCAACCTTTGATAAGGTGAAATCAATGATTGATTCGCAACATTCAGGAGAGCTAGAAGGGAATCTTAAAAACATAATATCTGGTTTACAGATGGTGGGCTTTCTATTTTTCGTGAATGCTTTATTTGCCCTTCATAAAATTTCCACGGGTTCAGGACAACGTAGTTTCATAGGCGTTATGGGACAGCTCTGCGCTTCTACATTAATAGTCGATTTAGTTCACACCATCGTCATGGTACAAGGGACTATGACCAAGCTAGGGCTTCAGGTGTAAAAAAAGCCCCATATGGGGCCTTTATTATTTTAATCTTGTCATTCACTTATGAATTGGTCGAAAAGACGCCTTGAGATTTCATGTCTACATTCGTTGTAGACTCCCCGTTTGATAAAAGCCATTTTCAGCACATTCTCTAAATAATCGAATTCTGTTGCGGTAGGGTCAAAATCGTAACTGACTAATATCCGTGCAGTTTTAAAAGCATCACGCAAAAGCGCTTCTTCTTCTTTCTTGTACTCAAGAGCCCAGCGTTTGTAATCAGCCAGAGTACCGCCCTTCTCTTCCACAGGCGTAGCCGGTGGCGTTGCTAAAGCTACGTCTAAGCTTACTTCTTCCTCAACCTGGACGATGCCTAGAGGCTCATACGATTCGCTCACACCAAGGGGAACAATCACGTCAGGCACAACGACAGGCCACTCATCATCCCCGATGCCTTGCGAAGGCTCAACAGAGGCTCCTGCAGGCGCTACGATGGGTGCTGGTGCTGGTGCTGGTGCTGGTGCTGGT
>Ga0160466_100244_pt1 | contig 37239 bp, 33 predicted proteins | sample HID1971M_E11MG_FD_108245 | JGI IMG/M metagenome (GOLD analysis project Ga0160466, IMG submission 108245) | Enriched millipede-associated microbial communities from UW Madison campus, WI, USA - HID1971M_E11 MG | ecosystem: Host-associated > Arthropoda: Insects > Digestive system > Unclassified ... | reverse complement strand
CGCTTCGGGCGTTCCGGCATTCGTCAGTGTTCTGATCCAGTCGAGCCACGCGTCTTCCGTGATACCTGCGCCTTGCTGCCGACTCCAATCGGCGCTGAACTGGGCGCATCTATCGTTAAGATCGGCGAGCAGTCGGTCGGGATCAACGGAAGCTTTGGGCTGCATCTGGCCAGTACGATTCTGAATGGACGGGGTTGCCGATTGGTTTGATGTCATGAGCCCAACCATCCAACTGGGCGCTTCAGCTATTTCGGTGTTTTTCGGATGCTTGATCCATTCGTAGGATTTGCCCGTATGGTGAACGGAGGGCGGAATCACCGTTTGGCTGCCCTCCCCGAGCAGCGCACACTCATTATGCGGAAGCGATGAGTCGGACTTCTTGTATTTCGTAAGCGCCATGCCTGCGGGCGCTCGGTAAAGGTAGCGCATTCCACGCGGCGTAGAAAAGCTGGGCGTATCGGGCAAATCACCGCCGCTCATCTGCTGTAGGAACTCAGTTCCCTTTTCGCCATCGACGTCGATGGCTACGATCCCACTTGGGCTACCGAGGACAAGGCCGATGTTCACGGTCGGCCACTTGCGCAGCCAGCGGTCGACATCGACCTGTTCCGGGACAGAGGCCTGCTGCCAGCCTTTCACGAGCGGCTTTTTGCCTGGATTGCGGCAGGACTCTTTGTGGCCGTCACTCATGTGCCGATGGTCAGGTGGACAAAGTGGGATGACCGGCCATTCCCAAGATCTGTAGGTATTGATTGCCTTTCGAACGATTGACTTCATTTGGACATTCCTCCTGTCTGATACTATTAAACCAGTGAAATTCACGCTGTTCGCTTCCGAGCCCAAAGCGGCATCAATTAGAGCTTTGAGAGCGCTACATTTTTAGGGTAAGTCCACGCTGGAAATGTTGAACCGAAAGTTGGAAACCTTAAGTTTCAACCTTTTTGCAATTTCCAGGAGGGAGGGCACAATGTGTTTGTTAATCTCCTCCAAACAATGATGTGGGTTTCCACAAGCACCATACTTAGAGGGCGGATCACAAGAAATACATATTTCTGTATCTAAGACATCCTGGGCCATTACGCTAACGCCTTGGCTTTCCAAATGGGCAAATGCCTCTTCAGGCGTGACATTATCGACTGGCTTCAAATAGATTTGGAAGCTGGCTATAAAGAAAGTGTATTTCGAAGTACTGTGATCGATAGTAAAACGGACTTCATAAGGGACCTTAAAAGGCTTGAGGTTCAGAGTCATTTGCCTCGTCTCCTTTTCTTGGATCAAATCAGAAAACAACTTTTTGCTGTATGCGTTGAACAGTTGAGGGTTGCAATAGCCACCCTGGAATGGAACTTTTGATATGCGCAATTTCAAGTTGGATTTTTCATGCAAGAATAGTTACGGATGTATCGAAATCAGTTCTCCGTATCGGTAAGAATGAATAAGACGCTCAGCACCTCCAGACCCAATACTCTAAGCACACGCATCACGTAAGGGCTAAGTATCCCGTTAATGTTCTGGAGAATATCCGAGACTGATTTAGCGTACGGGCCTTCTTGCGCCCTGCATTCAAGGCAAAGGTGATCATCGAACGCCTTAGATTCCAATACGTCAAAGTGCCTGTTAACTAAACCCTTGATTGTCTCGGTAGATTGATCGGGCCGAATGCGCAAGCAGACTTTGAAGAACGGCATAAAGAAGACGGTATGGCTCATCGGTTGAAACTCTTCGGGTAAATAAACATCGAAGCCGAGAAACGGGGGGAGGCTGCCTTTTACAGCGGCCTTCAACATTTCCGTGTTTCCTTCCCGAACGTAGCTCATGATCGTCTTCTCGCCGTTGGAATCATAAGACGGCTGAGGAATTGTATTTCCCTCGAGTATGTCCATAATCATGCGTGGAGCAAAATAGTAATCATAGAAGAAATCTTCTCGACCGCCACCTCCGTCAATAATGGAGAAGCTTACTTCGCTCACTACGACATCCAGCGCATTGGCGAAGTAAATGCGGATATTCGACTTGATCACATCCAGTTTTTCAGGCCCAAAGTCGGCAAACTTGATGGGCGTCGTCGGGAACCAGAGGACAGTCAGTTCTGAATTATCCATGTAAAAATGCATTTGAGACCCGAAAGGAGACGACTCCAGTCGCCGAACGGCTTCGTCAATCAGATGCTGCTTGCCGTCGGCAAAGTGGGTGTTGCCAACGCCTGTTATCTCTAGCGTAATGTTATCCAGATACTCTTTTTGCAGGTACCGATCGTACTCAGCAGCCAAATACCGATAGAAGCCGAGATCGAACTGCTTACCGGTCATCCCCGAGCTTTCAATATGTTTCAGCACATTCAGCACTGACGCGCATGCCGCGTCTCCGGGTTTGGTGTCCAATACTTGTTTCCATAAATCATGATTCTCCAAATAATCAATTGCATGAGAGCGGTTAGCCATGAGTGAATCCTCCATTTAGTTAAGGTTTACCGTGTGTGAACAACAACACGGTATTTGTCCGCCATGTTGGCGAACGGATGCCTGGAAACGACTACTTTTGGTTAAAGCGTTGGTTTCCAGCGCTATTCAATTTTCAAGGTGCAGAAGATTTCGATTGCCTTTCTAGCCGTAAGTCGGATCGAGCTTCATCCAGTCTCTCGTCAGGAAACGGGCTGAATCACTTACACTTCTAACTATACAAGTTAGCGGAGATGATCGAATTCAACGTCCGTTCGCACAAAAAAAGCCATCAAGGCTATTCGGGAGGGGTAACTCCCTAGTAGCCTTGATGGTCCTATTCCAGTTGCTGTTTTCCTCAAGAAATCATCAATTTAGAAAAATATCTCTTGAATTCTTCGATATACAATACTTATCTTCAATTTAATGGGTGATTTGCGGCTTGCAATTATTTAAATAGGACATTGGGTTAAATTTGGGGAATAAATGAGGGGGGAATTTCCACTTTTAAGTTAGCAAACACTACTGCCTGAATCGGGATTTTATCCACCTATACACAGTATCTTGGAATTCACTCAACGGGTTCCTGACCTGTTGCTCTCTGACGTTTTCTCTCTTCCTTACGAAGACCAATCCTGATGATTTTATCCAAGTCCTTTTTAGGCAAGTACTCGACAAGCTTTCTGGCTAGGTATGCCTTAGGCAGTGTTTTCAAAGTTTCTATCTTTTCTTTCTTATAGGCAGCTCCCAGTTTCCGGTTCTCTACACTCCTTGCCCTTCGAATTGACTTCATATAGTTGGTTAACACTTTTGCAATTCTCCCGCTGCGTTCCAATGCTACATTGTACTGGTAATCACTAAATGTTTTCTTAAGTGGTTCGGTTGACTGAAGGAATTGGATCATAAAATCCGCATCATCTTCCCGTTCAAGAATATCTTTCGCGGTATTTGGATTCAAAATGTCGATTTTATCAAGATAGAGTTCATGTGCGATTTCGACAATTCGTTTCTGGTGTTTACCGCGCAACTCCCGTTTGATGCCTGGATGCATGGTGCCCCTCCCTACTGTTTTTTCAACATCTTCTATTGTATCTCTAGGGTGGAAAAGAAGGAAAGTCCTTCTACAGAAACTGCAGGGTTGCAAACCAGGCTTAAAAATTCCATGTGTTCCTTCTATGTTCCAACGTGCTGCACGCCGAGCGTCTCGGCGTCATTCATATTATAATATACAATTATTTTCATAGTTGATCGCGGGATATTCTCTGCCGTGAATTCCTAGTTCGCCAGCAAATGAAATTGGTATTAGCCGGTGGCTAGAAAAAAAGAAAGCCTATCGGAAGAATCCGGTAGGCATGAGTTCGGCTCAGTAGTCAGCCAATCCAAGGTAGTGCATCGAGAACAGATCTTGGAAGCTGTTCGCGGAATACAGAGCTTCGAATCCGGACAATTTCCGGAAGGTGTTCTTGTTGGCCACGGTTAGGGTCGCGTAGGCGGATTTCGCCTCGAAGAAGCTCTGCAGGCGGGTCTTTCCGCCGTTGATCGCCTCATAGTACTTATAGACGAAGAAGAACGGATTGTCCCACTCCAGATGCTCCTTGTCCACCACCACGTAGCCGTTGACATACTTCCCATCTTTCGGCGTGAAGTTGGGAATATTAAGGTAATTAAAGGCTCCCCTGTTGACCGTCGGGATAGTATGGGCGATGGCGCTGATCATTTTACCCTTAGCCAGTCCGTCATGTACGACGCTTTCCGTGTCCAGCCCTGATGCTCCGTCGAACCCCCAGAGGAAGGCCGTATAGTAGTTCGCGTTTAGGCCGACGACGCTCTTGCGGTCGAAGAAGGGATTCTTGCCATCTGTCGCTCCGTTTGCATCGCCCCGTCCACCCACAATGAGATCCGTGACTCCCGCCTTGTTCTCTTTAGTGATGTTCGCGGAGAAGTCCTTATAGTAGGCGCGCTGCTCGGTTTCCTTGAAGAGACCGAATTCTTCATCCTCCTTCAGACGCTTCGTGAAAAAGGCGATATCGTCCTGAGCGAGTTTGTCTTGGATTTGGTATGGGAACGAAGCGGCGACGGTCGGAACGGATTTTCCGTCGGTCTGCTTCCGGTAGGCGTCGTAGTTGCCGATGTACTTGGCGATTTCACCCTTCGTCAGAGGCAGGCGGGAGACTGGCCATTCCGGAATCATGTTGATCGGAAGCTTATCCTGCACGATGCCGTAAACGGATACTTCCTTGAGGTACTTGCTGTCGTTCTTGAAGTTGGAATAGAGATAGTCGGACACGTACTTGTTTTCTTTATCCTGCTCGACTCCGTTCCACTCAGCGTTACCCTTCGAGAACTTCAGCTTATAGATATAAGAGAATGAAGGCACGTCGCCAGCTAGGCCGAAGATTTGAATCCCAGCGACCTTACCGCCTACCTTCTTCTGATAGGCTTTCAGGGCGTCGTAGAGCTTGGTCGCGTCTCCGTAGCCCTTGGCGTCGAACATGATGTTCTTGGTGTTCTTGAATTTTGCCGTGAAGCCCTTGATCGCCGTAAGGTCCTTGGAGTCGACCTTGGAGCTATTGAAGATGAAATAGTAATTGCTTTTTTCCGGTGTTATCCCGCTAGCGGCACTGGCGAATGCGCTAAACGGAAGAATGCAGATGGATAGAATGACGATAAATAGGTACCTATGCAGTCTTTTCACCTAATGTATCCTCCTAAGCAGTTTTCTAATATTAATGCTACCTTGCAAGTAAATTTTAGAAAAGAGAGAAATGGAGAAAGACGAAGCAGAGGAGGCTTCATCTTTCGAAAGTTAAATCTGATTCAGGAATGCTTCATACGCCCTCTTTGCCTCTTTTACTGAAACAGTTCGAAGTAGCAAGTGCGTTTCAACTTCGAATATGTGGATTTGCTCCTCAAGAAAATCTAAACCGGATGCTGCCAACAACAAATATCCCATGGCTTGTTTTTCGCTAATTTGTACTGTGGAAAGTCTAATTATCTGATTGGCTTGAATAATTGGCTTAATGGACTTGCGTCGCATTCTTGATTTGGCAAAGAACCAACGAATCAGGCCGACGAATCCGCTTTTCTCTTGATAGAGGAGATGCAATCTTGTCTCAAAAACAGGTTCGACTTCCTTCGGGGCAAGTCTGAGCATTCGCTCGGCAGTTTCCGTTGCAAGATGAAGCCCGAAGGAACGTTCCATCCCTTTGATTTTTTCCAAAGCCATCTTTAGAACGTACCCTAGAAAAATATCAGCCGAAATCGTCTCATCGGAGATAGGTCTATCTTTCAGAATTTGTACACTCATACTTTTATCTCTCCACTCACTTAGTTTGAATGCTCGTTAGAACTCGTTTCACTTGCCTGAGACTTGCTTTTTCCAAGAGCGACAAGAATGAATATGACTACTATGGCAGCAATAATCCATCCGTAGTGACGAGCAATGAAGGTGAAGCCCCAATTGACTACAGCGGCCGAGACCAGCAGGCAAACAATAAAGACAGTAGCCATACCTTTTATTCCGAAATAGGTAACACGGAACATTTTGTTGAAAATGACAAAGAAAACGATTGCGAGTATAAACAAGACTATGGTTTGAAATGTGTCCATGGTAATCCCCTTCTGCTAATAGTGTGAGTTGAAATAGGCTGAAATTTAGCACTTGGTAATATTATCTTTGAATGATATAGCATAGTCAATAAACATTTATGGTGTGTTAATAGTCGAATTATGCTCAGGTAAGCTTGTATTGAGGTGATACAAGCGTGTCTGATCTCGTAGCGAAGGTAGGAGAGCGAATCCGAAGGCTCCGAAAGGAACGGAACCTGTCACAGGAACAACTGGCAGAGCGATCTAGTTTACATACAAATTACGTCGGGCAAGTAGAGCGCGGGGAAAAGAATCTGACGCTTGAGACGCTTGAAAAGATCGTCTTGGGTTTGGGGGTATCGCTGGAGGAACTATTCCGCTTCCTCGGCCCGATGGAGCGAAAGGATGCGCTAGGGGAAATCGTCCATCTACTGTCCGAACGCACGGCGGAAGATCATGCAATGATCTTGAGGATATTGGAAACGGTGCTCGATTGGGAGAGAAACAAGAACGATCGTTAGTGAAAATCGGAAGGCTTGCGGCTCAGAGATCGGGCTGCAAGCCTTTTTTCTACGCGGACAATGAGCAGTTTTCGTTCGAGTTTGACTTGTACCTCATGCATGGCGCTGATGATGTCGCGGACTGTTTGAAAATGGACGGGACTGTCTTTCTCGTAGAGTGATTGCAGCACCGCATCAATGGTTGTCGCACAGGTTTCAATGCGATTGACGAGAAAGTCTTCCTTTTCGACTAAAGCTTCGTAGTCACTTGGGATCGACATCGGCTTAATCTCCTTTCATTAGAATTAGCTGCGATTAGTTAGAGTTTGTTGATATATTTTGGATGGATGCTGACCGTTTTATCGGTGTGGGCTAGGTAGAAACGCATGTTCCGGGAAGACTGGTTTGCTTGCTTGGTAAAGGCGGCTTGCAGCCCTTGATCTTCAAATGTGAAAAAGTTACGTCCGTTCTGACCGCCGAACAGAGCGATCATCGCGTAGTGGTAGCTGCCAGGATTGCAGATTCCGCCGCTGCCGAGCGGGACGAGCGCAGCGATTTCGCCGACGGTCAGCCTTTCTCTGCGATCAGGCCGCTGATCCAGCGCAAGAAGTAGGCAGGCGAACAGCGCGTCGGCGTTAGCCCTTCCCACGATCTGATCGGGTGCGAAGTGTTTGCAATTGATCGTCTCCCAGTCCAGCGAGCGTATCGTTGGCTCAATTGTAGGAGGAAACTTCTCTGCAAGCTTAGCCATCACGTGCTGGTTTCCGAATGCTTGCAAGAATCGGTCTAGCTGCACACGCGTCCGGTCGCCGTGCTTGGACTGCATCTTGGGCAGCAGCGCTCGGAAAAAGTCAGTGTACCGCAGGAGCTCGTCCAGGCTGAGGTCGACGCCACGTTCTCCGTCCTCGTGCCCCACCTGTTTAAGAAGGTCGTGCATTGCCCCCAGCCGCTGCGCGTCCGCCAACTCCAGTGCGTCGGGACGAACCAAGTGAGTGAGGAAGGCGGCGGTGTCATAGGGGAGGGAGCTGCTTCCGAACCTGTCCGTCCAGAATTTGAGCGCCTGGGCAGGCTCGAAGGCACCTGCCCTCACAAACTCATCCCAGGACTTAACGGCCCAAATGGCGGCTTGCCGTTGGGCGTAGGGTGCATCCTTTCGCTGCCAGAAACCACCGCGCCAGGACAGCGCGGCGCGTAGGGTCTCTGGACCGACTGTGCTCGGGGCGGCAAACTGCTCGCGCCACTGGACGAGCGGCTCCGTCGGATACTTGGCGTAGGGAAAGTGCGACATGTGCTCTTCGAAGTGCTCGTTGATGTAGGCGACGATGGCTTTTTTCTTGTTTTCACTGATGGTTAGGGTCATAAGTTTCATTCCTTCTCTCCTCATTTTTATTTTACAGATCGCTTAAGGTCTTTGCTGTAGCAATAGCTTCAGGCGAGACATAAAATGGTTCAGCCATTTCCGAAACCCACTCTAATGCGAGATTGTTTGGGCTGCCTTCGCGCTGTGGCGGACCATCAGCCCATTCTGTTTCATTGCTGAAGTGAATGTCATCCGAATCAATGGTGATGTACAGGTCCGTTCCGTCAAAGTACGGATTGACAGCATCATCTTCCAGATAGGTAAGTGCGATCCTTACTTTAAGGTCAATCGTATGTGATGGATACGCTTGATGTAGCTGTACTGTCGACACCGCCAGAATATGAATGGATCCGTCAGGATTAAACACCGTTTTGAGAAAATCCAAGAGCTTCTGTTGCAGGTCGTAACTCATAAAAAGCCTCCATTTCAGTAAGTTTGAAAATTATCTACTTGAGTTTTGCAAAGGAGTAGTAGTCACTACGGTACCGAGAGGAATGAAACAGAGTGCTTAAAGTTAGCCAGGCATTAATAAGTTAGGATTTCAGAGAACTCAAAAGTTCAAAGTAGCGAGAAAGCCCATCTATTAACTGGATCCAAAAGATTAATCTCGCTGCATTGGTGATGATAGTTTAATATCTAAGAGTTATTACACAGCAGTATTTATTGCGTCAAATGAATAAATAGTTTTGTGATTTTGAGTGACCAAGAAAACTAAAAACTGATTTTTTATTACTGAACACAGAAACAATAATTGTTTGTATAAAAAATTAAATCACAAACACACGATTTTTATTTACACACACAAAAACATATGGTATTTTATTCTTGTAGACAAGCTTCTACAAAAAACTATTAAGGGAGTTGTTGAAAATGAATCAAGCAATTGATAGGGAAGAGCTAGTGAACAATGTTTTGAATGATGACTTAGCTGGAAAGATTCATTTGCCTTGCATGGTTTCCAAACAAGGTTCGAGAATCGTATATCAGTTGAATCTGATGTTCCGGCAAATCACAAATTTATTCGACCACACTGAGGCTCGTCCTCTAGCAAAAAATGATTCTGTAGAGGTCATCGATATTAAAGCACTTAGAAATCGCTATTTAAGAACTGACAAGGTCAACGATCTTGCGAATTACATTAGAAACAACTTGGAATCTTACATCTTACCGCCAATTTCAGCTGTTTCTGAGAAGCCATTTTCATTCCGTCCATATGATCAAGAAAAGCTTATTGAGAAGTATGGAGAGGAATTTGACTTAGTGAAACACCCGTATAACATTGATAGACTACTTGAGGTAGTTGATCTCCTTCATGGTATTCTCATTCTTCGAGAATCTGATTTTAATGTGGAGATTTTGGATGGGAATCATAGAGTTGCCGCGATACAACAGTTGAGTGGTACTGCGGGAAGAGAGTTTAAAAATCTTCGTATAGGAGTACAGATTTTCTGTGAAGATGACTTGTCAAGACAGCGTCAAGCTTTTGTCGATATGAATACATCTACTCCTATCGACAAAACTATTCTAACTTTATTTAGTAATAGAGATTCATTGTCTCTGGCAGCAAAAGAAACTATTGGAGACAATCCAGACTATCTGATAGAGGAATTTAACCAAAGTGACAAGGATCATTACATTGGGTTTGATGCAATAAATGATTCTATTTCCAGAAACTCTTCGGCAGTACTTTCATTAAATATGGTAAAAAACATGCTCGTAAAATTTTGTTTTGGAGAATCGGGAACACCAAGGAAATTTACTACCTCACTCGACCCTAAAAGTTTAGAGTACGATAAATTACTTAAAGATTTTTCTCTCTTCTTTAAAACGGTGTTTAGAAGTCTTCCTCCGTTTAATGAAATCAAACATAGCGGACTGAAAATTATTCCGAATTTGAGAGAACAGTATATTTCATTAACAGGTGCTGGGCTATATATTATAGCTAATATTGGTTACATTGCACGTTCTAAGAATAAAGATTTGGCTCGAACTGCTATTGAATTAGGTAAACTTGATTGGAGGCGTGAAATCTCAACTGCTACAGGAGAAAATGTTATGAATGAACTATTTCGCTCAGGTATTCTTAGCGAGAATGGAAATATTGCAAGCAACAGGAGTGCTCATAATTCAACACTTGAGGCTGTTGTTAAAGCGCTGGGGATATAATATCATTCCAGGAACCAAAGAGTTTCCAGAAGAGAGTAGATGTTTCAAAACAAAAAATGTCCACAGTAGGGTTCAACTACTGTGGACATTTTATTATGAACAAGAGCTAAAATCATTTACAAACTCAATTAGAGGTTGAAGGTTAACATCTTCGATGAGATGCCCCCAAGATATTCGAACAGAGCTTTCCACTAGAGGCTTCTCTAACCCCATGGATATTAAAACGTGACTTGGTTTGTAGTCTTTTGAAGTACAAGCCGAACCATTTGATATTGCTATATCGTCTTCCAAGAATAACATTAATGCTTCAGAATCAATGCCAGGAAAACTTACATTTATAGTTGTTGCAGAACAAAATTCCTGGTTTCCATTGATTATATGTGGTACTTTAGTGAGCTGATCAAGAATTTTTTCCTTTAAGGCTAAATTCTTTCTTTCTCTTATGGAGTGCTCTTTTAAAGCTAAGTTCGCAGCTTTGCCAAACCCTACAATCAGAGGAACAGGTAAAGTTCCTGGCCTTAGCCCGTATTCCTGTCCTCCTCCAAATATAATGGGCGATAAAGGTGGTAGTTGATAGTCTCTCCTACGAGTAACTAAAGCTCCTATCCCCTGTGGGCCATATATCTTATGTGCACTTATACTTAGAAAATCATACATAACTTCTTTAAGTTCAATGACATTTTTTCCAAAAGACTGAGCAGCATCAACATGAAAAAACGTCTTGGTTGTACTTAAGTACTCTCCAATTTGCTTCACTGGTTGTATGATACCAGTTTCGTTGTTGACGTGCATCAAGCTTACTAGTAGAGTTTCAGGTCGAATGAGCTTTATTATTTCATTCGAATCTACACGCCCAGAGGAATCGACTGGAACGAGATCGATTTCAAACCCTAAACTCTTCAAGTGATCGAGAGGCTCCAGAATAGCTTTGTGTTCAATTTGGCTTGAAATGATATGCGTTCTTGCTTGAGTAATTCCCCACTTAGCTAAACCAAGTAAAACAAGATTGTTGCTCTCTGTTGCTCCACTAGTAAAAATCACTTCGTTTGAATCTATATCTAGGACAGCCGCGATTTCGCGGCGGGCCTGTTCTACCAACTCATTTGCTTTTCGACCATAAACATGCGTTCTGCTACCAGAGTTTCCGAAGTTATTTTGATAAGTAAATATCATTTCTTCTAGAACCCTGTCATCAATAGGAGTTGTTGCATTAAAATCTAAATAAATGGTCACAGCTGAATTTCATCCTCCCTCTAATTACTTAGCTTCCGTGAGCACAAGACCAAATAAATCCTCAACGGATTTTATTGTTGAAAGGTAGGATATTCCTCGATGAAGATGTAACCTGAAGTATTTGGATAAAGTAGCTGGATCAGTCCCAAGCCCATCATTCATACATCTTTGAATAATTAATGCTTCGAAAATTTCGCTGTATTCTCCACCAAATACATGCCAGCTCATTTCAACATTACTATCTGATGGAATGTCAATGTTACTTGGAATTGTAGATTCCTGAAGAGAGTAACATAATGCCCAACGGCATAAAACATTCCAGTTTTGAATTCCCGTTCGTCCCTTCAATCGAGACAACTGATCTTTCGCTTGATTAGATAATATTATTTGTTTTATAATCATACTCTTGCTTCACCCTTGAAATAACCTTCTGTTATTTTAGTTTCTCGCTCGACGGGATCAAAGTTTAACATGTAACATTTATTTATATATTGCTCAATAGAAGTGAGGTATTGTCCTTGTATCTCTGTATCAGTAGAGAGAATAATTACTTGATGACTTGCATTTGGTAGATATTTTTGTACAAAGTTGAGACGATGCGAAGAATCGAGACGTCCCATAGGTGTGTCAATAATAATAGGTAATAACCTTCCAGATGCTTTTGCTAGACCCCATAGAAACGATATGGCTAACATTTGTTTTTCTCCAGCGGATAGTCTTGATTTTGGTAAGTCTTGACCTTCAGTATCAAGCAATTTAATCTCTAAAGTTTCATTATTAATAATTACTTTTGAAACAAGGGATGTTTTATGAACAAGAAACAAAAAGGCTTCAGTAATGTGTGTTGAAAGACTTCCTAGTTTCTTTAGTTTTAGAAGTTTTTTGAATTGTTCCATTTTTTCTTGAGTTTTAATCGCAAATTCAAGAACTCTCCTTGACTCCTGTTCTTTGTTTTTGTTGTTAAGAATAACTTCTAATTGTTTTCGATACTCTACAAGCAATCGTTCTAATTCCAACTCGTTCTGGACCAGATTTTTGTCTAAACTTTTAATTGTTTCATCAATCTGACCCGATTGTTGAGATAACTTTTTTATCTCAATGAATAGTTGGTTTGTCGTTGACTCATCGACTTCATAAAGTAAATGTTCTTCTGTTAATTTAAGTTGATTCTGCAATAGCTTTAAAGTTTGAAGTTGTATTTCTGTAGCATTACAAAGATTCTGGCTCTCGTTGCCCAAAAACCTTTCAACAATTTCGATATTCTTTGGAGAAGTCGGAAAAAGGAACTCATTAGTAACCTGTTTTTCATAAGGTTTGCGTAGATCTTCTAAGACCGTTATAATTCTTTGTTGCAAATCACGTGAACTATTAAATGAAATTAAAGCTTCAACAACTGCTTTCTCATGTTGTTTAATTACTGGTAACACAGTAGAAGACTCTTTGCTAAGTTTTTCAGTCTTCATGTTTTCTAGAACATCATGTAACAGATGTGATACCATGGTTAAGGGAAGGCTTGATGCAGCCAGTGCGTTCATCTTTTCTTTGCTTTCGGAAATTTTTAATTCTAACGAAGTCTTTTCATGTATAAGATCGGTCCTTGTCTTGGATAACTCTCCTCCAAGTTTTATATAGTCGGTTTCTTTCTTCTGTATGTCATTGTTAAGCTGTAACAATACTGTATTCTTGCTTGCCAATTCTTGTCTTAAGGTTTGTATTATAAGCTGTTTTTCTTGAATTTCTTTTTTAATGATATTCAATTCATGATTATCTTCAATATCTGGAATCTGCTTTTCCTGTTTGGTCGTAATTTTTCTCATATCAACAATTAACCGATCAACAATGTCAAGACCCAATAGTGCCTGAATAGATTGCATCATGGTTTCATTATTGTCGGTGTCGCTTGCTAGTTTTGCTATCTTTTCTCCATCGAAAAATATTAAGTTTGCAATACCATAAGGGAGCAATTCCTCTACGTAGGTTTCCCAATTAAGAGATAAGTAGCTGTCAAAGGTACCATCTTTCCAAACTTGCATAGCTTCTCTTATTCGAATATTGCCTCTTTCCCATGACCGTCGAATTTTAAGTAACGTTTCCTTATTTTCGAATTGGGTAGTGATTCGCAATTCTACCCAGCACTTATCTGACAAATAATTCCCATTTCGGTGCATGCAAGCTTCGAGATAATTGGAATAAGAGAGGCTACTTTCTTTAAACGAAGGGCATCTTTGTCCATACATAAGCAACAATACTGCATCTAGAATGGTTGTCTTACCCCCGCCATTCATTCCCCCAATTAGTGTTATTGATTTTCCGTCCTTAATGTTAGGTGTTAGCGATAAGTGGTGTTCTCCACGATACTGTCCAAAATTATATAGACCCAGTTCTTGTATAATCAAAACCTTCACCTCACTATTGCTTACTCATAAGAAGTAAACAAATAATCAAAATCAAGCTGTTTTTCCAACTCTATTTGACTATTGTTTTTCTGTTTCTTGTATTCAAGGGCATCTTCTTCATCGATGTAGAAAGACTTCTTTATTTCATTTTCTAGTTGATCTAAGATACCTTTACGAACGGAATAACCATAGTTCTGTTGCTCAATGTCTAAAAGAGTGGTTTGCAAATGGAAAAAGAGGTCATCCCCCTCACATAAATCTTTAAGTAAATTCCACTCTTCATATCCAAGCGGCTTTTTATTAAAATCGCTCATGTATGGATAAGTTTCACCAGTTACCTCCTGGTAAATACGAGGTAATGCATCATCAAATTCATGTTTGTTTAACATCCAAATACGCCTAATTTCACGCAATTCATCATCTGAAATAAGCTTTATTTTCCTAAGTTCCTCTGGTCCTTTTTGGCGAACTTCTTGTTCAACTTGGAGGAGCCGTCTTAACCAATGTTCCCTCCAATATTTTGTATATGGGCCATGGACAGCTTGTTCGTTGTGAATCAGAATATTTCCATCCATTTTTCTAAAATCTCTTCTATCACGATCATCGATTTTACCTGATGCGTCAGCTTTACCTAATTCATTCCGAAAATTCAGCATTGGTGTCATCCAAGCTTTTTCAGAATCATTTTGAATCATAGCTTTCATAGATTTATCTTCGCTCACAAGTGTGCATACCCAACATCCAAATCGACTGTTTCCACAGCTTGGAGTACTTGTATCTACTACAAGGGGACAGTCATTATCTGAAGTCGCGCCGCGGTACATAGTCAATAGTTCTTTGTTTGAAAAATCCCAAGGATTTTGGTATTGCATTAGATATGTCCATACGTTATCATCGGACCAATCTTCAATTGGAGTGAATACGAGTGAATTGGGGAGACTCGCGTTCGGACTAAGATCATCACGTATTCTTTTATTCTCATAAAAAATCATATTGTTGGCCCGGTTGGCGCTCTCAGCTTTACGGGTACCTAGTACAACTATGGCCTCACCGTGTTTGGCAACCACATCTGTAATAAATTTATTTGAGGGTTGTATCTTTAGTCTGGAAGTACACCATCTCATAGTGATTCTTGGAGCAGGATACCCCTTGCCTATTAAATTCACCCAGAAGGTATCTTTGGTCTGTGGACTTAGTCTATGTGGAACAATTGGCATCTGCTCTTTGGCAGCTTGTGCTTTTAATTTGTCGTGAGAAAGAATAACCCATAGCGACATAACAGGAGATTCAACTAAAGTATCGGTGCTTATTACATGGATATCCTTATTCCTTTTGTCGACAGGTAGCTTCAATATAGCATTCCATACTAGCTGTAACGTCGCAGTAGAGTCTTTACCTCCGCTATAACCTACTACCCAAGGTATATTATCTTCTAAATAAAGACGCTGTATTTTTTCTGTAACTGTATCTATCATATCCCTAGTTAGTTTTGTACTCATTGGAGTTCCACCTTCTTATTACTAAAATATGCCTTTTCGGCACAGTCTTCATCTTTGGATAAATGAAGTCCGAGAATTCGCTTTAATTCAGTAGCTACAAGAGTAATATTGTTTCTTGAATTAGAAACTTTACCACCCACTAAAGCTCTGCCTTCCCACTGGGAGTTACTCCTATGCCAATTAACGGTTTTTAATTTCTGAAGCTGGTTTTTCCAGTCAGAGCTATTCTGAATAAGTATCCTTCCTGCTTTACCGATTGCACTTAATACTACTGCATGGGCATGGATATAATCTCTCCTGAGTTCGGCGGCTGAGACTTCTCCTCTTTTTACAAGCTGCCATTCATTAATGTTTTTAGATAACTCAGTCCAAAAATCAATAGCTAAGTGAGTCTGGGACGAAATATCTAGGTCGTTCATATCCTGCAAGAGATCCAGTGTTGCATTGTGAACCCCACTTAATGTAAATAGTTTATGGGAGCGGTTGGAGATTGTAGATTTCTCCGTTTCGGTTAGTCCGTTAAACATCGAAACCCCCGATATAATATCTCGTGCCATTTGAGCGTAAGGATCTCTATAGTCGTAAAGTAAACTCAACGACTTTGTAGGCCTTACCGAATACCTGTTGAGATCAGCGAACATTTGCTGAGAACGTTTTAAGCCTAAATCAACGAAAAACACCACGGAAATGGTTTCGTCACCTAATTCCGGGCGCTCCTTTAAAGCGGCTTCGATGGCCGCCCGACGATGCTGGCCATCATTAATAATGAATTGTGCATCCATTGGAATTTTTATAAATCCAATATTATAGTGAACGGATTGATCAGATGCGGGAGAGAACTCGATTTTACCGTCCACAGATGCAGTAAGGGCTGAAAATACATATGCATCTGAATTTTGTACTAAATAGGAAGCTATTTCTGGAATTCTGGCTTTATTAAGCACACGTTGAGCCCTTATTTCAGGAAGAAGTTCGTCTTCATCAAAAAGAAAAATCTTAGGAATTATTCTCATTGGGCACATTGAAATGAAATATTCTTTACCTGCTTGAATTCCCCGAATTGCAGGGAAGTTGTAGTAAAATGCATTTTGCATTGCTAATCCCCCTATGGAAGTCTCTAAAATGCATCTGGAAGTATTATAACTCACTTCTAATTGTTTGTCATAATCTTAAAATAGCAAATAGGCACCTTCTCGGGTGCCTAAGCTGAATACAAGGAATAATTACTAACAGTTAGTTTTGTTATGACTCTATATACCTGTTTCAATTGAGGAGAAGAGTTCGTGTAACAAAACAGGATTTCGCCCAATGGATGATACGGAGAACCATATCATAAATAGGGTGAAATTCCATTATTTAAATATTTAGCGGGCTACCTATTATCCCTAGTTATTATATATAAATAGTACAAGACATAATAAAGTGTGTTAGGTATAATAATTACATTACAGGGATATGATGGGGTTGAATGTGTGAGCGCCGAAATTATAGATTCCAATATTGAAAGATTTAAGGCTGATCTACGAAATGGCTCCTTGAGTCATAATGATGTAGTTGATCGACATGTATTGTTCGGAACACCTTATATTTTTCGGGCTGAGGAAGATATGTATTATTCATTAAAAAAAGTTATTGCTGAAGAATTCGCTGTTAGTACTTCGAATGTTTTTATGGCTGGATCTGCTAAACTAGGCTATAGCATTGCTCCAAAGAAATTGTGGAGACCAATTCAAGAAAAATCGGATATTGATATGGTCATAGTATCAAATCAATTATTCGATTTATTTTGGAAAGAACTGCTGGACTTTAACATTAATCTAACTTATCGAAATGAAAAAGAACAAGAAATGTATGATGAGTTTTTGGAGTATTTCTTTAAAGGTTGGCTTCGCCCGGATAAGTTTCCTTTCAAATATCCATCAAAGCAAAAGTGGTTCGACTTTTTTGCAAGCATATCTTATAAAGAGTATGACAAACGTAAAGTAACAGGTGCGATATATAGAAGTGAACACTTCTTCAAACTCTATCATGAGTTAAATGTTAAGAAACTTAGAAGCGGGGTGCGTTAGAATGCTAACAATGGGAATAGCAACTAATAAGAAGATTATTGATCTTTTTAATATGATGAAGGAAGGCACTCTCGTTCTTCAACCAAGTTTCCAAAGGAATTTAGTATGGAACAATAAGCATAAAGAAAGATTTATTGAAACAATACTTTTGGGATATCCTTTTCCTGAGGTATATCTTGCAGACGGAAAGATAGATCTAAAGACGCAGAAGTCTTTGACACTTGTTGTTGATGGACAACAGCGGTTAAATACTATTTATCAATACGTAACTAATGATACTGAGCTAATGTTAAAAAGCTCTCCTAGATTTATTCAACTTACTGAAGAGCAAATGACAAGTTTCTTTGATTATAATGTTGTAGTAAGGGATTTAGGCAGAATGAAGATGGAAGATATTAAAGAGATATTCAATAGAATCAATTCAGTACAGTATGCATTAAATGCGATTGAAATAAACAATGCTCTATATGAAGGTGAATTTATTCAGACAGCCAAAGAAATTTTACAAACCAATATACTAAATGATCTTGATGTGTTCGGTGGAAGTGAATCTTCACGTATGAAAGATCTTGAATATATCACGCTTGTAATGTCAACAATTGAAGTTGGGGGCTATTTCACTAGTGACTCCGAGGTTGAACAGTACATTCAGCGTTATGATGACGAATACCCTGATAAAATTAATATTAAATCAGATCTTATTGACGTACTTAGTTTAATTAAGGAAGTCGCGCTATCAACTGATTCTATTTGGTATAGAAGGTCGAGTCTTTTCTCATTAATTGTCGAACTTGTAAAATTCAAAAGAAGAGTCGGCTATCTACCAGAAACTCAAAAATTACGTGATACGCTTGTTACACTTGAAGGTGAGATTTTAAGCAATAAGGGTAAGGAGAAAACCACCAATAAGTTTGCGAAGTTTTATAATTATATATATCAAGGCACAGCAGGTCGTGTGGGAAGAGCAGCTAGGGGTGAATTACTTGAAGAATGCTTAGGTGCACTAAGTGAACCAACTAAATAGTAATTTAGAGTTCATAGTAATTAGATAATGTTGTTCAAAACCTTTTAGTCTGCAAGCTGGTATCCGAATTCAACCGGAGCCAGCTTTTTTTAATTATTGCTCCTGTTGTACAATTTCGCCTTCAAGACGATACGAGGAACCTTATCATAAGTGACGGCGAAAAATTGGGTTCTTTACAGCCATCCTCCAGTTCAACCCATAGTTGGTTGAAGTAGTCCTCGACCTGATTGATGAGCGTCGAAGGAAGTGCTCTGGCGTGGCGCAGGACGACAAGATCCTGCTGAGTCTTGATGATCTGCATTCGTCCGTCCCTCATGAAAATAAAAATGGCCCCTTTGAGAAAGGAAGCTTTTACTAGATCGCAAATATGATTTATGTCCCAAAATTTTCTTAGGGAACTTCGAGATAAATAAGAAGAAAAATGGGAAATAAAAATACTCTTTATTTTGTGGGAGAACGTGATAACCTACAATAGATCAAAAGAGAGGTTAGCTTTATGAGACAAACAAAACTCATCCTAATGGAAGGTCTTCCGTCTACAGGGAAATCAACAAATTCAGGATTTCTTTTAGACCAACTTGAGAAAAGCCGTCGACGTTCAAAATGGATTCATGAAGTCGCCCGGCCGCATCCTACACTTTTCTTCTTCGAGGCTTCCCTGAACGAAAGGGAGTATCGCAACTATATTTCACGCTTCCCTCAAACGGCTTCGGCTTTGGGGGAACTAGCTATTAAGTATGGAAATTATTATGGAATAGATCTATTGGGAATTGAATGGAATCAAAATGACCTTTTCACCGAAGAGGCCATCCTCGACTTAAAGCAATATGATGTTTGGAATTATTCAATCAATCGTTACGCGGAGATCGCTTTGGAGAAATGGAAGTCCTTTGTAGAAAAGCAGATGACTTCAGACGAGATTGTCATACTGGATAGCAGTATCTTTCAGTTTCAGATCTACAGTTTTCTATTGGCGGGTAAGATATATGAGGATTTGCGTTGTTTTATAGAGAGGCTCTTCGATATAATTTCTTCGCTTAACCCTACACTGATTTATTTTTACCGGAAGAACACGAACGACACCATCGACTATCTCATTCAAGAGCGTGGAGTGCGCTTTCTGGATAGTATTTGGGAAAGAGATCGAAATCAACCTTACTATAAAAACCGTCCTTCTGGCAGCGAAGGTTATAAAATGTTTTTGCTCGATTACGGAGAATATGCAAATAGGCTCTTTACCATTGCACCAGTTCCAAAATTGGCTTTAGAAATTACCGAGGGGAACTGGTCGAAGTACCAACATTCATTACTCCAATTTTTTGAATTACCTTATATGGAATCTGATCAAAAGTATGGACAGTATTCAAGCGGGCGGTACCACAACCGTATTCTCAACCAGATTATCGAAATCTCAGGAGATTACTTGATAGCACCAAACGGTGGGAGAAAGCGAATTGTACCTAAATCAAAAATGGAATTTTCTTTAAGTGACATTCCCGTAAGAATTCAAATTGATGAAGAAAAACTTGTTCTTACAGGAGAACAGATTTGTGAGCAGTGGACGACAAAAGGGACTGTATTTAATAAGGTAGTGGACTAAAAGAACCGGACATGGAATGTCGGAAGCCTAATAGCTAGCCGTTACGTACAGCACGGAGAACCGTATCACAAGTAACGGCGAAAAATGTTGGCTTACGGTGTAGCCTGACTCAGAAGTTAAAATAAAACACCAGCAGGACGTTCATGCTGGTGTTTGGTATTTTATTTTTCCATTAGTCGTATAGTGCCCGCATATACTTCTTTAAATCCCCGGATCTCCCATACCTTCTTAAACTTCTCGGTACATGGAATTTCGATCCCTTTTCGTTTCTCATGATAAAACCTTCTCGCTCTTTGGTTAACTCAGATAGATTGTTTTTCAAGTAAATATTCCCTTCTGTCAAAATAGATTGTGTGTACTTTTCAATATATTTTGCTTTTCTTTATTTTATGCATGAAAAAAGGGGAATATTTTTCTGCTATATAGACAACTCATAATCTTGTAAAAAAAGGTAATATTTTGTATCCTATTGTAGTGCGCAAGTATCATATAAGGGGATCTGGAACAGTGGCGAGGAGAAGGAGAAAAAAACAAGCGAGTCCGTTAGAAGCAATTATAGGTTTTATGGTTCTCGGAGCGTTTTTATTGGGGTTTAAATCCACGCAATCTTTAACGGCTGGAGTATTTTCCGGGTTAGCGGTTTTAGCTGTTTTTTTCATGGTTATGCTCATTATTAGACAAGCACGGATGGAGAAGCTGAGAAGGTCAGGAATTGCGGAAGTTGATAAGATGAGCGGGAGAGAGTTCGAGCATTACTTAGGACAACTATTCAAGGCTCATGGATACTCAGTAGATGTTACGAAATCGGCAGGAGATTTTGGGGCAGATTTGGTTATTGCAAAAGAGGGACGAAGAATTATTGTCCAAGCCAAACGTTATTCAAAAAATGTTGGAATCAAAGCTGTGCAGGAAGCATTCGGAGCTATTATGCACTACAAGGCAACCGAGGCGTGGGTAGTCTCCAATAGTGGGTATACTGCTGCTGCAATAACACTTGCAAAGTCGAATAACGTAAGATTGATTGATCGAAACCAGTTGATTGAGTTGGCGTTGAAAATGAATACTGATTTTGTGTCTAGGCCCAAGAGTATTGCTAAATAACTATGGTTTTGAGGGGATTGGTAAAACCAGTCCCCTTAGATCTTCATAATCATCCGGTATGCTTTAGAAGTTGGTTTAATGGGCCGAGTAGAGCATTGGAAACGAAACATCTTCGTAATTAGAATACATGAATTACTCAAACATTCGTTATCCCCTAAATCTGTTATCCTCTTTGTAAAGGGCTTTCCGTATTTACTACAGCCCAGCGATCATACAGCTTAATTAGCTCTGCTTGATAACCATCAATCGATTGCCCGAATAAACCAGCTTCATGTGCCTGAGCGCCATAGAGCATATCGAAGCGCCTCCGTAATTCATCCCATTCCATTAGCCCAATCCCCCATATTGTTTAAGTTTGAATTCGAGTAAAGCATAAGGGAGGAGCGAGATTAATTAAAAATTTGTCCTCGCTGTAGGATTAGGCAAGAGTTATGAAGGGATTGACGGTTTGCTTCGGTTCTCTTGGTGTTTTACAGTAGTTCAGGAATCTTGACTTTGCAGAGCTTAACTACAAAAACGCAAGTCGCTTTTGGGACCAGCATACCGCCGCGCGGTACATTAGGTGCAGTTTTTACTGCTAACCCTGGTTCAAAAAAGGTGGCTATTATGTGAAACGGCGCTTGTTCATTGTATTAAGCTAACGGGCAGTATAGTGTAACTATCAGTAGCACATTTATTTCTGCTTATTGGAAAAAATAAGATATCCCATTAGCGAGGTGTGTAGCATTTGAGGAAGGTGATTTTGGCACTCGTGTTAGCGATCACGTTAATTGTCCCGTACAATAATTCAGCTTTGGGCAAAGAAGTATCTCCAGAGCCCAATTCAACGTCACATTGTCAGTTAGTGCAACATGCCTTCATGATCGAACTCTATCCGAAAATAAGGACCTTCCTCAGTGAAAAGTATCACTCAGATTTTAGCTTCGCAAATGCTCGCGTGCTACCGATAATAAATTCGGATTATCTTGTACCTGAATTTAAGATAGAAGGAATAGTCACAACAAGTAATAGCTCTGAAACAGTACAGTTTACCCTTCGGGCGGATCGAAACAATGGATATAGAATAGATGGTTTGAATGTTGTTTCTAGGCAACAGATTTGGCCCGAACGTTAAATTAACGGGAAACGATAGCACAAAGACGTAGGGCTGCCGGCATGATCGGCAACCCGTTCAGCTATCGGGTAGTTTAGCGTGGCGGATTGATGGACTGACTTTAGCTAAGAACAAGAAGTTAGAATGAAAAAATACTTCTCAAGAAATACTTACCTTGAGGTGATGATATGCGAATGTTGCAAGCCTTGTTCATTTTGTTATTATTTCTAGAACCCAATCCAGTAATTGCTTATTCGGAGCCCCTAAATTCAGTTAATACAACATCAAGAGAAGAACTTCTTGAGGAAACTTTATTCGGACGATACCTTCCCTATCTTGGAAAAGAGTATCAAAATTTTATTTCGTGTCCGCAGATAAATATTGAAAGGATAAACGGTAATCTTCTAAGACACATGGTTACTGTAAGTGCTTTGAACTACGAAGGGCATCATGCGCCTTCATACGATAGAATCCAATTTATTTTGTCTGATACACCTGAATCTGGAGTGAAAATCATGAAAGTAACAATTCAAAAAAATATTTCTGAAAAGGAAAGCCTTATGCAATGCCGTAAGAGCTGAGCTATAATTACGTAACCCTGATTACGCTAACGGGACACGTTAGCACAAAGACGCAAGGCTGCTCACATGATCGGTAGCCTGTTCGTTAACGGGAAGAATTCCGCAGTAAGCGAGGAATAGTTTATAAGGACGTGAATGATTTGAATATTCATTATTTATCGGAAACTGAGTATCTGGTTAAAGATATCTTTGTTGATCAAATACATGAGCGTCTATATTGCATATTTGATTTGGAAGGAACGGGCATTCTTGTTGAGAAGGAGTACATTACCCAATTTGGCGCCATTATTTATCAGAACGGAAAAGTATTACGAAAGTTCAGTTCCTTGGTAAAATCGCCGAAGTTAATTCCGGAAAGTGTTGAGCAATTAACGGGGATTTCGAACGAAAGATTAACCAATGCCCCTGCATTTTCTGATGTATACCAGCAGTTTCTAGAATTTTGCGGAACGGCAGTATTGGTTACGCAAGCCGGGTATGAATATGATCTTCCAATACTTCTGAAACATTGTCAATTGAGTAATTTATCACCATTCTCGAATCCTGTCATCGACACCAAGGCATTATTCGCCAAAATACATCCCGAGCTTTTTGATGTGTTTAGTACTGACTATCTTGTAGGGTATTACCAAATCAAAACAAATGATATTAAACGTCATAATGCATTAGGTGATTGCGTTTTAATAAGCAGGATACTTGATCAAATATTGATGGAATACAAACAACGAAATGTACTCGACTTCAATATCGAAGAAGGTATAACGGTTAAACGATTTGTTATTCCTGCGATGTACCTTAAGGAAGAATAACTTCTGAGTCGCAGATGGCGACACATACGATAGTAGAGGAGCTTGCAACGATGCTGCTTCTCTTGTTTATTGAAGTAATAGGCAGGCAATTAAGTAGAAATATGATATTGATGAGTAATAATGTAGTTCTGATAAGGAGGGGAAGGGTGAAGTATTGGACATATATTGGCATGTTCTCATCACTAGGAGCTATAGCACTATGGCTAGTTCTTAACTTTATTAACCCATACAATTCTGAGCCGGCCAGTAATGATGTTTTAGTAAGAACGGGCTTATTCCTATTAGCCCCAGCATGTGTAGCATTAATTGGTTCAATTATTAACAAACGTATTATTATGTTCATTGCATTCTTCTGGTCACTCCCTATAAGCCTTTACTTAGCGATGACGCCAAGTATCTTCAAGTTGTTTATAGTTACTTCTTTAGCTACCTTCTTACCGCGATACTGATGAGGAAGAATATTAGTTAGAATGATTTGCACTAACGGAGACGATCGTACAATGATGCAGGGGTGCCGCATAATCGGCAGCCCGTTAAGTTATCGGGCAGTTCGGCTCAATATATTAAGATGTGTAATATGGTAAAATTAGTAATATAAGGGGGAGAAAATGATGAAATCAATTCTAGGGATTGCTTTTTATTTTTGTGCCCTTTTGCTTCTGGTTTATTATTTTGTAGGGGTTAGTTTCATTAAGGCTGTACAGATGGCAGTGCTTATAACCATGGTACATATCTTAATCCTTCTCATAGGCAGCTTTTACAAGAGAAAAGAGAGACGTAAGTGACGAAGCTAAGGGGAGCAGTATTTCCTTTTCATTACGACGGGAAACGATAGTTTAAATCAAATTGATCGCAGCCAGGCAGTAACCGGCTGCTGTTTTGCAATATACTAGAGTATCTCTATTTGAATTCACGGCTCGTAACGGAAGGAGTTCAAGCTTGTGACAACAACTATTTACGTAAAAACAAGTTCTTATGATTTCTGGTGGGGCGTCTATGGAATGGAGTCTCTAACAGGATGGGAAGATATCGTACTGTATAGAGATAACAAGCAGGGGAATAAGCTGATTACACTCTGTGTGTGCACGAAAAATTACTTTCGAAACGTGGTCGAGGAGTTGAAGGATGATCCTTTCGAGGCGGACTTCGTTCAGAAAATACAAGAGTTCCTTGTTGGAGATAAGATCCGCTATCACTACTATTATGACCGTCCAGAAGACGAGGATCTTTATGAATTGCCTTATGAAAAGTTGCCGCGCAACGAGCATGGCTTGTATCCTCGTTCATTGGAAGTATGGTATCCGAGTGAAGGTATTGATGAAGCTGTCATAGAAGCATGTATCAGGGGAATTAGCTGCGAATATCTTGAGCTAGAGACTAATCATATTTCATTTATTGAGCCGACCGACAGGGAGGAGGCGCTGCAAGCTTATTCGGAGCATATAGCTCGTTTCGGGGGGGATGTGAAGATGGTTTTCACGGAAGAACTGATTCAGTCAATGATGAAACAAATGTCACTTACGCGAGAGGAAGTAGTGAATCTGCTTGATCGCAGCGTGTACCAGTAACCAATAACGAATTAATGAGTATTGTGTTACGTTAACGAGGAACAATAGTAAAAACAATAAAAGCTTCTCTAAGATAATATCTGTATCCAAAGCCATTCTGAAGCCATATTGCAGATTGGCTTTTTTATGCTAAAATTAAATTGACGTCGTATGATTTTAGTTACCAAAATCAATAAAGGGGCGTGAATTGTGTGAACGACAATACGATTAAAGTCGGAGTTTCTAATAAAGAAGGTCAGCTTGGTTTTATGTTCACTAAAGGCGGACATCGGGAGGGAGCAGGAAGGAAGAGCATCGGCGTAACGAAGAAAGTTTCCCTTACTTTGACGGATGAAATGTGGGAGAGACTAGATATGCATTGTGAGAAGCATAGAGTATCCCGTTCCGAAGCACTCCGTCGATTAGTGGAAGCGAACTTTAAATAAAGTGCAGGTGAGATGCATGCTCGTCCAAGTCGCGCATGATGCGCTTCTGCTCGCGCTACAGCACGTTTTACGTGCGGTATCGGCTAATAATCCAATTCCCATTCTCTCGGGAGTGAGAATACACACCAATGAGGATGGAATTATTATGACGGCAAGCAACACAAGTTTGGCTATCCAATATCGTATTCCGTTAGGTGATAGCTCGGCTACTGTGCAAAAGGCAGGGGCTATCGTCGTTCCCGGACGGTATTTTTACGAGATTATTCGCAAGCTGAGTGTAGGTCCAATCTTATTAGAAGTGAAGGAAAGGTGGTTTCTAACCATTGAGTCGGGGAAATCCCAAATTCGCTTATGCGGAATGGATCCTGTAGAGTTTCCGTCTTTCAACCATTCGTTATCCCCAGATCCCGTACGTAAGTTGCGTCTTGCAAACGGGTCCTTCCTAAAAGCCGTGAAGCAGACAGCTTTTGCCGCGTCTACGTCGGAGACAAGACCAGTGATAACTGGCGTTTCCCTGGTTTTTGGCAATGAGTTGCTCCATCTAATGGCTACGGACGGCATTCGATTAGCAGCCTTGACGATTCCGATCAACGGTCAAGCTACAGACATATCGAATGTAATCATCCCTGCGAATAACCTCAAGGAAGTTGCCAAAATGTTCAGTGCCGAAGAGGGACTTATCGAGATCGAAACAGGTCTCCGACAAATAGGTTTTGCCATGAACAACTTGCAAATTCATTCTGCGCTAATCGAGGGCGCATTTCCATCCGTCAAAAACATCATTCCGCAGCGTTGTATATCACAGGTTGTCATGGAGAAATCAAGTTTGCTTCATGCGGTCGAGAGAGCCTGTGTGCTTGCCGGCGATAACATCATTAGATTGTCGGTGACCCCCGAAAGCGTTGAACTGACATCCAAAACGGCGGAGCTCGGAGAAACGGAGGAGGAGGTACAGCTCCAGACCTTGAGTGGCGACAAATTCATTGTCTCGCTGAACGGCAAGTTATTGATGGATATCCTTCGATGCATCGATAAAGAATCGATCAAGATAAGTTATTCGGGAAGCATGAGTCCGATCATGATCCTTCCTGTGGAGGACACTTCTACTTCCCTATTTTTGATTACGCCAGTTAGAACTGCAAGCTCTTTCACTTAATATAGAGGTTACGCTAACGGTTACGATAGTTCAATCATCATTGTAAGGCTGCCGATTACTTTGGTGGCCTTCTGTATATTATTATGAATTTTCAATCAAAAACTACGGGGGTTCGATCCTGCCTACGGCAGCTCCTTTACATTTTTCGTCGATAGACCCATTAAGCTGAACCGTATCATCTATAGAGCGAAATTTGTAGCATTGTTGGCCATAACCTTAGAATCACTACAATAAATAAGTTTATTCATGCTCATCAGTACAATTGCTGCTAGCATTCAGTTACTGTTGTTGTAACTGCAAAAAGTCGTCATGATGATTTTGTACTGCGTATTGAATATAGTAGAGAAAGGGGCTCTTCTAGATAAAGGAAGGGTCCCTTTCTGCTGCTCAGGCGAGGTTTATGTAATTCAGGTTAACTCTGAGAATGTTCCAAATAAAAGATTATTGTGATTAAATTAGGATAGGGAATACTTCTATATCTATATAGATAGGATTGCATGATTATAAGACACGATGAGCGGTTGTATTCTTATCTCGGTGGCGCACGATTAGAAATCGCGAATTTTATACAACTGGCGAATGGGCTAGCGGAGATGGTGCGACGCGAGCACCAACAGACCCCGATCATCGGCTGTTTGAATCCCGCTAATATAATGGTGACGCAGGACGGCGGTTCGGCACGCTTGGCTGAAAGTTTAGAATGGCAACGGCCGTATCTTGCCCCTGAGCAATCCGGTAGATTAGGCCGCGTTCCGGATGGACGCAGCGATCTGTATGCATTGGGAGTTATGTATTACGAGGCGTTAACCGGTCGATTGCCATTCTTGCCCGATAACCAAGACGATTGGGAAACCGCGCATATTGCGAAAATGCCGCATCCGCTGTCCGAGCTCCGGCCGGATGCGGCCGGATCGATAGAGATGATCATTGCGAAGCTGCTCGCCAAATCGCCCGATGATCGCTATCAGAGCGCTTACGGGTTGCTTGACGATCTGCAGCAGTGCCGGAAGCTGTTGACTGCAGACGGCAAGTTGTCTTCATTCGAGCTCGGCCGATTGGACGCACGGCGTACGTTACGCTTCTCGGAAGCCCGGTACGGCCGGGAAGATGCCATGAGACAACTGGAATCCGGGTTGGAGCAGGCCATAGGCGGAAGCCAATCGCTGCGCTGGATCGTCGGCGAGGCGGGGAGCGGCATAACGACGCTTGTTCATGACTTGCGGCACACGGCAATACGGCATGGGGTACGCTTCGTGGAAGGGTGCTTATCTTCGGCATCGCGGCAGTCCGATATCTACGAACCGTTGATTCAAGCCTTGCGTCAGTGGATTCAGCAACTGTGGAGCGAACCTGCCGAAGTCTTGGAGAGGGCGAAGGAAAGACTGCAGACCGAATTCGGCGGGGAACTGCGGACAATCGCGGTTCTATTGCCCGAAGCCATGCCGCTGTTCCGCACGACAGAGACGATATCCGTCGTCGCAGATGCGGCGGAGGCGAATAGACGCTTTGGTGTCATACTCCCTAGACTTCTTCGTTGCTTGACGGAATGTGTCCCTGCCCTTGTGCTGTTCATCGATCACTTGGAGCATGCCGATGCAGGCACGCTTGAAGTCTTGCGCGAGTTAGCGCATGGGAAGGCCGTATCGGGGCTCCTGATTATAGGCGCTTGCGGCACCGCGCTAGCGCGCCGGGATGCTAACGCTACGGCGGCTTCTTGGCTTACGGATCGGATGAACGACTACCCGGAGGAGCGGGTAGCGTTGCTGCCGCTTGGCTACGAGGAAGTCTGGCGTTACATTGCGGATACGCTGCACGATCGCTCCCTCCGTACCCGCTTGTTGGCCAGGGCGGCGTTTAATCGTACAGGAGGTTCGCCAAGAGAGCTACGCCGTATGCTGGAAGACTGGTTTCTGGAGAAGAAGCTGGCTTTCGATGATCGGAATCGGCAATGGACGTGGGATGAGGACGCCGTGCGAAGCGTGCATGATGCACAGGCCGATCTGCAGCGGATGAACGAGAATTACGCCAAGCTTCCGGAGGATTCGAAGGCACTGTTAGCGATGGGGGCGGCGATCGGCTCCTCTTTCGGGTTATTGCTTCTCGCCGAAGCATGCGGGTGTCTGCCCGACGAGGCAATGGTCGGGCTTCGCGTCGCGGAGATGGAAGGAATCGTTGGATGCGAAGATCAGAAGACGCATCCGGGCAACGGTCGGGATCGCTCGTATGTATTCTTGCATGACCATCTACGGGGATTGGCCTATGCCTACGATGCAGAGCGCAACGCGCAGCGGCATTGGCGGATCGGTCAGTTATTAAGAAGCGATCTGCAGGAGGGAGAAGGCGCGTCGCTGCTAGCGGTGATCGACCATCTGAATCTGGGCGTCGCGGCGATGCCGGAGCGGGAAGCCAGGCAATTGGCGGCGGATAATCTGCAAGCCGGATCGATGGTTCTGGAGCATGCCGATTATGCATTGACGATACGATATGCCGAAGCCGGACTTCGGCTGTTGGGCGAACCGAGGGAAATCGAGTCGGGATCGGCTTATTACGGTCTGAAGCTCATGCAATCTCGGGCATTGTATATGCGCGGCGAGAGGGTACAAGCACGGGATTTGTTGCTGGACTTGAAGAGTCGCGGCGAGAGGTTAAGCCGGGTCGAACGTGATCAGATTTGGGCGGTGCTCATTCAACTCCATGTGTTTGAGAACGACGGGTCCGTCATTCGGTATGTCGGCGACGCGTTAAGAGAATATGGATGGAAGATGAATGGTCATCCTTCCGTTCCGTTGACCATCAAGGAATTGCTGCAGACTCGGTTTGTATTATCCCGCAAGCTTCGTCAACTTCCGTCTCGCCGCGCTCATCCGGATTCGGAATTCGAAGCGCTGTGCGGGCTTATGCTGGAGCTTGCTTTTCCCATGATCGTGTACAGTCCGGCAGCCTCCATGGTGTTGTACGCCCGATTCATTCGTTATGGGATCGGCGAGGGAATTAACGAGGCGCTGGTCTGTCTCATCGGGATGTACGAGGTTCTCCTGCAAAGGGCGATTCCAGGGTTCATGCGGGGCTCCTTGTTCAACGAGTTGGTGAATCTGCCGGAGCTGAATCTATCGACTTCACACTACGGGTATCGGCTGGCGTACATCAAAGGAATGTCCGTCCAATTGGACAATCCCGCAGAAGGCTCGTCCTATCTGGAGCAAGCGTTGCGCCGGGGATTGGAATCCGGGGATAACGGCTTCGTTAACATGGCCATCGTGACTTGCTTCATTACGCACACCGGCGACGTGTACAAGCTCGAAGCGTTACTGGATTACTTCGCCAAGCGCGTGCGGCCTAAAGCGAATGAGAAAACGACGGAGATCGCCCTCATTGCCAGCGGCTATGCGGCCGCCCTTCGAGAGGAAACGGAGTTGGAGCGGTTCATCGCGATTCCTAATTCGGTGATCACGCCAAGCGAATGGCAGTCCGACGACAACTTCAGTTATTGCTGCAAGCTGGAAGCGGCCGTCGTGTCCGGTCGTTACCGGGAGGCCCTCTATTGGGCGAAGCGGGCCCGGGGCAATGAGATGGGGGCGGACTGGGTAAGAATTCGCAAGCATCGCGTGCACGAGACGTTGGCCTTAGCCGCTTCCTATCCTTACGCGGATTCGCGCGAACAGAGGCGCATTAGGCAAGCGCTTCGCAAGCAATTACGCAAGATGACGAAATGGAAAGGATACCTCGGAGCGAACTCCTCCGCGCATAAGCTGTTACGGGCGGAGTGGGAGAGGATCGCCGGCAAGTCTAGCGATGTGCTAAGCGAATACTGGTCGGCGGCCAAGCAGGCGAGAGTGGAGAAGAACGGGCTCTTGGAAGGCATCGCTTGCGAACGGCTGGCCATCTACTATGAAGAGGAGCTGCTTAGCCGATCGGGAGCCATGATTGCGATGCTGGATGCTTGCGCGGCCTATTCCCAGTGGGGCATTACGCACAAAGTAACGCAGATTCGGCGGGAACGTCCCGATCTGATGTCTAGCGCTTCCAAGATCCATGATGCGTTGGGATGGGGAGTAGATGACCGTGCAAGCCTAAGCTTGCCGCAGCCGGACGATTGGGTCGCACAAGGGATCGCGGCGGGCGAGAATGCAGGGCTGCGACAGGTCGTTATAGGTAACGACGCAAGCGAGGGCGAATGGGCGGCTCGTCTTCTGGAAGCGGCGCTGCGCCAGACGGGGGCCGAGCGGGGGCTGGTCGTAAGCTTCGGCAAGGATGGCTTCGCAATCGAGGCGCGACTAGACGCGATGTCGACGTTGGGGGCGTCTGCGTTGTATGCGGAGAGCGTACTGCGACACACGATGGGGACGAAGGAACCGGTCGTGCTTGCCGATGCGTATTTGAGTTATTTTGCGAAAGATGCCTATTTCACGGAGAAGGGTCCTCGATCGGTGCTTAGCATGCCGCTTACTGTGCCAGGGGAGCAGGCAGCCTTCGCTCTCTATTTAGAAAATCGGCATGTGTCGAACGTGTTCGCAAGCCGGGACGTAAGCGTGCTGGAGTGGTTGGCGACCCGAGAGATCTATCGGAGCCTGGTGGCGAATAAGCATGCGGGCAGAAGCGAGGAGTACGTTGCTCAAGAGGCAAGATCGGAGTCGGATGCTCTCATAGAACCGCTAACGGCGCGGGAATCCGCAATCTTGTCCGCCATCGCGGCGGGTCTATCCAACCGGGAGATCGCGGAGCAATTCGACATTGCCGAGACGACGGTGAAGACGCATACGACCCGGATATTCGGCAAGCTGGGCGTGAAGCGGCGCGGGCAAGCCGTCGCCCGTGCAAAAGCGTTAGACTTGCTGTAATCATTTATTTTTTTCGGACGTACGACTTTCGTAGGACTACAATCTCCTATATTTCGCTCTATGCTAATGGCAAAGAGTCGAGATGTAGGAGATTTTTGTATGTCATATAGACCTAACGAGGGAGGAATAACAATGAAAGCAGCAAAGCGTCATCGTAGACTTTGGATCGGGATGCTGATCTTCGGGTTGGTCATTCAGCTGCTTCCTATGGAGCAGCCGGTAGTTAAGGCGGCCGCAGCGGTGGATTGGCAGGCCGTAGGGGATGAGGGCTTCTCGGATGGAGGGGCTCTCAACACATCGATAGCGATAGACCCCAGTGGCACCCCTTATGTTGTCTATGAGGAGGATACAACCGGCGGCAGAGTAACGGTGAAGAAATACGATAGAACCTCCAACAGTTGGGTAACTGTAGGCGATGCGAGCTTTTCGGATGGTATGGTTTATTCTTCGTCGATAGCGATAGACGGCAGCGGCACCCCTTATGTTGGCTATGTGGATGATGCAAACGGCATTAAGACAACGGTGATGAAATACAATGGTACCTCTAGAAAATGGGAACCTGTAGGCGGTGTGGGCTTTTCACCAAGTATGGCTTCTGGGACATCCATAGCAATAGACCGCAGCGACACCCCTTATATTGCCTATGCGGATGTTGAACACGACGATAAGTTAATTGTGATGAAATACAATAAAACCACTAATGAATGGGAACCGGTAGGCAGTGCGGGCTACGCAGGAGTTGGCGCTAAAAATACATCGATAGCGATAGACCGCAACGGAACCCCTTATGTTGTCAATGATGTTCTTGCACATCAACAAGATCAGCCTAATCCATCGGTGGTTAAATACAATGGAGCGACTAGCCAATGGGAGACCGTGGGCAATGTGGCTAATTCAACACTTAAGGGTCTTTCGTCAAAAATGGTAATAGACGCAAACGGCACTCCTTATGTAGTCTATATCGGATACGCAGGCTCCTATGCACCAATCGTGAGGAAATACAATGGAACCACCCGCGAATGGGAGACCCTAGGCGGTGCAGGCAGCTTCTACAGTTCCACTCAAACATCGATAGCGATAGACAGCAGTGGAACTCTCTATATTGTCTATCGGGATCAAGCAGTTGCCGGTAGTAGAGCAACGGTGAAGAAATACGATGGAACCTCCAATAGTTGGGTGACTGTAGGCGGAGCGGGCTTTTCGGCAGCTGAGTCTAATTATACATCGATAGCGATAGACCGCAGCGGCACCCCTTATGTCGTCTATATGGATGGTGGACACAACGGTAAGGCAACCGTAATGAGCTATCCTGGCGTTGGTCCATATACCGTGAGCGCAGCCATCGCCGACCCAACACCGGGAGTCGGAGTGGATGATGCGGTTACGCTGACGGTGAAGAACTCGGAGGGGCTTACGAATACAATGTTTAACGGAGCGCACGAGGTGACGATCTTCGGCTACGCACAAGCGCCGGACGGCTCTTACGGCAGCTTTAACGGGACGGCCTTGACGGCGGGTCCGAACACGATCAGCGTCACGTTCACGGATGGGGTAGCGACGCCGGAATTGCAACTGAACAAGGCGGCGCCGCAGACGATCGGGTTCAGCGTGGCTGACGTGGCCACGCCGGCGACGAATACGGTAAGCCTCACGCCGGTAGCCGGTATCGCGTCTTCGATGGCGATGGCTACAGACGCGGCAGCGCCGACCGTCAATGGAGGCGCATTCGCGCGGCAGCCGATTGTGAAGCTTCTCGATGCTTACGGCAATGTAAGCACGGGGGACAGTAGCACTGTTGTGACGGCATCGAGGAAAGACGCGGGCGAATGGACGCTGACGGGAACGGCAACGGCGACGGCCAGCGCGGGCGTTGCGACCTTCACGGACCTCGGCGCCACGAACGCAGCCGAGGTAACGGGCGCGCAGCTCGCCTTCGATGTGACGGGATTGTCGCCAATTACGGGAGCGACGGTCACGCTTCCTTGGCCTGGCACTGCTGCGCCAACTGTGGATTCGGTTACAGTTGGGGACAGCCACGTGCGGTTGACCTGGAGCGAGGTATATGGATCAGTCAGCTACGCCGTATATCAGCGGACGGCTTCAGACAGTTACGAAGATGCGGTGGCTACGGTGAGCGGGTCGGTGTACGATGTCGTCGGTTTAACGAATGGGACTACCTATTATTTTGTCGTCAAGGCGATGAATCCATCCGGAGATAGCGCAGCTTCCAATGAAGTAAGCGCAACGCCCCGGACCGTTCCGGAGGCGCCAACGGGCGTGACTGCAACGGCAGGCAATGGACAAGCAACCGTCAGCTTCACGGCTCCGGCGAATGGAGGGAGCGCGATTATGAACTACGAGGTGACGGCCTCGCCGGGGAATAGGTCCGTAACGGGGACATCAAGCCCGATCACGGTAACCGGGCTATCCAACGGAGTCGCGTATACATTCACGGTGAAGGCCGTCAATGGAGCGGGGAGCAGCGCGGCTTCCGTGGCCTCCAATGCGGTTACGCCAAGCGCGCCTTCCAGCGGCGGGTGGACATGGACGCCAACGCCAAGCGCAACGCCTGATCCGGAACCTGCGCCTACAGAGCCTGTGCCTACGGAGCCCGATGTGAATCCCTATAAAGTCGGCATTATTAATGTAGACGAATCGGTCACAAGGTTCGAGGCCGCAGTCGCGGAGGCTAATCGAGCAAATCTTGACGCTGATCTAGCCGAAATCCAAGGGCACTGGGCGGAGAAGACGATCCATCTATTCGTCAAGCTGAATTTCATGAAAGGCTACGAGGATGGTAAGTTTAGAGCGGATGGTACGATCACACGTGCCGAATTCGCAGAGCTGCTGAACCGTGTATTCGACTTCCAGCCAGGCAGCGGCACGACGAGCGCAGCATTAAGCGATATCGGGAATCATTGGGCGAACAGCTCTATTAAGAAGCTTGCCGATGCAGGGATAATCACGGGCTACAAGGACGGCACGTTCAGACCGGATCACACGATTACGCGCGAGGAAATGGTCATCATGCTGTCTCGGATCATTAATCTGACCGACGTGAGGAAGGATACGACAAAAGGAAACTTCAATGATCTGAAGGATTCTTACGCGGCCGAAGAGATCATGGCTGAGGCACAGGCGGGAGTCATTAATGGCAAAGGGAACGGGAGATTCGATCCCGGAGGCAAGGCCACCCGCGCGGAAGCGCTGCAGATCATCTTGAACGTGCTGGAGATGAACCCGCAATTGAAGGCGCTGTTGGATTCGCTTAAGTGACAATGTAATCATTCATTGCGTTCCTTCGAGCCAGCCGGCCCATAACCGGCTGGTTGTGGAGAAGAGTGTTTTCGTCGAATCGCAGCTTTCCTATTGCGCTTCTATTCTATTTGGTTGGGGTGTTTTCTTGCAAGGGATCGTATGCTCCGGCGTAAGGGAGAGCTGGGTGGAAGTGTACCTGGTCGAGAACGCGCCGTGGAATATTGGAAGTGAACGGCAGGAGTTCATAGGTGTCGGAGCCCACCTGTTTGCCATTGCGTGCAAGCGTAGCTTCGAGGCGGGATGCGAAGGTTACGTTGCCTTCGATGCGAAGACGGGATTGGTGGATTATTACGTTCATGCGCTTCGCGAAGAGGCGATGGGAGCGAATCGGCTATTCATTGCGACGCCAAGGGCGAAGCAACTGGTGGATACCTACTTCGAAGAAGGAGGGACATGACATGCGAGACAAGCGACTGTTCGAGGGAATGAGCGAACTGGAGGAGCTCTCCAGTAGGCTTGCTGGCAGTGCCTGTATCGGATGGGAAACGCGAGGAAGTCTTCGAAGAGACACGTAGGGCGATTGAACTCATGAAGCAATGCAAATGGGTGCCAATCGAAACGGAGCACCCGTGCTTGTGTTAGTTGTCGCTTTGCTATATTCTACAATTCCCTAGGAATTGATCTTTAATAGGCTACTTGACGCAGTAGCAGTAACGATAGAATAAACTGAAAACCATTGAGAGAGAGGAAATGAGAAGAACAATGGATTGGGGACATACGGAGAATAAGAAATTAGTTTACGGTCGGACGACGTCTTGTATGGTCCGCTTTTTGCTGGCATTGATACTTACGCTTGTGCCGATACTTGCCGTGCTGCCTGCATCGGCAGTGGCTGCCGATGCGCTTGACCAAACATCCGGAGCAGGGGATCCGGGGAGCTCGTATCGGGCGAACGGACTTGCTCAAAGCTTTACGGCAGGTAAGTCCGGCTATTTGAATCAAATTGACTTGTATATGGCGGATTACGGGAGCTCGGGAATTGTGTTTACGCTCAGTATCTATGCAGGACAAAGCGTGTCCGGAACGGCGCTTGCTTCAGCGACTTTTGGCAGTAGCAATATTCCGTACAATCCGGGAGGCTGGCTGTCCGTTTTGTTCGATCAGCCGGCACAGGTGCAGGCAGGACAGCAGTATACGATGCACTTAACGTCTTCCATCGGTGATACGCCGCAAACGTCGTGGAAGCTCTATATGACCGACGTATATGCAGGAGGAAGAGCTTATACGGATTCCAGTTGGTCTGATTATGATATGGGCTTTACCACTTATGTCGGTGACTCTCCAAGGGATTATACGACTACGCTCGCCGTTTCTCCCATAACCGGTACATATGGCCAAACGGTAATGATATCGGCGACGCTGACAACTCCGGAAGGGCCGCTTGCAGGAAAGAGAGTTAATGTCTACCTTGATGGAAGCTCGATAGGATACTTAACGACGAATGCAGCGGGTTATGGTTCAGGTAGCTATTCAATTAGACAAGCTGCGGGCAGCTATGAACTGAAAGTAGCGACAGCAGCGTCATATCCTTATCCTGCGGCGGAACAGACAACGACGCTTACGGTCAACAAAGCCACGCTCACTGTAACGCCTAACCATGCGACTAGACCCTATGGAACGTCTAATGGCAATTTCACAATGAGCTTTGGTGGACTGATGGCATGGGACACGGCCTCCTCGCTTGGGCAGCCGGTGTATTCGACTCACGCCGACGCATCCAGCCCAATCGGCAATTATGACCTAATAGCCAGCGGTTTGACATCAACGAAGTACACAATCATCTACTCGCCGGGCACTTTAACTGTGACGCCAGCGCCCTTAACCGTCACTGCTGCGGATCAATCACGGGCATATGGGCAAAGCAATCCATCTCTATCCGGTTCGATCACCGGTCTTGTTAATGGAGATGCTATTCTGGCGTCCTATTCGACAGCAGCCGCCGTATCAAGCCCGGTGGGATTGTATCCGATCGTTCCGGCCTTATCCGATCCGGGAGGCATGCTGAGTAACTATCATGTTTCCCTTGAGGAAGGCGAGCTGACGGTTACGAAAGCCGAGCTTCGCGTTGCGACGGATTCGGTATCGCGATGGGTCGGCAAAGCGAATCCGCAGTTAACCGGCAACCTTACAGGCGTTGTTGCCGGCGACGCCATCTCTGCACAGTATGAATCGGCGGCTACGGTAGTTAGCGCTGAAGGTGTTTATGATATTACTGCACAGCTTCTCGATCCGTTGAACCGTTTGTCCAATTATGAGCTCATAACCGACACAGGCAAGTTAACTGTCTATGCCACTCCACAGCCGGTTTTTGCCGCAGGAGAGACGGCTGGCGAGGTGAAATCGAATGTTGGGCTGCCGGGCACAGATGCAGCAGGCCGTTCGATACGCTGGACGTCCTCGGACAACAGCTTGCTTGATGCAACAACAGGAGCCGTGCATCGGCCGGCTTACTCGGCGGGCGATTCAGCCGTAACGCT
>Ga0160466_100241_pt1 | contig 37470 bp, 39 predicted proteins | sample HID1971M_E11MG_FD_108245 | JGI IMG/M metagenome (GOLD analysis project Ga0160466, IMG submission 108245) | Enriched millipede-associated microbial communities from UW Madison campus, WI, USA - HID1971M_E11 MG | ecosystem: Host-associated > Arthropoda: Insects > Digestive system > Unclassified ... | reverse complement strand
TCTACGTCTACGAGATCGACGAGACCATCAAGGCCAAGAAGCGCCCGATCATCATCATTACCTCCAACAACGAGAAAGAGCTGCCGGACGCCTTCCTGCGCCGCTGCTTCTTCCACTACATCGCGTTCCCGGATCGCACGACGATGCAGCGGATCGTCGACGTGCATTACCCGGACATCAAGAAAGACCTGGTCAGCGAAGCGCTGGATGTGTTCTTCGACGTGCGCAAGGTGCCGGGCCTGAAGAAAAAACCATCGACTTCAGAACTGGTGGACTGGCTGAAGTTGCTGATGGCCGACAACATCGGCGAAGCGGTGCTGCGCGAACGCGATCCGACCAAGGCCATCCCGCCGCTGGCCGGCGCTTTGGTGAAGAACGAACAGGACGTGCAACTGCTGGAGCGTCTGGCGTTCATGAGCCGTCGCGGCAGTCGATAAGAGGCTGATGCCATGCTGCTCAACCTGTTCAATGAAATGCGCGCAGCCAAGGTGCCGGTCTCGGTGCGCGAGCTGCTGGACCTGATCAACGCGCTGAAACAGCGCGTGACCTTCGCCGACATGGACGAGTTCTATTACCTGTCCCGGGCGATCCTGGTGAAGGACGAAAAGCATTTCGACAAGTTCGACCGGGCCTTCGGGGCCTACTTCAATGGCCTGGAAAAGCTCGACGATCACCTCCAGGCCCTGATTCCGGAAGACTGGCTGCGCAAGGAATTCGAGCGCTCGCTGACCGATGAAGAGCGGGCGGCGATCCAGTCCCTTGGCGGCCTCGACAAGCTGATCGAAGAATTCAAGAAACGCCTGGAAGAACAGAAGGAACGCCATGCCGGCGGCAACAAGTGGATCGGCACCGGTGGTACCAGCCCGTTCGGTTCCGGCGGTTTCAACCCGGAAGGCATTCGGGTCGGCGATGCCGGCAAGCGCCAGGGCAAGGCCGTGAAAGTCTGGGACCAGCGCGAGTACAAGAACCTCGACGATTCAGTCGAGTTGGGCACGCGCAACATCAAGGTCGCCCTGCGCCGCTTGCGCAAATTTGCCCGTCAGGGCGCGGCGGAAGAGCTGGACATCGATGGCACCATCGACCACACCGCCAAGGATGCCGGCTTGCTGAACATCCAGATGCGACCGGAGCGACGCAACACGGTGAAGCTGTTGCTGCTGTTCGACATCGGCGGCTCGATGGACGCCCACGTGAAGATCTGCGAAGAGCTGTTCTCGGCCTGCAAGACCGAGTTCAAGCATCTGGAGTACTTCTATTTCCACAACTTCATCTATGAGGCGGTGTGGAAGAACAACATGCTTCGCACCTCCGAGCGCACCTCGACCATGGACCTGCTGCACAAGTACGGCGCCGACTACAAAGTGATCTTCATCGGTGACGCCGCCATGGCGCCCTACGAAATCACCCAGCCGGGTGGCAGCGTCGAGCACTGGAACGAAGAAGCCGGTTATGTGTGGATGCAGCGGTTCAAGGAGAAGTACAAGAAGCTCATCTGGATCAATCCGTATCCGAAGGACACCTGGGGTTATACTTCGTCGACCAATATTGTGCGGGATTTGATCGAGGACCAGATGTATCCGTTGACCCTGCGGGGGTTGGAGGAAGGGATGCGGTTTCTGTCCAAATGATCGGGTGACGGTCTAAAAGATCGCAGCCTGCGGCAGCTCCTACAGAGATCGGTGTAGGAGCTGCCGCAGGCTGCGATCTTTTGATCTTCAAACAGTAAAACGGTGCAAATACTCGACCTGCTCGCGATGGGCGACATCCTGCACCACCGGCTTCAACCGCACCTGCGCCCCCGGCAAACACTGCGCCAGCCGCGCCAACGCCAACGGCGTCAACGCCCCCAGCCGCGGATAACCGCCAATGGTCTGCCGATCATTGAGCAGCACAATCGGCTGCCCGTCCGGCGGCACCTGCACCGCGCCCAGCGGAATACCTTCGGAGATCATCGGTTTTCCCTGGTACTGCAACGCTGTGCCCAACAAACGAATGCCCATGCGATCGGCACGGCTGTCCAGGCTCCAAGTGCTGTTGAACGCATCGAACAGGCTCTGCCCGCTGAATTCACCGATCTGCGCACCGAGCACCAGGTCCAACGGGGCCTTGAGGTTCAGGTCCGGCCGCTGGTCTGCGGTCAACTCTCGCAGCAACATCACTGAGTTACCCGAATAGCTCAAGCACGCGCCTTTGCCCAGCGCACGCCCCATGCCATCCAGTCCGCCCAGTTCCTCACGAACCACCGTAGCGCTGCTACCCAACACCTTCGGCGCATCGAAGCCACCCGGCGCGGCCAGATAGGCTCGGGCGCCAAGCAATGGCTGGGTGAATTGCAGACGCTGGCCCTTTTGCAGCCTGAAGCTGCGCCACGGTGCCAAGGGTTCACCGTCCACGTGCGCGCCAAGATCGGCCCCGGCCAGCGCCAGCACGCATTCGTCCTCGGCCACTACGGTGAACCCGCCGAGGGTGATTTCGATCACCGGCGCATCCAGCCCGTTACCCAGCAACCAATTGGCCCAGGACATCGAACGCCAATCAGCCGCGCCACCCTGGGTCACGCCCAGGTGCCGCACACCAAAACGACCAGCGTCCTGCAACAGGCACAGCGGCGTACTCGCTTCAATCGTCAGACGGCTCATGCCTGGGCCTCCAGCGGCGTGTCGTCACCGCCCAGGTTGATGAATTCGGCATGGCCGACCGCTTCGAAGCGCACGGTGTCACCCGGTTGCATCAGGCTGTAGCCGTCTCGGTTGCGGTCAAACAATTTGGCCGGCGTGCGACCGATCAGGTTCCAGCCACCCGGCGATACCACCGGATAGGCGGCCGTCTGCCGTTCGGCGATGCCGACACTGCCCGCGGCGACTTTCTTGCGCGGTGTACTCAGGCGCGGTGCGGCGAGTACTTCTTCCACCAGGCCCATGAAGGCGAACCCCGGGGCGAAGCCCAGGGCGAACACCTGGTATTCACGCCCGCTGTGACGGCGGATCACCTCTTCCACCGCCAGCCCACTGCGTTGCGACAACAGGCTCAATTCCGGACCGACACTCAAGTCGTACCACACCGGCAGCACATGGCATTTGCCGCGAGTACGCGCGTTGGGCGACAAGTCGATCAACGCCTCGGCGATCAATTCCCGGGCCTGCACCGGATTCAGCGCAGTCAGGTCGTAATGCACCATCAAGGTTGTGTAGGACGGCACCAGATCGATCAGCCGGTCACCGAACGCTGCCCGCAGGCTTTCGCTGGCGGCGAGCATCCACGGCATGTTGGCTTCGGCGATCTCATCGAACAGACGCACCATCAGGCAATCGAGCGCGACCACTTCTACCCGCAGTTTCATGACGCGCCCTGCTGGTTCAAGGCTTCACGGATGCGCCGCACGGCGGCCACTGAACTGGCATTGTCGCCGTGCACGCACAGGGTGTTGGCCTGCAGGTGCAAGGCGCTGCCGTCACTGGCGGTGAGGTGATCGCCACGGGCAATGATCAACGCCTGCTCGATGATTTTCTCCGGTTCGTGATGCACCGCCCCCGGCAGTTGCCGCGACACCAGCATGCCGGCGCTGTCGTAGGCGCGGTCGGCGAAGGCTTCGAACCACAGGGTCACGCCGTATTCCTCGCCCAACTGCTGCGCGGCGCTGTTGTCGCGGGTGGCCATCAGCATCAACGGCAGGTTGCGGTCATAGGACGCCACCGCTTGCAGCACGGCGCGCAGCTGAGCCGGGTTGGCCATCATGTCGTTGTACATGGCGCCGTGGGGCTTGACGTAGCTGACCCGACCGCCCTGAGCCCGGCAGATGCCGTCGAGGGCGCCGATCTGGTAATGCAGGATGTCCTGCAGTTCCTGGGTGGCATAGGCCATGGAGCGGCGGCCGAAACCGACCAGATCCTGATAGGCCGGGTGGGCCCCGATCTGCACGCCGTGGCTGAGGGCCAGGCTGACGGTCTTGCGCATGATGCTCGGGTCCCCGGCATGGAAACCGCAGGCGATGTTGGCGCAATCGATGAAGGGCATGACTTCGGCGTCCAGACCCATGGTCCAGTTGCCAAAGCTTTCGCCAATGTCGCAGTTCAATAGCAGGCGGCTCACGCTGAACACTCCTGTAGGCTTTATTCTTTTTAGCTGTGGGACATATCCGTATGACACGCCCGCAGATTACCAGTTACTGGGCGTCGAGTTGCTTGCCACGGGTTTCCGGCAAGCTCAGGGCCGCGAGGATCACCACGCCGTAGGACACCGCCGCAAAGGCACCGATACCGACGCTCAGCGGCACCGTCTGGCTGAGCAGGCCGATCAGCAGCGGGAACAACGCCGCCAGCGCGCGGCCGATGTTGTAGCAGAAGCCCTGGCCCGAACCCCGAATGCGCGTCGGGAACAACTCGGTCAGGAAGGCGCCCATGCCACTGAAGATACCCGAGGCAAAGAAGCCCAGCGGAAAGCCCAGCCACAGCATCACACCATTGCTCACCGGCATTTGCGTGTACAGCAGCACAATGGTGAAGGAGCCGACGGCGAACAGGATGAAGTTCTTCTTGCGGCCGAGGATGTCGGTCAGATAGGCGCTGATGACATAGCCGACGTAGGAACCGACGATCACCATCGCCAGATAACCGCCGGTGCCGAGTACGCTCAGGCCGCGTTCGTTCTTCAGGAAGGTCGGCAGCCAGGAGGTGATGGCGTAGTAGCCACCTAATGCACCGGTGGTCAGCAACGAAGCGCGAATCGTGGTGAAGAGCATGCCGGGCGCGAAGATCTCGTAGAACTTCGACGGGTTGCTGGGTTCCTGTTTGGCTTTGGCTTCGCGGTAGATTTCCGGGTCCTTGACCAGGCGGCGGACGAAGATCACGAAAATCGCCGGCACGATGCCGAGGATGAACAGCGCGCGCCAGGCGTCTTCCGGCGGCATGATCGAGAACAGCAGCGCGTACAGGATCGCGGTCAGGCCCCAACCCAGCGCCCAGCCCGATTGCACCATGCCAACGGCCTTGCCGCGGTCCTGGGCACGAATGACTTCGCCGATCAGCACCGCACCGGCGGTCCACTCGCCGCCGAAACCAAAGCCCATCAGGGTCCGTGCAATCAGCAGTTGTTCGTAGTTTTGGGCGAAACCGCAGAGGAAGGTGAAGAAGGCAAACCACAGTACCGTCAGTTGCAAGGTGCGCACCCGACCGATACGGTCGGAGAGAATCCCCGCCACCCAGCCACCGATGGCCGAGGCGATCAGCGTGCTGGTGTGAATCAGCCCGGCCTGGCCGGTGGTGATGCCCCACATGGCGATCAGCGTTGGCACCACGAAGCTGAGCATCTGGGTGTCCATGCCATCGAGGCCATAGCCGATCTTGCAGCTCCAGAAGGTGCGGCGTTCCTGCTGATTGATGTTGCGATACCAGTCGAAAGGTCCCGGGCGAGCCGTGGCTTTCGGAATGGCGGTGGTGTCGGGCGCACTCATGGCAAATCTCCGCGCTGATTTTATTGGTATTGTTCTGAGCCCCGACGACGCCTATCGTGGGAACCGGATGTGTCGATTTTTGGACGCGCCAGCGCTCTGCGTCCAACTAATAAAAACCTGCCCTAGCCATAAGAAAAACTTGATCACATGAACCTGAAGTTTCTCGAGACCTTCGTCTGGGTCGCCCGGCTCAAGAGTTTCCGCCTCACCGCCGACAAGCTCTTCACCACCCAGGCGTCGATTTCCAGCCGCATCGCCGTGCTCGAAGGCGAGCTTGGGGTGAAGCTGTTCCTGCGCGATTCACGGGGCGTGAGCCTGACGCCGGAAGGCTTGAAAGTGCTCGAATACGCCGAGCAGATGATGGACACCATGCAAGCGCTCAAACAGTCGATCGAGACCCGCTCCTGCAAGGCCGGTCGCGTGCGCATCGGCGTGATGGACACGGTGATCCACACCTGGCTGAGCCCGTTGGTGGCGCAGATGACCGATCACTACCCGCTGGTGGAAATCGAACTGGTGGCCGATACCTCGCTGAACCTCTGCGATCAGCTGCAAAAAGGCTTTCTCGACGTGATCCTGCAAACCGACCTGCTGCGCCAGGAAAGCGTGCGCAGCCTGGAACTGGCCAGCCACCCCATGGGCTGGATCGTCGCCAGCAATTCACTCTACAACCGCGACTACTCAGGCATCGCCGACCTGGCCAATGAGCGGATCATTACCTACTCGAAAAACTCCCATCCCCATCAGGAAGTGCTCGCGCTGATGCAGGCCAACGGCGTCATCGCGCCTCGGCTGAACTGCGTGAACTCGGTCTCGGCGATCACCCGCCTGCTGCGCGACGGTTTTGGCATCGGCGCATTGCCACCGGTGCTGGTGGCCGAGGAACTGGCGCGGGGTGAATTGACCTTGCTGGACATCGACCAGCGACCACCGGACCTGCAAGTGGTGGTGTCGTGGCGGGTGGGCGTGGAATGGGTCGAGGAGATTGTGGCGTTGTGTCAGCAGGTGCTGGAGGGCTATGCGCGCCGGGTGGGGGAGAATTACATCGTTTTGCAACGTTGACCTGTAGGAGCTGGCTTGCCAGCGAAGGCGCAATGCCTGACACACCGCATCGCTTGATTCGCTGGCAAGCCAGCTCCTACAGACCGCGCAAATCCCGCTCTTCTATCGGCCGGCTCTGGCGAAGACGCTTGCCGCCCAACACCACCCAATCGATCAGGCGGAACAGGCACTCGATCCCGAACGACAGCAGCAACGCCCCGCTCATTCCCCAGATCATCGCCTCCGGGGTCAGCAGGATCTGGTAGCTGTAGCCATTCCAGGTTTCCTTGCGAATATCCGGATCAGCGGCCAGCACCACTTGCAGGAAGCGGATGTACCACGGCCCTTGCATCGCCTGGAATTGCTTGTCCAACGCCACCTGGCGGCTCAGCAGGTTGCCCAGGCTGTCGGCGTCGCTGCGAAAGATCGGGTCTTCACTGGCACGATAGTGGGCGACCAGGGCCTGCATGTCGCCCTTGAAGAATTGATTGGCGGTGTTCTGGAACCCGCTCAACCCGGCCTGCGCTTCAATCAGGTGGGCTTCGACCCGCTTGGCGTAATCATTGATGAACCCCGGCACCTGGACACCGATCAACAGGCCCGCCGCAAACAACACCAGCCGTAGATAACTGAGCAACATGGGGGATGATCCTTATTCGGTCCTGCCCTGGCTGACGCATTCGCCGCGTCGCCACAGGCTCCATTGGCCTGGCTCGTAGCGGGTCCAGATTTCATTTTCGGTCAGGGGTTCGGTGGCGATCACCGTGACCACATCGTTGGGCGTGGTTTCGGCCTGGAAGTCGACGATCACATCGACGTCCTTCAGGCGCGCCGGGCCGAACGGGGCACGACGGGTGATCTGCGCCAGCTTGGTCGAGCAATAGCAGAACAGCCAGTCGCCATCACTGAGCAGGCAGTTGAAAACACCCTTGCTGCGGTATTCGGCGCAGGCGGCGACCAGGTCCGGTAGCAGTTCCTCGACCTCCACCGGCTCCGGAAACGCTGCCCGCACGCGGTTGAGCAAGTCACAGAACGCCGCCTCGCTGTCGGTATCGCCAACGGGGCGGTAGAAGCTGGTCGTGGGTTGAAAATCCGCCAACTGGCCATTATGGGCGAAGCACCAGTTACGCCCCCACAACTCGCGCACAAACGGATGGGTGTTGGACAGGCAGACCTTGCCGACGTTGGCCTGGCGGATATGCCCGATCACCACTTCGCTCTTGATCGGGTAGCGTTGCACCAGGTTCGCCACTTCCGACTCGCAGCTCGCCGCCGGGTCCTGGAACAGGCGCAAACCCCGGCCTTCGTAAAAAGCGATGCCCCAACCGTCACGGTGCGGCCCGGTACGCCCACCACGCTGCATCAGCCCGGTGAAGCTGAACACGATATCGGTCGGGACATTGGCGCTCATGCCCAATAACTCACACATGCATGGACTCTCGCTTCATGGCAGGGGCACGGTTACAGACGGGGTTCGACGCGCATCCGCTGGGGATTGCCTGGCACAGGTGGACGACCGTAACGATCATCGCCGGCACCGCCGAAGGGGTGATCCTCTTCCGGTTCGTCGGCACGAAGAGCGGCCTGGGCGGCGGCTGCCTGTTCCTTGCGGGCCCTGGCGCCACGTTCGAGGATAAAACGCGCCCCGGCGAACACCAGGTAGATGCCAAAAGCGATCATGCCGTACATGAACAGGTCGGAAATCGCCCGCCATGCGTTGTTGCCGACCTTGAACAACAGGTCAAGGGCCGTGATGGCAAGGGCCGGGGCCACTTTTTCCTTCACCGGGTCGATGATGGTCGGGCTGAACAGCAGCACCGCCACCAGTAAACGCAGGGGTTCGCGCAGCCAGCGCCACATCCAGCGGGTGATGCGCATCCACACCAGCAGGCAGCCCAAAGCGGCAAAGGCGTAGAGGCCCCAAGCGATCAGATAGTCGTTCTCGGTCATGGTGTCCATGGCAAGGCAGGCAAAGAGGCGCTTATGATAACGGCTTTTCGTCCATCAGGCTCTTTCATGTAGGAGCTGCCGCAGGCTGCGATCTTTTGATCTTGAAAAAACAAGATCAAAAGATCGCAGCCTGCGGCAGCTCCTACAGGTTGCGCCCCCCCTATTCAGTATCTTGTTCGAGAGACCTTCATGCCCCTATCCGCCAACGTTTCCGACGCCCCGATTGCCCGCAAGGCCGAAGGATCCGACCCGTACGCCTGGCTGCAGGAGCGCGACAGCGCAGCGGTGCTCGACTACCTCAAGGCTGAAAACACTTATCAGGAGGCGCAAACCGCCGATCAGGCCGGGTTGCGCGAAACCCTGTTCGAGGAGATCAAGGGCCGGATTCTCGAAACCGACCTGTCCCTGCCCTCGCCGTGGGGACCCTACCTGTATTACACGCGCACCACGGCCGGTGACGAATACGCCCGTCACTACCGCTGCCCGCGCCCGGCCGACGACAGCCTGGTCCTTGATGAAAGCCGGGAGCAACTGCTGCTGGACCCGAATGAACTGGCCCAGGGCGGCTTCTTTTCCCTCGGCGCGTTCAGCATCAGCCCCGATCACCAGCGCCTGGCCTACAGCATCGATTCCACGGGCGACGAGATCTATACGCTGTTCGTGAAGGAATTGTCCGACGGCCGCGTCAGTGAGCTGGAGTTCCAGGACTGCGACGGCAGCATGACCTGGGCCAATGACAGCCTGACCCTGTTTTTCGGCGAGCTGGACGACACCCATCGCCCGCACAAACTGTTGCGCTATCGCCTGGACGGCACGGCGGCCGAAGAAGTGTTCCATGAAACCGACGGCCGCTTCTTCATGCACTGCTACCGATCGAGCTCCGAACAGCAATTGCTGCTGTCGGTGGGCAGCAAGACCACCAGCGAAGTCTGGGTGCTGGATGCCAATCACCCGCAACGGCCCTTTACCTGCGTCGCGCCGCGCCAGGAAAACCATGAGTATGACCTTGACCACGGCGCGCTCGACGGCCAATGGACCTGGTTCATCCGCACCAATCGCGACGGCATCAATTTTGCCCTGTACACCGCCGTCGACAGCGGCGTGGCGCCGACCGAAGCCGACTGGCAGAACCTGATCCCTCACAGCGACACGGTGATGATCGATGGCATGAGCCTGAACGCCGGGGCCATGACCCTGAGCCTGCGGGTCGGCGGCTTGCCGGTGATCGAAGTTCACCCCCAGGACCTGCCGAGCTATCGGGTGCAACTGCCGGATGCCGCCTACAGCCTGCACGTGCAGAACAGCCTGGAATTCGTCAGCGAGCGGATTCGCCTGCGCTACGAAGCGTTGAACCGTCCGGCGCAGATCCGCCAACTGGAACTGGTCAGCGGTGCGCAGCAGGTGCTCAAGCAAACCCCGGTGCTGGGCCCGTTCGACGCCGACGCCTACGTCAGCCAGCGCCTGTGGGCCACGGCGCCCGATGGCACGCAAGTGCCGATCAGCCTGGTGGTCAAGCGCGAAGCACTCGGCAAGCCGGTTCCGCTTTACCTGTACGGCTATGGCGCCTATGGCGAAAGCCTCGACCCGTGGTTCTCCCACGCGCGCCTGAGCCTGCTCGATCGCGGCATGGCGTTCGCCATCGCTCACGTGCGCGGCGGTGGTGAACTGGGCGAAGCCTGGTATCGCGCCGGCAAGCAGGAGCACAAGCAGAACACCTTCAGCGACTTCATCGCCTGCGCCGAACACCTGATCGCCAATGGCCTGACCACCGCGCCACAACTGGCGATCAGCGGCGGCAGTGCCGGCGGCCTGTTGATCGGGGCGGTGCTTAACCAGCGACCGGAGCTATTTGGCGCCGCGATAGCCGAGGTACCGTTCGTCGATGTGCTCAACACCATGCTCGACCCGGAGCTGCCATTGACCGTCACCGAATACGACGAGTGGGGCAACCCTGAAGAGCCGGACGTGCACGATCGGATCAAGGCCTACGCGCCGTACGAAAACGTCCGCGCCCAGGCTTATCCGCCGACCCTGGTGATCGCCGGCTACAACGACAGTCGTGTGCAGTATTGGGAAGCGGCCAAATGGGTGGCGAAATTGCGCGCCACCAAGACCGACAACAACCCGCTGCTGCTCAAGACCGAACTGGGCGCGGGGCATGGCGGGATGAGCGGTCGCTATCAGGGATTGCGTGACGTAGCGCTCGAATATGCATTTTTGTTCAAGGTATTGGGTGTTGCCTGAGGAACTTGGCGCGGTGCTCCGGTCTTAATGCCGGACACCGCAAGCCGATACAACACTGCCCGCTCCCACAGGGTTCCGTACAACAAAAAAGACCGCACGACATGTCAGAACCCACCTTATTGAACAACGAAATCCGCAACTGGCTGATGGACTGCGGCCTGTTCAACCAACTGCTGCCGGCGGAATTCGCCGCGGCTTCGGGCTATTTCAGCCTCAGCACCATTGTCCAGGGCGAAGAAATCTTCCACGAGGGCGATGCCGGCAGCTTCATGTGCATCATCCATACCGGCCAGGTGGCGGTGCAGAAGACCACCAGCGACGGCCAGCAGGTGACCATCGCGACCCTGCGCAGCGGTCGTTCGTTCGGCGAAATGGCCGTACTCGACGGCGAACGCCGTTCGGCCAGTTGCGTGGCGGCGAGCAACTGCCAGTTACTCAACCTGGGCAAGGATTCGCTGGAAAAGATGCTCAACGAGGCACCGAAAATCGCCGCCAAGATCATCCGCGCCCTCGCCGTCTCGCTCTCCAAACGCTTGCGCATGGCCGATGGGCAACTGCTGTCGCAGCAGGTCTAACCGCCGGGCGACTTGACCTTCGGCGGGTTCTGCTCGATCCCCGGTACCGGCTGGTCCTTGGTCGGCGGGCTCGGCATCTCGATCGGCACCAAGGGTGGCCCGCCACTGCCCGGGCCTACTTTCGGCAGGGGTGCCGGGCTGATCTGCGGATACGGCGTGGGCGTTGCGGTGCCCGGCGAACCGGGCATTGGCGCGGGACTGATCGGCATGGTCTGCAACTGCTGGGCCTGCACTGCAGTTATCGAGAGCGCGGTCAGGGCAATGGCCGTTAGAATGGTGCGCTTCATCAATGGCTCCGTTGGCCTTGTGGTCGATTGCAGGCTACTCCCAACTGCGCCGGTTTGCCTTCCCCTGTGCTGCCATTTTTCCTCAAGTGAGCCCCATGAAACGTTTTGTTCTGCTCGATACCGCCCCTATTCCCGAGAACGGCGGTGCCCTGTGCCTGTTCGAGTACGGCGAGGATTTCGTCATCAAGATCCAGGGTGGTGACGGCGGACAATTGATGAATACGCGCATGCACGGCTCTGAGGATGCCTTGGCCGAGATCCCCTGCCGCAAGGTCGCAGGAAGACCGAATTCGCGGGTGTTGATCGGTGGCCTGGGCATGGGCTTCACCCTCGCCTCGGCGCTCAAGCACCTGGGCAAGAGCGCTGAAGTGGTAGTCGCCGAACTGGTGCCCGGCGTCGTGGAGTGGAACCGCGGGCCGCTGGGCGAGAAAGCTGGCAACCCGCTGCAAGACCCGCGCACGGTGATCCGCCTGGAAGACGTGGCCAAGGTCCTGCAGGCAGAGCCGCAAGGTTTCGACGCGATCATGCTCGACGTCGACAACGGCCCCGAAGGCCTGACCCAGAGAGCCAACAGCTGGCTCTACTCCGCTGGCGGCCTGAGCGCCTGCGCCAAGGCCCTGCGACCAAAAGGCGTGCTGGCGGTCTGGTCGGCCAGCGCCGACCGGCAGTTTTCCGACAAACTGAAGAAAGCCGGTTTCAAGGCCGAGGAAGTGCAGGTCTTCGCCCACGGCAACAAGGGCACCCGCCACACCATCTGGATTGCCGAGAAGCTCAAGGGCTGAGCTAAACTGCGTGTTATACCGTCATTAGTCATTCAACAAAGGTGAACCCATGAGTTCGTCCACCCCGACCAACACTTCGAAGCTGGACCGCATCCTCGCCGACAACCAGCGCGACAAGGAAATGGGCTACCGCGACAAGGCCCTGAAGATGTACCCGCACGTGTGCGGCCGCTGCGCCCGTGAATTCTCCGGCAAGCGCCTGAGCGAACTGACCGTGCACCACCGCGACCACAACCACGATAACAACCCCCAGGACGGTTCGAACTGGGAATTGTTGTGCCTGTACTGCCACGATAACGAACACTCGCGTTATACCGACCAGCAGTATTTCGGCGAGGGCTCGCTGAGCACGCCGAAAATCGCCAAGGCGACGCACAACCCGTTTGCGGCGTTGGCGGGGTTAATGAAAAAAGAAGACTGAATCTCTTCATTGCCTGATCCGGCCTCATCGCCAGCAGGCTGGCTCCCACACTGGATCTCTGGTGCACTGAAAATCCCCTGTGGGAGCCAGCCTGCTGGCGATGGCGGCCGCGCCTGCACCGTCAATCTCCGATCTGACCGCAGCTCCTCAATCCCCGTATAATCTCGCTTTTTCCTGAAAGGCGCTTCGCTCGTGGCAGACAAACGGTACAGCTGCATTGGTTTGTATAACCCCAAATCACCGGAGAACGTCGGTTCGGTGATGCGCGCCGCTGGCTGTTACGGCGTGGCGTCGGTGTTCTACACCGGCAAGCGTTACGAACGCGCCGCCGACTTCGTCACCGATACCAAGCGCGTCCACTACGACATCCCGCTGATCGGCATCGACGACCTGAAGAAAATCCTGCCCCTCAATTGTGTACCCGTTGCCGTGGAACTGGTCGACGGCGCCCGCCCGTTGCCGGAGTACACCCACCCGGACCGCGCGCTCTACATCTTCGGCCCGGAAGACGGCTCGCTGGATAAAGAGATCCGTGACTGGTGCGAAGACGTGGTCTACATCCCGACCACCGGCTGCATGAACCTCGCTGCCACGGTCAACGTCGTGCTCTACGACCGCATGGCCAAGGGCCTCAACACCCGCTCGGGGCCGAAATTCCGCTGAATCGCCGCACATCCGATGGAACAACTGGCCTGCTCCGGCAGTCAGCATTTCTATCCATTACTCAAGCCTGGAGTCAGATCATGAGCGAACTCAAACGCGTAGAGCGCATCGAATCCACCCCGTTCCAGACCTCTTCCGAGCAGAATGTCCATGGCTGGGAACGCATCGGTTCATTGGCGGGCGGCGTGGTCATGGTCGGCAAGGGCTTGCGTCGTGGCGGCCTGTTCGGCCTGATTCAGGTGGCCATCGGCGGCGTGGCCCTGGCCCGTGGCATCACCGGGCACAGCTCGGCGAAAAGCCTGCTGGAAAAAAGCCGTCAGGACATGAACAACGTGCGGGCGAAGATTCAGCGCGCGGGCGAAGAGTTGAACCGGCTGAAAGCCAATGCCGAGGCAGCGACCAACACCGCGACCGTCACCGGCAACGATTCCTTGAAGTCGCCTAAAACCGGGGTTTGATCGGGAATTTGCGCTAAGGCTTATGGCCTCATCGCCAGCAGGCTGGCTCCCACAGGGGATCTTCTTTGTTGCGCAGATTGTGTGAACAGCGAAGATCACTGTGGGAGCCAGCCTGCTGGCGATGGCGGTGTTACTGAAGCAACCCGGTGTCCAGGACCTTGGAAGACTCACCAAGCACGCTCTCACTGAGCTGTACGAATTCCTTGGTATCAATGCTCCCCAGATGCATCGCCCCGCGCAGCACATCATCCAGCGAACGCTTGTTGCGCGTCTTCAGGCGAATCTCGCGATCCAGTTCCTGTAGCAACAACACCGCCTTGGCCACCTGCGCCGCACTGATCTGCTCGCCCCGCAAGCTGGTGACTTTCTGGCTGTCCTTGACCAGCTTCCCGTGCAAGCCCTCATACCGCTCATCACTCATGCCACCGGCCCGGCGCACCAGTTCGATGGCGTAGTATTCGGCAAAACCTTCACTGATCCAGTCGCTGCGCTGCTGATCGTTGATTCGCCCGAACACCTGGGCCAACTCGCGCACAACCGGGCTGGTCCCGCTTTCGCTGACCAGCGGCAGGCGACTATTCAGGTAGATCGATTCGTGCGCCGACAGGCTGCCGCGCCACATCGGATCGTTGGCGCCGACAATCAGCAACTTGGTCGGGTGACGAGGAAACACCGCCTGTACCTGGGGCCAGACAAACGTCAGCAGCGTCAGCACATCCATGCGCCGCATGCCCTGGCCACGCGGTGAAGCGACGGTGACTTCGGTTTCGCCCAAGCGGGTGCGACGGCTGCCGAGGTGCCCGGCGAGCATCCAGCCTGTGGGCCGATCGAAAAGCCGGGAAACGTTATCGATGCGGAACTTGTTCTTGCCGATGCGCGGCCAGGCGGTTTCGACGCTTTGCCAGCCAGTGGGCAACTCGAATTCAAGGCGTGAAACCAGCTCGATGCCGTCCTGTTGATCGAGCCTGGCCGGCGGCACCAGATCGTCACCGCGCATCAGTGCCCAGGTCGGGGTCATGCGGGTGTCGAAGCTGCCGCTCTTGCGCCCGTGACTGATCTTTACCCGCCAGGTCAGGCTGGCCTTTTCGGCCGCCGGGCGCCACACGCCGCGGGCCGGCTTGCCCTCGGTCAGCTGCCATTGGCCGTCGGCCTTGAAATCGCTGTAGTGGCTGCCGTCGCCGAGGTCGAAATCCAGGCTGCGGACCGCCGCGCCCTGGGCCAGGGTCAGGCGTACTTCAGCCTGGTCGCTTTGCGGCAACAGGCGCACGTGGTAATCCAGATCGACTTTCTTCGCCGCCCACACAGGCGCGCTCAGGGCGCACAACCCAACGACCAGCGCCCCCCGCCATCCCACAGCCATACACACTCCTTCGTGAAACCTTGACCTGCGCTGCGCTTTAACCTGCGCGGAAAATCAGATGGTCTTCCCAATCCTCTTCGGCCACGCTGCCTTCGGCGAGCATGCGCCCGGACTGGGAAATACGTTCGTGGTGCACCGCGTCGCGATCACCGCACACCAGGTGATGCCACAGCGGCAGGTCCTTGCCCTCGCTGACCAGGCGATAGCCACAGGTCGGTGGCAGCCATTTGAACTCGTCGGCCTTGCCTGGTGTGAGCTGGATGCAATCCGGCACCGAGGCGCGACGGTTGGGGTAATCGCTGCACTGGCAGGTTTTCAGGTCCAGCAGTTTGCAGGCGATGCGCGTGTAATAGACGCTGTTGTCGTCTTCGTCCTCGAGCTTTTGCAGGCAGCACAGGCCACAGCCGTCGCACAGCGATTCCCATTCCTGCTGATCAAGTTGATCGAGGGTTTTGCGTATCCAGAACGGTTCTACTTTGGCGGCCATGGTTCGAGCATCGACATCAGGTGGTGAAAAGGCCGCCAGTCTAGTGCCCGTAGCCCCGCGGGCCAAGCATTGGCGACTGCCGGTAGAACACGCTTGTCAGTTATCGCGCCGCCAAGTAGGGTTTTGCGTCGCTCCCACTTTCAAACGTAGCCAGGAATCTCTTGATGAGTGCCAACCCACGCGTTGCCGATTATGTCATTCACCCTCAGTTCACCGATCGCTGGTCGCCCCGCGCCTTCACCGGCGAAAGCATTCCTGAAGAAACCCTGCTGAGCTTCTTCGAAGCCGCGCGCTGGGCACCGTCGGCGTACAACTCGCAGCCTTGGCGGTTTCTCTATGCGCGTCGCGATACGCCGAACTGGGAGCGTTACCTGGGCCTGCTGAATGAATTCAACCGCAGCTGGGCGCAACACGCCTCGGCACTGGTGATCGTGATCTCGAAAACCACCTTCACCGCGCCTGGCGCCAGCGAAGAAACCCCGGCGCTGTGGCACACCTTCGACACCGGTTCCGCCTGGGGCCACCTGGCGCTGCAAGCCAGCATCAGCGGCTGGCACACCCACGGCATGGCCGGTTTCGATCAGGAACTGACCCGCAAGGAGCTGAACATTCCCGAAGGCTACGCCCTGCACGCGGCCGTGGCAGTGGGCAAATTGGGGGATAAAGCGACGCTGGCGGATTACCTGCAGGCGCGTGAAGAGCCGAGCCCGCGGCGTCCGTTGAGCGAACTGGCGGCTGAAGGCGACTTCACCCTCTAAGCCACAACGCATATCTACTGTAGGAGCCGAGCTTGCTCGCGATAGCGGTGTCACAGTCAACGATGATGTTGAATGTGATGGCCTCTTCGCGAGCAAGCTCGGCTCCTACAGGTTTAGCGTCAACTCAGTATCCGCGATTGAAATCCACTTCCCCGCGCAACGCTTCACCCGCCTGATACGCCCGCAGGTTCGCGACAAACAGCTCCACCATCAGCGACGGTGAGGTGGGCGCCGAGCTGTGGCCCGTCAGCAGCAGGCCGAAGGCCGTCCAGAACGGATGCCGTTGCGGCAGCGGCTCCTGGCGACAGACGTCGATCACGGCGCCCACCAGATGGCCTTCCTTCAAGGCTTCCACCAGATCCGCATCCACCACCGCCACACCGCGCCCGACGTTGATGAACAAGCCGCTCGGCTTGAACTGCTTGAACAGCGCCGCATCGTAGATATCGTGGGTGTTCGGTGTATTTGGCAGCAGGTTGACCACATAATCCACTTCACCGACCAAGCGTGGCAGATCCGCCAGCGAACCGACTTCGATAAAGGGGGCCTGCTCACGGGCCTCACTGGCGATGCCATACAACTGCACACCAAAAGGCACGAGGAACTGCGCCACCGTCTGCCCGATATCACCGGTGCCGACGATCAATACCTTGCGCCCCGCCAGGCTCTGGCCATGACGACTGTCCCATTTGCGCTCGACCTGGCTGACCAGCCGCGCCAGCACTTCACGTTCGTGGCCGAGCATGTAGGTGAGCACGTATTCGGCCATGACCTGACCGAAAATCCCCACCGCGCGGGTCAGGCGATAGTGCCGAGGCAAGCCGTCGGCCAGCAGCGGCGTGATGCCCGCCCAGGTCGACTGCAGCCATTGCGGCTGATGGCCCTGACGCAGCAGGGTCGCCAGCAAGTCGGGCTGGCCGAGCCAGACCGGGCAATCGGCCGCCAGGCGTGCCAGTTCGGCGGAATCGCCGCTGGTCAGTACTTCCACATCAGGCGCCGTCTCTTGCAACAGTCGGGCGTACACCGGGTGGTCGTGTTCAGCAATCAGGACGCGCATGCTTCAAACCTTTCGAAAAACAGTGCAGACGGCCGCCGACAGAGTCCTGCTCCGTCCGTGCGGCCATCGCCAAAATCATTCCAGTGTTGATCAAGGCTTCGAACCGAAGCCCGTCTGTCGATCACATGGGATCGTTGCGTCGCAGCAATTCTTCCGGCAAGTGTTCGATGTATTCCTCTTCCGCCGGCGGCATTTGCAGGTGGTAGCCCTGCTTTTCGAGGTTATCCAGCACGACGGTGATGTCCTCGCGCGACAATTTGCGCTCGGGGCTCAACACCAGGTCGAACGCGTGGATAGCTTTGCCGAAGGCGGCCATCAAGGGTTCCGGTACACGCTCCAGGGCATCGCTCTTGAGCACATAGAGGTACATCTCGTTTTTCTTCGAACTGCGGTAGATCGAGCAAATACGTTTCAAGGCTGTTCTCCGGCGGTGGCCAGGCTGTCGAGCAGCGCCTGGCCCATCAATTCGCGGCGCCAGCCACGCAATGAATCAGGCAATTGGTAGGGACCATTGGGGAAGCCGCTCTTGAGCAGCGCTTCCAGGGTTTTCTTGCGCAGCATCACCTCAGGCGCGATGTTCAGGCGTTCGCCCTCGGCCTGGCCGATGGCCTTGAGCCGCTTGAGCAGCGCGGCGGCGTCCACCGGCAACGGTTCAGGCACGGCGGGCGGCCATTGCTCCGGCGACACACTGCCAGAGCGCTTGATCAGATCAAGCAGAAACTCGCCGTCCTGACGCACGGTACGCGGGTGCATGTCTTCGATTTTCGCCAGTGCACCGAGGTTGTCCGGCTGGGTGCGCGCCAACGGCCACAGCGAATGCTCGCGGATGATGCGGTTGCGCGGCAGGTCGCGGGCACGCGCCTCCTGCTCGCGCCAGGCGCACAGCTCACGCAACACGGCGAGTTGCGCGCGGGACAGCTTCCAGGCCAGCTTGGCGTCGCGATAGACCTCGTACGGGTCGATCTCGCGGCGCAGGTTGGCCACCAGCTCCGCTCCGTCTTCCAGGACCCAGGCGTATTTGTCGTCTGACAGTTGCGGGCGCAACTTGACGAAGACTTCCGCCAGGTGCACGGCGTCTTCGGCGGCATAGCTGATCTGGGTTTCGGAAAGCGGACGTTGCAGCCAGTCGGAACGGGTTTCGCCCTTGGGCAGGTCGATGCCCAGCACTTCCTGCACCAGCCGCGAATAGCCCATGGAGAAACCCAGGTTCAGGTAAGCGGCGGCCAGTTGGGTATCGAACAGCGGCGCCGGCAGGCTACCGGTCAGGCGCAGCAGGACTTCGAGGTCTTCGCTGCACGCATGGACAACCTTGACCACCGCCGGATTTTCCAGCAAGGCGGCCAATGGCTGCCAGTTGTCGATGGTCAGCGGATCGATCAGGTAGGCACGTTCGCCATCGCCGACCTGCAGCAGGCCTGCGATCGGATAGAAGGTGTCGACCCGCATGAATTCGGTGTCGAGGGCAACGAACGGCAGCTGCTGCCACTCGGTGCAAAACCGACCGAGGCTTTCGTTGTCGCGAATCCAGTGAATATCGATGGCCACACGGCTCTCCCTTGAAGAATGGCGCGCAGTATATATCGCCCCCGACGATTTCCGCGCATTCACTGAACAAGAGCTTTAGCGAAAATGCCTTCCTGATCGTAAGAATAGTCCGGCAAACAAGGCCTAACCGACCTTTCTCAGCCATCTAAACTCTCACCCCTTGGCCAGCACGCCTTCGATTGCGGCTCTGCGGCACCCGGCAAACATATCCAGGTCCTGGTTATAAACTTGGCTGTTGACCTCCAGCAGCCCCAGCATCGAATGGAACAGGTTGTCCTGGCTCAAGGGTTTTTCCCGACTCAGTTGCAGGCAATGGGTGTCCACCGAAAACGACTTCTGATAGCTGTCGGAGAACCAGGCCAGCATCGCCACATGCTTCTGTTGATCCGGTGCAAGCATGTAAGGCGTGCCATGCAGGAACAGGTTGTATTCGCCCAGGGATTCGCCGTGGTCCGACAGATAAAGCATCGCGGTATCGACTTTGTCCTGGTTGCTGCGCAGCAGATCGATCAGGGTCGACAACACATGGTCGGTGTACACCAGGGTGTTGTCGTAGCCGTTGATGATGCTTTCGCGGCTGCAATTGTTCAGTGCATTGCTCTTGCAGACCGGGGTAAAGCGCTCGAATTCCTTTGGATAACGTTTGTAGTACTCCGGACCGTGACTGCCCATCTGGTGCAGTACCAACACCGTGTCTTTATCCAGGGTATCGATGAAATGTTGCAGGCCTTGCAGGAGGATTTCATCGCGGCATTCACTGTTGGCGCACAGCACCGGATCTTTCAGGTTGCTGAGGTCGTCGAGGGTGACCCGATCGCAGGTCCCCTTGCAGCCAGACTGGTTGTCACGCCAGATCACGTCGAGACCGGCACGCTTGAGCACATCCAGCAGGCCTTCTTCGTTCCTGGCCTTGCTCGCGTTGTAATCCTTGCGTCCCATGTTGGAAAACATGCAGGGCACCGACACCGCTGTTTCAGTGCCGCATGACTTCACGTCGGTAAAGGCGATGAGCCCGGTTTCCTTATCCAGTTTCGGCGTGGTATCGCGGTTGTAGCCGAGAATACCGAAGTTCTCTGCCCGGGCACTCTCCCCCACCACCAGGACCGTCAGGGACTTGCGAGCATGGGTTTGCCAGGCAGAATCGCGCCGGGCATCTTCACCGACTTTGACAAAGGGCTGGCGTGCCGAGGCGACCTGTTCGCGCAAGTAACCGGCGGAGGCACCAATATAGTTGCTCGGAACCACCATCAGGCGCAGTTCGTGGTGATTGCGAAACAATGAAGACAGGCCTTGATAGTTAACCAGTGCAACACCGCCAATGACCGCCGCCGAGGCAAAAGTCACCAGTGCCTTGCTTAATAACTCCCGATGCCAGCGGCGGTAACTAACCGGCGTTCTCCACAACAACCAGGACGGCAGCACTCCAAGAAAAACAATATAAGCCAGTAACTTTAAAGACAGTAAGTCGCGCACTTCCGTGGCATTGGTTTGAGCGAAGTTGCGCAACATGCCAATGTCGATCAGGACACCGTATTGGCCCATGAAATAAGCGACGCCGGCACTGATCATGAACAGCAGGGTAAGCAGGGGTTTGAGCACCGGCCGGAAAGCCAGCAAGGTCAGGACAATGTTGAAGGCCGCGAGAATCATCGCCCCGAAAGCCACGCGCAGGACGATGCCTTTACCGTCAGCCACGGTGATATCTAAAAGGTGCTGCCACAGGACAAAATTGCAGGCAGTCAATAAAAATGCACTGGCAATCAGTGTCACCCATTCCGGGTGCACGGCTTTAATCTTCAACATGATTTTCGGCTGTTCCTGAAAAGAAGTGCCGTCAACAAATGTGAAAATTTCATTTATCGCGGCGACACTAACTTTAGGTAGCCGACCATCAATTTTTCGTGAAAAAGAAGCCAACGATTAGTTGCCTCTCCTACACTCGATGAAACTTTCCGCTTATTTGAGAATGGTTCAGTTTCGGTTCAGCAAGAGCTAAGGTCCGAACATCTGAAGAGGTCTCATCGCAGCAGTATTTAATTTCCCGATAAGGCCCGGGATTTTCTGATTTGCCGCCTGTAAACCACACGCGCCTAATCGGCCCCTGATTCATCAAGGTCCGATCATGGAAAATATTCGCGCTACCTCCCGCCCTGCCCTGTGGTTGATGTTCAGCATTGTTTTGGTCGCGCTGAACCTGCGGCCCTCCATGGCCGCGGTAGGTCCTTTGCTGTCGGCGATTCGCGGCGACATCCCGCTGAGTTTCAGTCTCGCCTCTCTGCTGACCCTGCTGCCGGTCATGACCATGGGCCTGGCGATGTTCTTTGGGCTCGCGATCAGCCAACGCCTCGGCGAGCGCCGCACGGTAGTGTTGTCGCTGCTGGTCATCGGCCTGGCCACTGCATCGCGATTGTTCCTCGATTCGGCGCTGGAACTGATCCTCAGTGCCGTGCTGGCCGGCATCGGTATCGCGCTGATCCAGGCGCTGATGCCGACGCTGATCAAATCCCGCTTTAGCGACAACGTGGCCTTGTGCATGGGGCTCTACGTCACGTCGATCATGGGTGGTGCCGCCATTGCCGCCTCTTTCTCCCCCCTGGTGATGCTCCACACAGGCAGTTGGCGCATGGGCCTGGCCATCTGGGCGGTGCTGGCCGTGCTCGCGCTGCTGTTCTGGTGCAGTCAACGCGTGGGGGCACCGACGCCGGGTTCAACCAGCCACCGCTCCTTCTTCAGCCATCCTCGCGCCTGGATGCTCGCGGCGTTTTTCGGCCTGGGCACGGCGTCCTACACCTGCGTGCTGGCCTGGTTGGCGCCGTACTACGTGGAAAAGGGCTGGAGCGAACAGGATGCCGGATTGTTGCTTGGCTTCCTGACCGCCATGGAGGTGTTGTCCGGCCTGCTGGTTCCTGCCATTGCCAACTGCAGCCGTGATCGACGCCTGGTGCTGGTGGTGTTGCTGGCGCTGATCATGGTCGGTTTTTGCGGGTTGATTCTCAGCCCGGGAAACCTCGGCCTCCTGTGGCCGTGCCTGTTGGGGCTGGGGATCGGCGGGCTGTTCCCAATGAGCCTGATCGTGTCGCTGGATCACCTGGACGAGCCTCGGCAAGCGGGTGGGCTCACGGCATTTGTGCAAGGCATCGGCTACCTGATCGCAGGTCTCTCGCCGCTGGCGGCCGGGATGATCCGTGACCGGCTCGGCAGTTTCGAATGGGCCTGGTGGTCACTCACCGGGGTCATGGCGCTGATGATCCTGATGGCCTTGCGCTTCGATCCACGGCATTACGCCAGGCACATGCACTGACTCCGAATGCTTGCAGTACATTCTCCTGTTGCCTTCATTGCGCTAGGATCATTCGCTCAAGTTTGCACATGAGCCAGAAAGGATGCTGAACAGCAACGTGCTACGAAAGCTCGACATGCAGGACTTGATGGTGTTCGTCGCCGTGTACGAGCAAAACAGCGTCTCCGGCGTTTCCGAGACGCTGTGCGTCAGCCAGTCCACCGTGAGCTACTGCCTGAAAAAACTGCGCGCAGTGTTTGACGACGAATTGTTCATCAATACCCGCACCGGGATGCGCCCCACCTACAAGGCCGACGGCATGTACCCCCACGTGCTGAAGATCCTCGACAGCATCAACCTGTGCCACGCCAGTGCCTCAAAGTTCGACCCCACCCAACAACCAACGGTTTTCAACCTCTGCGCTCCGGAATACTTCGAGCAGCTGGTGCTGCCGCGCCTGTTGAAGCGCTTCGCGTGCGCCGAGCTTGCGGTGGTGGTCAATGTTCATAAGCTCGAGACCGACATCCCGGCTCAGGCACTGCGTGATGGCAGCCTTGATCTGGCGATAGGATTCGGTCCGGACTTTCATCGAAGCCACGCCGACTTCAAGGTGCGCACACTGCTGGAAGACGATTTCGTCTGCGTCTTCGACAAAGGCGCCACCCCGTCGCAACCACGCCTGAGCCTGCAAACCTTCATCGAGCGCCGTCATGTGTTCCCGACGCCCTGGACCTCCACCAGCAACATGGTCGACGGCTGGTTGGCGCAACAAACCCGCCAACGCCAGATCGTCGCACGGGCCAACAGCTACGGCGCAGCCCTGAAGATGATCAGCGGCACCGACTTCATCCTCACCCTGCCCCGGCGCATTCAGCAATTGCTGGCCGATGACACCGTCTTCGAGCGCTGCGAAGCGCCCAACGGCCTGCCGGGTTTCACCCTCGACATGCAGTGGAGCCAGGGCGCCGATCAGGACAGCGCGAACATCTGGTTACGTGAGCAAGTGATCGCGGCGTGCGGAGAACTGGAGACGGCCTGAAACTCAGACGCCGACGGTAGTCTTGGCATAGGATTCGCGATCGATGTCGAGAATCTCCACGCACAACTGCACCTCCACTCCCGTCGGCCATTCGCACAGATCGTTGACCACGGCCAGCAGGCTGTCGGACAGCTGCTTCTTGATCTCCGCGGAGCGACCGCTCAGCACGGCCAGTTTCACATGCACAAACGCCCGCTCGGCCAATGCCGTGCCGACCTTGAACGTCTGGAGCTTCACCGCGCGACTCTTGATGTCGAATTCGGCACCGAATTGACCGGAGCCCACCAGCACATTGTTCATACGCATCAACGCCACGTCAGCGTTCAGATCAGGCAGGTTGGCGGTGTATTCCAGGTGCAGGTGAGGCATGGCGTAACTCCTGTAGGTTGGTGGAAAAGTTCATAGCATAGCGCTGCCTTGGTCAATGGGGCAGCGACAACAGATTTCGCTCGCCCATGAACGCTTCGAGTCGTGAGCGCAACCAGCGCTCGGCAGGGTCGCTGTCGACATGGCTGAGCCAGACCATGGACAACTCGAGGGTCGGCGTACTGAACGGAAACGGTTCCATGAACACCTGACCGGACGCCGCCATGGCCTCTGCCGTGTAATCCGGCAGGCTGGCAATCAGGTCGGTCCCGGCGAGCAAGGCTGGCAACGAACTGTATTGCGGCACCGAGAGCACCACCTGGCGCGTGCGGCCGATTGCTGACAGCCACTCGTCAGCGAAACCACTGACGTTGGCGATATGCGACACCAACACATGGGGGCGCGAGCAGTACTCATCGAGCGTCAGCGGTGTATCGCTGGCATCGGCGCGTAAAACGCTGGGACGGATGTGCCGCAACAACTTGCGCTTGGCGTTGGCTGGCAGGCCGCGGGTCTGGGTGACGCCAACCGTGATGTCGCCAGACGCCAGCAAGTCGGGAATGCGCCAGTAGTCGACATTCTGCACCACGAACACCACCTTCGGCGCTTCCTGGCGCAACGCCCGCAGCAACGGCGGCAACAGGCCGAACTCGACATCGTCCGACATCCCGATGCGAAAGGTCATGGTGCTGCTGCTCGGGTCGAAATCATGGGTCAGGCTCAACGCCACCGACAACGAATCCAGCGCCGGCGACAGATGCCGAAAGATCTCTTCAGCCCGCGCCGTCGGCTCCATGCGATGCCCGACGCGGATGAACAACGGATCGTTGAACATGGTACGCAAGCGATTGAGCGCCGAACTGATGGTCGGCTGACCGAGAAACAGCTTCTTCGCCACCTTGGTGACATTGCGTTCGAGCATCAGCGTTTCAAACACCACCATCAGGTTGATGTCGGCCTTGCGTAGTTCGTTGCGATTCATCCATTGACCCCGCGCTGTAAAACTATCGACAGTTTAGGGAGATGTAACAATCGGCGTCTATGCGACTGAACGAATGCCTCAAGTGGTTTGTGTTTAATGCCAACAGGCTCACGCGACGGGTCCTACAGCCCCTTCCTGATTTCGTCGCACCCCTGGCGGTACAGCCTCGCGCCCCTAAGCTCAGGGGGGCTTCGGGCAAAACCAGCCCGGACCTATATCCTTCGAACACAACAGGAGAGTTTCAATGGCTAGAGACAAAGCGAAAGACGACAAGCACTTCAACTGCACCCAGGCGCATGAAGCCGACTACGTCGCCGGTCTTTATCCTCACGCCAGGGACGAAGTGAAAAACTTCCTGGCATCGGCCTGCCAGGACAAATCCCTGCACAACTCAACCCACAAGGACGTCTACGACTTGATCAAGAGAAAACTGGGCCACTCGCAGCCGTAAGACTGCCCGGGCAACAGGAAGCTGCTCTTGACGAGCAGCTTCACCGACTTGCTCGATCAATTCAGCTTTTAACGCAATGCTCCATACCGTGACCGCCGCCACTGTATTCAGGACCATAATAATACTTGGTGAACGACACTTTCCCCTCCGGCGTTGAAACAACCTGTGCAACACCGACTCCATAATCCTTCAATGACGGATCGGTATGCGCAAAATAAATGGCCAGCGAATCGGACGTGCCGGCAGCGAATCCGTCATACCTGGACTTGTCCTCCAGCGTCAGTACAAAGTTATAAGCGCCATACTTCCCGGTACTCTGTTCGGCATTGAGTGTCATGTCGACCACCCCTTTAAATCCCCCAATATGGCTGTCCTTGCCAATACATTCATAGCGCCCACTATAATCGGTACCGGTAAAGGACGCAGCGGCCTGGGCAGCCCACGCGGGAACGGAAACAACCAGGATGGCAGCGGCAATGCTCCTGAGCATATTTGACCTCTTTGTAATTGTAGGAAATCATTAGATATTGCGTAGGAATATTCTGCAGATTAGTGCACTACAACCTCCTCATTGCGCACCATCCATCCATTATGAAACTTGCTCCTTAAGTTTACTTGAAACTTTTGAAACAAGATCTTTCGCCAAACAATAACCGACAATGGAGTCAAACATCGCGATACACTCCAACGGATGATAAATAACTACCGTTCTTACAGAATGCTCCAGCGTCATCCAATCCGGATAACGGGAGCACATTCGCTCATTTCATTATCGCAAGGAAGCTATACATGACTATCGATTTGAATCAACACCTGGAAACTGCCAAACAGTACATCGGTCAGCCATACACCGAGGAGCTTCGCGCCGATCTCGCCAAGAAGACCGGCCTGAAAGTTCGGCCGATAGGTATCGCGTTCAGAATGACCAAGGACTACAACCCTGCACGAATCAATCTGAAGGTCGAGAACGAAATCATCACCCACGCCACCATGGGTAACTGATTCGTCCTGCGCGCGGCTGAAACCTGACAGTTTTTTGCACAATCGGCATAGGGGGCGGCCCTTCATAGGCCGCTCCCCTGCCACACCACCCGGCATGCGGGTCCGCACCGGGCGGTTCGAGAGATTGAGGTTATGAGAGTCGCACCAATCCCAGCCTGTCGAACCACGCAATATCCAGCACTCGATTCAGCTCAAAGCGACTGTTGCGCCACCAACTAAACGAGTTGGCCGCCACTTTTCGCGCCGATTGGCCTACGGGGCTATTTATGTGATGGCGCAGCGAAGGATTCGAAACTCAATTGATCATTTTTAAAGCCCATCTACGGATTATAAGTACCGAAACAGGCACGAAATAACACTTCAAGCACTAAAAAATTGCCTCTCACGCTACTGATTTTGGTCGGTACTTCACCCTTTGGATAACGTCGAACAGTTGGCAGCTCGAGACAGCGAAAACCCAGTTTCGGCGCCCGATACGAAAGATAAGCCAACAATTCATAAGTCATAAACACATCACGAAACGGGGCCACTCCCGGATCCAGTAGCAGTTTACGGCTATAGGCGCGAAAGCCCTGAGTGGTGTCGGACCAACTAAACCCAGAGAACAAGCTCAACATTGGCGCATGAATAAACCGAATGGCGAAATCTCGCGACTTGGGCGTGTTCTCGGCCACGCCACCTGCGACGAAGCGCGAGGCTTGAACAAAGTCCACGCCCTGCTTCAATGCCTCGATAAAAGTCGGGATTGCTGCAGGATCATCTTTATCATTACCATCGATTGTAATGATGCCTTCGTAGCCTTGATCGAGCACAAAGGCGTATGCGCAACGAAGCTGGGCGCTCAGCTTACCCGGTGCCGTCTTGACCAGCAGCCCACGCACGCCGAACTGTTGCAATGCTGGCAACTCCAGCGAGCCGTCCGTGGTACCGCCATCGACGATGATGATATCGGCAATATCTGCGATGTTGAGCGCCGTCATTCGTACCAGCAGGCTTTTGATTCGCTCCCCCTCATTGATAACCGGTATCACCACGCACCAAGGGTGTCGGCGGCCCAGCCAGAGCGGCGAATCGAAGGCAGGTACTTGCCACGATTCGCGTACAGTGGATGCGATATTAAAAGAGTTCATCATATTTACCATCATGCAACGCGAGCGGTGATCAGCCCTACGCCGGCGATTACTAGTACGATCCCTGCCCCTGTTGTCCAGTGGAAGGACTCACGAAAAAACACCATCGAAAACACCGCGACAGTCGCCACCGCTCCGGCGGTCAGAACCGGGTGCGCCACATTCAGCGGAAGACGCGCCAAGGCTGCGGCATAGAGCAGAAAGGCTGCTCCGTAAAGCCCCAGCCCCAGCCAGAACGGCCAATTACTCAACGCCGCTTCGGGGTCGCCAAGAGAGGGAAATTTACGCGGGGGCATCATGGCCATCTTCACCAATACACTGGCAGACGCATTGGAAAGAATGCCAAGAACGAGAATCAGCCATTTCATACTCATACGCCCACCTCAACCCCAGCCCTGCGATAATGCTGCATCGCCACCTTAAGTGCTCGTTCAATCGACACCACATGTGCCTCATCCTTGGTTGCTACCATTTCGATGGTGACTACATGAGCAGGTAGGTACTGCGCCAGGCCGGCAGCCATTTGCGCATGGGCAGTGCTGCCATCGCCCAACGGCAGCAAGTCAGGCTCGCTGGCATGTACGTGTCCGATCCATGGGGCACAGTCGCGCAGGACCACCAGAGGGTCTTCACCGTTAATCGTGAGCGCACCGGTATCCAGCTGCATCCGGATGGCAGAATGGGCGACGGACTCCACTACCTGGAGGGTTTCCGCACTGGTGGTCATGAAATTTGCGCCATAACATGTGGGGTTGGGCTCAAGGCATATGGTCACACCAGAGGCCTGAGCGATATCCCCTAACCGCCGAAAAAAAGGAACCGCCACTTCCAGGGCTTCCTGATCATTCAACCCGTTGCGATCGCGATTCTTCGGGGAGCCAAAAACGATCCGAGAAGCGCCCAGGCCAGCGCCGATGCGGCAAATGCCCTCCAAATGCGTTAGCAGGGCCGCCTGGCCTCCAGCAGAGCAAAAGACGTTCAACCCACTGGTTCCAAACAGCAGTGCCTGCATCCCCGTGATTTCAATACCACGCTCAACCCACCAGCCTTTGACGCGAGCAATCTCCACGTCCGTTACTTTAGCGGGTTCCGGGAAATACTTGCCAGGAGCAACATCGATAGCATCAACCGCAAAGTGCTGCAGCAACTTGGCGATCGCCTCATCTTCTGAGATATCCCACGCAATATTGGAAATCGCCAGTCTCATGCCTTCGACCCTCCATCGTTTTTGATCGCAGGTGCCTCGGACTGCGCATAGGTTCTTACCGCCTGAAGCGTCTCGCGGGTGCTGTACTGATAGCGACCCGATGCGCCAAACACTTGGGCGTGCTTGGTCTGCAGGTCATAGGCTGCCGCAGGATTTGCCAAGACATTGGTAAAGGGCTTACCAAAGCCCTGTTGCGAAACGTCAGCCACACTGATCGGCTCTGCCGTGAGGTGAACCAACTTCAATCCGGCATCCAGTGCCACTTGAATGTCATACCACAGGTTAACCATCGGATAGAACTGGAAGACCCCTCGGCTATCAATCGCCTGAAGGTTATTGTCGTTCAAAAAGTCAAAGATGATGTTCTTACGCAGCCCTGGACCGATGAGGCCAGGCAGTCGAACAATCAGATGATTAGGGAAATGGCTCTCGACGAACGTCTCTAACAACCGGCGATTCAATCCATAAGCATGCAGCCCTGACTCATCAACCAGCGTGTCTTCATCGACACCTATGGAACTCTTGAATACATCAACGGTACTGATCAGAATGAAAGTTTTGCAGTGGATGGTTTTAAGGTGGGCGATCAGCGCTTCGATTTTTTTTCGATCCGCTTCTGGTTCTCGGTTGGCAATCCACTTCTGTGCAGGAGCGCCGGCACACACTACTGTGTCGAACGTTTTACCGTCAATTTCTCCAATATCGGTTGAACGATAACGGGACATGAATTTTTCTTGCTTGATCAACGTGCTTCCAACAAACCCTGAAAATCCAATAATGGCAGTCATAACACCTCCCGTTTCAAAAACCATGACGATGGGATTTCTTTTCGCAGCGTCGCTAGACAGATGCCTTACTTAAAATCCAGCAAAGGCCAGCAAATCACCTCTTAAAAATTAATGTCAAACTGCCACAACGGAGAAAGATCCAGATCAACCTGACCTGTACTTATTTTTTTTATCTTATAAGCCGGAAGATCAACAATAGCAACGCAAGAGCCATAGTATTTAGAAAAAAATCCAGGCTGTGAAATTTTGTAATCAACAAAACTAAAATCAAAATTATTAAAACCGTACCCTGGGTAGCTCAGATTTTTTCCATCCTCGGGATAAATATGAACAAAGAACGGCTCACTATAATCTGCCGAGCTACAATCCTTTTTAAAAAAAGCAATTTCGCCTTTTTTCGAAAGTAAAACCTCAAATACTGGATTAGACGTGTATTCACCACCCGCCGGCTTTGAAAACCGATCAATTCTCTTATCAAATTTTCTTGCACCAACAACAGAAAACACACTTACACCGAAAACTACAGCGATGCAAACCAGGAAAAATTTTAAAGAGAACTTCTGAGAGCCAATCTGCATTTTATGATTCGCAACACGCACCAGTTCCGAAAAAGCAACACAAAAAACTACCACCGAACAGAAATAGAAGTAATACAAATACCTATAGTCTGAAGCAGGGACAATAAGGAAATGCGAAAAAAAGAAAGCCAGCCCCGAACCACCTATAAAAAATACTACAAGCCTATTACGACTGATTAAAAAAACAACAGCCATCGACACTAGCAAAAGACACAAATAAATCCAAGGATAGAACATCCATGGATTTCGAGCTACTTGCCCATAGAGCCAATCCGAAATATTATTCCCCTCAAAACTAAACCCATAACCATTGAGAATTATACTAGGCAAGGCAACGTTCGATGCTACTTTTTTATCCCAACGAAGCATTGCCAGAAACACATCAAGCCTATGAGAAAAGTATAACGTTGGATACTCCTTAATCGCAGTTAACCACAGACTGCTGAGTTTCGAAAGATCATCTTCATCCGTCGTAAGCATGCTCCCTGCTGATGACATGTAAAACAACCGATTATTCCCTTCAGCGGTATAAAAACCCTTCAAATCACCTGACTCAAGACGTTTATTTATGTATTCTGGTAGCAGGTTCTCCCCAGACCTCACTGAAATACCCAGCAAATCATAAGTTTGGGTATATTGAAAGGGGCTCGTTTTAATTATCTTCTCTTGAAAGATAACCAGATAACAAACTGCCACTGCTGCCAGCGATATAAAAAACGACAATGCGATTTTTTTAATCCATGAACTTTTCACCCAGCCTTCAGCATGCAACCAGAATCCGAATAAAAAAGGCAAAACAACCAATCCATTGGTCTTTACCCCAAAAGCCAATACACCCAAAAAAAACACACATAGCCGCTCAAAAAAAACAAGCTTTCTATCTTGACTGAATGCATTGACAATCACTGCCCACGCAAAAAAAACACTACACGCGAAAACGACATCTTTCCAAATTTGTCCCAGCGGCAAAAGCAACCCAGGCCAGAATCCAACAAGAGGAATGAGATAAGAGAACCGTCCGAAATGCCGACGAAACGCCAGCGCAAAAAGGCACCACCCCCCCCAATAAAGAAAAATGTTCTGAATTAAAAATAAGCCTGGCCCTGAGTAAATAGCGTCTAACTTACCCCACCACCACGCCATTAACACCGGATGCCAATCCACGTATCGATCAGTAACCGCATCAACATATTGGGCAAGTGAATCCGGGCTCATCCAGCCCGGGAAAAATGCCCTAATACTAAAAAGCACTCCAATCACACACGGGAAATATATCAACCAATATTTAGGACCATCACGTTCAATATCAGAATGATTGGCTATCAAATCCCGCATCAAACCTCTCCAAAACATCATAAATATTGTCTATTTTCCCACCCATCACCGAATAGCATCCAGGCAACTCGGCATGCTGTTCAAATAAAATAGGTCTGCCGTCATCGCCCTCGTTTTTCAGCAGTACGGTTTTGACCTCGAATAATGATTCAATATATTTCGCGTCAAGCACCGAAGGGATATACCGGGCAACATCGCGAACCATCCAATCGACACGAGTGTCTCGCTTGTAATCGCGCAGTTTTTTATAAGGATCAATCCCGAGCTCGTCGTTCCAGTGCAGATGTGGCGTATAGCGAACGTGGGACAACGTGTGGAGACCGCGCGCGGGAAAGGGCATCATCGAAAAGAACGGGCCGTCCATCACGGTTATCCCCAGCCCTTGGAGTGATGCGGGCATCTGCATTAGGGCCATTTCGGTGACTTCTTGCTTGAGACCGGAACGTACACCGGGGAAATCGCCCCTGAACTGGTTTAGGCCGCTGTAGGTGCAGTTGAATATATAGCGGCAAGTTATCAATTCCTGATGCCCCTGCGCCGTTTCCACCACGACCTCCAATGGCGCCTGCGCCCCTTTCGAGATCGTCGTCACCCGGCTTTTGTAGCGGATCTGCACGCCGCTTTCTTTCAGCTCACGCTCCGCCCAACTCGCCAGCAGTGTTGTATCGAACGCAAATTCCTCGACCAGAAACACATCTTCGATCAAGCGCGGTTCAAACAAGGCCCGCATCGCGGGCTCTGCGGGCTGGATAGCCGCGCCAATGTCCCGGCAAAAGCGCTCGAATTGCTTGGCGGTGACCTTGGAGTTTCGCCGGGCTATGGCGTAGAGCTTGGTGAAGTCTTGCTTCACAGCGTGTGGCCAGTCCCGTACAAATTTGGGTAGGTTTACCCGGCTTCGATAAGCGGTCGTGAAGCTGCGTGGATAGTGATAGCCGTTATGCACACGCGCCTGATTGTTGTAAGAGGCACGCATCAGCAACGCCGGCTCACGCTCAATCAGCAGGATGCGTTTAAGGCCGCGTTGCTTGGCCAGATACACCGCAATAGCGGCACCGTAGAACCCACCGCCAATGACTACAGCATCCTGACTGGGTTGGTTTGGATCAAAAACCGGCATCAGGAAACGCGTTCAATCGTTTGTGGTTTCGGGGTCTTCGTCTCGTCTGAATCTGACACGACTTCTTCAATGTTCAACTTTTCAAGCCGGGTCATGCGGGCGCTGGTGAACTCTTGGGCCACATGATAAGGCGGGCCCTCATTCGACAGACTGGCCATGTTCAGGATGTACTCACCCAAGACCAGCAAAACAAGCGAGATCAGAAAGAACATGCCCGACTGTTGCAGCGAAAAGCTAATCCAACCCGGCGCGACATCGGTTTTCAATACACCCACTGCGAGCACATAGACGCAGTACAACAGGTTGGCCATCGCGCCAAATAAAGAAAGCGATGTCACCAGGCGCATGGGCGCACGGGTTGTCGAGACCAGCAAACGCATGCTCCGATCGATACTCTCACCCAATCGCTTGGGTCGGGATGCTTGTGGCGCGGTGCTGTAGTTCAGGTATGCCTGTGCAAACCCCCCCGTCGCGGGCAGATGTCGATAGGTCATTGCCGGCTGGGGGTGTCGCAGGATGAAATTGATGACTTGTTTGCTCAGGATGCGGTACTGCGGCGCTTCCTTGGCCAGATGGACACCATTGAAGCGACTGTAGAGACTATGAAAGACGGCGTTTGCCCCACGATAAGCAAGGCTTTGCGCAGGCTTTTGCGCATTGTTGGCAAACACCACATCAGCACCGCTGACCGCTTGATCGAGCATTTCGGGGACAAAGCGTATGTCATCTGCCAGCGGATCGATAACGGCAACGAAGTCGCCCAGTGCACGCTCCAGCCCCACCCACGAAGCAGTGTCCGCATCCACCTCTTTGGTCAGGGCATACACTTGCAAATTGGCCAATCCGTTTTCACCGGTCAGACGCTTCAACACTGAAATGCTTTCGTCATCCGAGGCATTGTCCACCACAATCAATTCGTAGTCGCTAACAATGGAGGCAATGACCGCCGCCGCCTCAGACAGGATTTTTTCAATTTCCGCAGACTGATTACGAACCACAAACACGGCAGATAAAAAACAAGGGAAGACGTCCATTTTTTACTCTCACTAGGCGGATGCCTTGAATTTTTCCAATGTCGAGAACAGCGCAGCGCTGCCAAGAAATGGATCGGAGTCCCCTCTCTCGACCGATCGAGACCCAGCAAAACGCCGTCGGGATCAAGGAGGAGTAATGGCAGTATCAGGTTCAAGATTTAGCAAAAGCCCCTAAGACGTTCGTCCACTGAGGATACCTGATGACTTCTCTGATTTGTAACAAAAACACCAAGCTCGCCAATTGACAATTAGTATTTTTCATGCTTGCAAACCCTCCAATAACCTGATCACCCCAGCTTGGGATGGCGGCCGCACTGGGCCAAGGAGTGGATGCGCCGATCAACGGTGAAGAAAGTCGCCCATGCACCCCTTCTTCGTGCGATCTGGCCCCGCCGGGCAATCATCGCGATTAACAATTGGTCGGAATATGGGGATGAAGGCGGCCGAAGAAACAACCCTACCTCATTCGCTATCCACACCAGAGCTTCTGCGAGATAATGCACTCTACTTTTCAAAATTCTCACCCGGGGAAAAATCACTTTTCTGACTTCGCACTAACAATTAAGGCATTCAGAAATAAACCATCATAGCCATATAAATTTAGATTTCCTGATAGAGTCAGTAAACCTCAGCCCAGGAACACCAGTTAACCATTCAAACACACCTCATGATAAGATCTAACAACCATTCATAAAAATTCACGACTCATATAATTACCCTCCATAAGTTACTTCATCATTCGACGACGCATGTATGACATGACTACCCCCCGACTCTATACCCTCCGCACCTGTAGGAAAACTGAGCTCTGCCCACAATCTGTATTGTTCGCTGACCGACACCTCTCCCACCCCAACTATTGCAATATATTCGCCTTAAAAAAGTAATATTTTTCACAAATATGTAAATTATCATAACGGCCATGGACAGAATCCGCGATGAGAGCCTCAAAAAATTTAATTGCTAATACATTCACCGAAGCACTCCCCCTCACATCGAAACTCAAATAATCCACTCACAAAAAAGCCCGACAACTTTGCCAGGTCGATGTTAATTACTGAAACTTTGGCTTCTAAGCTCCAAAACGTACGACTGACACGCGACCAGCGCAATCAGTCGTTTGTCGCCGCCGTCAGTAATGGCGACAATTCGTTGAGCATGCTCTGGGTCAAGTTGGGGGCGTTATACTCCATGATCCACAACGCCGGTGGCGATAACGGCTAGCACGGGCAGCCAGCGGCAGAATTTATTGAGTCGAGAAGGACTGACAGCCGCACATCAGAAGTGGAAAGTCGATCGCGCAGGTGAGCTTGGTTGGCTTGAGCATCGCTCATTTCCTTGTAGTGGTTTGCTCACTGACCGACAGGGGTTGTTCCAGCGCGACCGCGCTTTTTCCATCGGCACGCACCTGGGCGGCGGCCGCCTTGGTGACGGCAGCGAGGTCATCGCTGTACAGGCGAGCCTGTATGGCCAAGTGTTTACCACAATAGTTGGCCTGCCAGCGCCAAGTCGCGGTCGCCCTGGCAGCATTCAAAAACGCCGGCATTGATGCCGGCGTTCGGGAGGACGTGAAGCAGAAGATGAGCCGTGATCTGCAGGCTTTCTCCAGGCAAAAAAACTGCTCAACGCGGGCTGTTTATACACCAATTACTTAGCAAGTGCACTGTTTCCAACCGCCACAGCCTTAGCTTTACCTATTGTTTTTAGCTTATCTTGAAGCCTTAACTCCAGATAACCAAAGAGGTAGGCGATACCACCCCCAGCAACAAGCAATACCGAAACCCCCTGCCAATAATTCAGCTCAACCTTAAAATATTCTTTTACGACAAGCATTACAAAGAAACACGCAGCAATATGTATAAGGTAAACACCATATGACACATCGCCCAGCCGAACGAAAAATCTACTAAGGATATGATGGGGATACCAAACTGTGGCACCACGTATTGAGAAGAACACTGCAAATATAACCAAAGGGTAATATATAACCGCGCCGTATATGCTGAAAATATTAATCAATGTTGCCACCAGCAGTATGGCTACTCCAACCAGCAACTCCACCACCCTGCAAGGTATGGACTTACTGATCTGCCATACAAAAACCCCAGCAATAAAATACAAATTATAGAAACTAAATAAAATCTCTCCAACCGTCGGATAAGAAACGACGGCCACCATTGCAGGTGGCGCAGTATGAAAGATTGCAATAGCTGCAACCCAAACCTTCATTACCAAATTCAAATGCTTAGGATCAAAACGCCCAACAAGCAGTATCAAAAAGTAAAATTGAAACTCATAGATAAGCGTCCAATAAGGAATATAAATAGAATCTGCTATTCCGGTTGGAATTAAAAAAACGGTTGTCCATTTTGGCCAAGCGTTGTATGAGAACAGAGATAGCGCATATCCGGTAACGACGAACGCCAGAATTAACCCTGGGTAAATCCTGCGAACTCGGTCGATGAGAAAGCGCTTGACGGGCCGGTTCATTTGTCCCGCCATCAAATAACCGGACAATCCGAAGAATAAAAACACACCGCTCCCACCGAGCAGCAATGAATTAATAAAGTCGGTTGGGCCACTCGAGAAATAGCCTGCCAACCAAAATACGTGTTGGAGCAATACCAAAAAAGCAGCAACGCCTCGGATAGCCTGAAGTCCAAAGCTGCGATCGGCAACGGTCCTGATCATAGTTACGTCCTGATAGCCGCTGCACTAGGCATCGGAGTGCGACAAGCGTCTTTACTGGCCTCTTGGCATTAGCCAAAGGGGAATCGGGCGTGATTTTGATTTGGCGGAGAGCAAATGTCCAGAAAATGTGCAGTCCTGAAATAATTCTGATACAAACCCTCGTATCAACAAATTGTTCAGTTATTAGGGCTCAATCAATAGATTTTAGCTATTAACCTGACAGGACAAACGGGCCGGCCGTGCGGATTGGAAAACCACTAATTTCTGACTACTCCCATACTCATTTCCTATAGTCATGCAATTGTCTGTAGTGATTTGAGTCAAGAGTCGTCTACCCCCCTCAATTTCATCTCGATTTCGAGTCTCACCATGCACGCTCTATCGAGGCTAACTCCTCATTGGTCGGAAGCGGCTGTAGGTACCAAGCAGGGGCGATTAAGTTGCGGACAGAAGCGGACGGTAGCGGTCCTGTATCGACATTTTTTGCCCTAGAAATGCCCTAAACAAAACCTGGAAACGAAAAAGCCCCTGTAATCTCTAACGATTACAGGGGCTTAGTCTTATTCAATAATGGCGGAGAGATAGGGATTCGAACCCTAGGTACCGGTGAAGGTACAACGGATTTCGAATCCGTCCCATTCGGCCACTCTGGCATCTCTCCAACGGCGCGCATCATAACAACACTTTTGCCGAAAGCAAACCCTCTTTCGAAAATTTTTTCTGTGCTATCAGATGCTTGCGTCGATTAAAGCGGTACACCCAGACGATTGGCGACTTCTTCGTAGGCTTCGATGACGTCACCGAGGCCCTGGCGGAAGCGGTCCTTGTCCATTTTCTTCTTGGTGGCCTTGTCCCACAGGCGGCAGCCGTCCGGGCTGAATTCGTCGCCCAGGACGATGGAGCCGTCGTGGAACACGCCGAATTCCAGTTTGAAGTCGACCAGCAGCAGGCCGGCGTCGTCGAACAGTTTGCTCAGGACTTCGTTGACCTTGAGCGACAGTTCCTTCATGCGCGCCAGTTGCTCGGCAGTGCCCCAACCGAAGGCCACGACGTGGGATTCGTTGATGAACGGGTCGCCCTTGGCGTCGTCCTTCAGGAACAGTTCGAAGGTGTAAGGGTTGAGCTTCATGCCTTCTTCAACGCCCAGGCGCTTGACCAGGCTGCCGGCGGCGTAGTTACGCACGACGCACTCGACCGGGATCATGTCGAGCTTCTTCACCAGGCATTCGTTGTCGCCCAGCAGTTTGTCGAATTGGGTCGGTACGCCGGCTTCTTCGAGTTTCTGCATGATGAAGGCGTTGAACTTGTTGTTCACCATGCCTTTGCGGTCGAGCTGTTCGATGCGCTTGCCGTCGAACGCCGAAGTGTCGTTGCGAAACAGCAGGATCAAGCG
>Ga0160466_100237_pt1 | contig 38314 bp, 37 predicted proteins | sample HID1971M_E11MG_FD_108245 | JGI IMG/M metagenome (GOLD analysis project Ga0160466, IMG submission 108245) | Enriched millipede-associated microbial communities from UW Madison campus, WI, USA - HID1971M_E11 MG | ecosystem: Host-associated > Arthropoda: Insects > Digestive system > Unclassified ... | reverse complement strand
GAAGCATTCGATTCTCCTCGTGCGCCTGTTTTACGGCGCGACGTTCTGGTAATTAGCTGATCTGCAAGACCCGAGCCATGGCCTGGTCGTCTTCTTTGGCGGTGTTCATCATCTTGATGTGCAGCTCGAACTGCTTCGACAGGGCCAGTACCTGAGTCATCTCGTCCACAGCATTGACGTTGCTCGACTCGAGGAAACCGGAGACCAGCTTGACGTTGGCATCAGCTTGCGCAGGCTGGCCGTCCTTGGTGTGGATCGAACCGTCCAAGCCCTTGGTCATGTTCTTGATGTCCGGGTTGACCAGCTTGATGCGGTCGACTTCGGCCATGACCCGCGGGCCTTCGCCCATTGCGCGAATGCTGATGGTGCCGTCCTCGCCCACTTCGATCTGCTGCTCGGGCGGCACGGCAATCGGGCCGCCATTGCCGATCACCGGCATGCCGTTGCCTGCCCGCAGCACACCCAGCGCATCCACCACCAGGCTGCCGGTACGCACGTAGCTTTCGCCGCCATCGGGGTTCTGCACCGCCAGCCAGCCGTTGCCTTGTACGGCAACATCGAGGTCGCGGCCGGTCTGTACCAGCGAGCCTGGGGAAAAGTCGGTGGCCGGGCGTTCGGACAGGGCAAACGCTCGCGCCGGAAAGCTGTCACCGAACACCGGCATCGAGCGGGCCTGCTCCAGGTCTTTCTGGAAGCCGCTGGTAGAGATGTTCGCCAGGTTGTTGGCATGGGCCTTTTGCGCCAGCGCATTCTGGCTGGCGCCGGTCATTGCCACATAAAGGTACTTGTCCACACGCTTTCCTCTGCCTGCCGGACGTTTGCCGCCCGATGCTGTTCTGAGGTGGCATAAGCAATTTGCAGACCAAGTTGGTTTTGGCAGGACAGAACCAATAAATACGGGGGGCTGAAGGATTGAGTTGGAATTTTGGTTTTGTATCAGAGACGAAAAACCGGCGGTGTCATGCCGGTAAGTGGCAAGGCTTAGCCTGGTTACCAGCATTGCTGACGCGTTCGCGGGCAAGCCCGCTCCTACAGGTTTAGTGAACGCCACAGATCTGTAGGAGCGGGCTTGCCCGCGAAGGGGCCAGCACCGTCACTACAACAATCAGCTAAGACTCCGTCTTGCCTAACTCATAGTCCCGCAACTTGTTGGCAATGGTGGTATGCGAAACCCCCAACCGCTTGCCCAGCTGCCGACTGCTCGGGTGCTCGGAATACAATCGCTCCAACACCGCCTTCTCAAAGCGCCCGACAATCTCGTCCAGCCCGCCTTCCAACGAAAAATCGCCAAGTGGCTGACGCACACCGTAGTCCGGCAGACGAATATGCTCGGCCTTGACCGTCCCGCCGTCGCACAGGGAAACCGCCTGGAACAGCACGTTTTCCAACTGCCGAACGTTGCCCGGCCAATGGTAATGACTGAGCCGGTCCATGGCCGCTGGCGCGAGCTTGGGCAGCGGGCAACCGATCTGCCGGCTGGCCTGATCGAGGAAGTGCTCCACCAGCGGCGTCAAGCCGTCGAGGCATTCGCGCAGCGGCGGGATGTGCAACGACAGCACGTTCAATCGGTGATACAGGTCCTGGCGAAACTCGCCCCGGGCACAGAGTTCGGACAGGTCGACCTGGGTCGCGCAGATCACCCGCACATCGAGGTACACCTCTTCATCGCTGCCTACGCGACGGAAGCAGCCATCCTGCAGGAAGCGCAGCAATTTCACCTGCAGGCGCGGGCTCATTTCCCCGACTCCATCGAGAAACAGCGTACCGCCCGCCGTCAGCTCCAACAGCCCGAGCTTACCCTCGGCCCGGGCGCCCTCGAACGCGCCAGGGCCATAGCCGAACAACTCGGTCTCGGCCATGGATTCCGGCAGCCCGGCGCAGTTGAGCGCCATCAGCGGCGATTGCCCGCGCGGGCTGGCCAGATGGCAGGCGCGCGCCAACAATTCTTTACCGGTCCCGGTTTCGCCTTCTATCAATAGTGGCGCATCCAGCGGGGCCATGCGCCGGGCTTCGCGCACCACCGCCGCCATCACCTTCGAGCTTTGAAAGATGCTGTCGAAGCCGCGCAACTCCTGCTTGCGTACGTTATAGATGCGCTCGCCGACCCGGTCGGCGCGATGCAGGGTCAACACTGCCCCGGCCATGGCTTCGCTGTCGTCATGCTCCGATTGCAGGGGCGCGATGTCGGCCAGGAACACATCGCCCTTGACCTTGACCCGCAGTCCGTTGATCCGCGATTTGTTGGCGCGCACCAGCTCCGGCAAATCGAAATCCTCGGCATAACGCGACAGGGGAATCCCCGGCACCTCATCTACCCGCACACCCAGCAACTGCGCCGCCGCGCGATTGGCCGCGACGATGGAACCGCCCATGTCGATCGACAGCACCGGAAACTCCAGGGCGCCGAGCAACGCATTGAGCTCCATGTGCCGACGCTCACTGGGCATTAGCCCTACACGCTTGACGCCAAAAACCCCGGCAATCGCCTCGAATTTCGGACGCAGTGCCTGGAACTGAATGTTGATCAGGTTCGGACAGTGCAGGTAGATGGCATTGCCATGCTCGCCACCCACTTCACCGCGGGCGACGTTGATACCGTACTCGACCAACAGGTTGAGGATGTCGCGCAGGATGCCGATGCGGTTCTGGCAGTGGACTTTGATACGCATGTAAAAGACCTGATAAACGATGATTGACCTGTGGGAGCCAGCCTGCTGGCGATGGCGTCGCATCAGGCGATATTGTTGTCGAATGACACGCCGCTATCGCCAGCAGGCTGGCTCCCACAGGGTTAGCGCCCGACTTTTCTGATCAGGCGCTCAGATAGTCGTCAAGATTATGTGACAGATGTAGGGCTTTTCCCACCCGCCAATCTCAACATTTACGCGATGACGGCCAATACGTAACGAAAACTTTACGATAATCCAGGGATTTTCCCGCGCAGGACGCCGCTCACCTGCTGCAGCGCTGCAATCGATGGGGTATTCCTAGGTCCATAGCAGCACATAACAAGAACGAATCCCCTAGCAGGAGAGCAGCATGAAGCAGACGCAATACGTGGCTCGCGAGCCCGATGCGCATGGTTTTATCGACTACACCGCCGAAGAACACGCGGTGTGGAACACGCTGATCACTCGCCAACTGAAAGTGATCGAAGGGCGTGCGTGCCAGGAATACCTGGACGGCATCGAAAAACTCGGTCTGCCCCACGACCGCATTCCGCAACTGGGCGAGATCAACAAGGTCCTCGGTGAAACCACCGGCTGGCAAGTTGCCCGCGTGCCGGCGCTGATCCCCTTCCAGACCTTTTTTGAATTGCTCGCCAGCAAGCAGTTTCCGGTGGCCACCTTCATTCGTACCCGCGAAGAGCTGGATTACCTGCAAGAGCCGGACATTTTCCACGAGATTTTCGGCCACTGCCCGCTGCTGACCAACCCCTGGTTCGCTGAATTCACCCACACCTACGGCAAACTCGGCCTCAAGGCATCCAAGGAAGAGCGCGTGTACCTGGCGCGCCTGTACTGGATGACCATCGAGTTCGGCCTGGTCGACACCCCGCAAGGCCAGCGCATTTACGGCGGCGGCATCCTGTCTTCACCGAAAGAAACCGTGTATTGCCTGTCGGACGAGCCTGAGCATCAGGCATTCGATCCGCTGGAATGCATGCGCACGCCTTACCGCATCGACATCCTGCAACCGCTGTATTTCGTTCTGCCGAACCTCAAGCGCCTGTTCGACCTGGCCCACGAAGACATCATGGGCATGGTCCAGCAAGCGATGCAGATGGGTCTGCATGCTCCGAAATTTCCACCGAAACCCAAAGCGGCCTGAACCGCCGCTTTTTCGATCAAGTGAGTCTGTCAGGAACCGACGCTTTGCTTTAGCGTGGTGTTATTGACGGTCGATTTCCCTTTATCCCGATTTCAGGAATCCATCATGTCCACATTGAACCAAGCCCACTGCGAAGCCTGCCGCGCCGACGCCCCACAGGTCAGCGATGAAGAACTGCCAGTCCTGATCAAGCAGATCCCGGACTGGAACATCGAAGTTCGCGACAGCATCATGCAGCTGGAAAAGGTTTTCCTGTTCAAGAACTTCAAGCACGCCCTGGCGTTCACCAACGCCGTCGGTGAAATCTCCGAGGCCGAAGGTCATCACCCTGGCCTGCTGACCGAGTGGGGCAAAGTCACCGTGACCTGGTGGAGCCACTCGATCAAGGGCCTGCACCGCAACGACTTCATCATGGCCGCGCGCACGGACATCGTTGCCAAGGACGCCGAGGGCCGCAAATAATGCATTTCGACGCCATCGGCCGGGTGCCCGGCGACCCGATCCTCGGTCTGATGGAGGCGTATGCGCAGGACCCCAACCCGCGCAAATTCGACCTCGGCGTGGGTGTCTACAAAGACGCCCAGGGCCTGACCACCATTCCCCAGGCGGTGAAGCTGGCCGAAGCGCGCCTGGTGGATCGCCAGACCACCAAGACCTACATCGGCGGTCACGGCGACGCGGCTTTCGGCAAGGTCATCAGTGAGTTGGTGCTCGGCGCCGACTCGACGCTGCTCAGCGAACAACGCGCCGGCGCCACCCAGACCCCGGGCGGCACTGGTGCGTTGCGCTTGAGCGCTGACTTCATCGCCCAGTGCCTGCCGGGCCGTGGCGTCTGGCTGAGCAATCCGACCTGGCCGATCCACGAAACCATTTTCGCCGCGGCCAAGGTCAAGGTCAGCCATTACCCTTACGTGGGCAGTGACAACCGTCTCGACGTCGACGCCATGCTCGCCGCGCTCGAGCAAGCCCCCAAGGGCGACGTGGTGCTGCTGCACGCCTGCTGCCACAACCCGACCGGCTTCGATCTGTCCCATGACGACTGGCGCCGGGTGCTCGACGTGGTGCGCCGGCGCGAGTTGCTGCCGCTGATCGATTTCGCCTACCAGGGCTTCGGTGACGGCCTGGAGCAGGACGCCTGGTCGACCCGACTGTTCGCCGCCGAGTTTCCGGAAGTCTTGATCACCAGCTCCTGCTCGAAGAACTTCGGCCTGTACCGCGACCGCACCGGCGCGCTGATTGTCTGTGCGAAATCCGCCGACAAGCTGACCGACATCCGCAGCCAACTGGCCCACATCGCCCGTAACCTGTGGTCGACGCCGCCGGATCACGGCGCTGCCGTGGTGGCGACCATCCTCGGCGACCCGGAACTGAAAAACCTCTGGGCCGACGAAGTGGAAACCATGCGCTTGCGTATTGCGCAACTGCGCAGCGGTTTGCTCGAAGCGCTGGAGGCTTACGGTTTGCGTGAGCGCTTTGCGCACATTGGTGTGCAGCGCGGGATGTTTTCCTACACCGGGTTGTCGCCTGAGCAAGTGAAAGCGCTGCGGGATAACCATAGCGTGTACATGGTCAGTTCGGGTCGGGCGAACGTTGCCGGCATTGATGCTACGCGCCTGGATTTGCTGGCCGAGGCGATCGCCAAAGTCTGCAAATAACTTCCAAACACTGCAAATCCCCTGTGGGAGCGGGCTTGCTCGCGAATGCGGAATGTCAGTCGACATCCATATTGACTGATCTACCGCTTTCGCGAGCAAGCCCGCTCCCACATTAGTTTTGCATCGCTCCTCTTATTTCCCTGTATATACAACCCCATTCGTCGAAACAAATGGATATAAAAGTCTGTTTGTCATTTCTACTCCTGTATCCTGCCCAGGCTTTTTTGAAAGCGCGGATCTACCAGATCTATCAACAGACTTAGCGAGGAGCGCGACCATGCACGAGATTCCTAATCTCCCCTTCCCAAGCCTGCACGTACCTGAGCAGACGACCACGCAACAAGCCGGTGCCCAACAGCCCGAGCCGAAAGAAGCCACTGACCGCCGCCAGGCAGACAGCGAAGACTGAAACACCCGCCGTACAGACTGTGTGGAAAGCGCTAACATGCGCTTTCCACACCGCCTGAACAGTGACCCCGCCCATGACCGACGAATTCGACGAAACCCAGGCCAGCCTCCTGATCGGCACCGCCGAGAAAATGATCGAAATCTGGAATCGCCTCTCCCCCGAGAAACAGGCCGCTTTGCTCGCCCGCTTCGGCAGCGAAGAAAACGCACTGGCCGCCCTGGTCACCACGCAACTGGTCGCACCTGCCAAGCCTGATTGATCCCGCCCGGTAAATAGTTTTACTTTTTCCACGACCCGCGGCCGCTCGCGCCGCTATCATAAGCAGCCTATCTATCCTGCTTTCCCGTGGACCTTTACCCATGTCTGAAAACCAGCGCCCCCTGGCGGTCACGCTGCAAGTCGTTTCCATCGTCCTGTTTACCTTCATCGGCTACCTCAATATCGGCATCCCACTGGCGGTACTGCCCGGCTATGTCCATAGCGACCTGGGTTTTGGCGCCGTGATCGCTGGGCTGGTGATCAGCGTGCAGTATCTGGCCACCCTGCTCAGCCGCCCCTACGCCGGAAAAATCATCGACAACAAGGGCAGCAAGCTGGCGGTCATGTATGGCCTGGCCGGCTGTGGCCTGAGCGGCGTGTTCATGCTGATCTCGGCCTGGACCCAAAGCCTGCCGATGCTCAGCCTGATCAGCCTGCTGATCGGCCGCCTGGTGCTCGGCAGCGCCGAAAGCCTGGTGGGCTCAGGCTCCATTGGTTGGGGCATCGGCCGGGTCGGCGCGGCGAACACCGCCAAGGTCATCTCCTGGAACGGCATCGCCAGTTACGGCGCATTGGCCGTGGGTGCGCCCTTGGGCGTGTTGCTGGTCAAGCAGCTGGGCTTGTGGAGCATGGGCGTGAGCATTGTCCTGCTGGCGCTGCTTGGCCTGCTGCTGGCCTGGCCGAAAACCGCCGCGCCCATTGTGGTCGGTGAACGACTGCCGTTCATGCATGTGCTCGGCCGGGTCCTGCCCCACGGTTGCGGCCTCGCACTGGGCTCGATCGGCTTTGGCACCATTGCCACCTTCATCACCCTGTACTACGCCACCCAACACTGGGACAACGCCGTGCTGTGCCTGAGCCTGTTCGGCGCGAGTTTCATCGGTGCACGCCTGCTGTTCGGCAACCTGATCAATCGCCTCGGCGGTTTTCGCGTGGCGATTGCCTGCCTGTCGGTGGAAACCCTGGGCCTGTTGCTGCTGTGGCTGGCACCCGATGCGCATTGGGCGTTGGCGGGCGCGGCCTTGAGCGGTTTCGGTTTCTCGCTGGTGTTTCCGGCGCTGGGTGTCGAAGCGGTCAACCTAGTGCCGGCCTCCAGCCGCGGGGCGGCGGTTGGCGCCTATTCGCTGTTCATCGACTTGTCGCTGGGGATCACCGGGCCGTTGGCTGGTGCGGTTGCGGCGGGCTTCGGCTTTGCCTCGATCTTCCTGTTCGCCGCCCTCGCCGCCTTGAGCGGCCTGGCGTTGAGCGTTTACCTGTACCGGCAGGCACCGAAGCAACGCCAGGCGCGGGATTCACGCTAGAAGTCGACCTTGCCGCGCCCGGCCTTGATGTTGCCGCGCTTGCTCTTGGACTCGAGCCGACGGGTCTTGGAACCGAGGGTCGGCTTGGTCGGCCGGCGTTTCTTTTCGACCTTGGTGGCGCTCTGGATCAACTCGACCAGACGCTCCAGCGCATCGGCGCGGTTCTGCTCCTGGGTCCGGTATTGCTGGGCCTTGATGATCAACACGCCTTCGCTGGTGATGCGACTGTCGCGCAGCGCCAACAGCCGCTCCTTGTAGAACTCGGGCAAGGACGAAGCCGGAATGTCAAAGCGCAGGTGCACCGCGCTGGAGACCTTGTTGACGTTCTGCCCTCCCGCACCCTGGGCGCGAATCGCCGTCAATTCGATCTCGGCATCCGGCAGATGCACGTTGTTGGAAATCACCAGCATGGAAAAGCGTCCGTATTCGAGAGTGTTCAGGATACCGCGAATAGATTGAAGGAATGCGGACCTTGTGGGAGCGTGGCTTGCCCGCGATTCAGGCGCCACGGTTTATCAGGGGCACCGCGTTATCGTTCATCGCGGGCAAGCCACGCTCCCACAGGTTTTTGCAGCGCTCATAAAAAACCCGGCACTTGGCCGGGTTTGTTTTTACTGTGTGCAGTTATTCCACCGCTGGCTGCAAGGCGCGCTGTGCGCTGCGCTTGTTCTTGATGCCGTAGCAGACCCACATGAACACGAGCCACACCGGAATCGCGTACACCGAAGTCTGGATCCCCGGTATCAACAGCATCACGCCGAGAATGAACAACACGAACGCCAGGCAGATGTAGTTGCCGTATGGGTACCAGAAGGCCTTGAACAGCGGCGTCTGTTTGGTCTTGTTCATGTGCTGGCGGAACTTGAAGTGCGAGTAGCTGATCATCGCCCAGTTGATCACCAGGGTGGCCACCACCAGCGACATCAGCAGTTCCAGCGCGCTGTGCGGGATCAGGTAGTTCAGCAGCACCGCGATCAGGGTCACGGCGGCCGAGGCCAGGATCGAACGCACTGGCACGCCGCGCTTGTCGATCTTCGCCAATGCTTTCGGCGCATCGCCCTGCTCGGCCATGCCCAGCAGCATGCGGCTGTTGCAGTAGGTGCCGCTGTTGTACACCGACAAGGCCGCGGTCAGGACCACGAAGTTGAGGATGTGCGCAGCGGTGTTGCTGCCCAGCATCGAGAACACTTGCACGAACGGGCTGCCGCTGTAGGAATCACCGGAGGCGTTCAGGGTGGCCAGCAAGCTGTCCCACGGGGTCAGCGACAGCAGGATCACCAGCGCACCGATGTAGAAAATCAGGATCCGGTAGATCACCTGGTTGATCGCTTTCGGGATCACGGTCTTCGGCTTGTCGGCTTCAGCTGCGGTGAAACCGAGCATTTCCAGGCCACCGAAGGAAAACATGATGAACGCCATGGCCATCACCAGGCCGCTGATCCCATTCGGGAAGAAGCCGCCGTGGGACCACAGGTTGCTGACCGCCGCTTGCGGGCCGCCGTTGCCGCTGACCAGCAGGTAGCTGCCCAGGGCAATCATGCCGACGATCGCCACGACCTTGATGATCGCGAACCAGAACTCGGCCTCGCCAAAGACCTTGACGTTGGCCAGGTTGACCGCGTTGATCAGCACGAAGAACGCCGCTGCGGAGGCCCAGGTCGGGATGTCCGGCGCCCAGTAGTGGATGTATTTGCCGACCGCCGTCAGCTCCGACATGCCGACCAGAATGTACAGGATCCAGCAGTTCCAGCCCGACAGGAAACCGGCAAAGCCGCCCCAGTACTTGTGCGCGAAGTGGCTGAAGGAGCCGGCCACCGGGTCTTCGACGATCATTTCACCCAGCTGGCGCATGATCATGAAGGCGATGAAACCGCAGATGGCGTAGCCGAGGATCATCGACGGGCCGGCGGATTTCAGTACCCCGGCCGAGCCGAGGAACAGACCGGTACCAATCGCGCCACCGAGGGCAATCAATTGAATGTGGCGATTTTTCAGGCCGCGTTTCAGCTCGCCTGAATGCGAGTTTTGTCCACTCATGAAAAGGGTCTCACGCAAGGTTTGATGATGTTCAGAAGGCGTTGCTGCTCAAGACAGACGTTAAGCAGCGCCGATCAAACCCCAGCGCAGGCACCAGGAGTTCAGCGTATTTACAACGGTCATGCGTCACCTGTTTGTTTTTATCTGTGACGAAATCGAACCCGACGCGCTTGTGGCGCGGCGGAGTGAACAAGGCGGATAGCCTTGAGGTTTGCGCATTTGCGCAGGAGGTCACAGGTAAAACGCGGCGCATTGTACACCGGTAACCCCCTGTTGCCAGACCCCGCTGGATCAGCGTGTCGGTAGCCGGGATTGCATGTGTCCGCCTCGAAGGGATCGGGCGACTGCAAAAAGGAGGTCAGACCTTTGCGGGTCATGGACCGGGACGGTGGAAAAACCGACCCGCGATGGGAGCTGGAAACGGATTGCGGCGTTCATTGCGCCTCCTTTTTGTTATGCACCTGCACGACAGGCATGGCGCGCATAACACCTTGCATGGGGGCGGGAAACAAGCGGGCTAGAGCGCTGGGGGAAGGACTTGAGCGAATTGAGCGTAAGAATTTTTTTACGGCATTACGTGAGAGGCGATTTCATGGGGTTAATACGGGGATTTCGTCATGAAATCTTTACAGCCTGTCATTTTGACTTTCCACTTCGGAATCACTGGTGCAGCGACTGGCGCTTTCGCGAGCAAGCCCGCTCCCACAGTGGATCGCATTTATCTGTGCCGACTCGGTCCCCTGTGGGAGCGGGCTTGCTCGCGAAAGCGTCCTCAAAAACGCTACAGGGCTAAAACCAGGCACAAAAAAAACGCCAACCCGAAGGCTGGCGTTTTTCATGAAGCGCTTTCCGATTACTCAGGCTTGCGACGACCAAACCCCGGACGCTGACCGGAACCGGCCGGTGCGCCACGGCGTTTGCCCGACGGCGCATCACCGTCAACCAGCTTGATCCCCGGACGCTTCGGCGCCGGCTTGGCCGGACGCTTGGTGTCGGCCGGACGATCAGCTACCGGCGTACCACGGCCTTCGCCACGCTCGGTGCGGCCATTGGCCGGACGCGGAGTGCGTGGACCGCGTTCACCGTCCTGACGAGCAGCCGGCTTGCGCGCCGGGCGCTCGCCTTCGATCTGCGGCTCGCGGCTGGCACGTGGCGCTGCAGGTGCGGCGGTGGCTGGACGCAGGGTCCGTACGCGCTCGGTCTTGGCCATTGGACGCGACGATTTACGCTGCATCCGGTCAAGCTTGTCTTTGCTCTTGGCGTTCATCTGCGGCATCGCGACCGGCGTCAGGCCGACCTCGGCACTGAGGATGTCGACTTCGTACTGGCTCATTTCGCGCCAGCGACCCATCGGCAGGTCCGAGTTGAGGAACACCGGACCGAAACGCACGCGCTTCAGACGGCTGACCACCAGGCCCTGGGATTCCCACAGGCGACGTACTTCGCGGTTACGACCTTCCATCACCACGCAGTGGTACCAGTGGTTGAAACCTTCGCCGCCCGGCGCCTGCTTGATGTCGGTGAATTTGGCCGGGCCGTCTTCGAGGACCACGCCGGCTTTCAGGCGCTCGATCATCTCGTCATCGACTTCGCCACGCACACGCACCGCGTATTCACGGTCCATTTCGTAGGAAGGGTGCATCAGGCGGTTGGCCAGCTCACCGTCGGTGGTGAACATCAGCAGGCCGGTGGTGTTGATGTCGAGGCGACCGATGTTGATCCAGCGGCCTTCTTTCGGCTTTGGCATCTTGTCGAACACGGTCGGACGGCCTTCCGGGTCGACACGGGTGCAGATTTCGCCATCGGGCTTGTTGTACATGATCACGCGGCGGACCGACTCGGCGGCCTCTTCACGCTTGATGACCTTGCCGTCGATGGTGATGGCGTCGTGCATGTCGACGCGCTGGCCAAGGGTGGCGTCTTTGCCGTTGACCTTGATCCGGCCGTGGCTGATCCAGGCTTCCACGTCACGGCGCGAGCCGACGCCGATACGGGCGAGGACCTTCTGCAGCTTTTCGCCTGCTGGGCCGATTTCCTGGTCGTCTTTCTGGTCTTTGATACTCATCTGGGCACCTCCCGGTGTGTTCTGAAAACTGGGTACTTGGGCGAAGGGATCGCCGAAGGGTCGCGAATCATACGCGCATGCGGGCGTTTGCGCATCAGAGACTAGCTGATGAATGCAAGGTTATTGGCTTTTCCGCCGGCCGGTGATCCACTTTGAACACATTCCCCCTCATTGGAACTGTGTCAGTCTTCGAACTCGCGGCGTTCGGCTTCGATGGCTTCGGCGAGGGCCAAGGCTTCGGCTTCTTCGTCGGATAGCTCCGGCTCGGGCTTTGGCTGCTCCAGGGCAGCGACGGCGGCCAGGAGCTTTTCGCGAGCCTCGGCAACGCCGAGGATGTCGTCTTCCTGCTCGGGCTCAGCTTCGGGTTCAACCTGTTCCGGTTCGATGTCAGGCTGCTCCGGATCAATCCCCGGCAACTCACCATCACGCAACAAATCGTCGAAGTCAGTCTTGATCCCCTCCTCCATGCTGTCCAGCTCCAGCAACAGCGTATGGAAACTGGTCTCTTCCTTAGGCTCTTCCGGCTCGGCGCTGGCGTCGGCCAGTTCTTGCAGCCCTGCAGGTACTGGCGCGTCGTCGAAATCGAGCACCGGGTCCGGCTCCAGTTCGCGCACCTCGGCCAGCGGCGGCAGGTCATCGAGGTTCTTCAGGTTGAAATGATCGAGAAACGCCTTGGTGGTGGCGAACATCGCCGGCTTGCCCGGCACATCGCGGTAGCCGACGATGCGGATCCACTCGCGCTCCATCAGCGTCTTGACGATCTGGCTGTTGACCGCCACGCCCCGCACATCCTCGATCTCGCCCCGGGTGATCGGCTGGCGATAGGCGATCAAGGCAATGGTTTCGAGCATGGCCCGCGAGTAGCGCTGTGGCCGCTCTTCCCATAAGCGCCCGACCCACGGCGAAAACTTTTCACGGATTTGCAGGCGATAGCCGGAAGCAACCTCCTTCAACTCGTAGGCGCGGCCATCACAGGACTTGCCCAGGATGGTCAGGGCTTTCTTGAAGACCGCCGGTTCCGGGCGCTCGCCCTCTTCGAAGAGCTCGAACAGGCGCTCCAGCGATTGCGGTTTTCCAGAGGCCAACAGAAAGGCTTCGAGCAGTGGCGCCAGCTCGCGGGGTTCACTCAGGTTCATGATTGGACTCGTTATTCGGCTCGTGCTCGGACGTGGATCGCGGCGAACGGCTCATTCTGCACCAGCTCGACCAAGGATTCCTTGACCAGCTCGAGAATTGCCATGAAGGTCACGACAACCCCCAGGCGCCCTTCCTCAGCGGTGAACAGCTCGACGAACGGTACGAAACCGCCGCCCTTGAGCCGTTCCAGCACATCGCTCATGCGCTCGCGGGTGGACAGTGCTTCGCGGCTGACCTGGTGGCTTTCGAACATGTCGCCACGGCGAAGGACCTCGGCCATGGACAGCAAAATCTCGGACAAGCGCACATCCGGCAACAGTTTGCGCGCCCTGGCTTCCGGGGCATCGAGCTTGGGCACCACCACGTCGCGACCGACCCGGCTCAGGCCATCGATGCCTTCGGCGGCGGCCTTGAAACGCTCGTACTCCTGCAAGCGACGGATCAGTTCGGCGCGCGGGTCTTCTTCCTCGTCCTCGACGGTTTCGGCCCGAGGCAGCAGCATCCGCGACTTGATCTCGGCCAGCATCGCGGCCATCACCAGGTATTCGGCGGCCAGTTCCAGGCGCACCGACTGCATCAACTCGACATACCCCATGTACTGACGGGTGATTTCCGCCACCGGGATGTCGAGGATGTTGATGTTCTGTTTGCGGATCAGGTACAGGAGCAGGTCGAGGGGGCCTTCGAAGGCTTCGAGAAAGACCTCCAGCGCATCCGGGGGGATGTACAGGTCCAGCGGCATTTCCATGACCGCCTGGCCATAGACCATGGCGAAAGGCAGCTCTTGCTGGGCCCCGGCCTGACTGTCGACGGGTTCAACTGCGGACATCTAGGCCTCGACCATGAACGGCGCAGGGTCGCCACAACCGACGCGGATCACTTCCGGCTCGCCATCGGCGAGGTTGATCACCGTAGAAGCCTTGATCCCGCCGAAACCGCCATCGATGATCAGGTCGACCTGATGCTCGAGCAATTGGCGCATTTCGTAAGGATCGGTCAAAGGATCCTCGTCGCCCGGCATGATCAGCGTCACGCTCATCAACGGTTCGCCAAGCTCTTCGAGCAACGCCAGGGCAATCGGGTGGCTCGGCACCCGCAGGCCGATGGTGCGCTTTTTCGGATGCAACAGCAGGCGCGGGACTTCACGGGTGGCATTGAGGATGAAGGTGTAGGGCCCTGGAAGATGAGCCTTGAGAATGCGGAAGGTGCCCGTGTCGATCTTGGCGAACAGCCCCAGTTGTGACAGATCGCTGCAGATCAGCGCAAAGTTGTGCTTTTCGTCGAGCTGGCGCAGTCGGCGTACGCGCTCCACGGCGACCTTGTCGCCGATCTGGCAACCGATGGCGTAGGAGGAGTCCGTGGGATAGATCACCACCCCGCCCTTGCGAATGATCTCGACAGCCTGCTTGATCAGGCGCGCTTGCGGGTTTTCCGGATGAATCTGGAAAAATTGACTCACATTCTCTACCTGTTCAGACGACGGCAATATTTGGGTCATGTTTGAATCGACACCACAGTGGTGGCAGATCCTCCGGAAGCGGGCGATATTCACCGATCTCGGACCAGCCTCCAGGGCCATGAAAATCACTGCCGGCGCTGACCAGCAGACCGAACTCGCGGGCCAGAATAGCCAGGCTGCCTACTTGCTCGGCAGGCTGATGGCCATTGACCACTTCGATCGCGTGGCCCCCTGCTTGAATATAGTCGGCAATCAGGCGGCGACGCTTGCTGCGAGTGAATTCGTAGTGCCAGGGGTGGGCCAGACTGACCCACGCCTTGGCCGCGCGCAGGGTTTCGACGGTTTCTTCCAGGGTTGGCCAGTGTTGCTTGACGTCGCCCAGCTTGCCGGCACCCAGCCATTTGCGGAACGCTTCGGCGCGATCCTTGACGAAACCTTCGCGCACCATCCAGTCGGCGAAGTGCGGGCGGGCCGGCGCGTTACCGCTGCCGCCCAGGGCCTGCTGGACTTCCCGGGCGCCTTCGAGCGCTCCCGGCATGCCTTTCAACGCCAGTTTGCGGCTGATTTCCTCGGATCGTAGCCAGCGGCCGTCGCGCAACTTGGCAATCGCCTCGACCAACGGCGCGGCATTGACATCGAAACCGTAGCCCAGCACGTGAATGGTCGCGCCGCCCCAGGTGCAGGACAATTCGACGCCATTGACCAGTTGCATCCCCAGCGCATTCGCTGCACAGCGGGCCTCGTCGAGGCCTTCGAGGGTGTCGTGATCGGTCAAGGCCAGGACTCGCACGCCTTTCTCGAACGCTCGCGCAACCAGGATCGCAGGCGCCAGGGCGCCATCGGAGGCCGTGCTATGGCAGTGCAAATCAACATTCACAGGGCTTTGTAACCTCAAATCAGCTGGCGCTATCGCGCGCCCATATGTTTGTTATTATGCCGCCACATCCTGCTTCTGGCTGCCACTGTGAAACAATTCATCGATTTCATCCCGCTCCTGCTGTTTTTCATCGTCTTCAAGATCGATCCACGGGTCGTCGACATAGCCGGCCACGAGGTCACTGTAGGCGGCATCTACAGCGCCACCGCGATGCTGATCATCAGCTCCCTGGTGGTCTACGGCACGCTGTTCATCAAGCAGCGCAAGCTGGAGAAGAGCCAGTGGCTGACCCTCATCGCCTGCCTGGTCTTCGGCAGCCTGACCCTGGCCTTCCACAGCGAGACCTTCCTGAAATGGAAAGCTCCGGTGGTCAACTGGTTGTTCGCCCTGGCGTTCATCGGCAGCCACTTCATCGGTGACCAACTGCTGATCAAGCGCATCATGGGCCACGCGCTGAGCCTGCCGGAGCCGGTCTGGACGCGCCTGAACATCGCCTGGATCGCGTTTTTCCTGTTTTGCGGTGCCGCCAACCTGTTCGTCGCGTTCACGTTCCAGAGCTACTGGGTCGACTTCAAGGTCTTCGGCAGCCTGGGCATGACTTTGCTGTTCCTGGTCGGCCAGGGCATCTACCTGTCCCGCCACCTGCACGACGCCGATACCACAACGCCGAAAACCGAGGACTGACATGCTTTACGCAATCATTGCCACAGACGTCGCCAACTCCCTGGAAGCCCGCCTGGCCGCCCGGCCTGCACACCTTGAGCGCCTGCAGGTGCTCAAAGGCGAAGGTCGCATCGTATTGGCCGGCCCACATCCGGCGGTCGACAGCAATGATCCAGGGGCAGCGGGTTTCACCGGCAGCCTGATCGTCGCCGAATTCGACTCCCTGAGCGCCGCACAGGCCTGGGCCGACGCCGATCCGTACATCGCCGCCGGCGTCTACGCCAACGTCCTGGTCAAGCCTTTCAAGCAAGTCCTGCCGTAACGTCTCTTGGCGCGGTGAACCTTATTGGTTCATCGCGTTCTCAATCGCTCATTATTCTCGTTTGCCTGCCGACAAACTCCCCAATATCCGTATTGGAATCAGGAGTCGCGATGCGCAAAGGTCCGTTGTGTCTGATGTTGGTCACGTTGTCGATCGTGGCGCCCGCCCACGGTGAAGAAGCCGCCGAGGGCGCGAACTCCACGCCGCTGTCCTTGAGCGCCGGCAGCCAGATCAACGAACTGCAGCAACGCTTGAAGGAAAGCGAGCGGCAACGAGAAGAACTGGGCAAACAATTGAACAATGCCGATGGCGAACGCGAAAGCGTCCAGCTGGTCCGGTTGCGCCAGGAGAATCAGCGACTCAAGCTGCAACTTCGGGAAGTCCAGGCCGGCAATACGATCCCGCGCTTGCTGACCGATCAGCAACAGTGGTTCGTCGTTGGCGCCGGGGTGGCGCTATTGGCCCTGCTCTGCGGTATCTTCGCCATTGGTGCGAGTCGAAAACGTCGACAATGGCTAAATTGAGTGATTCATGAGCGAGCTGTTACTAATTGATGATGACCAGGAGCTGTGCGAGCTCCTGAGCAGCTGGCTGAGCCAGGAAGGGTTTCAGGTGCGCGCCTGTCACGATGGCCAGAGCGCCCGTCGCGCACTGGCCGAAACCTCCCCGGCGGCCGTGGTGCTGGACGTGATGTTGCCGGACGGCAGTGGCCTGGAACTGCTCAAGCAACTGCGCAGCGATCACCCGGACTTGCCGGTGCTGATGCTGTCCGCCCGCGGCGAACCCCTGGACCGTATCCTCGGCCTGGAGCTCGGTGCCGACGACTACCTGGCCAAACCTTGCGACCCACGGGAACTGACAGCCCGTCTGCGCGCCGTGTTGCGCCGCAGCCATCCGGCGCCGGCATCCAGCCAGATGGAGCTGGGCGACCTGTGTTTCAGCCCGGTGCGCGGCGTGGTCAGCATCGATGAACAGGAGTTCACGCTTACAGTTTCCGAAAGCCGCCTGCTCGAAGCCCTGCTCAAGCAGCCCGGCGAGCCGCTGGACAAACAGGAACTGGCGCAAATCGCCCTCGGCCGCAAGCTGACCCTGTACGACCGCAGCCTCGACATGCACGTGAGCAACCTGCGCAAAAAAATCGGCCCGCATCCCGATGGCCGCCCGCGCATCGTGGCCCTGCGCAGCCGCGGCTACTACTACAGCCTCTAAACCTACGCTCCCTTGCAGGAGCCGGCTTGCCGGCGAAGGCGTCCTTGAATAATGCGTCGTTCTTTCGGACGCCTTCGCTGGCAAGCCGGCTCCTACAAGGGTTGTTTTTGTCAGGTCGGCGCAAAACCATCTTTACCCAAGCTTTACCTACCGCTGACCGCCGCTGACCTTGATCTGCGTAATCTGAACTCATCCGGAACGTACCGGGAATGAGACAAGGAGATACACCATGCGCAAGACTCTTATCGCTCTGATGTTCGCCACCGCCCTGCCGACCGTTGCCATGGCCATGCCTGAAGGCGCAGGCCCGATGGATGGCCCGATGGACGGTTCGCGCCACGGCGGTCAGATGCACGGCATGCACGGTAAAGGCCCGTACAGCCAACTGGACCTGAGCCGCGAGCAGCGCGAGCAGATCCGCAAGATCATGGGCGAGCAGATGCACGAGCGTAAGCAAGTGGTCGACAAGTACCTGGAAAAACTCTCGCCAGCCGACCAGAAAGCCATGAAAGATGAAATGGCTGCCAACCACAAGAAAGCCGAAGCCGATGTGCGTGCCTTGTTGAAGCCGGATCAACAGAAGAAATTCGACGAGATCCAGAAAAAACAGGCTGAACGTCGCGCGGAATGGGCAGAGTTCAAGGCCTGGAAAGCGCAGCAGGCACAAAAAGCGCAATAATGCGCTAACCCCCGGCCCAACGGTTAACCACCGTTGGGCCTCATTGCTTTTGATCTACTGTAGGAGCGAGCTTGCTCGCGATGGACGTCAACGATAACGCGCGGCATCAGGTAGCCCGTGTTGTCTAGTCGTCCATCGCGAACAAGCTCGCTCCTACAGGTCTGTTCGAGGATTTTCTGTGCGCTCATTGTTCTGGCGGGTCCTGGCCAGCTTCTGGCTGGCCATCGCCCTGGTTGCAGGGCTCTCCATTCTGCTCGGGCACATGCTCAATCAGGACGCGTGGATTCTCAGTCGCCATCCGGGCCTCAACACCCTGGCCGAACAATGGACGCAAACCTACGAAACCCAGGGTGAAGACGCAGCCCAGGACATTCTGCAACAGCGCAAGCGCCAATATCACATCGACGTCCAGGTACTCAACGAGAGCGGTGACCCGGTGGTGCGCGGGACCTTCCCACGGCGTGCGGCTGCCTTTGAGGCGCGGCAGAACAACGACGACCGCCGCCTGCCATGGCGACGCCTGACCGATGAGTTCACCAGCGACAAAAGCGGTGACACCTACCTGTTCATCTACCGCATCCCACACCCGGAACTCGACGCCTGGCACCGCGAAAGCCTGCTCTGGCCGTTGAGTGCGCTGGGGATCGCCCTGGTGGTACTGACCCTGTTCAGCCTGCTGGTGACCTTCTCCATCACCCGCCCGCTCAGCCGTTTACGCGGCGCGGTGCATGACCTGGGACAAACCACCTACCAACAGAACAGCCTGGTCAAGCTGGCCAACCGCCGCGACGAATTCGGCGTGCTGGCCAACGACTTCAACCGCATGGGCGCGCGCCTGCAAAGCCTGATCGGCAGTCAACGGCAACTGCTGCGCGATGTGTCTCACGAACTGCGGTCCCCGCTTGCCCGGCTGCGCATTGCCCTGGCATTGGCCGAACGGGCCAGCCCTGAAGAGCGGGAAAAACTCTGGCCGCGGCTCACCCGCGAATGCGACCGCCTCGAAGCCTTGATCAGCGAAATCCTCGTGCTGGCGCGGGTCGATGCGGATAACGCCAGTGCCGAAGAAGTGGATCTCAACGCCCTGCTCACGACCTTGCAAAAAGATGCACAGCTGGGTTCACCCGATCAGCTCGTGCACCTGGAAGCCGAGTCGCAGCTGACCCTCAAGGGTTGGCCGACCATGATCGAGCGCGCCGTGGACAACCTGCTGCGCAACGCCCAGCGCTTCAACCCGGCGGGCGGCCTGCCGATTGAAATGCAGGCCTTGCGCCAGGGGGAGCGGATCGTGGTGACCGTGCGTGACCATGGGCCGGGGGCGGAAGCTGAACATTTGCGCCAGCTGGGCGAGCCCTTCTATCGCGCGCCCGGGCAGACGGCAGCCGGGCACGGCCTGGGACTGGCGATTGCGCGCCGTGCGGCGGAACGCCATGGCGGAAGCCTGATGCTGGCCAATCACCCTGAGGGTGGATTTATTGCCAGTCTGGAATTTCCTTTGGTGCCGGGGGCGGTGACCTGAAAAGATCGCAGCCTCGTTTCACTCGACAGCTCCTACGGATGTAACACTGTAGGAGCTGCCGCAGGCTGCGATCTTTTGATCTTCAGGCTTTACCGGGCCAGGCACTGACAAATTCGGCCAGATCAACCTTCTCCGCCACCCGCGGTTCTTTTTGCGGCGTGCCGAGGTACAGGAAGGCAATCACCTCCTCCCCTTCCGCCAGTCCCAACCCCTTGGCCACATGGGACGAATAGGCCAGGTCACCGGTGCGCCATACCGCGCCGATACCCTGCGCATAGGCCGCCAGCAAAATCCCGTGGGCCGCACAACCCGCGGCCAGCAACTGTTCGGACTTCGGATATTTGACGTGCTCCTGCACCCGCGCAATCACCACGACCACCAGCGGTGCCCGCAGCGGTCCATTACGCGCCTTGTCGATGGCCGCTTCAGCGACTTCAGCGTCCTGCAGCTTTGCCGCTTCGGCCAGCAACTCGCCCATTTGCTCACGCGCCGCGCCTTCGACCGTCAGGAAGCGCCAAGGCTGCAAGTGGCCGTGATCCGGGGCCCGCATGGCTGCGGCAAACAGCACTTCGCGTTGCGCCTGGGTAGGTGCCGGCTCGATCAGGCGCGGGACGGAAACACGGTTGAGCAAAACGTCGAGAGCCTGCATCGGCCACCTCCAGAAAAAAATGTGCGGCTATTCTAGCTGTAACTACTGAGGCAGTGCGGTTTACATGCCCCGCCCCGCAGGTAGAATGGCGCCCTCCTTACTTCAGCCGAGCGGATTTCATGGCGTTGCCGACCTTACGTCTCATTGGTTTCATCATCGGCATTTTCCTGATAACCCTGGCCATCGCCATGGTCGTGCCCATGGCCACGCTGGTGATCTTCGATCGCACCGGCGACCTGCCGTCGTTCCTCTGGGCCAGCATGATCACCTTTGTCGCCGGCCTCGCCCTGGTCATTCCCGGGCGCCCCGAGCATGTCCATCTGCGACCACGGGACATGTACCTGCTGACCGTCAGCAGCTGGCTGGTGGTGTGTATCTTCGCCGCGCTGCCGTTCCTGCTGACCCAGCACATCAGCTACACCGACTCGTTCTTTGAAAGCATGTCCGGGATCACCGCCACCGGTTCGACGGTGCTCAACCACCTGGACGACATGTCCCCCGGCATCCTGATGTGGCGCTCGCTGCTGCACTGGATCGGCGGCATCGGGTTTATCGGCATGGCGGTGGCGATCCTGCCGCTGCTGCGCATCGGTGGCATGCGGCTGTTCCAGACCGAGTCCTCGGACCGTTCTGAAAAAGTCATGCCCCGTTCGCACATGGTGGCGCGCCTGATCGTGGCGGCCTACGTCGGCATCACCATTTTCGGCAGCCTGGCCTTCTGGTGGGCCGGGATGAGCCCGTTCGATGCGATCAACCATGCGATGTCGGCGATTTCCACCGGGGGGTTCTCGACCTCGGACCAGTCCCTGGCCAAGTGGACGCAACCGGCGGTGCATTGGGTGGCCATCGTCATCATGATTCTCGGCAGCCTGCCGTTCACCCTGTACGTGGCGACCCTGCGCGGTAACCGCCGGGCGCTGATCAAGGACCAGCAGGTCCAGGGCTTGCTCGGCATGTTGCTGGTGACCTGGCTGGTACTTGGCACCTGGTACTGGTGGACCACCCAGCTGCATTGGCTGGAGGCGCTGCGGCATGTGGCGCTGAACGTGACGTCGGTGGTCACCACCACCGGATTCGCCCTGGGGGACTACAGCCTGTGGGGCAATTTCTCGCTGATGCTGTTCTTCTATCTGGGTTTCGTCGGCGGTTGCTCTGGTTCGACTGCCGGCGGGATCAAGATTTTCCGCTTCCAGGTCGCCTACATCCTGCTCAAGGCCAACCTTAACCAGCTGATCCACCCCCGTGCGGTGATCAAGCAGAAGTACAACGGCCACCGCCTCGATGAAGAGATCGTGCGTTCGATCCTGACCTTTTCGTTCTTCTTCGCCATCACCATCTGCGTGATCGCGTTGTTGCTGTCACTGCTCGGGGTGGACTGGATGACCGCCCTGACCGGCGCCGCCAGCACCGTGTCCGGCGTCGGCCCGGGGCTGGGCGAGACCATCGGCCCGGCAGGCAACTTCGCTTCCCTGCCGGACGCGGCCAAGTGGATTCTCTCGTTCGGTATGCTGCTGGGCCGACTGGAGATCATTACCGTGTTTGTGCTGTGTATACCGGCGTTCTGGCGTCACTGACCGGCGCCGGGGTTTCCATCAGCCGCGCCCGGTACTCGCCGGGCGTGGTGTCGAACCAGCGGCGGAAAGCGCGGAAGAAATTGCTCGGATCAGCGAACCCCAGCAGGTAGGCAATTTCCAGCAGGGTCATGCTCGGTTGCGCCAGGTACTGCTCGGCCAGTTCACGACGGGTGTCGTCGAGCAACGTCTGAAAACTCGTACCCTCCTCCTGTAGACGCCGTTGCAAGGTGCGTTGCGACAAATGCAGCGTCTGCGCCACGGCATCGCGCTTGGGTTCGCCCTGGGGCAGCAGACGGCACAGCACCTGGCGCGCCTTGTGCGTGACCCGACTCTCGGAAAACCGCGCCAGGTATTCGCCGGCAAACCGGTCATGCAACAGCGCCATGGCCTCGTTGGCCGTCGGCAGCGGTGCTTCCATGTCCGCGCGTTCAAATATCAACGCATCGTAGGGCGCGTTGAACACCAGCGGCGCATGGAAGGCTTGTTTATAGGGTTCGAGATCGGCCGGTTGATCACCCTGCACCAGCACCTTGCGCGGGTGCAGCGTGCGTCCGGTCAACCAGCCGCACAGTGCCAGGGCGCAGGCCAACGAGGCTTCGGCGCTTTGCCGGGTCGGCGGCAAATGGTCGCCGTGCACCGTCAGGATCAGCGCATAGCCCTCATCCAGCAGGCGAAAACTCAGGTCGGCGCTTTCGGCGATGATCCGCTGGTAACGCACCAGTCGCCTGAAGCCTTCGGCCAGGGTCTGGCTGGACATCAGGGCGTATCCGGTCACATGGAACTGTGCCGGTCGCACCACCTTGCCCATGTTCAGGCCAATCGCCGGGTTGCCGGACAGTTCAACCGCCCGTTGCCACAGTCGTGTCATGGAATCTTGCGGGAAGCGCGCATCCGGATCATCCAGTGCCGCGTAGTCGAGCCCCAGTTGATTGAACAGAACCCGGCAATCCAGGCCGTCCATTTCCAGTGCTTTGACAATCCCCATCGCCCAGCTTGCAGAAGTCGTTCGTTCGCTCATGGCGTCTACTGTCTTGGTGAGCCGTCTGTCGCGGCAAATTTTCCGAAGGATACTAAAGTGGCGCCTATTGTCACTGGCTCGCGCCAATGATCACTCTAGACTCAAATAAGCTACCCGCAGAACAAGTTGCAGCCAGAACAATAACCACAGAGATCGCGGTCGTGGAAAACATCAAGCGTTTCAATAGCTTCGCTGAGTTTTATCCGTATTACCTCAGCGAACACAGCAACAGTACCTGCCGACGATTGCACTTCATCGGCACCACGCTGGTTATTTTCATTCTGGCGCTGACCGTCGGTCGTGGCGCCTGGACCTTGTTGTGGGTATTGCCGCTGGCGGGTTACAGCTTCGCCTGGGTTGGCCATTTCTTCTTCGAGAAGAATCGTCCTGCAACCTTTCAGCACCCTTTCTACAGCCTTCTCGGCGATTTCGTCATGTATCGCGACATGATCCTGGGACGCGTGCCGTTCTAGATCAGCAGAGGATTGCCGATGAATGCCAATGCCCGTTTTACCCACATGAAGGATGGTACGCAGGAAGACTGGGCGATCATCGCCGCGGACTTCAGCGCCTACGCTCGCCAATTGCCGATTCGGATCGCGGCGCACCTGAAGCTGCTCGAAGGTGATTTCGGCGGGTTCCCCGTGGACCGCCTGACCCACTCGCTGCAAACCGCCACCCGTGCCTGGCGCGATGGCCGCGATGAAGAGTATGTGGTCTGCGCCTTGCTCCACGACATCGGCGACACCCTGGGTTCCTACAACCACCCGGACATCGCCGCGGCCATCCTCAAGCCGTTTGTCAGCGCCGAGAATCTGTGGATGGTGGAAAAACACGGGATTTTCCAGGGCTACTACTTCTTCCATCACCTGGGCATGGACCGGCATCTGCGCGAGCAATTCTGCGATCACCCGCAGTATCAGGCCACCATCGAATTCTGCGCCAAATACGATGCGGCGGCGTTTGACCCGGCGTATGACACGCTGCCGTTGAGTTTCTTCGAGCCGATGATGGAACGGTTGTTTGCGCAGCCGAAGAACTCGATCTACAAGGCGGCGATGTAGGAGCGAGCTTGCTCCGGGCGGCGTTCCGACGAAAAACCTGAGGTCGCCGCGGGGTGTCTGGTTTCCCGCGTCATCGTTGAATTCCATCGCGAGCAAGCTTGCTCCTACAGCGAAGGCGCCGGACCTGTCTACGCAGGCTCTGCCATTTTAACTGCCTTCAATTGGGCCTCCTGCGCATCGGCCAGCCGATACAACTCGATCGTGCCATCCCAATGCTCGATCAGCGCCGTGCACGACTCCACCCAGTCGCCGCAATTGAGGTAGTCGACCCCACCCACCTTGCGAATCTCGGCATGGTGAATATGGCCGCACACCACGCCGTGCAGTTCGCGCTTGACGCACTCGTGGGCGATGGCTTCTTCAAAATCGCTGATGAAGCTCACCGCGGTTTTCACCTTGTGCTTGAGGTACGCCGACAGCGACCAGTAGCCGTAGCCGTATCGGGCGCGCCAGTGGTTGAGCCAGCGGTTGAGGGTCAGGGTGAATTCGTAGGCCGAGTCGCCGAGAAACGCCAGCCAGCGGTGGTAGCGGGTAATCACATCGAACTGATCGCCGTGGATCACCAGCAAGTGCCGGCCATCGGCGGTCACGTGCACCGCTTCGTCCACCAACTGGATGTTGCCCAGGATCAGCTTCGAATAGCGACGCAGGAATTCGTCGTGGTTGCCGGTGACGTAGATCACCTCGGTGCCGCGCTTGCTCATGGTCAGCAGACGGCGGATCACATTGGTGTGCGCCTGGGGCCAGTACATGCCGCCGCGCAGTTTCCAGCCGTCGATGATGTCACCGACCAGGTAGACCTTGTCCGCGTGATAGCCCTTGAGGAACTGCGACAGATGCTCGGCCTGGCAATCGCGGGTGCCCAGGTGCACATCGGAAATCCACAGGGTCCGCACACGTTGCTTACGACTGGGTTTGGCGAGCTCGGCGCTGGTCATGGGCAACCCTCAGGACAAGTTTTGGCAAGCTTGCCGCGTCCGGGTTAATGGCCCATGACAGCGCCGAGTCAGTCCTGTGACAGCGCGCGCAGGTGGTGTCGGTGTAGACTGCGACCTGACGCATCAACCCTGCAACGAGAGCCGAGATGAGACCGATCCTCACCCTGCGCCAGTACACCCACGACCTGATCGTCCACAGCCATGAGCATGCGCAACTGGTGTTCGGGCTGTCGGGTGCGCTGGATTTCGAAGTCGACGGGCATGGCAGCCAGGTGGTCCAGCAAAGCTTCGTGGTGATTCCGGGCGGCTTTCATCATGCCTGCGGCAGCCCCAACGGCAGCCGCTGCCTAGTCCTCGACGTGCCCGGCGATCAATGGCTTGGCCAGTCCCTGGGCGATCATGCCGATGCCAGTCGACGCCTGCTCGACAACGCCGGCCGCTTGTCGCTGGATGCGGGACAGAGCCAGTTGGTCGAGTGGCTGGCCAACAGCCCGGTCGATGATCCGGTCATTGCGCAACAGGGCGCGGTGCTGTTGCTGGCCAGCCTCAACAACGCCAGGCCCGACTCGGTCGGCGGCCGGCGCCTGCCCTACGCCGCCCTGAATGCACACATCGACCAATACGCCGCCTACCCGCTGCAAGTCGCCGACCTGGCGCGCGTGGCCGGTCTTTCCAGTGCCCGTTTGCATGCCCGGTTCGTGGCCGAATGCGGGCAGACGCCGATGGACTACATCCGCAGCCGACGCCTGCACAAGGCCGTGGGACTGCTGCGCAATTCGGCGCTGCCCATTGGCGAGATTGCCTGTCGGGTCGGCTACAGCTCCCAGAGTGCCTTTGCCGCCGCGGTGCTGCGCGAGTTCGGCGCATCGCCGGGTAAATTACGGCGCGAGGCTGGCGACAAATGACGCGAGTCTGGCGACAGACACAGGGTTCGTTTACACGTTCAATGTAGGAGCTGCCGCAGGCTGCGATCTTTTGATCTTGCTTTCAGGATCAAGATCAAAAGATCGCAGCCTGCGGCAGCTCCTACAAGGGTCGGCGGTGTTGTCGGCCACGCTTATCAAGGATTGCCATGACTCCCCGTACCGCCCTGGGCGCCCTGCATATCGGCGCATTGATGTTCGGCCTGACCGGCGTATTCGGCAAACTCGCCGCCGCTTCGCCGGCGATCATCGTCTTCGGCCGGGCGGCGTTCGCGGTGCTGGCGCTGGCGTTCTTTGCGCGCTTTGCCAGCCAAAGCCGTTGGCAAAGACTCGAAGCGGTGGATGTGCGCCGACTGCTGCTCAGCGGCTTGCTGCTGGCCGGGCACTGGGTGAGTTTCTTCATCTCGGTGAAGGTCGCCGGCGTTGCCATCGCGACCCTGGGTTTTGCCAGTTTCCCGGCCTTTACCGTGATCCTTGAAGGGCTGATTTTCCGTGAGCGCATCCGCGCCAATGAAATTCTGCTGGTGGCGCTGGTGAGTGTCGGGCTGGTGCTGGTCACGCCTGCGTTCGATCTGGGCAGTGGCGCCACCACCGGCCTGCTCTGGTCGATCGCCTCGGGCTTGCTGTTTTCCTTGTTGTCGCTGACCAACCGCGCCAGCTCCGCGCGCATCCCGCCGGTGCAGGCGGCGTTGTGCCAGAACGTGGTGGTCGGATTGTGCCTGCTGCCAGCCGCAGCCCCGCACCTGAGTGAAGTGCGCGCCATCGACTGGCTGTGGATCGGCCTGCTCGGGGTGTTCTGCACCGGCGTCGCCCACAGCCTGTTTGTCGCCAGCCTGGCGGTGATCAAGGCACGGACCGCCGCCGTGGTCTTCGCGCTGGAGCCGGTCTACGGGATCACCATCGCCTGGCTGCTGTTCGATGAAAACCCGACCCTGCGCATGCTGCTGGGTGGCGCATTGATCATCGTCGCGATCGTGGTGTCCAGCAGGCTATCGAGTGGTGCGAGCAAGAAAACCGTTGCCGCCGAGGCGGTGTCTCACTGAGTGCGATCGTTGTGCCCCAGGTCGCGGTCCGGATCGATCTGGTCGCGGACCCGCTGCTTGAGCACCTTGGCCTCGGGGAAACCGCCATCAGCCTTGCGCTCCCAGAGCTGCACCTGGTCACAGAAAATGTGAAAGACCCCACCCGTGCCGGGCACCAGGGAGACCTTGCCCAGGTCATCGCCAAAGGTGCTGAGCAGCTCCTGGGCGAGCCAGGCCGCACGCAGCAGCCACTGGCATTGGGTGCAATAGGTGATGACGATTTCCGGTTTGCTGGCGGTCATGATCGGCGAAACTCCTGAGGCAGAGGGCGCCACCATGATAACGGTGTTTATTGCCTGTTAACCGGTTCGGCGGGTTCGATTACCCATTCAATCTCAGCCTCGGGCAGCGCTGGCGCTTTCGGCGGCTGCTCGGCGGTAGGAGAAGGGTCCATCGGGCCCAGATCCCAGTTCGTTTCCATCGACAAGTCGTCCAGATTCAGCTGGAACTCATCGAAGGGTAATGGCGGCGATGGCGTCACCAGGGGCAAAAGTACCGGTGCTGCAAGCACAACCGGCGCAAGAGGTTGCAATGGCGATTGGCGGACGGGCACTTCCTGAAGGCTCTGCCCATCGGGCTGCGGGTCTGGTTGCGATGGTTCCAGCGATACCTGGTCCTGCTGTCTTTGCCGACGAACCCGCACCAGCAGTAACGCCAACGCCACCAGCGCCAGCAACCCTCCGATCGCTAGCCAGTTCGACCCAGGCTCCGCCACTGGCGCTGGCGCCACGTCAACCGACGCAACAGGCTCCGTGGGTGCCTGCTTGACCTCGGCCAATCGGGCTTGCAACTCGGCGACCTGCTTTTTCTCAACGGCGATCTGCTCGTCCCTGGCCTGAAGTTTCACGTTGAGTTCATCGACGCTCGCCTGCAACTGTTGGTTGTGCAGGACGCTGGCGGCCAGTTGTTCAGCCAGGGGATCGGCGACAGGCCTTGCCGCCGATTCCGTGCGTGCAGGTAATGGTGCGACCGCCGGCTCGACACTCGGGAATGCTGAAGAAGGACGGTTCACCGCTGGTTCATCACTGATCGGTGCCATGTTTTCTGCACCTGGAGGATCGATCAGCACGGTGTACTCGCGCAACACGCGGCCATTGGGCTGGTCGAGTTGCACCAGAAAATCCAGGTAGGGTTCCTTGACCGGTTTGTTGGAGCTGACCCGGACCAGGCTGCGATTGCCCCGCAGGATGGGCGTGAATGTCAGGTCGTTGAGGAAGGCCACGCGCTCGACGCCGGCGCGGCTGAACTCGTCCGCCGTCGCCAGGCTGACCGACAGCTCGCCCTCAGCCACTGCGGCGGCATCCACCAGGGCGATCTCCGCGCGCAGCGGCTGATTCAGTGCCGAGTGCAGGGTAATTTCACCGAGGCCCAACGCCGGCACCCAGGCCGAATAAGTAACAGCGGCACAGGCCAGCAACAGCCTGGCGCCATACCGTACAACCAATAGCCGACTCTGGAGCATGAACATCCCTTAGGTAAACCAAAAACCAATCTGCACGTGTTCGCACCTGCGGTACGAACACGATATTGCCGACTAGTTCTTATAGTCCGCCCAATGCCCTGGCTCAAAAGCCTGGGCGGGAGGTTGTGTCTCAGGATTTTTCGAGGTTGGCGAGGATGTGCCCGTGAACACGCATGCAGACCTTTACGTCCGCCTCATCGACACCTTCGAAGAGTTCATGACGCAGCTGGGTGGCAATGGTTTCAATTTGTTCGATCAGGGGCAGCGCCGGCGCGCAAAGCACAATTTTTTTCGCCCGACGGTCTTCCACCACCGCCTGGCGTTGCACCAGGCCCTGGCTTTCCAGACTGTCGAGCAGCCGCGCCAGGGTTGGCCCCTCGACGCCGACGCTTTGCGCCAGCTCACGCTGGGTCGGGGCTTGCTCGAAGCGCGCCAGGTGCAGCAGCACCAGCCAGCGGGCCTGGGACAGGCCAAGTCCGGCAAGGCGGCGGTCGAGCTCGGCGCGCCAGCCACGGGACATTTGTGCCAACTGCATGCCAAAACGGTGTTGATCGGTCAACGACATAAAACACTCATGATCAGACTGAAATAAGAGAAATACTAATAATTAGTCAGCTAAGCATGAGCCTTGGCTGGAGGCAAGGCTTGTTCTGTACTGAATCGTTACATCAATGAGGCTGGTCATTCAAAGTTCGAATTCGGACTGCAAAGCCGCCCGAATACAGTACAGGACCCCTTCGGGCACCCTCCCTGCGAACAGCGCGGAAATTTCCGCTACCGGCGGCAGTTCGCCCTCTCCGTCGAGGAACGCGTCCTGGACTTCGCCCATCAAGTCCTCCGGCAAGTCCAGCGCCTGCTCCAGCGACAACTGCTGCTTGCCGATCGCCTCGGCGAGCAGGGTGTAGACGTTCTTTTCCGAGCATTGCAACTGACCGGCGATCTGCAACGGCGTCATGCCGGCACGGGCCAGGGTGATCAGCTCGTGGCGCAGGTCTGCGACAACTTTCGGTGCCTCGACCTGGCCACCGAGCACTTCGAGGAACGCCTCGCCATAACGCTCCAGCTTGCGTGCGCCGACGCCACTGACCCGGGCCATTTGCGCCAGCGAGGTCGGTTGGCTGCGCAGCATTTCCAGCAAGGTCGAGTCGGGGAAAATGACGTACGGCGGTACGCCGTGTTCTTCGGCCAGCTTGCGCCGCAGGGCACGCAGGGCTTCCCACTGTTCGCGCTCTTCGCCCCGCACCAGCTGGCTCGCCTGGCTCTTGCTGCTCTTGGCAGTGGTTTGCGCCTTCAGGTCGCGACGCAGTTCCAGGGTCACTTCGCCTTTGAGCAGCGGACGGCAGGTGTCGCTCAGGCGCAGGCCGCCGTAGCCTTCCAGGTCGATGTCGGCCAGGCCGCGAGCCACCAACTGGCGGAACAGCGAACGCCACTCGCCTTCGGACATCGCCTTGCCGACCCCGTACACCGAAAGGTGCTGGTGCCCGAAGCTGCGCACCTTTTCGTTGTCCTTGCCCAGCAGGACATCCACCAGGTGCCCGACGCCGTAGCGCTGGCCGGTGCGGTAGATCGCCGAAAGGGCCTGACGGGCGGGTTCGGTGGCGTCCCAGGTCTGCACGCCATCGACACAGTTGTCGCAATGACCGCAGGGCTCTGGCATGTCTTCGTCAAAGTAGGCCAGCAGCGTCTGGCGACGGCAGCGGGTTTCCTCGCACAGCGAGAGCATGGCATCGAGCTTGTGTTGCTCAAGACGCTTGTGGCGCTCGTCCCCTTCGGAGTTCTGCAGCATCTGCTTGAGCATCACCACGTCCTGCAAGCCATAGGCCATCCAGGCATCGGCGGGCAAACCGTCTCGTCCGCCGCGCCCGGTTTCCTGGTAATAGGCCTCAAGCGACTTCGGCAAGTCGAGGTGTGCGACAAAGCGCACGTTGGGCTTGTCGATGCCCATGCCAAAGGCCACGGTAGCGACCATGATCAGGCCTTCCTCGTTGAGGAAGCGTTTCTGGTTGTGGGCCCGCAGGTCGTTGGGCAGGCCGGCGTGATACGGCAGCGCCGGGAAGCCTTGCTCGCTGAGGAAGGTCGCCACTTCCTCGACTTTCTTGCGCGACAGGCAATAGACGATACCGGCATCGCTGCGACGCTCGGTGAGGAACGCCAGCAACTGCTTGCGCGGCTGCTCCTTGGGCACGATGCGATAAAAAATGTTCGGCCGGTCGAAACTCGACAGGAAGCGCTCGGCATTCTGCAGGTGCAGGCGGGTGACGATCTCTTCCCGGGTTCGCTTGTCGGCGGTGGCGGTCAGGGCGATGCGCGGAACGTCGGGGAACAGCTCCGCCAACTGGCCCAGTTGCAGGTATTCCGGGCGGAAGTCATGGCCCCATTGGGACACGCAGTGGGCTTCGTCAATGGCGAACAGCGAGATGTTCAGCCCTTGCAGGAAGCTCAGCATGCGCGGCTGCACCAGACGCTCGGGCGCGAGGTAGAGCATTTTCACTTCACCGCGGCGGATCCTTGCCGCCAGGTCACGCTGTTGCTCGGCACTGAGCGTGGAGTTCAATGCCGCGGCGGCCACACCCAGTTCTTCCAGGGTCGCGACCTGATCGTCCATCAGCGCGATCAGCGGCGAAACCACGACCGCCAGGCCGTCGCGCAGCAGCGCCGGCACCTGGAAGCACAGGGATTTACCCCCACCGGTAGGCATCAGGACCAGGGCATCGCCGCCACTGGCCACGCGCTCAATGATTGCACCCTGGCGGCCACGGAAACTGTCGTAGCCGAAGATGTCCTTGAGGACGCGCTGAGCCTGTTCGAGCATAAAAACTCCAAAAATCACCGAAACATCCCTGCAAGGCTGGTGCAGAACCCGCAACTTTGCACCGACAAATCGTAAGTGCGCATTACATGTCGCTTCACATTTCAGCCATGACGCCAGCAGGGCATCACAAAACGCGCGAGTATACCCGAGCCCTCCCTCGCGCAGGGCACCGCTGATAAGAGCGGATGAAGATGACCCCCGACAGGGAATGCTGCATCCAAGAGGGGCAAATATGCCGCGCGGCTGGCCCAAGCGCTCAAGAAGGCCTAGAATTCCCGCATCGAATATTCCCCAAGGTAGCCCTTTAATGTCCTTCGCTGAGCAACTAACCCGCCTGCAAGTCTTCCTCGACGCCGATGAACTGCATGACGAGGCGCTGGACTACGTGGCCGCCCACGGCTACCTCACCGCGCTGTCGATCTGTTCCGAAGACGTTCCCGACCGTGAATGGATCGACGCCCTCTTCGCCGAAGAGCCGCACTACAGCGGCGAAGCCCAACGCGAAGAAATCGAAGCCACGCTGATCGGTCTCAAGGCTCACATCGCCCGCCAGCTGGCCTCCGATGAAGAGTTCGAGCTGCCGTGCGACCTCGACCTGGGCGACGACCCGGACGATTCCGAGCTGCGCGGCTGGTGCATCGGATTCATGGAAGGCGTGTTCCTGCGCGAAGAAGCCTGGTTCGAAACCGCCGAAGACGAAGTCAGCGAAATGCTCCTGCCGATCATGGTCGGTTCGGGCCTGTTCGACGAGCAACCGGAGTTCTCCGACATTGCCGCCGACGCCAACCTGATGGACGACATGATCGTGCAGATCCCGGAAGCCCTGACTGCGCTGTACCTGCTGTGCAACGCACCAGACGAAAAACCGGCGATCCTCAAGCCACGCCATCACTAAGGTCCCGCCTATGGACAACCCCATAGGCAACCGCTCCCTGATGTTGCGCTACGTGCTGCTGGCCATCGGCTGGCTGAGCGTGGCGCTGGGGGTGATCGGGATTTTCCTGCCGGTGCTGCCCACCACACCCTTCCTGTTGCTGGCGGCTGCCTGTTTCGCCCGCAGTTCGCCGCGTTTCTATCAGTGGCTGGTCAATCACCCGCGGCTCGGGCCGTGGATTCGTGACTACCTCGAAGGTAATGGCATTCCGCTCAAGGGCAAGGTCTATGCCATTGGCCTGATGTGGGCCAGCATCCTGTTCTCCTGCTACCTGGTGCCGATGCCCTGGGCGCGGGCGTTCATGCTGACCAGTGCGGTGCTGGTGACCCTGTACATCCTCAAGCAGAAAACCCTGCACAAGTCCTGAGATTCCCCCGCCTGCAGGTCGACGCTGACCCGACCACCACCTAGACTTCAGGTCTCTGCACTCGAGCAGCCAGTCATGCCGCGCAGTCCGGGTAGTCCAGGATGGCCAACACTCCGACTTCGGTTTGGCGGATGGCTGCTGCTGGCCAGTTTTCCCCTGGCCGGGCTTGCCAGCGCCTGGCCCGCCTGGGATTTCGCGCAGATTTCGCATACCGCACAAAAACGCTATGCCAGCCTGGGGCCGACCCAGGGACGCCTCCAACCCTGGAGTGAAATGCTGCAAGGTGAACGCAACCTGCCCGAGCTGGAGCAATTAACTGCGGTCAATCGCTTCTTCAACCAGCAGCTGGATTTCCAGGACGACGCCCGCCTCTGGCGCCAGGCCGATTACTGGGCCACGCCCGTCGAGGCGCTGATCAAGGCCGCGGGCGATTGCGAAGACTATGCCCTGGCGAAATATTTCAGCCTGCGCCAGCTGGGCATTCCCAGCGACAAGTTGCGCATTACCTACGTCAAGGCCCTGAAACAGAACCAGGCGCACATGGTGCTGACCTATTACAGCAGCCCTGGCGCCGAACCGCTGGTGCTCGACAACCTGATCGGCGAAATCCGCCCCGCCTCGCAGCGCAAGGACCTGTTGCCGGTGTATGCCTTCAACGCCGAAGGCCTGTACCTGCCCGGCAAACCTGGCCACCCGCGCAGCGGCGACTCGAAAAAACTGTCGCGCTGGCAAGACGTCCTGAAAAAAATGCAAACCGAAGGATTCGCCGTCGGCGACGGTTAGTCGCCACGCCAAGGAGCGCTCGATGAAACTGCGCAACCAGTTGTTTCTTGCCATCTGCCTGTTCTTGCTGGTGGCGTTCAGCGGCAGTTTTTATGCCAGCCTGGAAAGCTCTCGCGAGCAAACGCTGGGCCAGTTGCGCGCCCATGCCCAGGACGCCGCGACCGCCCTGGGCCTGACCTTGACCACCCAGGTCGACGACCCGGCGATGATGGAGTTGATGGTCAGCTCGATTTTCGACAGCGGCTATTACAGCGACATCCGCGTCACCCACCTGGAGAATCGGCAGGTGCTGGTGCAGCGCAGCGTCCCCGAGCGAATCGACGGCGTGCCCGGCTGGTTCGTCAACCTGGTGAATTTGCGCCCCGAGGGCGGCGATGCATTGATCACCCGTGGCTGGCAACAGGTGGCGCGCGTTGAAGTGTTGAGCAATCCCCAGTTCGCCCTGGCCAAACTCTGGGACAGCACACTGGGAAGCCTCGTCTGGTTGCTGCTCTGCGGGCTGCTCAGTGCAGTGTTCGGTGGCTGGCTGCTGCGTCGGCAATTACGTCCGCTGGACATCATGGTTCGCCAGGCCGACGCCATCAGCAAACGCGAGTTTCTCAGCTTGCCGACGCTGCCGCGCACACCGGAGTTGAAACGCGTGGTGCTGGCGATGAACCAGATGGTCGAGAAGCTCAAGACGCTGTTCGCCGAAGAGGCGGCGCGCAGTGAAAAACTGCTCGGCGAGTCATACCGGGACAGCCTGACAGGGCTGGCCAACCGGCGATTGCTCGATGAACAACTGGCCGATCAATTGCGGATCTGCGAGCAAAATGGCGACGGTCATCTGCTGATGCTGCAGCTCAACGATTTGGCCGGGCTCAATCAACGCCTTGGCGGGCAACGCACCGATGCGTTGATTGGCGCGGTCGGCGACTTGCTCAAGCGCCTGACTCAGGTACCGCAACGGCGCACCTGGCTGGCAGCGCGCAATCGCGGTGGCGAATTCAGCCTGCTGGCACCGGATCTCGATACCGAGGAGGCAACGCGCCTGGCTGCCGAGCTCAGCGCCACCCTGGAAAACCTGCGCCTCACCGGTGCCAGTGACTGCATGCCCGTCGCCCATCTGGGCGTCGTCGCCTTCCATCCCGGCGACCCGGCGAGCCACGTGCTGCATCAACTTGACCAGGCACTGAACGAAGCCCGGCAACATCCCGAGCGCCCCTGGGCCGTGTTGGGCCACAGCGACAGCGCACCAAAGCAGGCCCAACACCACTGGCACACCTGGCTTGACGCTGCCCTGAACGAAGGCCAGCTGCAGTTGTATTTTCAACCGGTGGTGTTATGCGCCGAGACTCGTCAGGTGCTGCATCACAAGGTCCTCGCACGCCTGCTCGATCCACAGGGCGAAGCGATCGCCGCCGGCCAGTTCCTGCCGTGGATCGAGCGGTTTGGCTGGTCGGCGCGCTTTGACCTGGCGATGCTCGAAGCCACCCTCGAATACCTCGTCATCAACCGGATGCCCCTGGCATTGAGCCTGTCCGGCAGCACCTTGCGCGATCAGGCGCAGGTGCAACTGATCCTCGACATGCTTGAATCCCTGCCGGAACTGGCGCCCTTCCTGACCCTGGAAATCGATGAGCGCCAACTGCCTCCGCCAGACCCGTTGCAACGCTTGAGCCACAGCCTGCTCGCCACCGGTTACCGTATCGGGCTGCAGCATTTTGGCGGCCATTTCAGCCAGATCGGCAACCTCACGCAACTGGGGCTGGCGTACCTTAAAATCGACGGCGCCTACATCCGTGGCATCGATGCCGAGCATGATAAACGGCTGTTCATCGAGGCGGTTTGCCGCACGACCCACAGCATCGACTTACCCTTGATCGCAGAAAAAGTGGAAACCCAGGGGGAGCTGGAAGCGATCCGGGCATTGGGGGTGTTTGGCGTGATGGGGCGCTTGATCGGTGAGCCGCAGCCGATGTGATCTGCGGACGGTCGCAGGCAAAAAAAACCGCTCTCCCCTGTCACAGGAAGAGCGGTTTTTTTATTGCGGTTTTCAGGTCACACGGTATCCACCTTCAATGAATGGTCATTGAGCATGCCGTTGATGATGGTGGCCGCATCCGCTGAGCCAACGACCCCGCCCGCCCCCGGCATGACCCCATAGTGGCTGGCCAGGTTGACGCCGGCCAGGTCGATGGTCTGGTTCGGCGCGGCGCCGGCCATGGCGCTGACGTCGATGCTGGTCACCAGTGACGCGCCGCTGCCGCTGACGGTGAAATGCAGGTAGTCATCCAGTGAAGCCGCGGTGTTGGTCTCTCCTTGCAGCAGTTGCGACAGGTCGAGCTTGTCGGCACCCGGTGTGAAGTCGGTGATGACGTCGTGACCGCTGTTGCCGTTGAGCCACTGGAAGGTGTCGGCGCCACTTCCGCCGGTGAGGGTGTTATTGCCCAATCCACCGATCAGGAAGTCGTCGCCACCCGCGCCGTTGAGCACGTCGTTACCCAGGCCACCGGTGATGATGTTGCTGTTGTGATCGCCGGTGAGCGAGTCATTGAAGTTGGAGCCGGTCAGGTTTTCGATGGCGGTCAGGGTGTCGGTGCCGGCACCGATGGTGTTCTGTGCGCCGCTCTCGCCGAGATTGACCGTGACCCCGGCGGTGGCGTGGGCATAGCTCGCGGTGTCGATGCCCGTACCGCCATCGAGCAGGTCGTTGCCCGGTCCGCTGTAGAGCAAGTCGTTGCCTGCTCCACCGTGCAGCTCGTTGTTGCCGGTGTCGGCGACCAGCGCGTCATCCCCCGCTGTCCCGGTGAGGATGTGGTCAGCCTGGTAGCTGATGCTGTCGCTGCCGCCATGGGGGTCGCTGGCGGAGTAGCTGTGGTCCGGCGCAGTGTCCTTGGCCGCGGAGTAATCGACGGTCATCTTCAACTCGTAGTTTTCAGCGCTGTTTGCGCCTGGGCCCGGACCGTCGGGGATGTTGGTGATGTGGATGTGATAGGTCGCATCCTCCTTCGCCGTAAGGGTCTGGCCGTCAGCGATGGGCGTGTAGGCGCCATCGTTGATCGAGTACTCCAGGCTGACCTGACCGGCAGTGAGGTTGTGATCCAGGTTGAGGGTTTCCCCCTGCTTGAGATTGACGGTGATCAGGTCATCGCTGTTGTGACCGTTGACCGCACCCAGCGCTCCGCTGACCACCAGGACCGCGGTCATGGCCGCCGTATTCGCGACGAAGGCGCTGCGGGCGATATCGGCATTGTCGCCGGAGACACTGTAGTTCGGTTTGGTCCCGGTAAAGTCTGCCCCTTTTGCGGGCTCCGAGGCTTTTTCGTGGACGCTCGCACCGCTGTCGTGGGCCGTCACCATGCAGCTGTTGTTCACGTCGATGGTGATCGTGGTAGTGCTTTCATCACCGTCACCGTCGCGCAGGGTGTAGGTGAACACATCACTCGCACCCGCCCCGCTCACCGAGTTCGGGTAACTGTGGTACAGCGCGTTGCCCGCCGCATCCAGGGTCAGGTAGCCGTAGGTGCCGTTGATCTGGCTGCCCACGCCGCCATGCACCGGGGTCGAGGTGTCGTCGCCAGCGCGCACGCCGACCACTCCACCGCCGGCGAACTGGCCGTCGGCCCCCACGTGGTCGTTCCAGATCACGTTGCCACCGATGTAGCCGCCCTCTCCCACCGAGGCGATATCGGCGGTAGCGGTCGGTACGTCATCGACGATGTTGACCACGATGGTGCTGGTGGCGATGTTGCCCAGGCCGTCGATGGCCTGGTAGGTGAAGCTTTCGTGCAGGGTGTTGGCGCCATCGTTGGCCGGCGGTGTGGTGCTGGCTGGCGCAGTCAGGGTGTAGGTGTAGCTGCCGTCCGGGTGTAGCAGCAGTTGGCCGTAGGTGCCGATGGCATTGCTGACCAGGCTGTAGGTGATGGCGCCGCTGCCGCCGTGTACCGCACCCACCAGGGTGCCGCTGGCGATTTCGCCGGTGTCGCACGGCTGGGCCAGGGCATTTTCGTATACGGTCACATCGTGGTCGCTGGCCGCGACCAGGCAACTGTTGTGCACGTCGATGGTGACCGTGGTTGTGCTTTCGTCACCGTCACCGTCGCGCAGGGTGTAGGTGAACACGTCGCTCGCGCCCGGGCCACTGACCGAGTTCGGGTAACTGTGGTACAGCGCGTTGCCCGCCGCATCCAGGGTCAGGTAACCGTAGGTGCCGCTGATCTGGCTGCCCACGCCGCCATGCACCGGGGTCGAGGTGTCGTCGCCAGCGCGCACGCCGACCACACCACCGCCGGCGAACTGGCCGTCGGCCCCCACGTGGTCGTTCCAGATCACGTTGCCACCGATGTAGCCGCCCTCTCCCACGGACGCAATGTCGGCAGTAGCGGTCGGTACGTCATCGACGATGTTGACCACGATGGTGCTGGTGGCGATGTTGCCCAGGTCGTCGATGGCCTGGTAGGTGAAGGTTTCGTGCAGGGTGTTGGCGCCATCGTTGGCCAGCGGCGTGGTGCTGGCTGGCGAAGTCAGGGTGTAGGTATAGCTGCCATCAGGGTGCAGCAACAATTGGCCGTAGGTGCCGATGGCGTTGCTGACCAGGCTGTAGGTAATGGCGCCGCTGCCCCCATGGACCGCACCCACCAGGGTGCCGCTGGCGATTTCGCCGGTGTTGCATGGCTGCTCCAGGGCATTTTCATAGACGGTCACGTCCTGGTCGCTGGCCGCGACCAGGCAACTGTTGTGCACGTCGATGGTGACGGTGGTGGTGCTTTCGTCACCGTCAGCATCGCGCAGGGTGTAGGTGAACACATCGCTCGCGCCCGGTCCGCTCACCGAGTTCGGGTAGCTGTGGTACACGGCGTTGCCCGCCGCATCCAGGGTCAGGTAACCGTAGGTGCCGTTGATCTGGCTGTTCAGGCCGCCATGCACCGGGGTCGAGGTGTCGGAGCCGGCACGCACGCCGACCACGCCACCGCCGGAGCCATCGGAACCGCCAACGTCGTTCACCAGCACATTACCGGTAACGGTTGCGCCCTCGCCCACCGAGGTCGCATCGGGCTTGGCGGTCGGCAGGTCGTCGACGACCTTGACGTTGATTTCGCCACGCGCCTCGCTGCCGTCGGCATCGATGGCGATGACTTCGAAGTTCTCGGTGATGCTGTTGGCGCCGTCGGCGTTGGGGTGGGTGTCGGTGTAGTTGAGGGTGTAGCTGTAGCTCACGACCCCTGTGGCCGGGTCAAAGCCGGTGATGGTCAGGGTGCTGCCTATCCAGGTGCTGCCCGAGATCGGCAAGCCCTGCACCACGCCACCG
>Ga0160466_100230_pt1 | contig 39423 bp, 33 predicted proteins | sample HID1971M_E11MG_FD_108245 | JGI IMG/M metagenome (GOLD analysis project Ga0160466, IMG submission 108245) | Enriched millipede-associated microbial communities from UW Madison campus, WI, USA - HID1971M_E11 MG | ecosystem: Host-associated > Arthropoda: Insects > Digestive system > Unclassified ... | reverse complement strand
TTTTGCTGACTTCCTTTGCTTTTGATGGAAATTGAGATGACCGACCAGACTACCCGCCTGCCGATCCGCCGCGCCTTGATCAGCGTTTCCGACAAGACCGGGATCCTCGAATTCGCCAAGGAGCTTGAAGCCCTGGGTGTCGAGATCCTCTCCACCGGCGGGACGTTCAAGCTGCTGCAGGACAACGGCGTTGCCGCAGTGGAAGTCGCGGATTACACCGGCTTCGCCGAAATGATGGACGGTCGGGTGAAAACCCTGCACCCGAAAATCCACGGCGGGATCCTCGGTCGTCGCGGTATCGACGACGCCATCATGAACGAACACGGCATCAAGCCGATCGACCTGGTAGCGGTCAACCTGTGCCCGTTCGAAGCCACCATCAACAAGCCTAGCTGCGACCTGACGACCGCCATCGAGAACATCGACATCGGCGGCCCGACCATGGTTCGTTCGGCAGCCAAGAACCACAAGGACGTGGCCATCGTGGTCAACGCCAGCGACTACGCCAGCGTCCTGGAAAACCTGAAAGCCGGCGGCCTGACCTACGCCCAGCGTTTCGACCTGATGCTCAAGGCCTTCGAACACACTGCCGCCTATGACGGCATGATCGCCAACTACATGGGCACCGTGAACCAGGCTGCTGACACCCTCAGCACGGAAGGTCGCAGCGAGTTCCCGCGCACCTTCAACAGCCAGTTCATCAAGGCCCAGGAAATGCGCTACGGCGAGAACCCGCACCAGAGCGCGGCGTTCTACGTGGAAGCCAAGCCTGCCGAAGTTGGCATTGCCACCGCGACCCAGCTGCAAGGCAAGGAACTGTCGTACAACAACGTAGCCGACACCGATGCCGCGCTGGAATGCGTGAAGAGCTTCGTCAAGCCGGCGTGTGTGATCGTCAAGCACGCCAACCCGTGCGGCGTGGCCGTCAGCCCGGACGCCGAAGGCGGCATCCGCAAGGCCTACGACCTGGCCTATGCCACTGACACCGAATCCGCGTTCGGCGGCATCATTGCCTTCAACCGCGAACTGGACGCCGAGACCGCCAAGGCCATCGTCGAGCGTCAGTTCGTCGAAGTGATCATCGCCCCGAGCGTCAGCGAAGAAGCCCGTGCCATTGTCGCTGCCAAGGCCAACGTACGCCTGCTGGCCTGTGGCGAGTGGTCGGCCGATCGCGCCGCTGCCTGGGACTACAAGCGCGTCAATGGTGGCCTGCTGGTACAGAGCCGCGATATCGGCATGATTGGCGCCGATGACCTCAAGGTCGTCACCAAGCGCGCACCGACCGAGCAGGAAATCAACGACCTGATCTTCGCCTGGAAAGTCGCCAAGTACGTGAAGTCCAACGCCATCGTCTACGCCAAGAACCGTCAGACCATCGGTGTCGGCGCAGGCCAGATGAGCCGCGTGAACTCCGCGCGTATTGCTGCGATCAAGGCAGAACATGCTGGTTTGCAGGTAGCCGGTTCGGTGATGGCTTCCGATGCATTCTTCCCGTTCCGCGACGGCCTGGACAATGCGGCCAAGGTAGGCATCACCGCGGTGATCCAGCCAGGAGGCTCGATGCGTGATGCTGAAGTGATTGCGGCAGCAGACGAAGCCGGCATCGCCATGGTCTTTACTGGCATGCGCCACTTCCGTCACTAAACACGACGATCAAATGTGGGAGCGGGCTTGCTCGCGAATGCAATCTGTCAGCGACATTGATGTTGGCTGACACACCGCTTTCGCGAGCAAGCCCGCTCCCACAAAAGAGCATCCCAGCGGTGCTATCAAGAATTAGCGTCATCCGAGGTTTTTGAAATGAATGTCTTGATCATTGGCAGCGGTGGCCGTGAACACGCCCTGGCCTGGAAAGTAGCCCAGGATCCACGGGTGCAGAAAGTGTTCGTGGCACCGGGCAACGCCGGCACCGCCATCGAAGCCAAGTGCGAGAACGTCGCCATCGACGTACTGGCCCTTGAGCAACTGGCGGATTTTGCCGAGAAAAACGTTTCCCTGACCATCGTCGGCCCGGAAGTGCCGCTGGTCGCCGGTGTAGTCGATCTGTTCCGCTCCCGTGGCCTGGACTGCTTCGGTCCGACCGCCGGTGCTGCCCAGCTGGAAGGCTCGAAAGCCTTCACCAAGGACTTCCTGGCTCGCCACAAGATCCCGACCGCCGACTACCAGAACTTCACCGAGATCGAGCCAGCCCTGGCTTACCTGCGTGAAAAAGGCGCGCCGATCGTGATCAAGGCCGACGGCCTGGCCGCCGGTAAAGGCGTGATCGTTGCCATGACCCTGGCCGAAGCCGAAGACGCGGTGCGTGACATGCTCGCGGGCAATGCGTTCGGCGATGCCGGTTCGCGCGTAGTGATCGAAGAGTTCCTCGACGGCGAAGAAGCCAGCTTCATCGTCATGGTCGACGGCAAGAACGTCTTGCCGATGGCCACCAGTCAGGACCACAAGCGCGTCGGCGACGGCGACACCGGCCCGAACACTGGCGGCATGGGCGCCTACTCCCCTGCCCCGGTGGTGACCAGCGAAGTGCACCAGCGTGTCATGGACCTGGTGATCTGGCCGACCGTGCGCGGCATGGCCGAGGAAGGCAATGTCTACACCGGTTTCCTGTATGCCGGCCTGATGATCGACAAGGCGGGCAACCCGAAAGTCATCGAGTTCAACTGCCGTTTCGGTGACCCGGAGACCCAGCCGGTCATGCTGCGTTTGCAGTCGAGCCTGGTTTTGCTGGTCGAAGCCGCCCTGGCGCAGGCACTGGACAAGGTCGAAGCGCAATGGGATCCACGTCCGAGCGTCGGCATCGTCCTGGCGGCAGGCGGCTATCCTGGTGACTACGCCAAGGGTGTGGCCATCAATGGCCTGGATGCCGCCGCGGCACTGGAAGGCAAAGTCTTCCACGCCGGTACCGCGCTCAAGGACGGTCAAGTCGTGACCGCCGGTGGCCGCGTGCTTTGCGCCACGGCCATGGGCGCCAGCGTCGATGCCGCCCAGCAGCAGGCTTACAAACTGGCGGCCAAGATCGATTGGGAAGGCTGTTTCTATCGCAAGGACATTGGCTACCGCGCCATTGCCCGCGAGCGTGGCGAACAGGAATAAGCAACATAACGACAGGCAGGGGCTTGCAGCCCTTGCCTGGCTATTGCGGCGCCGCGCATAGTTATATTCTGGCATTAACCTACGAAAGGATTTCGCCGTGCGCTGGCTCAGGATTGCCATAACTCTAACCGTCACAATGCTGACCTTGCTCTGCATGCTCCCGGCCCAGGCCGCGCAAGGCAGTGGCTGGGCGGTATTGCTCGACGAACAGGGCGACCTGCAGCTGAGCGATATCCGCTCCGCCCGCTACACCAATCAATTCAGCCCCATCGAACTCGACCACCTCACGGCGGCCGAGCCCGAGGGTGCGCTATGGCTGCGTTTCAAGCTTGCGCCGGGCAAGCATGAACAATTGCTGCGGGTGTTCGCACCCGATCTGCTGCACTTCAACCTGTATGTGTTTGACGGCGACAAGCTGATCGAGCAATCCCATACAGGCAACGAGCAACCGCTGGCAGACCGCCCATTGCCCAGCAGCGACTTCATGCTGCCGTTGCCGCAAAGCGAAAAGACCCTGGACGTTTACCTGCGACTGGTTTCCGAACACCAGTTGAGGCCCTACATCACCTTGCAATCGGCGGTCATCACCGCGGCCAATCAGAACCAGACGCTGGTCTACGGGCTGCTGTTGGGCTGCATTGCCATGCTGATCCTGCACAACCTCATCCGCTATGCCTATACCCGCTCGACCAGCAGTGTCTGGCTGGCGGTGTGCGAAGCCTTGTTGATGCTCAGCCTGGTGCTGTTGTTGAACCTGGCGGGCCCCTGGATCCCGGATTGGCAAGCCGTGCAAACCCCCGGTGCCTACCTCGCCTTGCTGCTGACGGCCCCCAGCGGCCTGATATTTGCCTATCGTTTCTTCAAGCCCCTCGGCCCGCATCCGCTGAACAAGCTGCTGGTGGGCGACATCCTGTTCATCATGATCTGCAGCCTGCTGTTGTTGTTCGTCAACACGCTGCCGCTGAACATCATCACCTACGCACTGGTCGCACTGGCCGGCCTGAGCATGTTGTTCGTCAGCGCCTATCACTGGCAAAAAGGCTATCGCCCGGCGCGGCTGTTCGTGGCGGCCATGGTGGTATTCAACCTTGGCACCCTGATCATCCTGCCCGCCTTGCTGGGGCTGACCCTGATCGAACCCCATGACCTGATCACCACCCTGCTGGTGTTCATCTGCATCAGTGGCCTGTTGATGAGCATTGCCCTGAGCGAACGCCAGCGCAGTATTACCGAAGCTCGTTTCAGTATCAGTCGCGACCTGGCGGCCAGCAACGCCGAGGTCAATGCCAAGGCCGAGTTCCTGGCAAAGATCAGCCATGAGATCCGCACGCCGATGAATGGCGTGCTGGGCATGACCGAGTTACTGCTGGGCACGCCGCTGTCGGTCAAGCAGCGCGATTATGTGCAGACCATCCACAGTGCCGGCAACGAACTGCTGACATTGATCAACGAAATTCTCGACATTTCCAAACTCGAGTCCGGACAGATCGAACTGGATGATGTGCAGTTCGATCTCAACGCCCTGATCGAAGACTGCCTGAGCATCTTCCGCGCCAAGGCCGAGCAGCAGAACGTCGAGCTGATCAGCTTCATCCAGCCACAAGTACCGCGCGTGATCAGTGGCGACCCGACGCGCTTGCGCCAGACGTTGCTGAGCCTTTTGGAAAACGCCCTGAAGAAAACCGACGAAGGCGAGATCCTGATCGTCGTCGCCCTCGACGAACGCAGCAGCCATCCACGCCTGCGCATCGCCGTACAAGACAGCGGCGAACCGATGGACGCCGAAGAGCGCGACGCGCTGATGCACGCCGAACTGCACAGCAAGCATTTCCTCTCGACCAACCACCTGGGCGGTAATCTGGGGCTGGTGATCGCCCGTCAACTGATTCGCCTGATGCAAGGCGAATTCGGCATCAAGAGTGGTAACAACCAGGGCAGTACCTTGTGGCTGACCTTGCCGCTGGACCCTGACCGCCTGGAGCATCCGACCTCGGACCTCGATGGCCCGCTGCAGGGTGCACGGGTACTGGTGGTGGATGACAACGACACCTGCCGCAAGGTGCTGGTGCAGCAGTGCACCGCCTGGGGCTTGAACGTGAGCGCCGTACCCTCGGGCAAGGAAGCGTTGGCGTTGTTACGCACCAAGGCGCACCTGCGTGACTACTTCGATGTGGTCCTGCTGGACCAGAACATGCCCGGCATGACCGGCATGCAACTGGCTGCCAAGATCAAGGAAGATCCGAGCCTGAACCACGACATCCTGCTCATCATGCTGACCGGCATCAGCAATGCGCCGAGCAAGATCATCGCGCGCAACTCGGGGATCAAACGCATCCTGGCCAAACCCGTGGCCGGCTATACCCTCAAGACCACCCTGGCCGACGAACTGAACCAGCGCAACAAAGGGCTCGCGGTCCCGCAACACTCGCCATCCGGCCCGCCGTTGCCGATCAAGGTGCCCAGCGATTTCCGCATTCTGGTGGCCGAAGACAACAGCATTTCGACCAAGGTCATCCGCGGCATGCTGGGCAAGCTCAACCTGCAACCGGACACCGCCAGCAATGGCGAAGAAGCCTTGGTGGCGATGAAGGCGCAGCGTTACGACCTGGTGCTGATGGACTGCGAAATGCCGATCCTCGACGGCTTTTCGGCGACCCAGCAGCTGCGTGCCTGGGAAGTCGGCAATCAGCGGACCCGCACCCCGGTGGTCGCGTTGACCGCACACATCCTCGCCGAGCATAAGGAGCGGGCACGCCAGGCCGGAATGGACGGACACATGGCCAAGCCGGTCGAGCTCTCGCAGTTGCGCGAATTGATCGAACACTGGGTTGCCCAGCGCGATCAGAACCGCACGACGACGCCAACGTCCTGAGCCGACAGACTCCACGGCGCCTGTTAGACTCCCCCTCGACTTCCCTCGCCAGTGAGCCTGCCCCATGCTCCACGTGTTGTTCAGCGTTTACCTGAAGATGCTGGTGCTCTACAGCCCGTTCTTCGTGTTGTCCTGCTTCATCAGCCTGACCCGCGGTTATTCGCGCAAGGAACAACGTCGACTGGCCTGGAAAGTGGCCATTGCCACCTTGGTCTCCAGCGTCTTGCTGTACCTGTTCGGGCGGGTAATTTTCAGCGTGTTCGGCATCACCGTGGACGCCTTCCGCATCGGTGCCGGCAGTGTGCTGTTCATCTCGGCGCTGGGCATGGCCCAGGGCAAATCGGCGGTGCAGACCGACAACGTGCAACAGGACGTGACCATCGTCCCCCTGACCATCCCGCTGACCGTCGGCCCCGGCACCATTGGCGCCTTGCTGGTGATGGGCGTGAGTCAGCCGCACTGGGACGACAAACTCACGGCCATCGTCAGTATTGCCCTGGCCAGCTTTACCGTGGGGGTGGTGCTGTACCTGTCCAACCGTATTGAACGCATACTCGGCGACCAAGGCTTGCAGATAGTCAGCCGATTGATGGGGCTGTTTGTGTGTGCGCTGGCGGCGCAGATTATATTCACGGGCGTGAAGGGTTACCTGGTGCCCTGAATGCTCCAGCACACCCAGAGGTCAGTAACCTCTGGGCCTGCTGATTATTGTGTGCGTTTACGTCGTTGAAACCGTTTTACCAACTGCGTGCTCTGGTGCAGACCGAGCACTGCTTCAATTTCTTGTTTGACGTGAGAATAACGAAGCGGGTTGAAAGTGACAAAAGAGGCGGCGCGAAAAGTATTCAGGTCCGATGTCTTCCAGTCTAAAAAAACCACCTTGCCATCGTCTTTGTCGGCATTGCTGTCGATGGACGACAACATGATCAGGACCAGACCATTCTTCAGTTGCTCGCAGGGCAATATCGCCAGTTTGACACCTTTGGTCTTCGTGACTTCATAATTGAAAACCTTGATGGTTTCGGGCTCCTTCTTCAGCGCATCCAGGGTGGAATCCGCGACCGCGCCCAATACCGTCGCACCAGGAATGGCCGCTTTTGCCGCATCGATACCCGACTTGATAATGTCTGTGACGATGTTGGCCATCGTCAGCTGCACAGCACTGCGACTGTGCTCGACATAACCGCTGTCGGGAACGTAGCAGCCCAGATCTTCCATGCAATTTAGAAATGCACGATGCCACTCCTTAGGCTTTTTATCACCCGGGACTTCCAGGGTCGCCTCCATCTTCGAAAACTTGATGATGTTTTCGATAATCTCCATGTTCTCGAGTGACACATTGTCGCGGTAACCGACAAGTGTATTCCCAAGGACAACAGCATCGAGCTCCTTGGTAGGACTCGAAACTTCCACGGTGGCCAGCTTTTGCATTCGGGCAACATTCGGCATCAGGGACTGGCGCCGCGCAATACGCCAGCCGACCAAGTCATTACTTTCTTCTACACTCAGAGAACCTTCATTATTTAACATATCAAACAATCCTTATTAGTTTCGTTTAGCGCCCTCCTGGGCAAAACGAATCTAACCCACTGCACCGCCGCCTACAAACTGCACTAATGACCATATGTGTATAACTTGAAGCCAGACAAAAAATCGCCCGAGCCAACGACTCGGGCGATCCAATGTTATTCAATTTGAAAACAGAAATGCCTATTTGATGTCGATCAACTTGTCACCATAACTTCGTGGCGTGTACACCCATGACAACCCATGCAAGCGTGGAAACACTCGAGTCGTGGATGAACCGATCAACACCATGGTTCGCATGTCGACCTGATCCGGCGTCAATTGACCGAGGGTCGTTACCCGCAAAGTCTGTCCCGGACGGGCGATATCGCGCCCCAGCACCACCGGTGTATCGGCTGCACGGTGCCGGGCGACGACCTCCAGTGCGCGCCCCAACTGCCACGGCCGTGACCGTGAGATCGGGTTATAGAACGCCATCGCCAGATCAGCCTGCGCCGCCAGGTCCAGGCGTTTCTCGATGATCTCCCATGGCTTGAGGTTGTCCGACAGCGACAGCACACAGAAGTCATGCCCCAGCGGTGCTCCCGCCTGGGCGGCTGTCGCCAGTGAAGCCGAGACACCCGGCAGGATCTCCAGGTCGACCTGATGCCAGGCCGGGTCGCCGGATTCATGCAGTGCTTCGAGCACCGCCGCCGCCATGGCAAATACGCCGGGATCCCCGGAAGACACAACCACCACGCTGCGGCCTTGCACAGCGAGCTCAAAGGCATGCCGGGCGCGCTGCATTTCTTCACGGTTGTCGGTGCAGTGCAACACCTGGTCTGGCCGATAAGGGCCCGCCATGCGCACATAGGTTTCATAACCGAGCACGTCGTTGGCACGCGCCAGTTCAGCCTTGACCGCCGGCACCATCAACTCGACAGCACCCGGACCGATGCCGATGACGGCAAGGCGCCCGCGGGGACGACCGATCAGCGTGACGTCCAGCGGCTGTTCGGCGACCGCCAGGGTAATTCCGTTATCGGTGTGCAGAACCACGGGGAGCCCGATCACCTCCTCGACGCTGTTCGCTGCCGTAAACCGCAGCGCGACACCCAACTCCAGCGCCACATCATGCAGCGTCGGATTACCCATCATCTGATCGCTGGCCAACAGGCACGCCAGGGATTGCTGCGCAATTTTCGCCCGGCGCAAAGCCTGGCGAATGGCCTCGGGCAGGTCTGCAACGTCGTCGCTCACCAGCGCTACGACGCTTTTTGGATAGATCAGCAACTCATTGGCCGCAGGTTCGCGCTCGGCGGTGCTGACATGAATCGACAGATTCGCCTGCTGATCCTGGGGCAACTGTGCTTGCGCGAGCCAAGGTGCCTCACCTTCGATCCGTACAGGTTCGCCGCCGAGCAGGTCGGACACAAAACGTTTGCCGAGCTCCAGGTCAGCCAATGCATAGCCGCTTGGCGGGTTGAGCAAACAGGTGCCGAAGCGCAGCTCGCCACTGGTGGTGATCGCCGCCGCCACGCCCAGCCCTTGGGCAATTTCCCGGGCCAGCAGATTGACGCCGCCCAGGCCGCCCAACAGCGGCACCACCGCGCTGCCATCTTCGGCAACCGCCAGGACCGGCGGCTCCGCGCCCTTTTCCAGCAGCAGCGGCGCCAGGGTGCGAATCACGATGCCGGCCGCGCACAGTGCGATGATCGGCGTGTCCTGTTGATAGAGCTCACGCAGGGTTGCGCCGAACTCCTGGTAGAGGCGGTCAGCACCGTCGACCCGTTCGGCCAGGCCGTGGATCAGGGCGCCCGGGTACAACTGCTGGATCTTGCGTGCGGTAGCGAGGCTGCCATTGCCGAGAATGACAATCGCCGGGACGGGACGAGTCATCAGCCTTGCCACCTTTCACCGGGAACGATGATCAGCGAGAAATACGGCGAAGACAGCGGATCGACCTGATCCAGCGGCACGATCTTCTGGTTGGCCATGGTCGCGCGCTCGACGTACAGCGCTCGCCCGGCCAGGCCCAGTTCTTCCAGCACCTGGCGGACTTTGGGGAAATTGCGCCCCAGCTTCATGACCACCGCGGCGTCGGCATCGGCCAACCGGCGCTTGAGCTCTTCGTGCGGCAGCACGCCGGACAACACCGACAGGCTCTGGTTGCGGTACACCAGTGGCGCACCGAGCACCGAGGCGCCGCCCAGCATCGAGCAGACACCCGGCACGACTTCGGCCTCATAGCGCTCGGCCAGGCGGTCGTGCAGGTACATGTAGGAGCCGTAGAAGAACGGATCGCCTTCGCAGATCACGGCCACATCACGACCGGCATCGAGATGCGCGGCCAGTTGTTCGCCAGCGGTATCGTAGAAATCGCTGATCACCTGCTCGTAGGACAGCGGCGCCGGCAAGGCCTCGGTGGTGACCGGGTAGACCAGTGGCAGCAGTGTCTGCGCATCCTGCAGATGCGCTTCGATGATGCCGAAGGCATTGCCCTTTTTGCCTTTGGCAACGAAATACGCCACCACCGGCGATTCGCGCAGCAGGCGCAGGGCCTTGACGGTAATCAGTTCCGGATCACCGGGGCCGACGCCAAGGCCGATCAAACGTCCTGGTTGCTGCATCATTCGATCTCCGTGGCGAGGGCATTGACGGCGGCGGCAGCCATGGCGCTACCACCCAGGCGGCCTTGCATGATCACAAAGGGCACGCCGCGACTGTTCGCCGCGAGCATCGCCTTGGACTCGGCGGCGCCGACAAATCCCACCGGGAAACCGAGGATCAGGGCAGGCTTGGGGGCACCGGCGTCGAGCATTTCCAGCAGGTAGAACAAGGCGGTCGGCGCATTGCCAATCACTACCACGCTGCCTTCCAGGTAGGGACGCCACAGCTCCAGCGCCACGGCCGAGCGCGTATTGCCCAGCTCACGGGCCAGGTCCGGCACGCTGTCATCGCGCAGGGTGCAGATCACTTCGTTGTTCGCTGGCAAGCGCGCGCGGGTCACGCCCTCGGAGACCATTCGCGCATCGCACAGAATCGGCGCCCCCGCGGCTAACGCATCGCGCCCGGCCTTGCCCGCGCCTGCGGAAAACTGCAGGCCATCGATCGCCTCGACCATACCGCAGGCGTGGATCACCCGGACCGCGAGTTTTTCCAGATCAGCCGGGATTCGCTCCAGGTTGGCCTCGGCGCGAATGATCGCGAAAGAATTGCGATAGATCTCCTGACCGTCGCGGATGTAATCAAGCATCAAGGGGACTCCGTGGGCGGGCATCAAGCCATGCGCCAGCCGCTTCAATTGTGAGATTGCGTGCTTGCAGCGCGCCGAAACCCGGCAACGCTGCATCGCGAAAATAAAGATCGTAGTGACCGGTACCGGTCGCCAGCAGTGTGACGGGCGCCGTATGGGCGCATGCACAGGAGCGCGGGCAACCCGACAAGTGCACCTGCTGCCGCTCCGTCAGATCGTGCAGCCGTGCCGCCAGTTGCCGCGCATCGCCCTTGGTATCCGCCAGCCCTTTGGCGCAACCGGCCGAGCCGGTGCAGGCCACCACAGAGCACAGGGCCTGACGGGGGTCGACCAGGAAACCCAGCGCCTGCAACTGTTGGATGACGAGCGCGGCATCCTGGTGACGGATATTGGGCAGCAACAGGCTTTGCCACGGCGTCAGGCGCAGGCTGGCGTCACCCAGAGTTGCGCAGAGCTCGGCCGCCCCCTTGAGCATCGTCGGGTCGAGCCGCCCCAGCGGTGGCATGGCGCCGACGTACATCAGGCCTTCCTGACGTTGTGGAAAACTGCCGATGGGTAGACCGGAACGGCGAGCCGGGGCTTGCCATTGTCCGATGTCGAGCAAGGGTACGCGCCCGGCCAGCGTTTGCAGCAACGAAGGGCGCGAATGTTCGGCCAGCAGATGGCGCATTCGGGTCTGGTCCGGCCGCGCGAGTTCCAGAAACAACTCCAGCACGGCCACCACCAGGCGATGTCCATCGCCCAGCAATACCGCGCCGACGGGTGTGTCTACAGGACACCCGGCAAGACCGAAGACCAGCAGTGCCTCGCCGTTGCGCTCAATCGCGCTCAACCACAGGTCATGTGGATGCTCGAGCATCGCCACGCTTTCACCGCCATCAAGCTGCACCGCGAACTTGGCCGATAACTCATGGAAGCGCGGATGGGTTTGCAAGCTGTTTAGAATTTGCCGGGCCAGCGGCCGAGTGTCGATCAGCATGTCCTGATCGATGCCGGCACTCGGGCTCAGCATCAGATTGCGCACGTCGTCGCCAAGGGCAGTGGTGGGGCCAAGTCCCGCGGCCAGCAGGCTCTCGATCAACGCCGGCGTCTGCTGACCAATCCCGCGAATTTGCAGGTTCGCCCGGTTGGTCGCTTCGATGACGCCACCGGCATACCGCCGGGCAGCATCAGCGACAGCCACGGCCTGGTCCGCGCGCAGGGAGCCACCGTCGAGTTTGATCCGGCAAATTCCGCCATCCAGCGCCTGGACGACACGCAACAACCCGGGACAGGCCGAAGGGCGCAAAGGACTGGAGGCTTGAGGTGAATTCACGGGATGACCGGTAACGGGACGAAGAGCGGCATTATGCCTGCTTTATCCAGCCGGATGAAAAGACCGAGTGGATTGACGACGAAACGCAAGTACTTACAGAAAGAATCAAATTAACACGCCGAGAAATTTTCAACTGCCCGGGGGCTCTTGTACTTTGCAGTGACCAACAAGGATGTTTGTCAGGAGTTGCATATGGATAATAAAACCCCAGCGGGCCTGTTAACCGGCCCCAATTTGATTTCGTGCATTGGAGAACTCTCGCTGCAAGACTTTGACGACATGACCCATTGCACACAGATCGCCACTCGATCCGCCGATATGATCTGCAGTCGTTTTACCGACTCGACACAATGGCTCGATGAATATGTCAAAACGCTGAATTTCCTCGGCTGGTGGATCTTCGAGGACAGCATTTCCACCCGCATTCGTCACGACGTCTCCAATAGTGTCGCGGACTTCCTGGTACAAAGCGCCCAGGCCATGCCGGACAGCCGCCAGGGCAACGCCATGATCGACACGCTCGACGCATTGAAACCGGATAAACCGGCACTCTACTCCCTGGATACGGAAAGCCTGATGGGAAAGCGATTTCAGGTCATGCCTGCACGTTACGACGCCAAGGGTTTCCTGGAAATTGCCGTGTTCAATCTGGAGTTGGTGATTTATGCAAAAAAAAGCGCTTTTCTGTTCTTCGATTGGGAGGGGCAGGCTTCAAAAATCATTCAACAACGGGCTTACCTGAAACTGGACAGAAACAAACTCGACGCTAAAAGAGCACTCATCGACAAGAAACGTCGCGAAATCCTCATGAGCAAGTTCGACTTGCGAAGGAATAGAGGATGACGCCCCGCGCAGCGATTTCACCGACTGACCGCAGGCCACGGCAATCAACACCGCGCTATGATGCGCACCCGTGCAGGTCGACACAGGCCTGAGCGCGGTGATGACAGCTTCGCTTTGCAAATGAGGAACAGCATGACCCCCTGGCTGACAGTGGTAGGTATCGGTGAAGACGGCTTCAAGGGCCTGGGTAAAAACGCCCGACATGCTCTATTGGGCGCTTCGCGGATCATTGGCGGTCAACGGCAGCTGGATCTGTTGCCGGCTTGCATCCGGGGTGAACGGCAGTCATGGCCCAGCCCGTTTTCCCTCGACCCGGTACTGACCAGACGCGGCGAGCCTGTCTGCGTCCTCGCCAGTGGCGATCCGATGTTCTTTGGCGTCGGCGCCACCTTCGCCCGACAACTGCCTGTCGATGAGATGCTGATCCTGCCGGCCCCCTCGTCTTGCTCGCTGGCCGCCGCGCGGATGGGCTGGGCCCTGCAGGACGTGGTCACGCTTTCTGTCGTCGCCCGCCCTGCCGCCGCGCTGAACGCACACTGGGCTAGCGGTGTTCGCCTGCTGGTACTGAGCAACGATGGCCGCAGCCCGGGCGAAATCTGCAGGTTGCTGTGTGAACGCGGTTTCGGCGCGAGTCGTATCACCGTCCTCGAGCATCTGGGCGGCGAAGCCGAACGCCGCATTGACGGCGTCGCCAACGACTGGCTCGACCCGGTGATCGCCGACTTGAACCTGATCGCCATCGACTGCGTTGCCGATCCCGCCACTGCGCGCCTGTCACGCCTGGCCGGCTTGCCCGACTCGGCATTCAAGCATGACGGCCAGCTGACCAAGCGCGACGTACGCGCCATCACTCTCGCCCGCCTGGCACCGGTCCCCGGTGAATTGTTGTGGGATGTCGGCGCCGGCAGCGGTTCGATCGGCATCGAATGGATGCGCACCCATCCGGGTTGCCGTGCGCTGGCGATCGAGGCCGACGCCGGGCGCCAACAACTGATCGAGCACAACAGAGACGCTCTGGGCGTGCCCGGCCTGCAACTGATTCGCGGCAGTGCGCCGCAAGCACTGGCGGGCCTCGAAAGCCCGGATGCGATTTTCATCGGTGGCGGGGTCACCCGTGAAGGCGTGCTCGACACTTGCTGGGCAGCGCTCAAACCCGGCGGCCGGCTGATCGCCAACGCGGTCACGCTGCAAAGTGAAATGACCCTGATGGCGTGGCGCGAACAACACGGTGGCGAACTGACGCGTATCCATATCGCCCAGGCGCAACCACTGGGAGACTTCGATACCTGGCGCCAGGCGTTGCCCATTACCTTGCTGGATGTGACGAAGCCTTTCGATGCGTGACGAAACCGCCGAACAACCCGCCCCGCTGCGCAGCGGACTGACCACCGGCAGCTGCGCCACCGCGACCAGCCTGGCGGCGGCTCGCCTGTTGCTCGGTGGTGGAAGCTCGGACGCCGTGCAAATCGTCCTGCCCAAAGGCAAGCAGGTGCAGATGCGCCTGGAGTTCTGCCGCTTGATCGATGACGGCGCAGAGGCCGGGACGATCAAGGATGCCGGGGACGATCCAGACGTGACCCACGGTGCACTGCTCTATAGCCAGGTGCGTCTACTGGACGAGCCAGGTGTTCGCTTCAGTGCCGGGCGAGGTGTCGGAACGGTCACCCGCCCGGGACTGGTGTTGGGCGTCGGCGAGCCGGCAATCAATCCGGTCCCGCGCAAGATGATCAGCGATCACCTGACGCTGCTCGCCGTTGAGCTGGGCTACAGCGGCGGTTTCGAGGTCACGGTGAACGTCGAGGACGGCGAGGCCCTGGCGTTGAAAACCATGAACCCGCGCCTGGGCATTCTCGGCGGCCTGTCGATCCTCGGCACCAGCGGCATCGTCCGGCCGTTTTCCTGCGCGGCCTACATCGCCTCGATCCACCAGGGCATCGATGTCGCCAAGACCAACGGCTATCTGCACATCGCCGCCTGTACCGGCAACGCCAGCGAAGACACCATGCGCCGGGTCTACCACCTGCCGGAAATCGCCCTGATCGAAATGGGCGATTTCGTCGGTGCAGTGCTCAAGCATCTGCGCAAGGTGCCCGTGGATAAACTGAGCATTTGCGGCGGCTTCGGCAAGATCAGCAAACTGGCGGCGGGGCATATGGACCTGCACAGTCGGCATTCGAGCATCGATCTGCCACAACTGGCCGAATGGGCCGCCGCAATCGGCGCCGATGCCGCCTTGCAGCAAGGCATCCGCGAAGCCAACACCAGTCAACAGGCCCTGGCCATGGCCAGCTCCGCAGGTATCGCCCTCGGCGATGCCGTGTGCCAACACGCCCTGGACTTTGCCCGCAGCGTGGTGCCGGCGCAGGTTCAGGTCGAAGTGTTTGCCATCGATCGCCAAGGCGGGATCGTCGGCCATGCGGGAGCTTTTCAATGAAACGCATTCTGTTGCTCGGCGGCGTGACCGAGGCCCTGGCGATTGCCCGAACCCTGGGGCCGCAACACATCTATAGCCTGGCCGGTATCGGTCGGGTGCCGACGGATTTGCACTGCCAGGTGCGCGTGGGTGGCTATGGCGGCGCCGAAGGCCTGGCTCAGTTCGTCCGCGATGAACGGATTGATCTGTTGCTCGATGCTACTCATCCCTACGCCGCCCAAATCAGTCAAAACGCCGCGACGGCCGCCCGTTTGAGCGCCATCGCCTGCTGGGCGCTACGCCGTCCGGCCTGGCAACCACAGGCCGGTGATGACTGGCGTGAGGTCAGCGATTGGGCCGGACTGATCGAAGCGCTGAAGCCCTTCCGGCGACCGCTGTTCACATTGGGCCGCGAGCCGTTGCAACATCTGGACGAGATTCCACCGGAGCAATTCTGGACCCTGCGCGCGCTGGACGTTTATCCCGGCAATGAACGCTGCGAAGTGATCGGCGCACGCGGACCGTTCCTGATCGACGATGAACGCGAGCTGTTCGAACGTCGCAACATCGACGTGTTGATCAGCAAAAACAGCGGCAGTAGCGCTACTGAACCGAAACTGGATGTGGCGCGCGAGCGTGGCTTGCCGGTACTGATATTGAAGCGGCCGGAGTTGCCGGTGGTAGAGCGGGAGTTTGGGTCGGTGCCAGATATGCTGGTTGCCCTGTCGACGTCAGACAATTCCTGAGCGCTACTGAACCCTGCGATTTTGCCGGCAAAACTCTCGGACAGATCTGACTTTCCACATCAGGGCTCTAACCCTATAGTCCTTTTCCACCTGATCCCATCAAGCGCACCCACCATTTGCAGGGATGAATGGCTTCGCCTCGAGAAAAGAGTTGCTTGCCACAATGTATCCCAAGGAATACGATCCACTATGTTCGAGTTTGAACGATCCCGAATATTTGCCGATTGGCTCAACTCACTGAGGGACACCATCGGCAAAGCTCGGATAATCGCCAGACTTCGAGCCTCCGAGCATGGAAATTTTGGTGATTGTGAATCCGTAGGCGCTGGCGTTCATGAAATGCGCGTTCATTACGGCCCTGGCTACAGGCTGTACTTCACTCGCAAAGATGAAGTGATTTACTTACTGTTGATCGGGGGCGACAAATCGACTCAAAAACGAGATATCAAACGTGCTATTCAAATGGCACAAAACATCGGTAGTGAGGAGTAAATCATGGCCGAACGATTCACCCGTTTTGACGCCGCCGAGTTTCTCAAAACACCGGAAGAAATGGCGGCTTATCTGGACGCCTGCTTTGAAGAGGATGCTGGCGACGGTGTGTTGATACGTGCAGCGCTGAACGATATAGCCCGAGCGAAGGGTATGACACAAATTGCCCGTGATGCCGGCCTTGGACGCGAGAGCCTTTACAAAGCGCTGAGCAGCAGTGGCAATCCCGAATTCGCGACTATCATGAAGGTTATGAAAGCCTTGGGCCTGCGTTTGCATGCCATCGCTGTCTGATTGGGCTGCGACACCACACCGCACGCAGTCTTTTTACTTATCGGCCCTGATCAGGCTAAATAGCCGCGCCTGATCGCCCACCCACCGGATTTGTCCCATGTCCCGACAACGGCTTGCAATTGCCTGGATCGCCTGCTTTGCAGTGCTGTTCAACATGCTCGCCATGCCGATGACCGGAGCGCTGGCGCAGGCGGCGAAGTCGCCAGCCGAACAATTGTTGTGGGGCAGTTTCTGCTCGTCCAGCGGCACCAGGATGGTGGCAATATCCCTCGGCGACATCGAGCAGAAAAAACCGCAAAGCGACGACCATTCCAACATGCAGCATTGCTGGTGCTGCTCTGGCTCCGCACCACTGGTGGCGTTGCCCGGGCATGAGCCGCAGCTGTATTTCGCGCACTTCGAGTCGAATCGAAGCCTGCCGCCCCCATCGCTCAACACCCCGACACCCCGCCAGCAATGGCCCAGCCTCAACCCCCGTGCCTCCCCTCTGGTGTGATGACTTCTCGCAATTGACCTGCGTTTTGAATCACCTGGAGAACTGCCATGTTGAACAGACTCATCGTCCTGGCCGCGTTGCTGCTGCCTGCCTGCTTTGCCAATGCCCACGAATACAAGGTCGGCGCACTGGAAATCGCTCACCCGTGGTCGCAGGAGCTGCCGCCCAATGCACCCAACGTCGCCGCGTATTTCGTGATCCATAACGCGGGTAACACAGCCGACCGCCTGCTCAGTGTCGACTCACCGATCTCGGGCGAAGCGCAACTGCATGAGCACTTGATGCAAAACGACCTGATGAAAATGCAGCAGGTGCCCAGCGTGGAGATCCCCGCCGGCGGCGACGTCACCTTTGCACCGATGGCCTACCACGTCATGTTGCTGGGGTTGAAAGACCGCAGCCTGCTCAGCGATGGCAAGCGCTTCCCTCTGACCCTGCATTTCGAGAAGTCCGGTGACGTGACTGTCGAAGTGGCGGTGCAGAAGCAGGCGCCCGAGGCCACGCAAAAGCACGCACACGTTCAGTAACCCACTGAGCTCAGGCCGCCCATGCGCCCGCCAGGCACCAGGACATCCGCCCACCGTCGTCAGCCATTGAGCCTGACGCGCGGCAGCTGGATCAGCCTGTTCGCCATGTTGATGATCTTTATCGGTCCGCTGATTTCTCAGTCGATGCCGATGGATCAGCACGCCTCGACCTCCATGAACATGTCGATGGACATGAGCATGGACATGTCGGCGATGGAGCACGCCGATCACGGCGCACCAGCGGCTGCAGAGCATTGCCCGCCTGCGTCGGGGCACCATGCACTCTGGGAAAAATGCGGCTATTGCAGCCTGCTGTTCAACTGCCCGGCGCTCACCGGTGGCGGCTCGTTCACCGCGTTCGACACCCCGCCCGCCAACACTTTCACCACCCCGTCCCCGCGCCTGGGCCATGCCCGGCAAACCTTCTTCCCCGGCGCCCGCACCCGCGCCCCGCCCGTCGTCGCGTAAACAATCACCTCTGATTTCACACGGTTTAGCGAACAGCTTCAGGTTGTCGGCCGTGTCGTTTACGACTGTTCGATGGAAATTGTCATGTCCAGGTTTTCTGCTGTCCCATGCCTGAGCGTTGCCCAGGCCTCCCGTGCCCTGAACGAATCCAGCATTCGATTCAGGCACGCCACCGCCCTCCTGTGCGGTGCCTTGCTGGCGCCCTCCGCGCTGGCCGATGAACACGCAGGTCATAGTGAAGAACTGAGCCCGACGGTCATTACCGCCATTGCCCCGAGCTCGCCTCTGACCATCGTCACCAACCCCAAGGACCCGCGCCAGCCTGTGCCGGCCAGCGACGGTTCCGATTACCTGAAAACCATTCCGGGCTTCGCCCAGGTGCGCAATGGCGGCACCAACGGCGACCCGGTGTTGCGCGGCATGTTTGGCTCGCGCCTGAACATCCTCACCAACGGCGGCATGATGCTCGGCGCCTGTCCTGGGCGGATGGATGCACCGACTTCATATATCTCCCCGGAAACCTACGACAAGCTGACCGTCATCAAAGGCCCGCAAACCGTGCTCTGGGGACCGGGGGCTTCGGCCGGTACCATCCTCTTCGATCGCGAACCGGAAAGTTTCGGCGAACTCGGCACGCGGGTGAACGCCAGTGTGCTGGCCGGCTCCAACGGTCGATTCGACAAACTGGTGGACGCCGCTGCCGGCGGCCCATTGGGCTACGTGCGGGTGATCGGCAACACCGCCCAGGCCGACGACTACCAGGACGGCAACAACGACACCGTGGCATCGCGTTATGACAAATGGAACGGCGACGTCGCGCTCGGCTGGACCCCGGACGCCGATACCCTGCTGGAGCTGACCGCTGGCAAGGGTGACGGCGAGGCGCGTTACGCTGGACGCGGCATGGACGGTTCGCAGTTCAAGCGCGAGAGCCTCGGGCTGCGCTTCGAGAAGTCCAACATCAGCGACGTGCTGGAAAAGCTCGAGGCGCAGGTCTATTACAACTACGCCGACCATGTGATGGACAACTACACCCTGCGCACGCCGTCTGGCACAGGGATGATGGCCGGCCCCATGGCGTCCAACGTCGACCGTCGTACCCTCGGCGCGCGAATCAAGGCCACCTGGCGCTGGGCCGATGTACAGTTGATCAGCGGCATCGATGCGCAGACCAACGAACACCGCCAACGCAGCGCCATGGGTATCGACACCTACAAGGACCAGCCGTACACCAAGGACGCCGACTTCCACAACTACGGGGTGTTCAGCGAACTGACCTGGTACGCCGCCGATCGCGACCGACTCATCACCGGCGCACGACTGGACCGCGCTTCGGCCAAGGATTATCGGCAAACCCTCGGTTCGGGGATGATGACCCGCCCGAATCCAACCGCTGACGACACACGTGCCGACACACTGCCCAGCGGTTTCATTCGCTACGAACACGACCTCGCCGACAGCCCGACTACTTTGTACGCGGGCCTCGGTCACACCCAACGCTTCCCGGATTACTGGGAGCTGTTTTCGCCCAACTCAGGCCCCGCCGGATCGGTGAATGCCTTCGATTCGATCAAGCCGGAGAAAACCACCCAGCTCGACTTCGGCCTGCAGTACAAGACCGAAGACCTCGATGCCTGGGCCTCGGCTTACATCGGCCAGGTGCGCGATTACATCCTGTTCAACTACACGCCCGGGATGATGGGGATGACTTCGCAAGCCGAGAACATCGACGCGCGAATCATGGGTGGCGAACTGGGAGCTGCTTACAAACTTACCGAACACTGGAAAGCCGACGCCACCCTGGCCTACGCCTGGGGCAAGAACAGCAGCGATGGCAGTGCATTGCCGCAAATGCCGCCGCTGGATGCCCGTTTCGGCCTGACCTACAGCGAAGACAACTGGAGCGCCGGCGCACTGTGGAGAGTGGTTGCCGCGCAAAACCGTATCGACCAGAACAAAGGTAACGTGGTTGGCAAGGACTTCGACAAGACCCCGGGTTTTGGCGTGTTCTCGCTCAACGGTGCCTATCGGATCAACCAGCACTGGAAGGTCAGCAGCGGCATCGACAACCTGTTCGGCAAGGCCTACGCCGAACACTTGAACCTGGCCGGCAACGCCGGGTTCGGCTACCCGGCCAATGACCCGCAAGCCATCAAGGAACCGGGGCGCACGCTCTGGACGAAGGTGGATATGAGCTTTTAAGAGCCCCGCAGGCAAGCCCGCTCCCCTGTAGGAGCGAGCTTGCTCGCGATCGGTTGCGCAGCAACCGCAAACAAACAACTAAAAGATCCAAGCCAAGCGGAGCACACGTGATGAAACAGCCCAAAGTGAATTTCTACAACCTGGCCTGGCGCTGGCATTTCTATGCCGGATTGTTCGTTGCGCCATTCATGGTGATGCTGGCGCTGACCGGCACCATCTACCTGTTCAAGCCGCAGCTCGATTCATTGATGTACAGCAGCCTGCTCAACGTCCCGGCCGGCCACCACACCGTTCCAGCCGACGACCTGCTCAAGCGGGTGAAAGACGCGTATCCACAAGGCACGATCAAACAGTACCTGCCGCCGATCAACGCCGAGCGCAGTGCCCAGTTTGTCGTGCTCAACGAAGGTACCGAGCTGAACGTGTTCGTCGACCCTTACCACGGCGACATCCTCGGCGAACAAGACGCCAAGAAGAACCTGCAGGCGGTCGCGCGGGCGATTCATGGCGAGCTGATGATCGGCACCGTCGGTGACCGACTGGTGGAACTGGCCGCGGGTTGGGGGGTGGTACTGGTGGTGTCCGGGGTATTCCTGTGGTGGCCACGTGGTCAGGCCGCGGGCATTCTCTGGCCACGCCTGAGCAGTCGAGGCAGGGTGTTGTGGCGTGACCTGCACGCCGTCACCGGTTTCTGGGGCGCCTCATTGCTGCTGGTAATGCTGCTAAGCGGCATGACCTGGACCGGCTTCTGGGGCCAACAGTACGCCGCCGTCTGGAACGTCTTTCCGGCGGCGATGTGGGATAACGTGCCCAAGTCCGACGTCGAAGCGCGCAGTCTAAACAGCGCCACCCGCCAGACCGTGCCGTGGGCCATGGAAAATACACCGATGCCCATGTCCGGCGATCACGCCGAACACATGGCCCACGGTGCAGCGCCATCCGGTCCGGCCGCGCCGACCATCAGCCTGCAGGACGTGCAGAACATCGCCGTGCAACGCAAGGTCGAGCCCGGCTACAGCATCACGTTCCCGACCACGGCCACCGGCGTGTTCACCATTGCCGTGTTCGCCGATGACCCACGCAACGACGCCACCCTGCATGTCGATCAATACACCAGCAACGTCCTCGCCGACGTACGTTACGAGCACTACGGCGCCGTCGCCCGCGCCACGGAAATCGGCGTGATGCTGCACGAAGGCAAGATGTTCGGCACGCTCAACCAGATCATCGTCCTGCTGATCTGCCTGATGATTCTGCTCAGTGCGGTCAGCGGCGTGGTGATCTGGTGGAAGCGTCGTCCGCAAGGCAAATTCGGTGTGCCGCCGCTGCGTCACGACCTGCCGAAATGGAAAACCGCGATGGTGATCATGTTCGCCCTGGCCGTAGCTTTCCCCTTGGTGGGGGCATCACTGGTGGTGGTGTGGGTGCTGGACAAGCTCCTGTTGGGACGCCTCAACCGGCAAGCTGAACCCGATTCGGCAGCCTGAGCGATACCTGGGCAAGCAACGAACCGTGCTTGCCCGTCCTCCCTCCTCATCACGCCCCAATCTGGCGCATCTCAACGCACCAGCACGTCCGCCGCGTGCCTTGATGGTGCGCAAAATATCCGCACAACCGCTCTAACACGACATTTCCCTGCCTTTTTCCGACCGGGCACAGCCTTTGCTAAAGCCTCTTCAGTAGTCCGCATCTGCCAATCAAAAAATTCATAAGTTCATGGAGATCGCACAATGAAGCGTCGCAGCTTGATCAAGGCTTTCACACTCACGGCAAGCATTGCCGCGATGGGCATGACCTGGACAGTCCAGGCCGCCGAGACCATCAAGGTCGGTATCCTGCATTCGTTGTCCGGCACCATGGCGATCTCCGAGACGTCGCTCAAGGACATGGCGCTGATGACCATCGACGAGATCAACGCCAAGGGTGGCGTGAACGGCAAGATGCTCGAAGCGGTGGTGGTGGACCCGGCGTCGAACTGGCCGTTGTTCGCCGAGAAAGGCCGGCAGCTGCTGACCCAGGACAAGGTCGCCGTGGTGTTCGGATGCTGGACTTCGGTCTCGCGCAAATCGGTGTTGCCGGTGTTCGAAGAACTCAATGGCCTGCTGTTCTACCCGGTGCAGTACGAAGGCGAAGAGATGTCGCCGAACGTGTTCTACACCGGTGCCGCGCCAAACCAGCAGGCGATCCCGGCGGTTGAATACCTGATGAGCGAAGAAGGTGGCGGCGCCAAGCGCTACTTCCTGCTGGGCACCGACTACGTCTACCCGCGCACCACCAACAAGATCCTGCGTTCGTTCCTGCACTCCAAAGGCGTGGCCGACAAGGACAGCGAAGAGGTCTATACCCCGTTCGGTCACAGCGACTACCAGACCATCGTCGCCAACATCAAGAAGTTCTCGGCCGGCGGCAAGACCGCGGTCATCTCGACCGTCAATGGCGACTCCAACGTGCCGTTCTACAAGGAACTGGCGAACCAGGGCCTGAAAGCCACCGACGTGCCGGTCGTGGCGTTCTCGGTGGGCGAAGAAGAACTGCGCGGCATCGACACCAAGCCACTGGTGGGCAACCTGGCGGCGTGGAACTACTTCGAGTCGGTGGAGAACCCGGCGAACAAGAAATTCGTCGCCGACTGGAAAGCCTACGCGAAGAAACACAACCTGCCGGGTGCCGACAAAGCCGTGACCAACGACCCGATGGAAGCCACTTACGTCGGCATCCACATGTGGGCGCAGGCCGCTGAAAAAGCCAAGTCCACCGACGTCGACAAGGTCCGCGAAGCCCTGGGCGGCCAGACCTTTGCCGCGCCGTCGGGCTACACCCTGACCATGGACAAGACCAACCACCACCTGCACAAGCCGGTGATGATCGGCGAGATCCAGGCCGACGGTCAGTTCAACGTGGTGTGGCAGACCGAAGGGCCGATCCGCGCCCAGCCGTGGAGCCCGTTCATTCCGGGCAACGACAAGAAGCCGGAGTATGCGGTGAAGAGCAACTGATCGCTGGATGCTGGCTTCTGTACCTGAGGCCAGCACAAATCCCTGTGGGAGCGGGCTTGCTCGCGAAGACGGCGGCACATCCAACATCAATGTGACTGACACACCGTTTTCGCGAGCAAGCCCGCTCCCACATTTAGTCCGCGCAAGGCCATACATATGCCCACCGCCCTTTACCGCTTCATCCTCGCCATTGCACTTTTGCTGCCGATGGCCTCCCACGCCGGTGACGCCGAAGTCTTCGTCGCCGCCAATCCCGTGCAGCAAGCCAAACTATTGGAAAACTGGGCCGCGCAGCCCGATCCGGCCCGAATCGAGTTGATCAACGCCCTGCAACAAGGCGAATTGACCATCGACGGCCAACCGAAAACCTTGCGCCTGAACAACCGCCTGCGAGGTCTGATCGACACCGCATTGGCCAGCCACCAATTGCTCGCCGCCGACGCCAAAATCCGTCTGGCCGCCGCGCAGCAATTGCAGAAAAGCGCCAAACCCGCGCAGCTGAAATTCCTTGACCAGCAATTGGCGGGCGAGAAGGACGAGAGCGTTCACGCCGCCCTCAGCCTGGCCCTGGCCAATCTGCAACTGGTAGACGCCGATCCGGCCGTGCGACTCGCCGCCATCCGTTTGCTCGGCGAAACCGGCGATCCGCTGGCCCGTACCCGCCTGGAAAATCTACTGGAGCCGGGCGTTGAAACCGACGCGAATGTGCGCACCGCCGCCGAAACCAGCCTCGCCCAGGTCAAACGCAAATTGCTCGTTGGCGAACTCCTTGGCCAGGCCTTCAGCGGCATGTCCCTGGGCTCGATCCTGCTGCTCGCCGCCCTGGGACTGGCGATCACCTTCGGCCTGCTCGGCGTGATCAACATGGCCCATGGCGAGATGCTGATGCTCGGCGCCTACTCGACCTACGTGGTGCAGTTGATGTTCCAGCGCTTCGCTCCACAGGCCATCGAGTTCTATCCGCTGATTGCGTTGCCGGTGGCGTTTTTCGTCACCGCAGCGATCGGCATGGCGTTGGAGCGTACGGTGATTCGCCACCTCTACGGTCGTCCGCTGGAAACCCTGCTCGCCACCTGGGGCATCAGCCTGATGCTGATCCAGCTGGTGCGCCTGGTGTTCGGCGCGCAGAACGTCGAGGTGGCCAACCCGGCGTGGTTGTCAGGCGGAATTCAGGTGCTGCCCAACCTGGTGCTGCCGTACAACCGCATCGTGATCATCGCATTCGCGCTGTTCGTGGTGGTGCTGACCTGGCTGCTGCTGAACAGGACGCGCCTGGGCCTGAACGTGCGCGCCGTCACCCAGAATCGCAACATGGCGGCCTGCTGCGGCGTGCCCACCGGGCGCGTCGACATGCTCGCCTTCGGCCTCGGCTCGGGCATTGCCGGCCTCGGCGGCGTGGCGCTCAGCCAGATCGGCAACGTCGGCCCGGACCTCGGCCAGAGCTACATCATCGACTCGTTCCTGGTGGTGGTGCTCGGCGGTGTCGGGCAACTGGCCGGTAGCGTTCTGGCCGCGTTCGGCCTTGGGATCGCCAACAAGATTCTCGAACCGCAAATCGGTGCCGTGCTCGGCAAGATCCTCATCCTCGCGCTGATCATTCTGTTCATCCAGAAACGTCCGCAAGGCCTCTTCGCACTGAAAGGACGGGTGATCGACTGATGAACCAGCCCCTGCTCGTTACCGCGACACAAAAAGCCGGCCCGAAAGTCACGATGGCCGTCGGCGCTGTAATCCTCGCTTTACTGCTGGCGTTGCCGCTGCTCTCGCTGTTGCCAGCCGACAGTGCGCTGCACGTCTCCGCCTACACGCTGACCCTGGTGGGCAAGATCCTGTGCTACGCCATCGTGGCCCTGGCGCTGGACCTGGTCTGGGGTTATGCCGGCCTGCTGTCCCTGGGTCACGGCCTGTTTTTCGCCCTCGGCGGTTATGCCATGGGCATGTACCTGATGCGCCAGGCCTCCGGCGATGGCTTGCCGGCCTTCATGACGTTCCTGTCGTGGAGCGAATTGCCCTGGTATTGGACCGGCACCAGCAGCTTTCTCTGGGCCATGTGTCTGGTGGTATTGGCGCCAGGATTGCTCGCGCTGGTGTTCGGCTTCTTCGCCTTCCGCTCGCGGATCAAGGGCGTGTATTTCTCGATCATGACCCAGGCCCTGACCTTCGCCGGCATGCTCCTGTTCTTCCGCAACGAAACCGGGTTTGGCGGCAACAACGGCTTCACCAACTTCCGCACCATCCTCGGCTTTGGCATCACTGAACCTGGCACCCGCGCGGTGCTGTTTTTCGCCACGGTGCTGCTGCTGGTGGCCAGCCTGTACATCGGTTGGCGCCTGGCGCAGAGCAAGTTCGGCCGAGTGCTGACCGCCCTGCGCGACGCGGAGAACCGCCTGATGTTCTGCGGCTACGACCCGCGTGGATTCAAGCTGTTCGTGTGGGTGTTGAGCGCGGTGCTGTGCGGCCTGGCCGGTGCGTTGTACGTGCCGCAGTTGGGCATCATCAACCCAAGTGAAATGTCGCCGACCAACTCTATTGAAGCAGCTGTATGGGTCGCCCTCGGCGGTCGCGGCACCTTGATTGGTCCGTTGCTCGGCGCCGGCGTGGTCAATGGCATGAAGAGCTGGTTCACCGTGGCCTTCCCGGAATACTGGCTGTTCTTCCTCGGCGCGCTGTTCATCGTCGTGACCCTGTACCTGCCCAAGGGCGTGATCGGCTTGCTGAAGAAAAGAGGTGAACAATGAGAGTCACTGCGACCGCTGAATTCATGCTCGAACCGGCGTTTTTCCCCGTGGAGCCGAACAAGGACGCCGGCACCAGCCGCGATGTCATCGGCCTCGGCCAACGCGCCGGTCCGGGCCTGAACACCCGCCACGGCACCATCCTGACCCTGGAAGACATCAGCGTCAGCTTCGATGGTTTCAAGGCACTGAACGACTTGAACCTGTACATCGGCGTCGGCGAATTGCGCTGCATCATCGGGCCCAACGGCGCGGGCAAGACCACGCTGATGGACGTGATCACCGGCAAGACCCGCCCCAGTCATGGTAAGGCCTGGTTCGGCGAGACCCTGGACCTGACGCAAATGAGCGAAGTACAGATTGCCCAAGCCGGCATTGGTCGCAAGTTCCAGAAACCGACCGTGTTCGAGGCCTTGAGTGTGTTCGAGAACCTGGAGCTGGCGCAGAAAACCGACAAGTCGGTGTGGGCCAGTCTGCGGGCGCGCTTGAGTGGCGAACAGAAGGACCGTATCGCCGAGGTGCTCGACACCATTCGCCTGACCGCTTCGGTCAATCGTCCCGCCGGCTTGCTGTCCCACGGCCAGAAGCAGTTCCTGGAAATCGGCATGCTGTTGATGCAAGACCCGCAACTGCTGCTGCTCGATGAACCGGTGGCCGGCATGACCGACGCCGAAACCGAATTCACCGCCGAACTGTTCAAGACCCTGGCCGGTAAGCATTCGCTGATGGTGGTGGAACACGACATGGGCTTCGTCGGTTCGATCGCCGACCACGTCACCGTATTGCACCAGGGCAGCGTGTTGGCGGAAGGGTCGCTGGAACAGGTGCAGGAAAACGAACGGGTGATCGACGTGTATCTCGGCCGCTGAGATTTGCGAACACCGAACCTGTGGGAGCTGGCTTGCCAGCGAAGGCGTACTGAATGACGCCAAAAGCTTCGCTGGCAAGCCAGCTCCTACAAGGGATTGAGGAGGATTTGAGAATGCTGCAAGTCGACAAGCTGCACCAATACTACGGCGGTAGCCACATCCTTCGCGGCCTGACGTTTGACGTGAAGGTCGGCGAAGTCACCTGCCTGCTGGGCCGTAACGGCGTGGGCAAGACCACCTTGCTCAAATGCCTGATGGGCCTGCTGCCGGCCAAGGACGGCGATGTGAGTTGGGAGGGCAAGCCGATCACCACGTTCAAGCCGCACCAGCGAGTGCATGCCGGCATCGCCTATGTGCCCCAGGGCCGGGAAATTTTCGGCAGGCTGACCGTGGAGGAAAACCTGCTGATGGGCCTGTCGCGTTTTCCCGGCAGTGAAGCCAAGGAAGTCCCGGCGTTCATCTATGAGCTGTTTCCAGTGCTGTTGCAGATGAAGCAACGGCGCGGCGGCGACTTGTCCGGCGGCCAGCAGCAACAACTGGCGATTGGCCGGGCGCTGGCCAGCCGTCCACGCCTGCTGATCCTCGACGAGCCCACCGAAGGCATCCAGCCGTCGGTGATCAAGGAAATCGGCGCCGTGATCAAAAAACTCGCCGCCCGTGGTGACATGGCAATCCTGCTGGTAGAGCAGTTCTACGACTTCGCTGCCGAACTGGCCGATCAGTACCTGGTGATGTCGCGCGGCGAAATTGTGCAGCAGGGCCGCGGAGAAAACATGGAAGCCGAAGGTGTGCGCGGCCTGGTTACGATCTAATCTGTAGCGTCCTAACGATAATTAGAAGCCATGAATCTACCACTTCCCACTGCCCTGTTTACCCCGAGCTGGCATGCCGAACTGGAGCTGGGCTACGCCCGCTTCGGCGACAGCACGCGCCCGGTTCAGCGACGGCACAAAGGCCCGCTGCGGGTGCAGAAGCACTTGTATGCCGAAGGGCCCGAGGTGTGCCAGCACATCATCGTGCATCCGCCAGGCGGAATTGCCGGTGGTGACCGGCTGGACATCAGCGCCAGCGTCGGCCGCGCGGCGTGGGCGCAAATCACCAGCCCCGGCGCGGCCAAGTGGTATCGCGCGACAGGGCCGGCTTATCAGAAACTCGACCTGAAAGTGGCCCACGGTGCGACGCTGGAATGGTTGCCGCAAGAGACGATCATCTTCAGCGATGCCCGGGCCGAGCTCAGCACCTCCATTGACCTGCAAGGTGATGCGCGGCTGTTCTATTGGGATGTAGTGGCGTTGGGGCGCCCGGCCAGCGGCGAGCGTTTCGATCTCGGGCATTTCCAGGCGCAACTGGACATCCGCCGCGACGGCCAGTTGCTCTGGCACGAACGCCAGCGCATTGTGGGCGGTGATGGTTTGCTCGATTCGCCGATCGGGCTGGATGGGCAACCGGTGTTTGCCACCCTGCTGGTGACCGGGGAAATCGATAGTGATTTGCTGGAGCGTTGCCGTTCTTTGACCAATGATGTGCGCGGGGATTTGACCCAGTTGCCGGGTTTGCTCGTAGCCCGTTGCCTGGCCAATGAAGCCCTGCTGGCACGAGGCTGGCTGATTGATTTATGGCGTTTGTTACGCCCTGCACTGCTCGGCCGAGAAGCCATGCCACCCAGAATATGGAGCACCTGAACACCGCTCCCCCTGTAGGAGCTGGCTTGCCAGCGAAGGCGTACTCAATGACGCCAAAAAGCTTCGCTGGCAAGCCAGCTCCTACAGGTGATGTATTTACAGATCCGATTTTTTATCTGCCCAGATGGATTCCAACGATGGACCTGACCCCACGCGAAAAAGACAAGCTGCTGATCTTCACCGCCGGCCTCGTCGCCGAGCGGCGTTTGGCCCGCGGCGTGAAGCTCAATTATCCGGAGGCCATGGCCTACATTTCCGCGGCGCTGCTCGAAGGCGCCCGTGACGGCCAGACCGTGGCCGAGCTGATGCACTTTGGCACCACCCTGCTCAGCCGCGAACAAGTGATGGAAGGCATCCCGGAAATGATCCCGGAGATCCAGGTGGAAGCCACCTTCCCCGACGGCACCAAACTGGTCACCGTCCACCAACCCATCGCCTGAGGACGCGCCATGACTTATCACATCCGCGATGCGGTGCATGCCGATCTGCCGGCGATCCGCGATATCTACAACGATGCAGTGCTCAATACCACGGCGATCTGGAACGAACAGGCCGTGGACCTCGGCAACCGCCAGGCCTGGTTCAGCGCCCGGCAATCCCAGGCTTATCCGATCCTGGTGATCGTCGACGGCGAGAACAGCGTGCTGGGCTACGCTTCGTTTGGTGACTGGCGGCCGTTCGATGGTTTCCGCCACACGGTCGAGCACTCGGTCTACGTGCGCAGCGACCAGCGCGGCAATGGCCTGGGCCCACAATTGATGGACGTGCTGATCGAGCGCGCCAGGCTTTGCAACAAACATGTGATGGTCGCCGCCATCGAAAGCGGCAACGCCGCTTCCATTCGCCTGCATGAACGCGTCGGGTTCAAAACCACCGGTCAAATGCCGCAGGTCGGTACCAAGTTCGGTCGCTGGCTGGACCTGACCTTCATGCAACTGATGCTCAATCCTGGCGCCGAACCGCCGCCCGCCAACAAGGAGTAACGCGATGAACGCCGCCCAATTGCGACGCGTCAACATTGAAAGCTTTGCGCACTATCGTCAGGGTTTGATCGATTTGCTGCTCGACGCCGTCGGCTATGGCGCCAGTGTCGGGTTCATGGCGAATCTGGACGCGACGCAAGCCCGCGCCTATTTCGATGAAGTCCAGGAGAACCTGAACAAGGGCAACGTCCTGCTGTGGGTGGTGGTCAAGGACGAGCAGGTGCAGGCCAGCGTACAGCTGACCCTGTGCCAGAAAGCCAATGGCCTGAACCGCGCCGAAGTGCAGAAACTGCTGGTGCGCGAGCACGCCAGGCGCCGTGGCCTGGGCCAACAATTGATGAGCGCCTTGGAACAGGCTGCCCTGCAGCACAAGCGCGGCATGCTCTACCTCGATACCGAGGCTGGCTCTCCTGCCGAGGATTTCTACAAGGCCCTGGGTTACACCCGCGCCGGCGAAATTCCCGACTACGCCTGCGATCCGAGCGGCCTCTACAAGCCAACCGCCCTCTACTACAAGATTCTCCAGGGAGCCCATTGATGATTCCCGGTGAATACCAGATCCAGCCCGGCGACATCGAACTCAACGTCGGCCGCCGCACGGTCAGTTTGAAGGTCGCCAACAGCGGCGACCGACCGATCCAGGTCGGCTCGCACTACCACTTCTTCGAAACCAACGACGCCCTGACCTTCGACCGCGCCGCCAGCCGCGGCATGCGCCTGAACATTCCCGCCGGCACCGCCGTGCGCTTCGAGCCGGGGCAGAGCCGCGAGGTCGAATTGGTCGACCTGGCCGGGCATCGCCGGGTGTTCGGCTTTACCGGACGGATCATGGGCGACCTCTGAATTATGTAGTGCACGCACCGGCCCCTTCGCTGGCAAGCCAGCTCCTACAAGGGATCGTATTTCATCGGTATTTCCGGTTGGAATGCCAATTGTAGGAGCTGGCTTGCCAGCGATAGCGAGCAACGCGAGCGGTCTCGAAATCAATTGAATCCCAAGGCAAGCGCATGAAAATCTCCAGACAAGCCTACGCCGACATGTTCGGCCCCACCGTCGGTGACAAGGTCCGCCTGGCCGACACCGAACTGTGGATCGAAGTCGAAAAAGACTTCACCACCTACGGCGAAGAAGTGAAGTTCGGTGGCGGCAAGGTTATCCGTGACGGCCAGGGCCAGAGCCAACTGTTGGCTGCCGAAGTGGTCGACACCCTGATCACCAACGCGCTGATCATCGACCACTGGGGCATCGTCAAGGCGGACGTCGGCCTCAAGGACGGGCGCATTGCCGCGATCGGCAAAGCCGGCAACCCGGACATCCAGCCCAACGTCGACATCGCCATCGGCGCCAGCACCGAAGTGATCGCCGGCGAAGGCATGATCCTGACCGCCGGCGGCATCGACACACACATCCACTTCATCTGCCCGCAGCAGATCGAAGAAGCGCTGATGAGCGGCGTCACCACCATGATCGGCGGCGGCACGGGGCCTGCCACCGGGACCAACGCCACCACCTGCACCTCGGGGCCGTGGCACCTGGCGCGCATGCTCCAGGCCGCCGACGCCTTCCCGATGAACATCGGCCTGACCGGCAAGGGCAACGCCAGCCTGCCCGAGCCGCTGATCGAACAGGTCAAGGCCGGCGCCATTGGCCTCAAGCTCCACGAAGACTGGGGCACCACCCCGGCCAGTATCGACAACTGCCTGAGTGTCGCCGATCAGTACGACGTGCAGGTGGCGATCCACACCGACACCCTCAACGAATCGGGCTTCGTCGAAACCACCCTCGGCGCCTTCAAGGGCCGTACCATCCACACCTACCACACCGAAGGTGCGGGCGGCGGCCACGCGCCGGACATCATCAAGGCCTGCGGCTTTGCCAACGTGCTGCCGAGTTCGACCAACCCGACCCGGCCGTTCACCCGCAACACCATCGACGAACACCTCGACATGCTGATGGTCTGCCACCACCTGGACCCGAGCATTGCCGAGGACGTGGCCTTCGCCGAAAGCCGCATTCGCCGCGAAACCATCGCCGCCGAAGACATCCTCCACGACCTCGGCGCGTTCTCGATGATCAGCTCCGACAGCCAGGCCATGGGCCGCGTCGGTGAAGTGATCACCCGCACCTGGCAAACCGCCGACAAGATGAAAAAGCAGCGCGGGCCGTTGCCACAGGACGGTGAAGGCAACGACAACTTCCGCGCCAAACGTTACATCGCCAAGTACACCATCAACCCGGCGATCACCCATGGCATCAGCCATGAAGTGGGCTCGATCGAGGTGGGTAAATGGGCTGACCTGGTGCTCTGGCGCCCGGCGTTTTTCGGGGTCAAACCGACACTGATCCTCAAGGGCGGCGCCATCGCGGCCAGCCTGATGGGGGATGCCAACGCCTCGATTCCAACGCCGCAACCTGTGCACTACCGTCCGATGTTCGCCAGTTATGGCGGCTCGCTGCACGCCACCAGCCTGACCTTTATCAGCCAGGCGGCGCAGGAGGCCGGGCTTGCCGAAGCCCTGGGTTTGAAGAAGAAAATCGCCGTGGTCAAAGGTTGCCGCGAGGTGCAGAAGACCGACCTGATCCACAACGATTACCTGCCAGAGATCGAGGTCGATCCGCAGACTTATCAGGTCAAGGCTGACGGCATTTTGCTGTGGTGCGAACCGGCGGATGTGTTGCCGATGGCCCAGCGTTATTTCCTGTTCTGATCGGTTGAGCGGGCCAAGAAAAAGGCCTGGATGCTTGCGCAGATCCAGGCCTTTGTTCGTCGGTTGGCTACGGCTGCAACATCAGAGCGGGTGCCTCGTCAACTCCTCGCGAGTGAGCTTCTCGATCAGCGCCGCCTCTTCGATCTGGAGCTGAGCGTCCAGTTCGCCGGATTGCGCCTTGTACTGCGCCTCTGACAATTCCCCAGCCTGCTGGCTTTCTCGCAAATTGGCCAGGCGATCCTGATAAGGTTCGCGCTGCGCTTCGAATGGCGGCCGGTATTTGTTCGTCACGAAGTCCTTCCAGAAGTCTTTTGCCACCAGCGACTGAAACTCTTCAGCAGAACCGTCCAGCGCCACGACCTTGGCGTATGCCTCATCCAGCATCCTGGCTGTGACGTTGCCCTCGTTTCCGGGGTGCTTTGGTGGTTGCTTCGCATGGTACATATCCTTATGTACGACTTGGTGGGCCGGCACGAAGGTCGTCAGTCTTCATGCCGGAACAACCATCAGGGTTTCACGGTGAAAGGGATTTCGACCCGTTGCAGTTTTGCCCGGTCCATCGCCTGTTGGGTCAGGGTCTTGAGCAACGTCAGCCTCTGCGCATTGAGCAGGTTCATTTCCGTTTCATACTCCTCGGTGGTCATGGCGCATCCGGGGACGATCGCGCTTTCCGGCTTGCCGAGTTCCGCCGCAAGCACCCTGATTTCCTCTTTCAACCGGGCTTTTTCCTGCACGGAAAGAGACTCGGTCGCCCGTCTCTCCAGCGCCATGTAAAACTCGGTCGTCGCATCGAGTCGACGCCGGATGGCCTTGAATGCAGCGCGATTGGAACCCTGGATGTAAGAGGCCCAGAAGGGCTGTTCGACAATCGAATCGCGTAGCAAATCACCCTCCTCCAGCGCCAGCACACGGGCGCTGGCGTCATCGATCATCGCCTGGGTGACACCCGACAGGGCTCTGAATTGCAAGTCCCGCGATTGCCATGGAAGATCCAGCCGGCTGGCGAGGTCCGTCATGTACGCCAGGTGAGTCTCGACTTCATCGATGGACCCGGTGACCACTCCTTGCGCATCGAGCCGCATGAAGCTGTCACCGCTCTCCAGTCGCCGGGCAATTTCCTTATGGGCGATGCGGCTCAGCTCATCCAGACGGGATTTGCCCCTGGCCAGCGACACCAGTTCGGCTTCGACCAGGCTCGGATTGGCCAGCTCGTAGGCTTCGTGAATCAGCACTTCAAGGCCCATGGCATTGAACAGCGCCGCCCCGGCATCGACACAGTTGATCGGCTCTCGCGCCATAGTGAAAATCTGCTTGCGCAGTTCGCTGTTCTTTTCCATGGCCTCCAGCATTCGCCAGAGCTTGGCCGTCAAATCCACCCTGAAGGCTCGGTCATTTTGAAAGTGGCTGGATTGGGTGAGCAGTCTGATGTGATCGAAAAACGGTACTGAACCGATCTCATCTTCCACCTCATTCCATATTGGCTGGCGGTCAACCCATTGCGCTCGCGTCATGCCTGCCTCCCAGTCGAGACTGTCGCGCACGCCACGGGACGGATAAGGCCGATCAGGGTCCAGGCCCACGGAGTGGGTGTAATCCCTGAGCTGATTCAGGTTTTCTGGCGATAGCCACTCCGGCTCTCGGTTCAACAACGTCCTCGCCAGCAACTCCGCCTCCCCGGAACCGGGTACCACCTCAGGCACAACGCTGATGACATTGCGCTGCAGGTTCACGAACAAGTGCCGCAAACGCGGCAAGGAAAACAGGCCCGCGGGCCAGGTATTGATCCCGGTGTCCGCCAGGATCAACGTGTGCAGCAAAGGCATACGACCGATGTCCGGCACCCGGCCCAGAGGATTGCCCCGCAGGTCGATGGATTCGAGCCGGATGAGGTCGCGCAGCGCGTTCGCGGCCTCTACCGTCAATTCGATCCGGTTGTGGCCCAGGTACAGCGCGATCAGCGATTGCATGCGACCTACTGCAGTTGGCAGGCGGGTCAGGCCATTGTTGTTCATGTTCAGGGAACGCAGTCTTGGGAAATGCTCGATAAACCCGGCATGGGCATCGGTCAATCCGGTATCAGCCAAATTCAGCTGGGTGACATGCTCAAAACTGGCTTGCAGCCTGGGCATCGTTTCCAGATGCCGCCCCATGGGCATGTTGCTTAGATCAAGGATCCATCCACGCTGGTTTCCCATGGCGTCGAGCTCCACGGGGCAGTTGCGTTGCCAGCAGCTTCTGATCGCCCTGTAGACACTATTGCGCGACTGCCATTGTGAAACGCCATCCGCGCTCAGGCTGAACGAGTCGAGGGGTGAATCCAGCCAGCGTCGAAAGCTGCTGTTGAGTTGATTGAACTCGGCTTCAAGAGCCCCCACTCGCTCCTCGGGTGTGCTCCCGCTGTCGCTGTGCTCCAGAAAGGTTTGAATGTCGGTTTCGCTCCAGCCGGGGCGAAGCGACTGGAGCCGTTCTTGCGCAGTCAGGTGGCCGCCGACTCGACGAAGTTGTTGGGAGAAGCCTTGCATACCCCCCCGCAACTTCATGGTATCGGGATCGTACTTCGGTTTTCGCAAAGGATTGTCCGCCAGGATCGACCTGAACCTGTCGTGGCTCAGTGGAGAACGCAGAACGGATTGCTTGAGGGTTTCCCATTGATTGATCTGATAGCCCAGCGCTTCGCGTTCGGCATCGGGCAAGGCATGCAGGGCAGCGGCAAAGAAGTTATCCGGGCCGTGAAGCTCATGATCGTCTGCATTGCGCGCCTCATACAGACCCTCTTCGTTCTTGACCAGCACCTTGCGGATGGGGGCGTCAGCCGCGCCGATACTGTCATCCAGCGCGCCTGTCGCGGTACCGTTGCGCACCTCGATACGCACGTCTGCAGACCAGCCCGGCAGCGACTCAAGCGTTCGCAGAACCAGGCGCTCAGTGTCCGGGTTTTGCAGTTCATCGTGGAAAAGCCCCTCATAAGCGCGGTTCAGCCGCACCTCCAGCAACGCCGCCCGAGCCTGATGTTTGAGATGCAACGGTACGCGCTTGCGCTCGGCCATCACCGCCAGTTCCTCTGGCGAGGCTTGCGCCAACAGCTCCCTGGCGACACTGGTCGGCAGTTGCGGGAATGCGTCCTGAAGCCAGGCCACGTTAGCGTCGGTCTCGACCTCTGCGTGCTTGTAGAATGACTCGAAGAGTCGCTTTTTCTGCTCCTCTGAATACATGGCCAGGCGTTCCTGCAAGGCATCGATTTGCACCTGCCTGTCTTCGCCGATATCCCGACCGAGTACCTGCTGGATCTCCTCTTCGCTGAAAGCGTCCAGCACGCGATCAGATAATTCGCCGGCCTTCAATTGCGCAAAAGTCAGCTTCACGCGGTGTGCAGGCACAGTTTCCTGGTTGCCGTGCACGATGGAATCGCCCCACAACTCCGGCCCGCGGAACAGCTCGATGGCTTTGTACTCGGGCCATCGCGGCAATTCTGTCATCAAGGGTGGCAGGTGATCCGCCCATTGCGGCGCGACCTGATTGAGCCGTATTTGATCCACCAGCGTGCGCACATCGGCATACGCCTTGAAGCGCTTGAGGGTGTCGGCCAACACCGCCGGTGGCGGCTGTGTCTCTACTTGCAGCTTGCGCAGCACATCTTCCTGGACACCGCTGGCGATACGGATCTGTTCCAGCGTCTGATCGGAAAATGCATCGACAGAAGGGCCCAGACGCCGCATCAGTTCGGTCTTGTCCCACTCGACCGGGCGATCGAGCTCGGTGTGCCAGGCACCGGCACCGTTATGTTCCACTCTTGGCTGATAGGCTGTCGGCCGGTTCGGGTGCCTGAGTCGCGGTTGACCGGTCTGCGGATCTTCCTTGACCTCAAGATGCCTGCCACCCAGTGCCAGGATGTCCTGGCCGTTGTGTCGATGCAGTCCTCGTTCGTTGGGTTTGGAGTCGTTGGGCAACGACACTTTGTGATCGTAGGGACTCAGATCAGGGTTCCACAGACGGGTTTTGCCATCAGGCAGCTCGACCTTTTTCAGTTGGTCGATAAAAGGCGACACTTTGACCGCCACCGGCGTGCCGCCTGGTAACACATGCCCGGCGCCCATGAGTGCCAGTTGGGCGAAATTGATCAGAACCGCGGTGAGATGAGACGCGGCCTCTTCCTTGTCGCCTTTGCTCCAGTCTTCGATACCCTCCAGGGTCTCAAGCATCATCTGGCCGACCATCACCGCCAGCACGGCTTCGCCTAATCCCGGCACCAACATGGCGCCGAAGTTGAACAGGTTCCAGCCAATGTCCAGGTAACTGGTCAGGCGTTTCCAGCGCGCGGTGGCGTCTTCATCGCCCGTGGGTACGGCGATCTGTCGCGCATCGGCAATCGCCTTGTCTCTGCGCCAGGCACAGAAATGCCCCCAGAAATCGCCTTCGATCAGGTTGGTGATGGGTTCGGCATCCGGGTTCTCGACGGCGGTCTCGCGCCACCACGGGCCCATGTCCAGCGGCTCGCGCTGTGTCCAGGTAAAGGTGCTGAAGCGCTCGTTGACCCGTGCAAAGAAGCGCCCTTTGTCCTTGTGCGGCACGAACCGGCTGAAGAACTCCTGGTACTGTGCCGAGCGCAACTGGCTCGTCAGTTCCTTCATGAAGTCGGTGAAAGAGTCGTATTGCCTGAGCGGATGATCCGGGTCGCCGGGGATGTAGGCGATCAATGTCCCGTCCAGCCGACTTTGTTCATGGATATCGTTACGGCGAACCATTTCCTCGACCACCCCGGTCGGGCCATTGGCAAAAAAGGCCTGGAGTGTCTTGAACTGGTCAAATTCATACCCCGGCAAAATTTTCAGGCGACGAGACCAGTCGATCAGGTGTTGCAGCTGCTCCGGAACCAGCTCCTCGATAGCCTGTTTTATTAGCGTGGGATCGGCCAGCGCACTGAACAGCACAATGCCCGTCAGCCGCGTGCCCATCAATGAGAGCCGGTGACAGTGCAATGGCCGGCCCTGGTACAGGATGCTGTCCTGGTCATCCCGCAGCTCGATCAGTTTTCCGAAGGTATAGGAGTCGATATCGTTTTTTAATAGCGCAATGAGCATGGACTCACTGAAAGCAGCCCTTTCATGGGCCATGAACCGTTGTTCAAGTAGTTGTCGATCAGCAATGACAGCTGGCTTGAGCAGAGACTTGATGTGTTGCTGATACTGCGCGCCGATATCGAGTTTGCGACACAACGCGGTGAACTTTTCGACACTGCACTCATGACGCTGAAGTTCCCCCTCAGAGTCTTTGATGAAAATGCCTGAACCGTCGCGAAAGGCGCCTTCGAGGGTTTCAGACAACTCGAAGTTATGCAGGGCGGCTTCCAGCAACGACGATTGCCTGAGACGGCTGGCCTGGGTGTCGATGCCAATGCCGAGCGGGGCGGGAACATAGAGGCGCAATGAAGTCGTGCTGACATCCAGTTCGACGTTCAGCTCGTCGCTGAGGGCTTGGGTCAGTAACGGCTTGGCAAACTCATTGATGTCGGTTTGCAGATTACGGACCGCATCAGAAACAACATCTTGTAAACGCCAGCGCTCCTGTATGAGTTGTTGCAAGTATTGACGATCAATCGCCGATGCCTTGATGTACCAGTCCGGAAAACCGGGCGTCAGTTGCGTAACCGATGCCAACCTTGAAGCCGAAGCATTTTTTATCAGGGCTGGCACTTTCTCAGCGAAATAATCCGAATGAAGTACAGTCATTTTCGCAAATCCTTATGCGATGAGTAGTGCCCCAGCTTATTCAACCGCCTCTAAAACAAAAGATTAAAATCCTGCTGGAACAACCCAGAAAAGACCCAGGACAAGATCGAATTCGAGAACCGGAAAAATAAATAGATACCACCCTATCGCCCCCGGACCTGATCCATCCCTCAGCGGTAGTTTTTGCCCGGCGGTAAAGAGGCTAAGATCCCCCCTACATTCCCAGCAGGAAACCGGTCATGCGCCTCCCCGACTTCATCAGGCAACACGTGGACCGTATCGTTGATGAATGGGAACAGTTCGCCAGTACCATCACGCCGGCGGCCGAAAACATGGACAGTGCAGCCTTGCGCGACCATGCCAAGGCGATTCTGTTGGCCGCCGCGCGTGACATGACCACCGCGCAAACCGCCAGCGAACAGCTGGCCAAGGCCAAGGGTGAAGGCGCCGAGAAAACCCCGAGCCTGGACGAAGCCGGTGCCAGCCATGGCGAGCTGCGGCATACCGTGGGTTTCGACCTGGTGCAGATGACCAGCGAATTCCGCCACCTGCGGGCCTGTGTGATTCGCCTGTGGGTCGACAGCCTGGAATCACCGGACCTGACCTATTTCCAGGACATGATCCGCTTCAACGAAGCCATCGATGAAGCACTCGCCGAATCCACGGCCGCCTATGCCGAACAGGTGAACCGCTCGCGGGATATCTTCCTGGCGATACTCGGCCACGACCTGCGCGCGCCGTTGCAGGCGCTGAGCATGTCCACTGAATTGCTGATGCGTAAAACATCGCTGGAAGGCGATGCGCTGGCCTGCGCGAACAACATTACGCGCAGTGCCCGGCACATGGCGGTGATGGTCAGCGATCTACTGGAGCTGGTACGCAGTCGACTGGGCAAGAGCCTGCCAATCGATCCCAAGCCCATGGACCTTGCCGATGCCGCACACGCGGCGATTGCCGAAGCCTGCGCCGGTAACCCGGAGTGCGATCCAACGGTCAGGGTAGAGGGAGATACTCGAGGGGTCTGGGATGCCGGGAGGCTGGGTCAGTTGCTGCAAAACCTGATTGGCAATGCGTTGCAGCACGGTGCGAACAAACGTGATGTGACGGTCACGCTCAACGGCGAGCCCGCCGCGGTTCGCATAACGGTCCATAACTACGGAGCGCCGATTCCCGCGAACGCCATCGGCACGATCTTCGATCC
>Ga0160466_100218_pt1 | contig 41186 bp, 38 predicted proteins | sample HID1971M_E11MG_FD_108245 | JGI IMG/M metagenome (GOLD analysis project Ga0160466, IMG submission 108245) | Enriched millipede-associated microbial communities from UW Madison campus, WI, USA - HID1971M_E11 MG | ecosystem: Host-associated > Arthropoda: Insects > Digestive system > Unclassified ... | reverse complement strand
GTACCGCCGAAGTTCGTGCACAAGTGCCGATCCCGGTGGCCGCGTTCCTGCTCAACGAAAAACGCAACTCGATCACCAAGATCGAACTGCGCACACGTGCCCGCATCGTCATCCTGCCGAACGATCACCTCGAAACGCCGCACTTCGAAGTGCAGCGCCTGCGCGATGACAGCCCGGAAGCCGCGATCAACCAGTCCAGCTACGAAATCGCCGCTGCCGCTGCCGAAGTGGAAGAAGTGCAACCCGCTGCCGCGACCCGCACCCTGGTTCGCCAGGAAGCCGCGGTCAAGACAGCTCCAGCCCGCGCCAATGCTCCGGTTCCGACCGAAGTCGTCGCCGCTCCGGTTGCCGCACCTGTCGCCGTACCAGAGCCAAGCCTGTTCAAAGGCCTGGTCAAGTCGCTGGTCAGCCTGTTCGCCACCAAGGAAGAGCCTGTCGCTCCGGCCGTGGTCGAGAAACCGGCTGCCACCGAGCGTCCGGCCCGTAGCAACGAAGAGCGTCGCAACGGCCGCCAGCAGAGCCGCAACCGTAACGGTCGCCGCGATGAAGAGCGCAAGCCACGTGAAGAGCGCGCACCTCGTGAAGAGCGTGCACCACGCGAACCGCGCGAAGAGCGTCAGCCTCGCGAAGTCCGTGAGCCTCGCGAAACCCGCGAAGATACCCCGGCCGTAGCCCGCGAAGAACGCGCACCGCGTGCGCCACGTGAAGAACGTGCTCCCCGCGCCCCACGCGAAGATCGCAAGCCACGTGGCGAGCGTGAAGAGCGTGTGCGTGAACTGCGTGAGCCTCTGGACGCCGTCGCTCCAGCCGCTGCCGCTGCCGCTGCTACTCCGGCTGCTGCCACTGAAGAACGCCCGGCCCGCCCGCCACGGGAAGAACGCGCTCCACGCCCACCGCGTGAAGAACGTCAACCTCGTGCCGAACAAGCGCCAGCCGTTGTTGAAGAAGAGCTGACCGGCAACGAAGAGCAACTGCAGGAAGACGGTCAGGAGGGCGCCGAAGGCGACCGTCCACGCCGCCGCTCCCGTGGCCAGCGTCGTCGCAGCAACCGTCGCGAGCGTCAGCGTGATGCCAACGGCAACGTGATCGAGGGTTCGGATGAGTCCGAAGCCGGCGAAAGCAATGAAGCGCCAAGCACTGCTGACCTGGCCGCCGGCCTGGCGGTTACCGCCGCCGTTGCCAGCAGCGTGATCAGCGCTCCGGCCGAAGCACAGGCCAACGAGCAAGCCGAACGCGCCACTGCCGCCACCCTGGAATCGGCTCCGGTCGAAGCACCAGTCGTGGAAGCGACGACGCCGGTCGAAGTCACCGCCTCGCCGGAAATCGAAGTGGCAGCAGCGCCAGAAGCACAGCCAGAGGTTGAAGCTGCCGCTGAGCCAGCCGTAGCTGCAGAACCGGTTGTCGAGACCGTCACTGAAACCGTGACCGAAGCCGTTCGTGAAGTTCGCGAAGAGCAAACCGCCTTCAACTGGGTTGCCGAGCCAGCTGTAGTCGAAACGCCTGCTCCGGCACCAGCTGCTGAAGCCGAAGTGGCTGAACCGGTAGTCTCCGAGCCGGTTGTCGCGGCTGCCGAGCCTGCTCCAGTGGTTGAAGCGCCGGTTGTTGCCGAAGTTGCCGCTCCAGTGGTCGAAACGGCCCCTGTCAGCGCCCTGACGCCAAGTGGCCGTGCGCCGAACGACCCACGTGAAGTGCGTCGCCGCAAGCGTGAAGAAGAGCGTCTGCAGCGCGAAGCCGAATTGGCGGCCGCTGCTGCTCCGGTTGTCGCTGACGAGCCAGCGCCGGTTGCTGCCGAAGTGGTCGAGGCAGCTCCTGCCCCGGCTGCCGAAGTCGCTGCCGAGCAGGCTGAATCGGTAATCGCCGAAGCGCCTCGCTCCGTTCAGGAAGCGGTTGTGCAACACGAGCAAGCCCAGGAAAAAGAGCACGAGCCTAAACCTCTCGTCTGATTTCCTCGGCTAATGAAAAGCCCCGCCTGGTGATGCCAGGCGGGGCTTTTTTATTTGCGAACATCACACCGATCACATGTGGGAGCGGGCTTGCTCGCGAAGGCGGTCGACCAGTCGATAGTGATGTCGTCTGACCCGCCGCTTTCGCGAGCAAGCCCGCTCCCACAGGGGATTTGGGATTACTTGAAATTCAGCTTCTGCGGTACATCCACATCCCACAACACGCCTGGATCATCCACCGTCACTTCAACCACACGCCCCTGGGCAAAAAGCGCCTTGGCGCCACGATCACCCGCCAATGCCATCAAACCCGGACCAAAGCTGCGCCCGAAGCCCACCGGATGCCCGTACTCACCCTCCTGCACCGGCACACTGATGCAGTCATCGGCGATGTTCGCCACCACCTGTTCGATACTTGAAGGCAGGATGAACGGCATATCCCCCAGCACCATCAGCCAACCCTCAAGCTGCGCACACGCCGTCACCCCGGCCGCAATGCTGTCGCCCATCCCGGTCGATTCGATCAGGACGATCTCACAGCCATAGGCCTTGGCCATGCGGCTCACTTGCGGGCGATCCGCCGTGGTCACCAGAATGCGTTTTTCCAAGGTGGCAGGCAGTTTGACCAGAACCTGTTCGATCACCGATCGAACCGTGCCATCACGCCCCGTGCAATCAGCCAGCAGCTTGTCCTTTTCGTCACCGGCGACCTGTCGAAAGCGACTGCCCTGCCCCGCCGCCAACACGATCACCCCGATGGATTCACTCATACACCCTCCCGCAGCGGTTTTTTCTGCTTGAGCTCGACGCCATTCTTGATTGCGACAATCTCGGCCATCAGCGACAAGGCGATTTCCGCCGGGCTGTGGCTGCCGATGTGCAAGCCGACCGGACCATGCAGCCGCTCGATGGCCTGTTGCGACAAGCCGAGCTGAGCCAGGTTGTCCCGGCGCCGCTGGCTGTTGACGCGCGAGCCCAGCGCGCCGACATAAAAGGCCCGGGAGTCCAGGGCCGTCAGCAGGGCCATGTCATCCAGGCGGGGGTCGTGAGTCAGGGCGACGATGGCCGTGCGCTCGTCTGTCTGGATGTTCACCACCGCCTCATCGGGCATGCCCGAGACGAATCGACCGTGCTGTTCCTCCCAGCCGTAGACGAACTCGCTGCGCGGATCGCAGATCAATACGTCGAAATCCAGCAGCCGCGCCATCTCGGCGACATAGCGGGACAACTGCCCGGCGCCGATCAATAGCAAGCGCCAGCGCGGGCCATAGATGGCCCGCAGGGTCTGGCCATCGAAAGCCAGCACATCGGTCTTGTTGGCGGGCTGCAAAATCACCTCTCCGGTGGCGATATCCAGCGAACGTGCGACGATTTCATGGGCTTGGCAGCGCGCCAGCAGCTCGGCGACCCACGCAGGATCGCCGACGCGCTCCTCGGTCAAGCGCAAGGTGCCGCCGCAGGGTAAACCGAACCGAGCCGCCTCCTCACGGCTCACCCCGTAGGTGATCAGTTGCACCGGCGGCCCGTCGGGCGTAATGCGCCCGTCATGCAACCGTGCGATCAGGTCGTCCTCGACACAACCACCGGACACCGAGCCGATCACCACGCCGTCCTCACGCAGCGCCAGCATGGCGCCAGGCGCCCGGGGCGCGGTGCCCCAGGTCTGCACGACGCTGTACAGGATCACCCTCTGGCCGGCGCGGCGCCACTCCAGCACGCTGCGCAGGACATTCAGATCGGCACTGTCCATCACGCCTGGACCTTCTGCCAGCCCTGCAATTGATAACGGATCGGCAGGTCGCGGATACGCTTGCCGGTGGCGGCGAAGATCGCGTTGCACAGGGCCGGCGCAATCGGCGGTACACCCGGTTCGCCGACACCGCCCAACGGCACCTCGCCCGGCGGCGTGACCAGGTGCACCGCGACTTCCCTGGGCGCCAGGGACATGCGCGCCACTTCGTACATGTGGAAGTTGTCCTGCTGGACCTTGCCGTCCTTGAAGCTGATTTCGCCCAATACCGCGTTGCCCAGGCCCATGACACAGGCCCCCTCGAACTGCGCGCGAATCCGTTCGGGGTTGATCTGCGGACCGCAATCCACGGCGATGTCCGCTTTGTGCACGATCAAGGTGCCATCGTCCTTGACCTCGACTTCAATCACCGCCGCCACATAGGTTACGAAGCTGTAATGCACCGCCAGGCCCAGGCCCCGGCCTTTGGGCAACTCGCGGCCCCAGCCGGCGGCCTTGGCGGCGGTTTCCAGCACCGTGCGCAATCGCGCGGTGTCGATCGGATAACGCTCGGGCGATTCACCGTAGTTCCACTCTTCACTCAAGGTACGCGGATCGATCTGACGGTCCGGGCCGAGCAGCCTGACCTGGTACTTGAGCGGGTCCTCCCCGGCCTTGTGCGCCAGTTCATCGATGAAGCTCTGGATCGCAAAGCCGTGGGGGATGTTCGACACCGAGCGATACCAGCCCACCCGCGTATGCACGGTGGCCTCGGGGTTTTCCAGGCGAATGTTGGGAATCGCGTAGGCCATGTTGGTGAAGCCCATGCCCAATTCGAAGGCCGCCTCGTGGTTCATGCCCGGGGCGAACAACGCGGTGATACTCGGCGCCACCGTACGGTGCAGCCAGCCGGAAGGCAGCCCATCCTTGTTCAGGCTGGCCTTGAGGTATTCGGCCGATACCGTGTGAAAGTACGAATTGTGGATATCGTCTTCGCGGGTCCATTGCACCCGCACCGCTTTGCCGGGGAATTCCTTGGCCAGGATCGCCGCTTCGATGATGAAGTCGGGTTTGGATTTGCGCCCGAAGCCACCGCCCAGCAGCGTCACGTTGAACGTAACGTTATCGAAGGGCACGCCCAGGCGTTCACCGATCCGCTCGCGGGTGACCTGTGGCGCCTGGCTTGGCCCCCAGGCTTCGCACACTCCGTCCTTGTAGCGAGCGATGGCGACCATCGGCTCCATTGGCGATTGTGACAGGTGCGGCAAGTAGTAGGAGGCTTCCAGCGTGCTGTCGGCGCCGCTCATGGCCTCGTCGATATTGCCGGTGTTGCGCACCACTTTTCCGGGTTTGAGCGAGGCGGCCTCCAGCTCCTTGCGGTAGGCAATCGAGTCGTAGCTGGCGTTAGGGCCATCGTCCCATTCGATTTTCAGCGCATCGCGCCCCTTGATCGCTGCCCAAGTGTTGCTGGCCACCACTGCGATGCCGCCCAGGGGTTGAAACTCCGAGGGCAAGGGACGGCTCTCGATCTGGATGACCTTGACCACCCCCGGCACTTTCATCGCCGCACTGCCATCGAAGCTCTTGACCTTGCCGCCGTACACCGCCGGCCGGGCAATGGTGGCGAACAGCATGCCATCGAAATGCACGTCGGCGCCGTATACCGCGCGACCGTTAACGATGTCGTCGCCATCGATGGCCTTGGTGCCTTCCTTGCCGATATAGCGAAACTCCGACGCCTGCTTGAGTCGCAGGCTGTCCCGTGCCGGCACGGCCAGGGCGCTGGCAGCTGCGGCCAGGGCGCCATACTCCAGTTCCCGCCCGGAAGGCTTGTGGATGACTTTATGCAATTGGGCATGGCATTCGCCCACCGGCACTTTCCACTGGTCGGCGGCGGCCTGTTCGAGCATGGTCCGCGCGGCGGCACCGCAGCGGCGCATCGGCTCGTACCAGTGACGCATGCTGCGCGAACCATCGGTGTCCTGGTTGCCGAAGCGCACCTCATCGCCCGGCGCCTGCTGCACCTTGACCCGCGCCCAATCGGCTTCCAGTTCATCGGCCACCACCATGGTCAGGCTGGTCCGTACGCCCTGGCCCATTTCCGAACGGTTGCACACCACCGTCACCGTGCCATCAGTGCCGATGCTCACATAAACCTTGGGATCGTCGACCCAGCCGTGGGGCATGCCGTCGGCACCGAACTTTTTCTGCGCTTCTTCGGCAAATGCGTCCTGCCAGCCCCAGCTCGCGGCGACCACCAGTGCACTGGCGGCGCCCACACCCTTGAGAAAACCACGCCGACTGAGGTTGCTCAGGGCGAAATCATCGGGTAACCGGCTCATGCCTTGGCCTCCTTCAGGTGAGTGGATGCCTGGCGGATGGCGGTCTTGATGCGGTTGTAGGTGCCGCAGCGGCAGATGTTGCCGACCATTGCCTCTTCGATCTGTTCGTCGCTCGGGTTCGGGTTGGTCTTGAGCAGCGCGGTGGCGGACATGATCTGCCCACCCTGGCAATAACCGCATTGGGCCACAGCCGTATCGAGCCAGGCCTGCTGCACGACTTTGCCCACCGGGTCGGCATGCAGGTTGTCGATGGTGGTGACGTTCTGGCCGACGACCGAGCCGATCGGCGTGATGCAGCTGCGCGCCGGGGCACCTTCGATATGAATCGTGCAGGCGCCGCAAAGGCCCATGCCACAGCCGAATTTAGTGCCGTTGTAACCGGCCACGTCGCGGATCGCCCAGAGCAAGGGCATATCCTCGGTGACGTCGAGCGGATGGTCTTGACCGTTGAGTTTCAGGGTAATCATGGGCACGCCCGCATAGTGCTTGGGTTATGGGGTCGAGCAATCTGCCGATGGATCTTGGGTGGGTAACGCAGATCGACTCAGGCTAATGGGCTCTCTTGTGCGAACGGACACGTCTGCACCGGGCCTTTGGTGGAGCAAATGCTTGCATCGTCAGCAGACCAGGTTAAGCCTGTATTAACAAAAAGCCCTGCTGAGGCAGGGCTTTTGGCTGCAAGCTTTAAGCTGCAAGTTTCAAGTAGAAGCAAGGCAGCGAGCAGCTCGAGATATAAAGATTGTAGCTCGCGGCTGAAAGCTTGAAGCTTGCAGCTGCTTTCCTAATACCGGTTGGGCTCCATTTCCAGATCAACATGGAAACGCTCTGCAATGTCTTTCTGAATGCGCTGTGCCAGGTCCAGCAGTTGCAATCCCGTCGCACTGCCGTAATTGACCAGCACCAGTGCCTGCATCTTGTGCACGCCGGCATCGGCCTCGCGGAAACCTTTCCACCCTGCCCGCTCGATCAGCCAGCCTGCCGCCAGCTTCATCTGCCCGTCGGGTTGCGCGTAGGCCACCAGGTCCGGGTATTCGCCCTTGAGCCGGGCGACCAGCGCCGCTGGCACCAGGGGATTCTTGAAAAAGCTGCCGGCATTGCCGAGCACCGCCGGGTCCGGGAGTTTCTCGTTGCGAATGCTGCAGATGGCCTGGCTGACGTCCGTGGCGGTCGGATGATCGATGCCCTGCTCGGTCAGGCGCTGACGCACCGGACCATATTCCAGGTGCAGCTGTGCAGCGCGATCGAGGATGAAACGCACGCGCAGGATCAACCAGCGCCCAGGTTCCTGCTTGAACACACTGTCGCGGTAAGCGAAGTTGCACTCTTGCAGGCTGAAGTCGCGCAACTCGCCACTCTGGCGATCAAGAGCGGTCAGGCCGGCGAACACATCCTTGATCTCCACGCCATAGGCGCCGATGTTCTGCATGGGCGCGGCGCCCACGGTGCCGGGAATCAGGCTGAGGTTTTCCAGGCCCGACAAGCCCTGCACCAGGGTGTGTTGCACGAACGGGTGCCAGGGCTCGCCCGCCTCGGCCTCGATCACGACTTTGCTGCCATCGTCGCTGATCACGCGGATTCCGCGGGTGGCCATGCGCAGTACCAGTGATTCAACATCGGCCGTCAGCAGCAAGTTGCTGCCACCGCCGATCACCAGCAAGGGCACCTGGTGCTCCCGTGCATAAGCCAGGGCCTCACGCACATCAGCGTCGCTGTGGGCCTCGGCAAACAGACGGGCCTGGACATCCACGCCAAAGCTGTTGAACGGCTTGAGTGAAACCCCTGATCGCACCTGCAAACTCATAACCGTTCCTTCAGTTCGATCACCAGCAGGTCACTGGCGCGCTCGATCAGGTCCAACACAATTTCAAACCCATGCTCACTGTCGTTGTACGGGTCCGGGACTTCATCGATCTCCGACGGGTAGCGACGCAGGAACAGGTCCAGCTCCGCCCTGCCCTTGGCCGGTTGCAGGTCCATGAGGTTGCGCAGGTTGCTGTTGTCCATTGCCAGGATCAGGTCGTACTCGGCGAAATCGGCGCGGGTGACCTGCTGGGCGCGCTGGGCGGACAAATCATAACCGCGCTTTTTCGCCGCCGCCTGGCTGCGCTTGTCCGGTGCACTGCCCACGTGCCAGTCGCCGGTACCGGCGGAGGCCACTTCGACTTGATCGGCCAGCCCCGCTTCGCGCAGTTTATGCCGCAGTACACCTTCGGCCGTGGGTGAACGGCAGATATTGCCCAGGCAGACAAACAGAACCCGCATCAGGCCTCCAGCAGGCGACGAACGCGCTCAAGGTCTTCAAGGGTATCGACACCGGCCGGCGGCGCGACCAGCGCATCGGCGACGTGAATCCGCACCCCGTGCCACAAGGCACGCAGCTGTTCCAGGCATTCGGTGTTTTCCAGCCAGCACGGGCCCCAGCTGACGAAGTCATGCAGGAAACCGGCGCGGTAGGCATAGATGCCGATGTGGCGGCGATACGGCACACCTTCCGGCAACTGCTCGAGGCTCTTGGCGAAGGTGTCCCGGGCCCATGGCAAGGTGGCGCGACTGAAGGTCAGTGCCAGGCCATTGAGGTCGCTGACGACCTTGACCACGTTGGTATTGAACAGACTCTCGACGTCTTCGATCGGCTCGGCCAGGGTGGCCATGCGCGCTTCTGGGTGGGCCGCCAGGTTGACGGCCACCTGATCGATGACACTTGGCGGGATCAGCGGCTCGTCACCCTGGACGTTGACCACGATCGCGTCAGGCGCCAGGCCCAGCTTCGCTGCGACTTCGGCCAGGCGATCGGTGCCGGAGTTGTGATCCACGCGAGTCATCACCACTTGCGCACCAAACCCTTCGCAGGCCTGGGCGATGCGTACGTCGTCAGTGGCCACTACCACACGCTCGGCGCTGCTTTTGCACGCCTGTTCCCACACGTGCTGGATCATCGGCTTGCCGGCGATCAACAGCAGCGGTTTGCCCGGCAGACGGGTCGAGGCATAGCGCGCAGGAATAACAACGGTAAAGGCTGTAGTCATTTATCCAGACGCTCGTCGGTGGTCAGGGTGCGGGCTTCGCTTTCGAGCATGACCGGGATGCCGTCGCGAATCGGGTATGCAAGGCCAGCGCCCTTGCTGATCAGCTCGGTCTTGTCGGCGCTGAGCTTGAGCGGACCTTTGCAGACCGGGCAAGCGAGGATGTCGAGCAATTTGGTGTCCATGAACATTCCCTGGATAGAAACGGAGTTAAGGCAAAAGACGAGCCGGCAACAGGCGCATCAACTGTGTATCGAACCAGGCCGTGAAGGCTGGCGACGGCACAGCGTCGACCGCCAGGTACCACCAGTCGGCGGCGGCGAAGGCACGGCACTTCACCGCGTCCTTTTCGGTCATCACCAATGGCAATGGCGGATTGAAATTCAAGGCCTGCACGCTGTATTCGGCGTGGTCGGCGAACGCGTGCGGGATTGGCTGCCAGTGTAACGTCTCGAGGGTCTTGAAGAAACGCTGCGGGTTACCGATCCCGGCCACGGCATGCAGCGCCTGGCCCGCGGGAAAGTGATCGAGCGGGCGCCGTTCGCCGCTTTGCAGGTTGACCAGTGCGGTCGGTTGCAACTGGAAGGCAAAGCCGTCGCCACTGTCGGCCGTGGCGCCGTTGTAGAGCACCGCGTCGACACTTTGCAGACGCTCGACCGGTTCACGCAATGGCCCGGCCGGCAGGCAACGGCGGTTGCCCAAGCCACGGGCGGCGTCGATCAGCACCAGCTCCAGATCCCGGGCCAGACGGTAATGCTGCATGCCGTCATCGGACAGGATCAGGTCCAGCGGCTCACTGGCCAGCAAGGCTTTGACCGCCGCGCTGCGATCTGGATCGATCATCAAGGGCACGCCGGTGCGCTGTACGATCAACAGCGGTTCGTCGCCAGTGATCTCGGCCCCTTGATCCGCCTCGACCCGCCATGGCAATTGCGCAGGCTTGGCGCCGTAACCGCGGCTGACCACGCCGACCCGCAAGCCGCTGCGTTGACAGTGCTGGATCATCCACAGGATCAGCGGGGTCTTGCCGGTGCCGCCGACGGTGATGTTGCCCACCACGATCAGCGGTACCGGTGGCTGATAGATCTCACCCTCGCCCGCCAGAAAGCGCTGGCGCTTGTTGTTGACCACGCGCCGGTACAACCACTCCAGCGGCTGCAGCAGTTTAAGGGCCGGATGGCCTCGGTACCACGCGGCGAGCAGGCGATCGGACATGGCCATCAGGGCGCGGGCGGCGCCGCCTCGACTGTGGTCATGCGCAAATGGCTGAAGCCAAGCTTGCCGGCGGCGTCCATGGCGGTGATGACCGACTGATGCTGGGATTTTCCGTCGGCGCTGATGGACAGCGGCCGGCTGGTGTCGCCATTGGATTGTTTCTGCAGGGCATCCATCAGCGTCGCCAGGTCGCTTTTCGGCAATACCTGGTTGTTCACCGAAAACACTCCGTCGGCGCTGATCGCGATATCCAGCTGCCGGGTCTGGTCGTCGGAAGGCGCGCCGCTGACCGCTTCGGGCAGATCGACGCGCAACTGGGTTTCACGGGTGAAGGTCGTGGTCACGACAAAAAACAGCAGCAGGATAAACACCACGTCGATCAGCGACGCGAGGTTGATGTCCACATTCTCCCGTTGCTTGCGGCGGAATTTCACGCTTTGACCCCCGCCAGATCCACGTCACGATCACCCTGCACCACTTCGACCAGCTTGATCGCTTCCTGCTCCATGCCCACCACCAGCTCATCGATCCGGCGTTGCAGGAAACGGTGGAAGAATACCGACGGGATACCGACCATCAAGCCGGCAGCCGTGGTGATCAGCGCCTTGGAGATACCCCCGGCGAGCACTGCGGCGTTGGTGGTCATGCCCGTGCCCATGAACGCACTAAAAATGTCGATCATGCCCAGCACCGTACCCAAAAGCCCCAGCAACGGGGCCATGGCGGCGATGGTGCCGAGGGCATTGATGTAGCGTTCCAGCTCGTGGATGACCCGCGCGGCAGCCTCTTCGATACATTCCTTCATGATCTCGCGACCATGCCGGGAGTTGGCCAGGCCCGCGGCCAGGATTTCACCCAGGGGCGAATTGGCGCGCAGTTCCTTGAGCTTTTCCTTGTTCAGTTGCTTGTCCTTGATCCAGACCCAGACCTGCCCGAGCAAATGCTCCGGGGTCACGCGACTGGCTCGCAGGGTCCACAGACGTTCGGCAACGATCGCCATTGCCGCGATGGAACTCAGGATGATCGGCAGCATCATCCAGCCGCCGGATTTGACCAATTCCCACACAGTGACAGTCCCCTCGAAAAAGTGCGCCACTCTAACATAGGGGGTGGGCGCACCGAAGACTGTGATGTCGCATCCGGTCGGCCTTTGCTAACGCCCGGTTATTTGCCCGGGGGTGGTGGATCGCGCCAGAAGCGCCGTTCTTGACGCATCGCGCGTGGCGGCTCGAAACGCCCCAGTTGCAGATGAACGGCGCCTTGCTGCGCGCTGTCGTAGATCGCCGTGCCGCGATTTCGATAGCGGGCAATCACCACCGCATGCGGATGACCGAACGAGTTGCCCTGGCCACGGGAGATCAGCACCGCCTTGGGCTGCAAGACGTTGAGCAGCGCCATCGACGACGAACTGCGGCTGCCGTGGTGCGGGGCCTGCAACCAGTCGGTGGGCACGGCCAATGGGCTGTCGAGCAAGGCGCGCTCGGCGCTGCTGTCGATGTCACCGCTGAGCAGCAAGCGCTCGCCATTGGCTGTTATCTGCAAGACGCAGGAATTCTGATTGCTGTCCCTGGCCTGTGGCCAATGCCAAAGCCGGAACTCGACCCCGTCCCACGTCCATTGCCGGCCGCTCTCACAGCCCTCGGCCTGCAACCCGGCAGGCCGGTCGGCAGGTTCGCCACTGACCACCCGTTTCACCGGCAACCCATTGGCAACGGCCCGGGCGCCACCGGCGTGATCGGCATGGGCATGGCTGATCAACATCAGGTCAAGCTCCTTCACCCCCAGTTTGCGTAACGCTGGCAGTACCACCCGCGCGCCCTGGTCGAGATCTCGAAAACGCGGGCCAGCGTCATACAGCAGCGTGTGATGGCGAGTACGCACCATGATCGCCAACCCTTGGCCCACATCCAGTTGCCAAACCTCGGCAATGCCTTCGGGCAGCAGCGGCCGCGGTGGAAAAACCAGGAGCAGCAGCAAAGGCCACCCTAGCGGACGCAGGGGCACGCCTCGCGGCAGCAACAACAGAAAGGCACCCAGAGTGCCGAGGCCCCAGACCCACAACGGGATGGCCGCGGGCAGCCACGCGGGCACCTTGCCGGCGACCAGTGCCAGCGCGGTGAACAGCCAATCGATCAAACCGCCCGCCAGCCACAGTAACCACTCGCCGACGTGGGGCACCGGCAATAACAAAGTCCCGAGCAATGCCGGAGGCAGCACCACCAGGCTGATCCAGGGCACCGCCAGCAGATTGACCAGTGGGCCGCTGAGGCTGATCGGCAATCCCAGGACCAGCAAGAACGGGCCAAGGCCGATTGCGATCAGCCACTGGGCACGGGTCCAGGTTTGCCACCATGGCCAAGGGCCCAAGCGACCACCGAAGGTGAAGATCAACACCGCCACGGCCGCGAAGGACAGCCAGAATCCCGGCTGCAGACTCGCCAACGGGTCCATCAGCAAGACGCCATTGAGTGCCAGCAACAGCGGCCACCACGCACCCAGGTGACGAAAGCGCAGGCGCCACAGCAGTACCAGGCCAATCATCAGACAAGCTCGGCGAACCGGCACTTCGAAGCCGGCCAGCAGCCCATAGCCAAGGGCGGCCGCAAAAGCCAGGCCGCAGGCCCAGGGCAACCAAGGCAGACGGCCTGGCCACAAGCCAAAACGGGCAAGCCCGGCGATCAACAGATAAACCATCCCAGCCAACAAGCCGACGTGCTGCCCGGAAATCACCAGCAGGTGCACGGTGCCGGTGTCTTGCAACACCTGCCAGTCTTCGCGACTGAGGCCCGCGCCGTCTCCCAGCACCAACGCTGTCAGCACGCCCGTTCGCCCCTGGGCGTCCACAGCCTGCAGCCGCTGCCGGACACCGTCGCGCAAGGCCCACCGGGCTGGCGCCAGTCGCTCCCCGGCCTTGACGGTCCCGGTCGCACCGATGCGTTGCGCCAGCAGCCAGGCCTCATAGTCGAACGCATGGGGATTGAGCAAACCTCCAGGTCGCTTCAGCTTGACCGCCAGCCGCCACTGTTCGCCGCTGTTGACCGGCGGGCCGTCGTACCAGGCCAGGCGCAAATGTCGCGGCAGGTCGCTGCGGCGTGACCGGCTGTCGGTCAGTTCGAAACGCACCACCCCTTCTGCGTTCTGTGGCAACCCGGTCACCCGCCCCTCAAGCCAGCGCGTTTCCCCGTCGAGGGTCGGCGCCAGCCGATCGTCCAGGGCCCATTGCGCATGGGCGCAAGCCCAACTCAGGCCGAACAGGAAAAACGCCGCCGGATACGTCCTGAACGGCAGCAAAATCAAACCTGCCACCGGCATCAACAACCACAACCAGACCGGCGGTAACACCGGTAAAAAACGCAAGGCCAACAGACCCAACGCCAGCGCCATCATCCCTGTGCGCATAAGCCCGTCCTTGAGAGTCCCGTCCCTAGGCATAGCCCGCGCAGGGCACGTCCGTCGTTAACAATTGTCACAAAGTCTGAATGGGCGCCTCATGGAATCCAGACATACTTGCCGACCTGACCGACCGAGAAGCCTTATGCCCCGGCGATTATTCAAACGTTACATGCCAGACCCGACCAGCATCAGGGAACACAAGTCCTTACGCTTTCTCGGCACCCTGCTGCATGACCCGAACCTCTGGCACCTCAATCGCCATTCCGTGGCCCGGGCCATGGCGGTTGGCCTGTTCGCGGCATTCCTGCCGATTCCATTGCAGATGCTGGTGGCGGCGATTCTTGCGATCATCGTGCGCGGCAACATGCCAATTGCGGTCAGCCTGGTCTGGCTGACCAACCCGATCACCATGCCGGCCGTGTTCTTCTGCACCTACCAGACCGGTGCCTGGCTGATGGACGTTCCGCCGCGCCATCTGCCGGACGAGCTGACCTGGGAATGGATCAGCGGCGAGCTCTCGACCTTGTGGCAACCGTTTTTGCTGGGATCGGTGGTGACCGGGTTGGTGCTGGGGGCGTTGGCCTATTGCCTGGTGATGATGTATTGGCGCTGGTGGGTGGCGCGACAGTGGCGTCGGCGCAAGCAAAGTCGGCTGTGACATGCAAAACGGCGCCATAAGGCGCCGTTTTGATTTGGAATGCAACGCGTACCACCAAACAACAAGGTCGAGCGTTAGCTCGCCTCGCTTTTGCTTTGGCTTTTGATCTTGATTTTCTTGCCCCGTCGAGAGGCCGAGTGGAGGTTCTACGCAGTGGGCAAACCGGCATGGATGCCGGGTTAGCCGCGCTGGGCCATGGATGGCCCATCGCGGCGGGCCCCTGTAGGAGCAGCCGGTCGACGCTCGATTGCTCGCGAAGAACCTGAGAGCACCGCGGGGTGTCAGACTTCCCGCGTTATCGTTGACCTCCATCGCGAGCAAGCTTGCTCCTACAGGCTTTTCCAAGTGACTCGCCGTAAGGGCGAAACCATAAGTGGCCGTTACCGCAGCAATGGATATGTACTCAGTCAAGCCGCCATCGCTGGCAAGCCAGCTCCTACAGTAGATCGGGTACATCCGCGAGACAATGATCAGGTACGCATTCCGCGCCCACTCACCAGCAACCGCGCACATCCCAGGTACAGAATCACAGTCGCCACCAGCATGAACGTGATCGCGATACTGATCCGAATATCCGAAACGCCAAGAATGCCGTAACGGAACGCATTGACCATGTGCAATACCGGGTTGGCCAAGGATACGGTCTGCCAGAACGGCGGCAGCAACGAAATCGAGTAGAACACCCCGCCCAGGTAGGTCAACGGCGTCAGCACAAAGGTCGGGATGATCGAGATGTCATCGAAGTTGCGCGCAAATACGGCGTTGATGAAGCCCAGCAGCGAGAAGATCGTCGCCGTCAGCACCACCACCAGAACGGTCACGCCCAGGTGATGCACCTGCAAATCAGTGAAGAACAGCGACAGCAGCGTCACGATGATCCCGACCATCAGGCCGCGCAGCACGCCACCGAGGGTGTAGCCGATCAGGATGGTGTGCGGTGACACCGGCGACACCATCAGTTCTTCGATGGAACGCTGGAACTTGCTGCCGAAGAAACTCGACACCACGTTGCCGTAGGAGTTGGTGATCACCGACATCATGATCAGGCCCGGCACGATGTACTCCATGTAGGTGAAGCCACCCATGTCGCCGATCTGTCGACCGATCAGGTTACCGAAGATCACGAAGTACAGAACCATGGTGATCGCTGGCGGTAGCAGCGTCTGCGGCCAGATCCGGGTAAAGCGCCGGACCTCACGGTAAACGATGGTGTTGAGGGCAACGAGGTTGGGTTGCAGCTCGGAACTCATACCGCCACCTTCGACAGATTTTTCTCCACCAGGGACACGAACAACTCCTCGAGGCGATTGGTTTTGTTGCGCAGGCTCAGCACTTCGATGTTCTGCTGCGCCAGCTGAGTGAACAGCGCGGTGATGCCCATGCTTTTGTCCACCTGGACTTCCAGGGTGTGAGCATCGAGCAAACGAGAGGGATAACCAAGCAACTGCGGCGGCACGCTCACACTGCTCTTCAAATCCAGCAGGAAGGTCTCCACATGCAGTTGGCCGAGCAACTGCTTCATGCTGGTGTTTTCGACGATAACGCCGTGGTCGATGATGCCGATGTTGCGGCACAGCTGCTCAGCCTCCTCCAGGTAGTGCGTGGTGAGGATGATGGTGATGCCTTTCTTGTTCAGCTCGGTGAGGAAGGTCCACATCGAGCGACGCAGTTCAATGTCCACGCCAGCAGTCGGTTCGTCGAGGATCAACAGGCGCGGTTCGTGGACCAGTGCACGGGCAATCATCAGGCGCCGCTTCATGCCGCCGGACAGCGAACGCGACGGCACATCGCGCTTGTCCCACAGACCAAGCTGGGTCAGGTACTGCTCGGCGCGTTCCTTGGCGACTTTCGCCGGGATGCCGTAGTAACCAGCCTGGGTCACGACAATGTCGAAGGTCTTTTCGAACTGGTTGAAGTTGAATTCCTGGGGCACGACGCCAATGGAGCGCTTGAGCGCCGCCGGGTTCTTGTCCAGGTCGTGACCGAAGATATTCACCGTGCCGCTGGTCTTGTTCACCAGGGTCGACAGAATGCCGATGGTCGTGGATTTGCCGGCGCCGTTGGGGCCGAGCAAGGCGAAGAAGTCACCTTCGGCGACATCCAGATCGATACCACTCAAGGCCTGGAAACCGTTGCCGTAGGTTTTGGTTAGCTGCCGGATGGACAGAGCGGAACTCATATCGGATTACGCACCAAGAAGGGGAAGAAAGGGACAGATATGGGCGGGCGGCAAGCAAAACAACCGCGGCGCATGGACGCAATGGTGCTTGTCGCCGCCGCACAAGTACAGTCAAGTGTGTCGATAGTGAGTATTAAGTCAACGCAGTCATGACCGCCTTGCGATACGCCGGACGCTCTTGCAACCGCGCATACCAGGCCTCCAGATGGGGCTTGGGCGAACGTTCGATCGGCATCTCGAACCAGGCATAAATGAAACTGCCCAGGGGAATGTCGCCCATGCCGATCTCGTCACCGGACAGGTAGGGCTGGGTCGCCAGCGCCTGGTCGGCCATCGCCAGCAGCGTCTCGCATTCCTTGATCGCCGCGTTGATCGCGGGCCAGTCCTGTTGCTCGGCCGGGGTGCGCAGAACGCCCCAGAACACCGTGCGGAACGGCCCGGCAAGACTGGAAGTGGTCCAGTCCATCCACTTCTCAGCGCTGGCCCGCGCTTGCAGGTCTGCTGGATACCACGGGGTGTTGGGCGCATGCCTGGCCATCAGGTAACGCACGATGGCGTTGGATTCCCACAGCACGAAGCCATCGTCTTCAATCACCGGCACGCGGCCATTGGGGTTCATGGCGCGGTACTCGGGCGTATCGACGACACCAAAGGCACCGCCGGCGTCGATGGCCTCATAGGCCAGGCCCAGTTCCTCGGCGGCCCACAATGGTTTCCTGACATTCGATGAATTCTTCCGACCCCAGATCTTCAGCATGACCGCCTCTTTATGGATGAATGCGCAGGCAGCATACGCCGGATCAGGCGCGACTCAAATCGCTCTGCATGTCCCCCAGCAGCGCCGGCAGTTGTTCGTCGAACAGGTGCGGATAACACTTTTCGAGGTGTTCGAAGAAGAACTTTTCCGGCACGTCGCTGAACTGGCCGTGATCGATCATGTACTCCATCAACTTCTCGCCGTCGCGATTGTAGGGATGAAAAACGCTGTCGTTGATCCCGTCGAATTCCAGTGGCGCCACATTGAACAGGTCGCACAAGCCCTGGTTGAACGCCGGGGTAGCCTTGACCCAACGCCCGTTCAGATAAAGCTCGGTGTAGCCGTGCATGGCGAACACGTCGCTCTTGAGCAATTCGAGCAAGCGCGGCGTCGACAGATGATTGCGCACATCCGCCAAACCGATCCGCGCGGGTATGCCGCAGTGCCGCGCTGCACCGGCCAGCAGCGTGGCCTTGGGCACGCAATAACTTTCCCCGGTCGCCAGCGCATGACTGCCGCACAAGGTCTGCGGATCACGGCTGAAGGTATAGGGGTTGTAGCGCACTGCCTCTCGCACCGCGTGATAGAGATGGACCGCCTGCTCGAGCGGGTCGCGACTGGCACCGCGGTGTTTTTCGGCGAACTCCACCACACAGGGGTGGTCACTATCGATGAAGCGGCCGGGGCTCAGGTACTCGTGCATGCGGGCAATCTCCTTGAGAAGTCTCGAGTCTATCGAGAGGTTCAGCACAGAGATAACGACGTTTCGGCCAAACATGGGCGCTTTGTCGCCCGCTCAATGAACGATTTTTCACGGTCTGTCGCGCCTAAGGCCTACACAATCATCCAGGGTTTCCCACGATTTCCATCCCCTCGCTCTGACCACCCGGTTTTACGGATGCCGTCTAAGCTCTGTGGGTTGGTACGCCCTGGGTTCACGGAGGATTAAATATGCTGCTGTTGTGGATACTGGTTCTGGTTGTCGGGATAGCTTATTTAGCCCACCGTCGCATCGCGCCGCTGCCTGCCCTGGGCATCGTGGCTGTCTATCTGCTGGCAATGGGCGCGTTCAGTCGCGCGCCGGGTTGGCTGCTGTTGATTTTCTGGGTGCTGACCGCCGCCGTGGCGGCGCCCCTGCTTTTGCCTGACCTGCGCCGCAAGTTCTTCAGCGCACCGATGTTCAACTGGTTCCAGAAAACCCTGCCGCCGATGTCGGAAACCGAACGCGATGCCATCGAAGCTGGCACCGTGTGGTGGGACGGCGAACTGTTCAGCGGTCGTCCGGACTGGAACAAACTGTTGTCCTATCCCAAGGTGCAACTGAACGAAGAAGAACAGGCCTTCATCGACGGCCCGACCGAAGAACTCTGCGCCATGGTCAGTGACTGGCAGCTCGGTCAAACCATGGACTTGCCGGCCGAGGCCTGGGCTTACATCAAGGACCAGGGTTTCTTTGCCCTGATCATCCCCAAGGAGTTTGGCGGCAAGGGTTTCTCGGCCTACGCCCATTCGCAAGTGGCGATGAAACTGGCCAGTCACAGCGGCGATCTCGCCTCCACCGTAATGGTCCCCAACTCCCTCGGCCCGGCCGAGCTGTTGCTGCATTACGGCACCGACGAACAGCGCAACCATTACCTGCCACGCCTGGCGCGCGGCGACGAAATCCCCTGCTTTGCCCTGACCGGTCCCCTCGCCGGTTCGGACGCCGGCGCCATGCCCGACACCGGGGTGATCTGCAAAGGCGAATGGGAAGGCAAGGAAACCCTCGGCCTGCGCCTGAACTGGGAAAAACGCTACATCACCCTGGGCCCGGTCGCTACCCTGCTCGGCCTGGCGTTCAAGGCCTATGACCCGGACCACCTGCTGGGCGAAGAGGAAGACCTGGGTATCAGTCTGGCGCTGATTCCGACCGACCTGCCCGGCGTGGACATCGGCCGTCGTCACCTGCCCCTGGGGGCGGCGTTCATGAACGGCCCGAACTCCGGCAAGGATGTGTTCGTACCGCTGGAGTTCCTGATCGGCGGCCAGGAAATGCTCGGCAAGGGCTGGATGATGCTGATGAATTGCCTGTCCGTCGGGCGTTCGATCTCCCTGCCGGCGGTGGGCACCGGCATGGCCAAGTTCACCAGCCTGGTGACCGGCCAGTACGCGCAGATTCGCGAGCAGTTCAACGTGCCGATTGCCGCTTTCGAAGGCATCCAGGAAGCCATGGCGCGCATCGGCGGCAATGCCTGGATGATGGACGCCGCACGGATGCTGACCGCCAACGCGGTGGACCTCGGCGAAAAACCGTCGGTGCTGTCGGCGATCCTCAAGTACCACCTCACCGAGCGCGGCCGCGAGTGCATCAGCCAGGCGATGGATGTGCATGGCGGCAAGGCGATCATCATGGGGCCGAACAATTACCTGGGGCGCAAATGGAACGGCGCGCCGATCTTCATCACCGTGGAAGGCGCGAACATTCTTTCGCGCAACCTGATGATCTTCGGCCAGGGCGCGATTCGCTGCCACCCCTTCGTACTCAAGGAAATGGCCCTGGCCACACGGGAGGACAAGGACCAGGCACTCACCGAGTTCGATGGCCTGCTGCTCAAGCACATCGGCTTTGCCGTGGGCAACGCCGCCAGCACGCTGGTGTTGAACCTGGGTTTCGGGCACCTGGAGCACATGCCGGGCGACAAGCTCAGCCAGGGTTATTTCCGCGCGCTGAACCGTCAGGCTGCCGCCTTCGCCCTGCTCGCCGACCTCAGCATGATGCTGCTCGGCGGCGAACTGAAACGGCGCGAACGCCTGTCAGCACGGCTGGGCGATGTGCTGAGCAACATGTACCTGGCCAGCGCCGCGCTCAAGCGCTACAACGACCTCGACTCGCCGGAGTACATGAAGCCGCTGTTTACCTGGGCCATGGAGGAAAGTCTCGGGCACGGCGAGCGGGCCATGGATGAACTGCTCAACAACTTTCCGAACAAGGTGCTGGGCTGTCTGTTGCGAGTGATCGTGTTCCCGTTCGGCCGTCGCCACAAAGGGCCGTCGGACAAACTCGGCGCCGAAGTGGCGGCGGTGATTGGCCGCGCCAAGGGCGATCCGGCCCTGGAAGAAGTGCTGCTGGGTTGCTACCGCCCACAATCGGTCGAAGACCCTGTTGGCGTCCTGCAGCACACCTGCAATCTGTTGGACGCTGCGCAACCCTTGCGCAAGAAACTGCACGTGGCGCTCAAGAGCGGTCAGGTCAAACCGGTCGCCGGGGAAAATGTCATCGAGGCCGCACTGGAAGCCGGCGTGTTGCAACCGGTGGAAGCCCAAACACTGCGTGAGGCCGAAGCATCGCGACGCAAAGTGATCGATGTCGATGCTTTCGATAAAGAGGAAATAGCCCTGACCGAGGGTAGCGTGCGCTGATCCATCCAGCTCTCGATCATGGGAAAATGCGCGCGGGAGCTTTATACTCCCGCGCCCGTTTTGCTCTTGAGGACTTATCTCGTGTCCAACATCGTTGCCGATCATCTCGTTTTGCTCGACCACTTGCGCAGCATCCTGGTCGCCGTAGGTGAGGCCGAACAGGTTCCCGAAGAAAGCCATGCCTTGTTCCTGGAGCGCTTCGACGAACTGCTGGCGTCACTGCCCATCGATCCGATCGAAAGCCAATACCTGGGCCAGGACATCCTGACTCAAGTCATTTCCCGTTATCCGCAAATCGCCCACCTGATCCCACGGGATCTGCTGTGGTATTTCGCCGGTGACTGCCTGCACTACTTGTCCGATGAAGAAATCGACCTGTACCAGGCACTGGAAGAGCGTCGTTTCGAAGCCGAACAGAATGACGAACCTTTCGACTGGAACCAGGAGAAACAGCTGCTGGCGTTGTCGAATCAGGACAGCAAGCACTGATACAAAAGATCGCAGCCTGCGGCAGCTCCTACAGGGGAATTGCGTACCACCTGTAGGAGCTGCCGCAGGCTGCGATCTTTGCTTTTGCCTCAGAACAACCCTTCACTCTCGGGCAACTCATACTCCGAAACCGGCGTACTCAGCGTGCTCGACTTGCCTGGCTTGCCCAACGTCGGCTCCTTCTCCAGACACTCCACCAGGTAATCAATCAATACCCGTAGCTTGGGCGGCAGGTATCGGGTTGGCGAATACAGCAACCAGGCGCCTCCGTGGTAGGACGCCAGGAACGTCCAGTCCGGCAGCACCTGCACCATCAACCCCTTCTCCAAGGCACGACGTGCGGTGAAATACGGCAGGCTGCCAATGCCGATGTGCTGCAACACCGCGCCAAAACGTACACCGGTGTGATTGGCGGCATACCGTCCGCGCACTCCGACGGTTACGGTTTTGCTGCCTTTCTTGAACTTCCACCGCGCATCGCTCGGGGTTTCGCCCAGGTAAAGGCAACTGTGGTTGAGCAGGTCATGGGGGTGAGTCGGCGTCCCGTGCTCGGCCAGATACTCGGGTGTGGCGCAGAGCAGATGGTCGATGCTCAGCAGCTGTCGCCCTACCAATCCCGCTGGTGGCCGGTCGGTGATGCGAATCGCCAGGTCGACGTGATCGTCGATCAGATCCACCTGACGATCCTCAAGCAACAACTCCACATCCACCTTGGGATAACGGCGCAAAAACTCCGGCATATGCGGGTGAATCACGATTCGGCCTACCGCTTTAGGGACGCTGATGCGCACCACTCCCTCGGGCTCATCAGTGAACTGACCACTGATTTCCATCACGGACCGCGCCGCGTTGACCATCTCCTGGCACCGCTTGAAGACCTCCTCGCCACCATCGCTCAATCGCAGCTTTCGTGTAGTCCGTTGCAGCAAACGGGTGGCCAGGGCCTTCTCCAGTCGCGAGATGCTGCGACTCACCGCCGAGGGCGAAGAGCCCAATTGCCGAGCGGCTTCGGAGAAGCTGCCGGTTTCGACGACCTTGACGAAAATCGCCATTTCACCCAGCAACGGCAGTGGAAGATTTATGCTCACAACGCAACAGTCCTTTGATGTTTGAACGGATTATCACGCTAATCCATGCTTCATATAATAAAAAATAGAAATTTGATTACGAGCTTGGAATATGACGCTTCGCCTCTTTTTCCACAGTGATGACCTCAAGGCCAATGTGGAAGTCCTGGACTGCGCACCTCACGAGAACGAATTCGCCGTGGTGATGCGCGCAACCTTGTTTCACCCTCAGGGCGGCGGACAACCTTGCGATACGGGGTGGATCGGCGACAGCCGGGTACTGCGCGTAGTCCAGGATCCTGACCGGATCGTCCATTTCGTCGATCAGCCGGTCAATCCCGGCATGACCCAGATCCGCATCGACGAGCAACGTCGCCAGTTCAATACCCGCATGCATTCGGCCGGCCACCTGATTGGCCACTTCGTCCAGGCCATGGGCTGGATGCCGATCAAGGCGCATCACTGGCCCGGCGAAGGACGTGTGCAATTCAAACCGGCAGACTCGGCCCAGGACGTTGACCCGCAGACCGTTCAGGACGGCCTCGAACAGTGGATCGCCCATGATCTGCCGCGCCTGACATCGCTGCGCGAAGGCGCCCGGGAAATCAGTTTCGGTGAACTGCCGGCCTATGGCTGTGGCGGCACCCATGTACGTAGCCTGAAAGACCTGGGCACGGTCACGATCTCGTCCCTTTCGCAAAAGAAAGGCACGTTGTCCGTCCACTACCACGTGGACTGAACCTGCGACGCGCCTATAAAGGCCCGCTCAGTCTGACTGGCGGGCCTTTTTTCTGCGATGGACATAAATCGCGCACAAACAAAAACGCCGCTCAATGAGCGGCGTTTTTGTTAAATATGGAGCGGGAAACGAGACTCGAACTCGCGACCCCGACCTTGGCAAGGTCGTGCTCTACCAACTGAGCTATTCCCGCAAAAAGCATCCCCTGGGGGACTCAAACATCTGTTACAAACAAAAACGCCACTCGGTGAGCGGCGTTTTCGTCAAATATGGAGCGGGAAACGAGACTCGAACTCGCGACCCCGACCTTGGCAAGGTCGTGCTCTACCAACTGAGCTATTCCCGCAAATGGCGTCCCCTAGGGGACTCGAACCCCTGTTACCGCCGTGAAAGGGCGGTGTCCTAGGCCACTAGACGAAGGGGACACGCTGCCCGGAACACATGGTGTGTGTTTCGGTGCCCAGATCCGCATCCGAAGACTTGGTTCTGGTTTCACTCAGCCCTGCCCGAAAGCAAGACCGTTTAAAAATGGAGCGGGAAACGAGACTCGAACTCGCGACCCCGACCTTGGCAAGGTCGTGCTCTACCAACTGAGCTATTCCCGCAATGGCGTCCCCTAGGGGACTCGAACCCCTGTTACCGCCGTGAAAGGGCGGTGTCCTAGGCCACTAGACGAAGGGGACACACTACAACATTCACTGCCTGCTTCGTTTCGCTGTGTGCTTTACGCTGCAAGTGGCGCGCATTCTATGGATGGATTGAGAGGTCGTCAACCCCCTGTTATAAATTTATTTAAATCAATGACTTCGGACTGCTTTTAAGGCCCCTTGCGGTTTTCCGTCGCCCGGGGTCTGGCGCCTATATTCTGACACTCGCCAAGACGTTATAGTCGAGGCCATGAGTGATGGCAATATGCTCCAGAGGTGCCAGCATTTATATAAGCGGGCTGCGGCCGATAAAACCTTGGCCACGCCGAGTCAAGCAGTCGAGCGGCTCCAGGCAGCTGGAGACCAAGCCACTACACTCGCATGCAAACCCTATAGAAGAGGTCTTACCGGTGACACCACTCATGATCACCCTGCTCGTCGTAGCCGGGATTGCACTCTTGATCGCCATTGGCTACATCAACCATGTGGTGGAAAACAATAAGCTGGAAAGGGCCCGTACCAAGGTGGAACTCAATGACCGTTTGCGTCGCTGTGGTGAGATCACCGAGACGTTTCCCGGCCAGTTGATGACACCAGCGCTCAAGCTGCTGCTGACCCGCCTGGAGCTGAATGTTTGCCAACGCCTGTTGAACCTGGAAAAGACCAGCGCCAACCTCAAGGCACGGATAACCGAACTGGAGGCCCTGGTTGCCCAGGGCCAATCGATTCCGGTCAACAACCCGCCGGCACCGATCCAGACCGAAGCCAAGGCCAAGGACGTGCGTTTCCTGCTTGAAGCCCTGCATGGCCAGATCACCCGCGCGGCACAGGATGGTTTCCTTCCCCCCAACGAAGCCAAGGGCTGGATCCGTGAAGTGCGCCATATCCTTGTGCTGCTGCACATCGAGTTTTTCAACAACCTCGGCCAGCACTCCCTGCAGCAGAACCAACCCGGCCAGGCGCGGCTGGCGTTCGAGCGTGGCGTGCAGTACCTGCGCAAGCAGCAGGACCCCCAGGTCTACGCCGAACAATTGCAATACCTGGAAAAACTCCTGGCCCGCGCCAACGACCAGGTCATGGACCGCATCGCTCCGGTGGAGGGCGATGTCAACCAATTGACCGAAGGCCTCAAGGACGTCGAGGCGGATGCGGACTGGAAGAAGAAAGTGATCTACGACTGATCACCGAGCGAACGTAGAAACAAGATCAAAAGATCGCAGCCTGCGGCAGCTCCTACAGTGGAATGCGATCCCTGTAGGAGCTGCCGCAGGCTGCGATCTTTTAGTGGCAGTCAGGCCTGCATCAGAGCCTGAAATGCCCCACCATCCCCTTCAACTCAACCCCCAACTGCGCCAGCTCGATACTCGACGCCGCATTGCCCTGCATCGCCAGCGAAGACTGGTCCGCACTCGCACGAATACTCGTGACGCTGCGATTGATCTCCTCGGCCACCGAGCTCTGCTCTTCGGCAGCCGCCGCGATCTGCTGGTTCATCTGCTGAATCAAGGACACGGCCGCCGCAATGCTCCCCAGCGCACTCTCGGTCTGCAGTGCATCGCTGACGGCCAGTTTCACCAACTCGCCGCTGCTCTGTATCTGCTGCACCGACGCCTGCGCCGCCGAGCGCAAGGCGCTGACCAGTCGCTCGATCTCCTCGGTCGATTGCTGGGTCCGCTTGGCCAGGGCCCGCACTTCATCGGCCACCACCGCAAACCCCCTGCCCTGTTCGCCGGCCCGGGCGGCTTCGATGGCCGCGTTGAGGGCCAACAAATTGGTCTGCTCCGCCACGCTCTTGATCACGCCGAGCACCGTGCCGATGTTCTGGATTTCCGCGCTCAGGCTTTCGATACTTGAACTGGCCGAAGTGGCGGATTCCGCCAGCTGTTCGATCCGCACCATGCTCTGACGCACCACCCGTTGCCCACTTTCAACCTTGCCGTCCGCCGTTTGCGCCGCCTGGGCGGCCTCCTCCGCATTACGCGCGACGTCATGCACGGTGGCGGTCATCTGGTTCATGGCCGTCGCCACCTGCTCGGTTTCTTCCTTCTGGCTGCTGACTTCGAGGTTGGTCTGTTCGGTCACGGCGGACAAGGATTGCGCTGACGTGGCCAACTGCTCGATGCCCGCCTGCAAACCGCTGACGATCTGGCTCAGCCCTTCGCCCATCTGCTGCATGGCCTGCATCAGCTGGCCAATTTCGTCTCGGCGGGTCACTTCAACCTTGGCACTCAGGTCCCCGGCAGCGATCTGCTGCGCCACACCAATCACGGTGCGCAGCGGCGCGACGATCAAGCGGGTGATCACCCACGCCGCAATCAGGCCGACCAGCAAGGCCAGCACGGAAGAACCGAGGATCAGCAGCGAGTTGTTCTTCAGCTGCGTCTGCATCGACTGGTCTTCGGCGACATAGGCCTGATCCACCCGCTCCACCACTTGGGCAGCGCGTTGATGCAATTGCTGGTAGACGGTTTTTTCCTGTTCCAGCAGGCCGGTGTACTCGGCGAGCTTGTCGCTGAAACTGGCGATATGGCCGCTGACTTCATTGAGGACGGTCTGGTAGCCCTCATCCTTGACCGTGTTCTTGAGTTGTTCGGCCTGGGTCAGCGCCTGACTGGCCTGCTCGATCTTGCCCTGTGCGGCGCTGTCGTCGCCCTTGCGGCTCTGGTCCAGGCGCACGCGCGCTTCGTTCATGGCTTGCAGCATCAACCGCGAAACCTGGCTGACCTGGCTGGCTTGCTCGATGAATTGCGCGCCGTCCTTGCCTTCGGATTCCTTCAGCGTATAAGCGCCGTCGTCGGCGAGCCCGGCCTGCAGGACGTCGAGGTTGTTGGCCACGCTGGACACCGACCAACTGGCCATTTCCAGCGCCAGGTCCTTGGCCTGGCTGAGTGAGACAAATTCGTCAAACGCCTTGCGGTAGGCCCCCAGGGACTGCTCGACGTCATTCATCACCGGTACGTTGGCCGCCGACGCCCCCTTGAGCTGCTTTGCCAGGTCGATCAGGCCGTCAACGCCTGCGTGCAGGGCGTCGACGGTTTTCGGGCTGCCGTGCAAGGCATATTCCTGCTCCAGCAGCCGCACCTTGAGCAAGCCGCTGTTGAGCGAAGACATCTGCTTGAGCCCGTCGAAGCGTTGGCTGATGGTGTGCAGCGACCATACACCGATGGCCGCCACCAGGGCCGTCAGCAACAGCACCAGCACAAACCCGACACCCAGTTTTTTTGCCATACCGAGGTTGGCAAAACGTCCTTGCACGGCCGAAATCATTGCACTCAGTCCCCCGCCATTATCAATAGCGGCAGAGTCGCAACGGGCCTTTGGCAACACAAGTCTCTGGCGTCGCAATAATGGCAAAAAGCTACGCCCCCGTCGTTTTCAGAACACTGGAGGTCGATCCGCAATCAAAACGCCGTAACCCCGCCATCCACGGCCAATGAGTGCCCCGTGGTGAACGCCGCGCCATCGCTGCACAGGTACAGCACCGCGCTGGCGATTTCCTCGACCTTGCCGATGCGACCCACCGGGTGCATGGCATTGGCGAACTCGCCTTTCTTCGGGTCTGCTTCGTAAGCGCGGCGGAACATGTCGGTGTCGATCACCGCCGGGCACACGGCATTGACGCGGATTTTTTTCTTGGCGTATTCAATCGCGGCCGATTTGGTCAGGCCGATGACCGCGTGCTTGGACGCCGCGTAGATGCTCATCTTCGGTGCAGCCCCGAGACCGGCCACAGAAGCCGTGTTGACGATTGCACCGCCGCCCTGGGCCAGCAACAAAGGCAGTTGATACTTCATGCACAACCACACGCCTTTGACGTTGACGCCCATGATCGCGTCGAACTCGTCGACCGTACCCTCGGCCAGTTTGCCCTTCTCGATCTCGATGCCGGCGTTGTTGAAGGCATAGTCGAGACGGCCGTAGGTATTGACCACTTCATCCATCAGATTTTTTACATCGCTTTCCAGCGTCACGTTGCAACGCACGAACGTCGCTTCGCCGCCTGCCGTGCGGATCAGCGCTACCTTGCCCTCACCGCCCGCGGTGTCCATGTCGGCCACCACCACCTTCAGGCCTTCGGCGGCAAACGCCTGGGCCGTGGCCCGGCCGATGCCGGCTGCCGCGCCTGTCACTACGGCCACCTGGCCGGAAAACGTCATGCTCATTGTTCTGTCCTCGAAGAGAAGTTTGCGGGGGGTCGCGTTTTTCCAGCATAGCCACAGCCCTCGCCGCCAGGCAGCACTATCAAAAGGCCGGTTGAGTCCCCATGCATCGCAGTGATGGAACTACCGTACCAACTATCACCGCACTGGATCAGACCTTATTCGCCGCATCAGCCGAACTTGCGACATCGACCCTGAGGGTCTATCAACAAGGTTTCATTCATCCTGAGTGCCTGCCATGACGTCCCAGACCAATCGCCAATTTCTCCTTGCCAAACGCCCGGTGGGGGCCGCGACCCGGGAAACCTTCACCTATCAGGAAGTACCGGTCGGCGAACCGGCTGCAGGCCAGATCCTGGTCAAGAACGAATACCTGTCCCTGGACCCGGCCATGCGCGGCTGGATGAACGAAGGCAAGTCCTACATCCCGCCGGTCGGTCTTGGCGAAGTGATGCGCGCGTTGGGAGTGGGCAGGGTCGTGGCCTCGAACAACCCCGGGTTCGCAGTCGGTGACTACGTCAACGGCGCCCTCGGCGTGCAGGATTATTTCCTCGGCGAGCCGCGCGGGTTCTACAAGGTTGATCCGCAACTGGCGCCGCTGCCGCGCTACCTGTCCGCGCTGGGCATGACCGGCATGACCGCGTACTTCGCGTTGCTCGACGTGGGTGCGCCCAAGGCCGGCGATACGGTCGTACTGTCGGGCGCTGCGGGAGCGGTGGGCAGCATTGCCGGGCAGATTGCCAAGATCAAGGGCTGTCGGGTCGTCGGCATCGCCGGCGGCGCGGACAAGTGCCGGTTCCTCATCGACGAACTGGGGTTTGACGGCGTCATCGACTACAAGAATGAGGATGTCGTTGCCGGCCTCAAGCGCGAATGCCCGAAAGGCGTCGATGTGTATTTCGATAACGTGGGCGGCGATATCCTCGACGCGGTGTTGAGCCGCCTGAACATGAAAGCCCGGGTGGTGATCTGTGGCGCCATCAGCCAGTACAACAATAAGGAAGCGGTCAAGGGCCCGGCCAACTACCTGTCGTTGCTGGTCAACCGTGCGCGCATGGAAGGTTTTGTGGTGATGGACTACGCCGCGCAGTTCGCCGCCGCCGGACAGGAAATGGCCGGCTGGATGGCCAAGGGGCAGCTCAAGAGCAAGGAAGATATTGTGGAGGGACTGGAGACGTTCCCGGAGACGCTGATGAAATTGTTCAGCGGGGAGAATTTTGGGAAGTTGGTCCTGAAAATCTGAAGCTGTTCTGTAGGAGCCGGCTTGCTGGCGATGCGGGCGCCGCGGTCATTCAGATAAACCGCGGCGCCTTCATCGCCAGCAAGCCGGCTCCTACAGGTTTGGCATTTAGGCGAGTTCGGCCACTACCGAAGCCAACGCCTTGGCCGGATCCGCCGCCTGGCTGATCGGACGGCCGATCACCAGGTAATCGGAACCGGCATCCAGCGCCTGGCGCGGGGTCAGGATACGGCGTTGATCGTCCTGGGCGCTGCCCGCCGGACGAATCCCCGGGGTCACCAGTTGCAGCGACGGGTGCGCCGCTTTCAGCGCCTGGGCTTCCAGGGCCGAGCACACCAGCCCATCCATCCCGGCTTTTTCCGCCAGTGCGGCCAGGCGCAACACCTGCTCTTGCGGCTCGATGTCCAGACCGATCCCTGCCAGGTCCTCACGCTCCATGCTGGTCAGCACGGTCACGCCAATCAGCAATGGCTGCGGGCCGCTGCGCTTGTCCAGCACATCACGGCAAGCCGCCATCATGCGCAGGCCACCGGAGCAATGCACGTTGACCATCCACACGCCCATCTCCGCCGCCGCTTTCACAGCCATCGCGGTGGTGTTGGGGATGTCATGGAACTTGAGGTCGAGGAACACTTCGAAACCCTTGTCACGCAGGGTGCCGACGATTTCCGAAGCACAGCTGGTAAACAGTTCCTTACCGACTTTGACCCGGCACAGTTTCGGGTCCAACTGATCGGCCAGCTTCAGTGCGGCGTCACGGGTAGGGAAATCCAGGGCGACGATGATGGGAGTCTGGCAGGCGGACATGAGTGGGCTCTCAGGCAAGTCGAAATCGGCGCGCATTGTAGCGGAAGCAAACGCCCTGCGGGACCCGATGATCGGTAAATCGTCGAGAACGCTCAGGCAAGACTAGTCTCTGCGGCAATTGTGTCGAGTTCGATACAGTCCACTGCTCAGCGACGGTCATCGACCCGCGCCTGGCTCTTGCTCCAGTCGGTCAACAGGCTGTAGGCCACGGCCAGCAAGGTCGGGCCGATAAACAGGCCAATGAAGCCGAACGCGATCAAGCCGCCAAACACCCCAAGCAACACGATCACCAGCGGTAGATTCCCGCCCCGGCTGATCAGGTAAGGCTTGAGCACGTTGTCCACGCCACTGATGATGAACATGCCCCAGATGCCGAGGAACACCGCCATTCCGTAGTCGCCCTTCCAAACCAGCCAGGCAGTGGCCGGAATCCATACCAGCGGCGGCCCCATGGGAATCAGGCTGAGCATGAAGGTCACGATACCGAGCACCAACGCCCCGGGAACGCCGGCAATCAGGAAGCCGATCAGCGCCAGCACGGCCTGGGCCGCGGCGGTGCCGATCACACCGTTCACCACCCGTTGCACCGTCCCCGCCACCAGCTCGATGTAATACCCGGCACGGTGGCCGATCAGGCGCTCCAGCAAACCATGGACAAAGGCCGCCAACCGCGGGCCGTCGCGGTAGAAAAAGAACACGAAGACAATGCTCAGGGTCAGTTCGAGAATGCCGCTGCCAATCTGCGCGCTACGTGCCAGCAACCAGTTGCCGACCTGCCCCAGATAAGGCTTGAGCGACACCATCATCGCCGCGCCCTGCTGATCGATGCTGTTCCAGATCACCACCAGCCGCTCGCCCACCAGGGGAATGCTGCCCAGCCAGGTCGGCGCTTCAGGCAGGCCGTCGACCTGCACATCCTTGATGAACGCCGTGGCGTCGCGCACATGGTCCGCCAGGTTGAACCCGAGCCACACCAGGGGTGCCGCCACCAGCACCATCCAGCCCACGGTCAGCAAGGCTGCCGCCAGGGATTCGCGGCCATTGAGCCAGCGGGTCAGCAGGCGCATCAGTGGCCAACTGGCAAAGGCCAGTACTGCGCCCCAGAACAGGGCCGACCAGAACGGCGCCATCACCCAGAAGCTCGCGCCAAACAGCACCAGGAGCAGGATCTGCACCAACAGCCGATCGTTATTGATCATCACAGTCTCGAAAAAATCATGTCAGCAAAAAGAGTAGGCGAACACGCCCCGCGTGTTCGCCGTATAACGCCTAGCGCAGCAGTTTGATATGCAGGCCGGAACCGTCGACAGCACCGGTTTCCATCCGTGCCGCACGTACGCCCTGCTCGATCAGCGACTGACGCCAGGCTTCGGCATTGGGGCCGGAGACACTGACTCGCAAGGTGGTGTCCAGGTTCAGTCCCCGGGAGATCAAACGCAGCCAGGTGTCATCGGGTGTTTCAGTGAGCTTGGGGAAGTCGAGTTCGCCGGTGCTCTTGAGCTCGCGCAGCAAGGTCGCGGAGGTCGGCAGCAAATCCCCCAGCGGGGCGACGGCGTCGAATTGTTCGACGTGCAGATAGGCTTTGCGATTACCCCGGGTGATGCTGTAAAGCGCCACCAGCGTGTTTTCCCGAGGAGCGGCCAGGCGTAACAGCAGGTACGCCTGCTCATTATCGGCGCCATAGAGCTTGGCGTTGCTGAACACTTCGTTGGCCCACAGGCTGCTTTCGCCGCAATCGCGAGCCTGGCACCAGAACAGCAACTGCGCGTCCTGCTGCTGCAGCGCTTCGCGCGCTGCGGTGAAGGCCTCGGTCGACGAATGCTCCGCCGGCAACTCGTAGGTCACCGACGTGACATTCCCACGGGCACTGACCTGGCCGTCAAAGCGCAACTGGCCGCTGATCTTGCGAATCGAGCCGAGGGGGTAGATCCGCTCCAGCTCTGCCGCAGGGCGATAGTCGACGATCTGCGCATCGGTCATGCGCGGCACGATCGGCAGGTCCTGACTGCCGGGCAGATCGGCGGCTAACGATAGAGGACTGAAACAACAGAGCATCAGCAAACTGAATGAGCGCATGGATAGACTCATCGGATCAGCACGACCTTGTGGCCAATCGGGGGCGCAGCGGTGTAGAGGTCTATCATGGTTGTCTCCCTTTTCAACCCGCCCAGCCTCGACAGTTGCCCGGCGCAAGTCAAGGAATGACGAAGAACCGATTGAAACAGTCTGCGACAAGATCCGCGCCGGCTTCATCATTCAGGTGCAAATGATGGCCGCCTGGCAGCTGTTCACGGCTAAAGGGTAGACGCTCCAGCAACTCGTGGTGCTTGGCGAGCATGCCGTCCGCGGCGACCACCAGTTTCGCCGGGCAGGCGATCCGCTGGACGAAGGCCATGGCCTGCTCGGTGGTCAGGCGCAGTGGCGACGGCAGCGTGAGGCGATTGTCGGTGCGCCAGGTGTAGCCGCCCGGCACCGGCATCAGGCCACGCTGGGCCAGCAGCTCGGCGGCTTCGCGACTGACCGCCACCAGGCCTTTCATGCGCGCTTCGATGGCGCGGTCGAGGGTGCTGTAGATCGGCTTGCGCTTTTCCCGCAGGTCCAGCTGCGCCTGCAGGGCCATGCCCATGCGTTCGGCAGCGTTTTCGCCTTTGTCCGTGGGAGGAATGACGCCGTCAATCAACGCCAGGTGGGTGACACGCTCCGGAAACGAGCCGGCAATGATCAACGATGCGATGGCGCCCATCGAATGCCCAAGCAACGCAAACCGCTTCAGCCCAAGCTGTTCTGCCACTTGCAGCACATCGTGGGCATAGTCCCACATGGCGTAACCGGCGCCCGGCGGGCGGTGCCCCGAGTGCCCGTGACCGGCCATGTCCAGGGCGATGATGCGCAGGCCTTTGAGCTTCGGTGCCAGGCGGGCGAAGCTGTTGGCGTTGTCCAGCCAGCCATGCAGGGCAATCACCGGCAAACCGTCTTCGGGACCAAACAAGTGCGCCGCCAGCTCGATATGCGGCAGGCTCAGGCGGACTTCTTCGACGACATGGCTCATGCGCAATCCTGCTGTTGGCGACCGTCCCAGCGGCTGAACAGGTTTTTCAGCAGCGTGGCCGTGTCCTGCGGGCGTTCCAGGGGAAACATGTGACCGCCAGGCATGCACAGTGATTCGCCCTGGGGCATGCGCCCGACCGAACTGGCATGATGGCGCATCACCACACGACTGTTACGCCCGCGCACCACCGCCAGTGGCACTTTCAGCTGCCGGGTGCTGCCAGGACTGGTGTGCGGCACGCCACGGTAGATGCTGATTTCCGTGGCCGGGTCGAAACGCAGGCGCAGCTTGTCGCCAACCTTGTGCAAACCGTGTTGCAGATAAGCGTCGAAGCATTCCGGGTCGAAGCTGCGAAACAGGGTCTTGCCGGCGAAATAACGGCGGGCGCTGTCGAGGTCGGCGAACTCTTCACGACGTCCCAGGGTGCGACCGGCAGGGGTCAGGCGGTCGATGAAACCGAAACGCTTGGCCGCGCGGATGACCCATTGATCGGTGCGGGTCAGCACCGGCGAATCGAGCATCACCACACCGCGATACAACTCCGGGCAACGCAACGCCGCGTGCAGATGCAGTACGCCGCCGAAGGAATGACCGACGCCCCACACCGGCTCCGGCTGTTGCTGCAGGTGGTGGATCAGTTCATCCACCAGGTTGTACCAGTTGTCGTCCGCCGGGAAACGCGGGTCGTGGGCGTGCTGCTCCAGATGCGTCACCTGATATTCGGGCGCCAGCGCCGCGAACAATTTGCCATAGGTACCCGAAGGAAACCCGTTGGCGTGGGCGAAAAATATCTGTTGCGACATACGGGTCGATCCATCAACGAAAACAGAGGTCGATTGTCCGCAAGACCACGTCCCGCAGCAATGACCGTAACTGACAGGAATGATGACAGTCCGGTCAAAGCCATGGCTGGCGATCAACGCGCTGGCGGATTCTCGCCCAAAGGCACCACCGCCATGGTCAGCCGCGACACGCAACTGGCTTTGCCTTCATCACTGGTCAGACGGATATCCCAGACATGGGTCGTTCGCCCGATGTGAATCGCCTTGGCCACCGCCGTCACCCGCCCGCTGCGCAGACCGCGCAAATGGTTGGCGTTGATTTCCAGGCCCACACAATAGAATTTGCTGGTATCGATGCACAGGTAGCTGGCCATGGAACCGACGGATTCAGCCAGCACGACGGAAGCGCCGCCATGCAGCAAGCCATAAGGCTGGTGGGTGCGATGATCGACGACCATGCTCGCCGTCAGGGACTCTTCATCGAAGGCTTCGAAACGAATGTCCAGCACTTCGCCGATGGTGTTTTTCTGGATGGCATTCAACTGTTCGATGTTCGGAGCGGTACGCCACAGACTCATAGCAGATTTTCCTTGTTGATTTTGTTCGTGACTCAATCCTGCCACAGCACCGCTTCGCTGTGCTCGCTCCATTCTTCGAAGCGGGCGCCGTAAGCGGCTTCGATCACGTTGCGCTTGATCTTCAGGGTCGGCGTGAGAAAGCCGTTTTCCACCGCCCAACTGTCCTTGACCACTACCAGTCGGCGCAAGCGTTCGTGCTTGTCGAGGGCGTTGTTGACCTCTTCCAGCAGTCTTTCCAGGCTTGAATGCAATCCGGCCCGCGCCTCCTGTTGCCCGACGGCCGAGAGCACGCACAGGCCCAGCGGCGCACTCAAGCCATCACCGACCACGCACACCTGCTCGATGCGCGAATGCACCGCCAGGCGGTTTTCGATGGGCGCCGGGGCCACGTACTTGCCTTTGCTGGTCTTGAAGATCTCCTTCAGGCGCCCGGTCAGGCGCAGGTTGCCTTCGGCGTCTTCCTCGCCCTTGTCGCCGGTGCGCAGGAAGCCGTCCTCGGTGAGGGTGTCGGCGGTTTTCTGCGGCTCCTTGAAATAGCCGAGCATGGTCGCACCGCTGCGCACCATGACCTCACCCGATTCGTCGATGCGCACCTCGACGCCCGGGCAAGGCTTGCCGATCCAGCCCGGTTTGTTCTGTCCCGGCAGGCAAATATGCGAGTAACCGCAGCTTTCCGTCATGCCGTAGACCTCCAGCACGTCCAGTCCGAGTTTGCGGTACCACAGCAGCAAGCTCAGCGGCACCGGGGCGGCACCGGACAGGGCTACGCGCAAGGCATCGAGCCCCAACCCGGCGAGGACTTTGTGCCCGACCCGCTTGCCGATAATCGGCAGGCCGAGCAGGAAATCCAGGCGCTTTGCCGGAATCTTGCTGTACACGCCCATCTGGAATTTGGTCCAGATGCGCGGCACGCCAAACAGCGCCGTTGGCCGGGCACGCCGAAGATCAGTCAGGAAGGTATCGAGACTTTCGGCAAAAAAAACGCTTTGCCCCGTATAGATCGAAGCCAATTCAACGAACATCCGTTCGGCAACGTGGCACAACGGCAAATACGACAACAATCGATCCGACTCATTCAGGCCGAACAGTTGCGTGCCGCGCGTGGTGGCGAACCCCAGATTGCCGAAGCTGTGCATCACGCCCTTGGGCATGCCGGTGGTACCGGACGTGTAGATGATGGTCGCCAGTTGATCAGCGGCGGGCTTGGGATCGTCCTGGATCGGCGAGCTGCGTTGCAGGTCGGCCCAACTGAAATCGAAGGTGCCAGGCGGGTGCAGCGGCAGGCTGATGGTCGGCAGATCGGGATTGACGCCCCGCGACATGCCAGGCCAGTCGTCGAGCTTGCCGATGAAGGCCAGCGTCGCTTCAGAGTGTTCGAGCACCTGGGCCAACGATTCGGCGGTGAGGTTGGGGTACAACGGCACCGAGACATGCCCGGCCATCCAGATCGCCAGGTCGGCAATGATCCAGTGTGCGCAATTTTTAGAGATCAGGGCGATGTGACTGCCTTGGGGCAGTTCCCGCGACCGCAGCCAATGGGCCGCGCAACGAGCCTGGTGACCGACGTCCTCCCAGGTCAGGGTCTCGACCTGCCCACCGCCCACTGGCTGGACAAGAAAGCGCTGGCGGGGATGACGGGCCTCGCGCTCGTAGAAGATGTCCAGGGGCAAACGAGAAGCAGCAGGCATGGGACTCGCTCCTTTATTTTGGTCTGGAGCAAGCGTAGTCAACCAAGCAAGTGCTTGGTTAACTTTTTTAGAGAATCAAGGGCAAAAGATCGCAGCCGGCGGCAGCTCCTGCAAAAGGCTGCGATCCATTGCTTTTACGGGTGCTTGATACCGTTGAGCTTCATGGAGCCGACCAACAGTTCATCGCCCTTGAGTTCCGCCAGGCCGGCAGTGCCGACTCTCTCCGGCGGGTGCCCGGCACCATGTTGCAGGTAACTCAGCAGATTCCCCACCAAGGGGTTGTGACTGACCAGCAGCACGTCGCTGACCGCGACCATCTGTTCGGCCACTTTGTCCGGTTCCGTGTCAGGTGTCAGCCATTCAACAGTGCGGATTTCCGGTTCGAAACCCAACGCGTCTCGCACCAGTTGCGCGGTTTGCTGCGCTCGCAGGTACGGACTGGCGTAGATGGCGGTCAGCGGCTGGCCGATCAAATTTGCAGCGGTGCGCAGCACTTCCTCACGTCCGTGCTCCGTCAATTCCCGCTCCGAATCGTGGGGCTTGGAACCGTGTGGCACGGCTTCCCCATGACGCAATACCCAGAGTTTCATAGTTTGGGTTCCTCATCCCGGGCCGGATGTGGCGCAGGCGCCACGGCGTGGGGCGCTTCACCTTCCGGCGTACGCGGCGTCGGCCAATCGGCGAACGGCCAGGGTTTCTGGTCGCTATGAAAACTGCCGAAACGACCGATCTGTGCCAGGAACTGGCTCAGACTGTCGCCGAAGTTCATCAGGCTGGCGCTCGGGGCGCCATAAATCAAACGATAGATCAACTGCACCAGCACCACAGCGCCAAGCATGAACTGCGCCACCTGCCACACCAGCAGGAACACCACCATCCACAGCACTCGAAGCAGAATGGACTCGTATCTGGCTTCTACTTTTTGATCACTCATGTCTCGCTCCGTTCCTGTGAAGTAGTTTTTCAGTTGAAGCCGCTGGTAGAGATAAAGTCGACATCGGTCTTCGGCTCGCCGCGCATCAGCAGCCCGATCACCTGCTCCAGCGTGCGCCCTTCGAACAGAATGGCGTGCAGCCCGGCGACCAACGGCATGTACACGCCAACCTCCTGGGACTTGGCCTTGAGCACCTTGAGCGTATTCACGCCTTCGGCGACTTCGCCCAGGCGATTGACCGCCTCGTCGAGGCTCAAGCCCTGGCCGAGGGCGAACCCGACCTGATAGTTGCGGCTTTTTGGCGACGAGCAAGTCACGATCAGGTCGCCCACGCCCGCGAGGCCAAGGAACGTCATCGGGTTGGCGCCCTGATTCACCGCGAAGCGCGTCATTTCCGCCAGCGCCCGGGTAATCAGCATGCTCTTGGTGTTTTCGCCCATGCCCATCGCCACCGCCATGCCGGCGATGATCGCGTAGACGTTTTTCAACGCCCCACCCAGTTCCACGCCAAAACGGTCGGCGCTGGCATACACACGAAAGGTGCGGCCGTGCAACACCTCCTGGACCTCCTGGCAGAGTTCTTCGTCTTCGCTGGCGACCACCGTGGCGGTCAACGCGTGCTCGGCGATTTCACGGGCCAGGTTCGGACCGGACAACACACCAATGCGTGCCAGTGGCGCGATTTCTTCGAGAATCTGGCTCATCAGCTTGAACGTGTGGGCTTCGATGCCCTTGGTCAGGCTCACCAGCATCTTGCCGCTCAAGCGATCGGCGTGCGGGGCCAGCACCGAGCGCAATGCGCTGGAAGGGAGTGCAACGAAACTCAGTTCGCAGGTCTCCAGGGTGGCCAGCAGATCGTTGACCGGTGTCACGCCGGGCAGAATCTTGATGCCTTTGAGGTAACGCGGGTTCTCGCGATTGACCCGGATGGCCTCGGCCTGTTCGGGGTCCCGCATCCATTGCAGGACTTGATGACCATTTTCTGCCAGCAGGTTAGCCACGGCGGTACCAAAACTTCCGCCTCCCAAGACCGCGATCGGGCGCTGTTCAGTCATATGCAATCCATTAATCCAATACCAGTGGCGATGCCGGCATTATACGGCGCGCCCCCGTGTCGACCAGTCCCTGCTTCAATTACCGACGTGCAGGGGAAGAAGTCCGGCAAAACCGAAGAAAATGCCTACATCGCGACTGGAAAACTCATCGGGCTCGGTTAACATGCGCGCCATCATTCGTTAACAAGAATGCGGCAATTATCAACAATAACTATAAAGAGCGTCGGATGATGTATTTCAGCGCAGAGCTGGCGTTTTAACATGCCCCATCGTCCGTCACGGAAGACGCCAACCCTTGGCCATCTGCTGGCCATGGTCTGCCTGATATTCGGTGGCTGGCTCAACAGCCTGTCGGCCCACGCCGCGGACATTCTCCTGATCGCTGTCGACGACAGCCCCGGCATGCACTCTTTTGCCCAGGCCCTAAGGCAATTGCGTCCGGCCGACAGCGTGCGCTTCCAGCCGCTGGCCAGCCTGCCGCCACCGGGCAAGCTGCCAGCGGACACTCGCTTGATCCTGCTCGACCTGCCCAGCCTCGACTGGCGCCTGCAGGACAGCCGAGGCCCGGCGACACTGGTGCTGTGCATCAGCCGCGTGCAGGCACGGCAACATCTGGGGCACGCCCTGCCCGCGCACCTCAGCCTGCTTTGGAGTGATCCGCCACTGGACCGGCAATTGCGCCTCACCCGCGTGCTGCTGCCCCAGGCCAAACGGATTGGCGTGCTGTACGACGGCCATAGCGAGTTCCTGTTGCGGGAACTGCGCCAGGCCGCCCATCCCCTCGGGCTTGAGGTAGTCACCGAGCGCTGGGACAACACCGAGGACAGTCGTCCTTTGCAGGCGTTGCTGGACAACAGCGATGCATTACTGGGTCTGGACGACCCTGGCCTGTACAACTCGAAAACCGCGAAGAACCTGTTGCTCAGCAGCTATGCTCGACAACGGGCCTTGATCGGCCCGAATGCAGGGTTCGTCAAGGCCGGGAGCCTGGCCAGTACCTACAGCGATCACGGCGACTGGCTGGCGACTCTCGATGAACTGCTCGACCAGCCGCCCGCCACGTGGCCCCGCTCGCAGTACCCACAGCGCTTCAAAGTCGCGAGCAATGCGCAGGTGTCTCGTTCCCTGGATCTTGAACAGGTCAACGAGGCGTCTGTCGCAATGCTGCTGGCAGAAGGAGAACGCCATCCATGACCTTCCGTCGCCGCTGGGACATCAGTACCCGCACCCAGATCATCAGCCTCGGCCCTGCCCTGCTGCTGACGTTGCTGTTGATCAGCTTCTTCACCTTCGTGCGGATCCAGGACCTGCGCCAGGAGCTCAACCATACCGGCCAGTTGATTGCCAACCAATTGGCACCGGCCACCGAATACGGGGTGATTTCGGGCAATAACGAGGTCCTCGAAAGCCTGCTCAAGGCCACACTGGCCACGCCCAACGTGCGGTTCCTGGAGGTGCAGGACAGCGCCAACCGGATTCTGGTGTACGTCGAACAACCCTCGGCAAGCTACCAACAGCCGCATCAGGTCGAAGTGTTCCAGGCCCCCGTGCGGCTGCAACGGATCGCCCTGCACAATGATTTTTTCCAGGACCGCAAAGCGGCCCCAACGACTCCCGCCGAGGATTACCTGGGCCGGGTGATCGTCGGCCTGTCCAATGATGCATTCAGCCAGCGCCAGCAGGAGATCCTGCTCAAGGCTGGCATCCTGGCGCTGTTCGCCTTGCTGTTTACCTTCCTGGTCGCCCGACGCCTGGCCTCGAGCCTGTCGCAACCGCTGCGCGATATCGGCAATGCGGTCAAGGCGATCCAGGCCGGCGACTATAAAACGCCGCTGCCTATCGTCGACGACACTGAACTCGGCGCCCTGTCGCAACACATCAACAACCTTGCCAGGGGCCTTGAGCAAGCCAGTCACGAACAACATCAGGCCATGGCGCAGCTGATCCAGACCCGCGAGGAAGCGGAAAAAGCCAACAACGCCAAGTCGGACTTCCTCGCCATGATGAGCCACGAACTGCGCACGCCGATGAATGGTGTGCTGGGCATGCTGCAGTTGCTGGAAACCACCGAGATGACCGAAGAGCAGTTCGAATACGCCGCGCTGGCTTCGGAATCCACCGAGCACCTGCTTAAAGTCATCAATGACATCCTGGATTTTTCCCGTATCGAACGTTCGGAACTGGAACTGGAACATATTCCCTTCAACCTCGCGGACCTGATCGCCAGTTGCGCCCAGGCATTCCAGCACAGCGCGGTGCAACGCGGGCTCGATCTGCAGTTGCAGATTCCGATGGACATGCGCGCGCTGCAGGTTCAGGGCGATCCGACGCGCATCCGGCAAATACTGGTCAATCTGGTCGGCAATGCACTGAAGTTTACCGAGCAGGGCCGGGTCTCCATCGAGCCGCAGTGGCAGTCCCTGGATCACGAACTGCTGTGGTTCACCTGCACGGTACGCGACAGCGGCATTGGCATTCCCCCCGAGAGCTTGGAATTGATGTTCGACGCGTTTCAGCAAGCCGACAGTTCCATTTCAAGACGCTACGGTGGCACTGGCCTTGGCCTGCCGATTGCGCGAACACTCGCCGAACGCATGGGCGGCACCTTGCGCGCCCAGAGCGAACAAGGCCGTGGTTCGATGTTCACCCTGGAGATTCCGCTGGCGTTGTCTCAACAGGCCTTGCCGGCGCGGGTACCGCGCGTATCGACCCACAAGGGCGACGGCGAAGGGCGCAATGTGCTGCTGGTCGAGGACAATCCGGTCAACCAGACGGTGATCGAAGCCATGTTGCGCAGCCTGGGCTTTACTGTCAGCGTCGCCGCCGATGGCGCACAGGCGGTGCGCAGTGCCGAGAGCCTGATTTTCGAAGCCATATTGATGGACTGCCGATTGCCGATCATCGACGGCTATGAGGCCACCCGCCAGATCCGTGAACTGCCCGGCTGCACCGACTTGCCGATCATTGCCCTGACCGCCAATGCCTTGCAGGGGGATCGCGAAGCCTGCTTGTCGGCAGGAATGAACGATTACCTGGCCAAGCCCTTCAAACGAACTGATCTTCAGCAAATTCTGCAGCGATGGGTGCAGTAGTACAGGCCTTTCGAGCATCTGCGACTGGCGTGAAAGGCGAAAGTGCGGCAGTCTTAGGCACCCGTACAAGTCCGAAATTGGGCTTGATTAAAAATTTCAGTGCACAAGTGTACATTCATGTCCTTGGTACTGTGACTTTCACTACAACGCAATAGTCTATGAGTAGGCTGCCGGTTCGAGGCATGAATGCTTCGATCGGCCGGGAAGATTTGCCCCACCTG